>Ga0302324_100020157_pt1 | contig 13060 bp, 8 predicted proteins | sample Palsa_T0_1_FD_201949 | JGI IMG/M metagenome (GOLD analysis project Ga0302324, IMG submission 201949) | Peat permafrost microbial communities from Stordalen Mire near Abisko, Sweden - Palsa_T0_1 | ecosystem: Environmental > Terrestrial > Soil > Palsa > Peat permafrost | place: Sweden: Abisko...
ACATCAGTGCCGTCGTGGAGTTCGCGCTCGAGCTCTTCGGGCCAGACCGGCTGATGTTCGGCAGCGACTGGCCGGTCGCCGAACTGGGCGGCGGCTACGTCAAGGTGTGGTCGGAGCTGTCGGCGATCTTCGATCAGCTGCCCGCATCCGACCGTGCCGCCGTGCTCGGCGGAACCGCCACCCGCTACTACGGCCTGAAACGCGCTGCAGCCTGAAGCGCTGCGGCCTGAAGCGCGCTGCGGCTCGTACCCGCGGAAGTCTTCGGAGCCGAAAACTGTTACGTGATGTGGGGCAATCTGATTTAGTCTTCACGCCGGTATGGAGTCGCGTTCTGTGATGTCTTCACCCGCCGGCCTCGCTAAGCGCTCAACGCGCGCGCAGGCACGGGCCGGGCTGCGGGCCGCCCGCCGGGCGGCCATGCCGCCGATCTCCTATCCGCCTGAGCTTCCGGTGAGCCAGCGCAAGGACGAGATCCTGCGCGCCATCCGGGACCACCAGGTGGTCATCATCGCGGGGGAGACGGGCTCGGGTAAGACGACCCAGATCCCCAAGATCTGCCTGGAGCTCGGCCGTGGCGTCGCCGGGCAGATCGGGCACACCCAGCCGCGCCGGCTGGCGGCCAGGACCGTCGCCGAACGGATCGCTGAGGAACTCGGCAGCCCGCTCGGCGAGACCGTGGGCTACAAGGTGCGCTTCACCGACGTGTCCGCCGACGACACGCTGGTCAAGCTGATGACCGACGGCATCTTGCTGACCGAGCTCACCCGTGACCGGCAGCTGAGCCGCTACGACACGCTCATCATCGACGAGGCGCACGAACGCAGCCTGAACATCGACTTCATCCTCGGCTACCTCAGGCAGCTGCTGCCCAGGCGCCCGGATCTGAAGGTGATCATCACCTCGGCCACCATCGACCCGGAGCGGTTCGCGGCCGCCTTTTCCGGCGCGCCCATCGTCGAGGTGTCCGGCCGGACCTACCCGGTGGAGGTCCGGTACCGGCCGCCGCGTGAGGGCGGCGAAGACGCTGACCTCGGCCAGGCGATCAGCGACGCGGTCGACGAACTGTCCGCCGAGGGACCGGGTGACATCCTGGTGTTCCTCAGCGGGGAACGTGAGATCCGCGACACCGCGGACCTGCTTTCGGGGCGGGACCGGCTTGAGGTGCTGCCGTTGTACTCGCGGCTGTCCGCCGCCGAGCAGCACAAGGTCTTCCAGCGCCGGTCCGCCTCGAGCTTCACCCGCCGGGTGGTGCTCGCCACCAACGTGGCCGAGACCTCGCTCACCGTGCCCGGCATCAAGTACGTCATCGACCCGGGCGCCGCGCGCATCTCCAGGTACAGCTACCGGACCAAGGTGCAGCGGCTGCCGATCGAGCCGATCTCGCAGGCCTCGGCCAACCAGCGCAAGGGCCGCTGCGGGCGCACCGCGGACGGCATCTGCATCCGGCTGTACTCCGAGGAAGACTTCGCCTCGCGGCCGGAGTTCACCGACCCCGAGATCCTGCGGACGAACCTGGCCTCGGTGATCTTGCAGATGGCGGCCCTCGGCCTGGGGGACGTGCCGAAGTTCCCGTTCATCGAACCGCCTGACGCCCGCAATATCGCCGACGGGCTGACCCTGCTCACCGAGCTGAACGCGTTCTCCGGCGGCCGGATCACCGGTCTGGGCCGCAAGCTGGCCCGCCTGCCGGTGGATCCGCGCATCGGCCGGATGATCCTGGAGGCCGACCGGAACGGGTGCACCCGCGAGGTCCTGATCATCGCGGCCGCCCTGTCCATCCAGGATCCTCGTGAGCGGCCGTTGGACGCGCAGCAGGCGGCCGACGACAAGCACCGCCGGTTCGCCGACCCAGACTCGGACTTCATCGCCTACCTGAACCTGTGGGACTACCTGGCTGAGCGGCAGCGCGAGCTTTCCTCCTCGGCCTTCCGCCGGATGTGCCGGGCCGAGTACCTGAACTACCTGCGCGTCCGCGAGTGGCAGGACCTGCACGGACAGCTGCAAAGGCTGGCCGGCGACCTGGGCGTGACGGTCAGCTCGTCATCTTCGGAACGGGCACGGGTGCATGCTTCACTGCTAGCTGGCCTGCTGTCCCAGATCGGAATGAAGCTGCTGGCGACCGAGCCGTCCCGGCCGGCCTCGTCGGCGGCAGGCGCCGGAACCGGAGCGAGCCCCGGCTCTGCTGGTCGACGGCCCCGGGCCGAGTACCTCGGCGCCCGCAACGCCAGGTTCGCCATCTTCCCCGGCTCCAGCCTGGCCCGGAAGGGGCCGGACTGGATCGTGGCGGGCGAGCTGGTGGAGACCTCCAAGCTGTGGGCACGGACCGTGGCGCGGATCGAGCCCGAGTGGGTGGAGCCGCTGGCCGGGCACCTGGTCAAGCGCAGTTACAGCGAGCCGCACTGGGAGAAGAAGCGCGGCGGCGCGGTCGCGCTGGAGAAGGTGACCCTGTACGGGGTGCCGCTGGTCGTGGACCGCAAGGTCGGCTACGGGCGCATCGACCCGGCGGCGGCGCGGGACCTGTTCATCAGGCACGCGCTGGTCGAAGGTGACTGGCAGACCTCGCACAAGTTCTTCGCCGAGAACAGGCGGCTGCTGGCCGAGGCCGAAGAGGTCGAGCATCGGGCCCGCCGCCGGGGCCTGGTCATCGGCGAGGATGAGCTTTTCGCCTTCTACGACACCCGGATACCCGCGGACGTGGTCTCGGCCCAGCACTTCGACACGTGGTGGAAGCAGGCCCGCCGGGCCGATCCGGACCTGCTGACGTTCACCGCGAGCGACCTGCTCAGCGACGACGCCGGCGAGATCAGCGCGGACGCCTACCCGGACAGCTGGACCTCCGAGTCGGCCGGCAATTCCCCGGCCGGGGTGCTGCCGCTCTCCTATGCCTTCGAGCCCGGCAGCCAGGCCGATGGAGTGACCGTCGACATCCCGCTGAGCAGGCTCAATCAGGTAGACGCGGCCGAGTTCTCCTGGCAGGTGCCCGGGCTGCGCACCGAGCTGGTCACCGAGATGATCCGGTCGCTGCCCAAGGCGCTGCGCCGCGACCTGGTCCCCGCGCCCGACGTGGCGCGGGAGGTCACCGGCCGCCTCGGCCGGCCGGCCGGGGACCTGCGGGATGCGGTCGCCCGCGAGCTGCGGTCGCTGCGCGGCGTCAACGTGCCTCGTGACGCCTGGGATCTCTCCAAGCTGCCGCCGCACCTGCGGATCACGGTCCGGGTAACCGACGGGGACCACGTCCTGGCCGAAGGTAAAGATGTCGGCGAGCTGCAGCGCGAGCTCCGGCCCCGGCTGCGGGCCGTGCTGTCGCAGGCGGCCCGGGGGATCACGCGTTCGGGCCTGAGCTCGTGGAACTTTGGCGCGCTGCCCAAGGTCTTCACCGAGGGCACCGTGGTCGCCTACCCCGCCCTATTCGACGTGGGCGCCGCCGTCGACGTCCGGCTGTTCGAGACCGAGGCCGCGGCGCGGACGGCCATGTGGGCGGGGACCCGGCGGCTGATCCTGCTGGGCGCGCCGTCGCCGGTAAAGTCGGTCGCGGACGGCTTGCCGACCCGGGCGAAGCTGGCGCTCAGCCACAACCCGCACGGCGGCGTCGCGGCGATGTTCGCCGACTGCATCAGCTGCGCCGCCGACTACCTGATGGCCGAGGCGGGCGGGCCGGCCTGGGATCGCGACGGCTTTGAGCGGCTCTGCACCGCGGTCCGGTCCCGCCTGCACGAGGTGACCGGAGATGTCGTGCGGAGGGTGGAGTCCGCGCTGCGCCTGTCCCACGCGATCGAGACCCGCCTGGACGACGTCCGGGGCGAGGCCGCACGGCCGGCCGTCGCCGACATGCGCGCTCAGCTGGCCGGGCTCATCTTTCCGGGGTTCGTGACCGCCACCGGCTACCGGCGGCTCCCGCACCTGGCTCGCTACCTGCAGGGGATAGAGCGGCGGCTGAACAAGCTGCCGGAGAACCCGGCCCGCGACGCGGCGAACATGGCTATCGCCCAGCGGGTTGAGCAGGCATACGCCCAGGCGGTCGCGGAGCTGCGCGGCGCAGGCCGGGAGAGCCAAGCGGGTCTGCCCGACGGCGATCTGCGCGAGGCACGCTGGATGCTCGAGGAGCTCCGGGTGAGCCTTTTCGCCCAGACTCTCGGCACCCAGGCTCCCGTGTCCGAGAACCGCGTGCTCGCGGCCCTTGACCGGCTCAGCGCCTGACGCTGGCTGGTAGCTGAACCTGCCTCACTGCGCCGCGGCATCCTGACCCGCGTCCGGGCGTGTCGTTACCCGCCTTTGGACTACATAAAATGCTACCTTCTTCTTTGGGTAGCACAATGTTCGTTTATGCGGAGCATAAACCGCAGAAAGGCAGGAACCGTGACCGGAGAACCCCCCGTACGGCGCCGCCTCGTCGGAGGCGCTTTGCGCCGGTACCGGGAGCATGTCGGCTACACGCTCGAAGATGCGGCGCGCGTGCTTGAGTGCGACCGTTCGAAGATCAGCAGGATCGAAACCGGCCAGCGTGGTATCCGGCCCAAGGAACTGCGCGAGCTGCTGACCGAGTACGGCGTGCCGGAGAGTGACCAGGCCGCGCTGGTGGCCATCGCCAGCCGCGGCGGGCAGCGAGGCTGGTGGCATCCCTATGCGGGCAGCTTCTCCGAGGCGTACCTGGATTACGTCATCATGGAGTCGCTCGCCTCGGAGATCATGGCATACGAGGCTCAGCTCGTCCCCGACCTGCTGCAAACCGAGGACTACGCCCGCGCCATCGCGGTCGCCGTGCCCGGCTACACCACCGGCGGCCAGCGGGAGGATGCCATCGCGGCCATGGAACTGCGGCGCCAGGGTGTGCTGACCGGGAAGCCTTCGGGTTCTTCGGGGTCTTCGGGTTCTTCGGGGCGGCGTCTGTGGGTCATCCTGGGCGAAGGCGCCCTGTACCAGGAGGTCGGCGGCCCCGGCGTCCTGGCCGGGCAGATCCGCCACCTCGTCCAGCTGAGCGAGGATCTTCCTGACCTCATCCTTCAGGTGCTGCCGTTCTCGGCCGGGGCGCATGCCGCCGCAGGCAGCGCGTCTCTTGCCATCCTGCGGTTCTCCGATGCGCCCAGCCTGGGCGTGGTCTACGTGGAGGCGCTATCCGGCGGCGTCTACCTGGAGAGCCAGGAGGACGTCGCCCGTTACATCCGCGCGTTCGCGCTGCTGCGCGCGTCTGCGCTCAGCGCCGCTGACAGCGTGCGCCTGCTGCGGAGTCTCGGAGACCTAGCGTGACCGAATCCGGCAGGTCCGGCCGGACCCAGGGCCTGCAACGCTGCCGGACCGGCCGTAGTCATCGTGATCTGAGCGGCTAGCGCCGTGCACGCTGTCGCAGAGGTTCACGCGTGGAGTCTCCGGAAGATAACGCCGTCTCGGCCTGAGCAAGCCATGCGCCGGCCTGTCCCGCGGCCCGGGCAACGGGGCGATCCTCCGTCATGACCTCAGACGATATAAGTGTTATCAACTCTTAATTGAAAATTACGCAACCAAATGGTGACATGTCATTTCGGACCATCCGCGTTTCGGTTGCTTCTGGGACTGGTGTGGCAGTAGAACAAACGGCGTCCGAACGCGGGATTACGTGTCCGAATAGAAATATTTTCCCTGGATGCATCTTTGCGCCTAGCCATTAGGCTTGTTTTGCACGTATGTCGGCAAAAGGGGCTTTGGCTGACGTTAGGTGGCGCAACGTGGCACGGGGCTTGCAGCGAGGGGACCCGCAGCTGATCGGTCCGTACCGGCTGGTCGGGCAGCTTGGCTGCGGTGGCATGGGACGGGTATTTCTGGGCCTTTCGGCGGGCGGCCGACCGGTCGCGGTGAAGGTGATCCGGGCTGAGCTGGCCGCGGATCAGGAGTTCCGGGTCAGGTTCGGCCGGGAGGTCGCCGCCGCCCGGCGGGTGAGCGGGCTGTTCACCGCGCTGGTGGTCGATGCGGATGTGGACGGCCCGGTGCCCTGGCTGGCTACTGCTTACGTCAGCGGGCCTGCGCTGTCTGACGCGATCGCCCGTCACGGGCCGATGTCAGCCCGGCCAGCGCTGGCGCTCGCGGCGGGGCTGGCGGAGGGCCTGAGCGCGATTCACGCCGCATCTGTGGTGCACTGCGACCTGAAGCCCTCCAACGTGCTGCTGTCGCAGGACGGGCCGCGGGTGATTGACTTCGGCATCTCGCGCGCCGCAGAGGCTGCGTCGGTAACAGGAACGGGCCTGGTGGTCGGCTCGCCCGGGTTCATGTCTCCTGAGCAGGCCATGGGCGGGGATATCGGGCCGCCAAGCGATGTGTTCAGCCTCGGTGCGGTGCTCGCGTTCGCCGCCACAGGGCAGGGGCCGTTCGGCGAGGGGTCGAGTCCCGAGCTGGCCTACCGGCTCGTTTACAGCGAGCCGAACCTGGATCGGCTGCCCACCGAACTGTGCTCTCTGGTCCGGCACTGCCTGGCCAAGGAGCCAGCCGGACGGCCCACCGCCGACGAACTACTGGCCGAGGTGGCGGCCGTGCAATCCGCGGCCGGCTGGCTGTCGGACACGGCCATCGGAGCATTCGCCGACTACCTCGCGCCCAACCCGCCTCAGGCGGCCGCCGCTGCTCGCCCGGCTTCTCCGGGGCAAACGCCCGGGCCCGCGCGACCCGATTCCGCGCGACCCGATTCCAGGCGACCCGCTTCTGGGCGCACCCGGTTCGGGTCGGCCCGGTCGCCCGGCCGGGACCAGATGTCGCGACGTCGCTGGTGGCGGCCGCTGGCGGCGGCCGGGGTCACGGCCACTGTCCTGGCGGCGTCGGCCGCGGTCAGCTTCGCCCTGTCCGGCGTGGCCAGGCATTCCTACGCCGCCTCGCTCCAGCCGAGGGTCGCGGCGACCCGAGCCGCCCCGGCAACCGGGCCGGCCTCGTTCCCGGGTGCGTCGCCATCGGTGTCGCCCTCGAGGACGTCATCATCACCCAGCACCTTCCCCGGCGCGGCTCCTGCGGACATCGTCCCGGCGATAGACACCCTCACGTCGCCGGGCACGCCGTCCGCCAGTACTTCGCCCCCGTCGGCTAAGCCGCCGGCCGCGTCGGCGTCCCCCACGCCGACTACCTCTGCGTCCCCGACCGCATCGGCATCCCCGACCGCATCTGCGTCATCGTCACCGGGCCCGTCACCGTCCACGTCACCGGCACCGCCCCTGCCGCTGATCACGAGCGTGGCGACATACCGGGAAGGCGTACGGGTCTACTTCGACGTGCATTACGCCGACCCGGGTAACGACGCCCAGGGTTTCGGCTTCACGGGCTCAAACGGCAATCGCTGGGCGGAGGGAACCTATCCGTTCTCTAGCCCCGGAGCCGGCATCGTCGGACCGGATAGCATCGCTTATCCGCTCAACCTGGCCTGCGGAACGGCCCGTCAGCATGCCGCCGAAATCGAGGTCTGGATCTACGACGCGGCGGGAGCCAGCAGCCAGCCCGCCGTGATCCATCTGTCCTGCACAGCCTGACCGCGAGCTTCCGCTATGGTGACGCGTTGTTGACGCGCCAGGCCGGAGCCTCGGCTGTCCGGCACCTGGACTTGTGCTACCAGAGTGGCCTGTGGTGCCAGTGTGACGGAAGGGAGAACTGAGTATGCATAACGATGGACTTAATAGCTCCTTTGTCCGCGTGCAGGTCGGCACCCGGCCATTATTATTGCCCTGGCTGATATGACATCTAGAGCGTCATTACAGACGTTGGGGTGGGATTTAGCATGGTGAGGGCTTTGCAGCCTGCGGATCCGCGGCTGATCGGTCCTTACCGGCTGGTAGGGCAGCTCGGCTCTGGCGGCATGGGGCGGGTATTCCTGGCCATGTCAGCCGGCGGCCGCCCGGTAGCGGTGAAAATGATCCGCGCCGAACTTGCCGCTGATCCTGATTTCCGGTCCAGGTTTAGCAGAGAGGTCTCAGCCGCGCGGAGGGTAAACGGCCTGTTCACCGCCCTGGTCGTGGACGCGGATGTTGATGCCCAGGTGCCCTGGCTCGCCACTGCGTACGTAGCTGGCCCGTCGCTGGCCGAGACGGTGCGGGACCACGGCCCGCTGTCCGCCAAGTCAGTGATGGCGCTGGCCGCAGGCCTGGCCGAGGGCTTGAACGCGATCCATGCCGCGGGCGTGGTGCATGGCGACCTCAAGCCGTCTAACGTACTCCTGGCCGAGGACGGGCCGCGGGTGATCGATTTCGGGATCTCTCATGCCGCGGAGGCGGCGCCGCTGACGCACCCGGGTCTGGTGATGGGATCGCCCGGGTTCATGTCACCCGAACAGGCCCTGGGTAAGAAGGTCGGACCGCTCAGCGACGTGTTCAGCCTGGGTGCGGTGCTCGCCTTCGCGGCCACGGGAGAAAGACCGTTCGGTACCGGGACACCCATCGCGCTGCTCGATCGCGTGATCCACGGCACGCCGAGCCTCGATAAGGTGCCGGCCGAAGTCCGCCCGCTGGTCCAGCGGTGCCTGGCGAAGGATCCGAGCGAGCGCCCTAGCGCCGCGAGCTTGCTGGCCGAGCTGGGCGCCCTGCAGGACGCGACGGACTGGCTCCCCGAGTCGATCATGCGAATGTTCCCCCGGGACTTCTCGCCCAAAGGCGAAGACGACCGGAAGGGCGGCGGCATAGGCAGCACGGGCACGGTCACGCTGGGCAGCGCGGCGCAGGATCCCGCGGTTTTGCCCAGGCAGGCCAGGCCAAGCGCTCCGGCGAAGCCGGATGACCAGCTGCGAGCCGAGACTCAGCCACGAGCCGATGATCAGGCGCAAACAGGTGATCAGGCGCGGCGGGACGCCCAGGCACGGGACGCCCAGGCACGGCAGGATGCCGAGGCGCGGCGGGACGCCGAGGCGCGACGGGACGCCCAGGCACGGGACGCCCAGGCACGGCAGGATGCCGAGGCGCGGCGGGACGCCGAGGCGCGGCGGGACGCCGAGGCGCGGCGGGACGCCCAGGCACGGGACGCCCAGGCACGGCAGGATGCCGAGGCGCGGCGGGATGCCGAGGCGCGGCGGGACGCCGAGGCGCGGCAGGATGTCCAGCGGCCGGATGACCACCGGCAGTTGGGCGATCAGGTTAATACAGGTGACCCCCGACAGCCGAGCGGCCAGCTTCAGCCAGCTGATCAGTATCAGCGGGACGACCAGGCACAGACGGGTGACCAGCCCCATCTGGACGACCAGGCGGCGACCGGTGACCAGCTACGGCCAGATGACCGGCTACCGACGGACGGCCAGCCGCTGGCCGTTGACCAGCTGGAACCGGATGATCAGCTGGTCCCCGATGACCAGCCGCAATCGGGCGACAGCGACCGCGACAAGCCGCGGAGGCCCTTGTGGCGGCCGCTGGCCGCGGCGTGCGTCGTCGGGGGACTGCTCGCGGCATCTGGCGCGGTCGGCTATGCGCTGCTCAACCTCACCAGGCACCCGTCCAACGCGTCATCGGCTTCAGGGAACCCGGCCCAGGGGCTCCAGGCAACCGTGTCGGCACTCCCGGGTGCCTCCTCGTCCGTGCTGGCTCCCGGATCTTCTGGCCCCCTGCGGGTCACCCATGTTTACACCTATCGACAAGGCGTCACCGTGCTCGTCGATATCTACTACGCCGGCCAAGACAACGCCAACGGTTTCGGATTCATGGGGGTGGATGGGTCGCGCATAGCGGAGGTGAACGACCCGTTCTCCAGCCCCGGCGATGGCATTGTGGAGACGGGAAGCATCACCTACCCGTTTAACGAGGGCTGCGGGACGACCCAGTCGCGCTCGGACTCCATCGAAGTCTGGGTCACCGATGCCGCGGGCAAGCGGAGCCCGCCGTCAAAGCCCGTTCACCTCACCTGCGCCCCCTGACGCGCGATTCCGGCGTGCCGGTTCTAGTCCTGGGACCGGCTCGGAACCATGCCTGCCAGCAGCACCATTGCCGTTCGGCGGAGTCGGGGTACGAGGTCTACGCATGCTTGAGCCAGCTCCGGGTCGGAGGTGTAGAGCCTGGCCAGGTCCGGCGGAGGGTTCGCGATCTGCCACAGGGATCCGGCCAGGTTCGCCATGGTCGAGATGAATTCGCGGCACTCGCCCTCGGTCAGGTCCGCCAGTACCCGGTGGACCACGTCGGCCGCGTCGCTGACGGCACCGAGGGAGGTCAGCTTGTACCGGCGCACGGCGCTGGTCGAGACATGACGTTCGTGGTTGAGCGCGGTATGCGGGATAAGGTCACAGAGCAGGGGGCGGTCGGCGAAGCTACGGGCGACGACGTCGGCGACCAGATCGGCCGAGCCTGGGGAACTGCCGTCGAGTCCGGCGTGCAGCGCTCGGGCCCAGCCAAGCCACGACTGGGCCGTCAGCTCCAGGAAGATCTGCTCGCGTGTTTCGAAGTAGCGCAGCAGCGCCGACTTGTGGATGCCGACCTTCTCCGCGATATCGGTCAGGCTCACGTTGCGGACGCCGTCCCGGAGCGCCAGCTGCCGGGCGGCGTCGAGGATGGCGTCCTGGCGTTGCTGTTTCTGCTCAGGACGGCGCGCACGCTGGAAGGTCGCGTCGGTGGCCACGGGCGCCAGTATATGTAACGCAACGGTGTTGCCTTGTTAAGGCAACACCGTTGCGTTATATTTGTGCTGACCGTGGTGCATTACGTCCCGCCTCCCGCACGGAAGGATCAGCAGGTACATGTCGAAGGTTTTCCTCCTGACAGGAAGTTCCAGGGGCCTCGGACGCCAGATCGCCGAGGCCGTTCTCGCGGCCGGTCATCGCCTTGTCGCCACCGCCCGCCGGCCTGAGGCTCTCGCTGATCTGGCGGAGCGCTATGGCCGCCAGGTCCTCCCGGTTGCGCTTGACGTCACTGACCCGGACGCGGCCAAGGCCGCCGTGGCCGTCGGCGTCGAGGCCTTCGGGCGCCTCGACGTGGTCGTCAACAACGCCGGGTACGCCAACCTCGCCTCGGTGGAGGACATCAGCCTCACGGACTTCCGGGAGCAGATAGACGCCAACTTGTTCGGCGTCGTGAACGTCACCAAGGCAGCCCTCCCGGTCCTGCGCGCACAAGGCGACGGCCGCATCATCCAGGTCTCCTCCATCGGTGGTCGTCTCGCCACCGCCGGCCTTGCTGCCTATCAGGCCGCCAAATGGGCGGTCGGCGGCTTCTCCGAGGTCTTGGCCAGGGAGGTCGGTCCGCTCGGGATCAAGGTCACCGTGCTAGAGCCGGGTGGCATGCAGACCGACTGGGCCGGGTCATCGATGCGAGTACCGCCGGTCAGCGAGCCCTACCAGGCGACGGTCGGCGCTATGGCCGCATTGCACCACGATGGCGGCAGCCCGCCCGCCCTCGGCGATCCGGCCAAGGTCGCTCAGGTCGTGCTCGCCGTCGCGGACATGGACGAACCGCCGCTGCGGCTCATCCTCGGCAGCGAGGCTTACGCCTATGCCACGGCGGCTGCCGCGGCCCGGGCCCAGTCCGACGCCGCCTGGCGCGACCTCACCATCTCCACCGACCGGGACGATGCCACATCCGCGGACCGGGACCCGCTCGGGACGATCAGCCGCTGACGGCGTCAGCGATGTGCCTGCCGGTAGTGCGCCGCGAGCATGTCACCCCCGAAGTCGCTGCGGGGGCGGCGCAACACGGTATGCGCGTGGTTACCATCGTCGGTGGTGTCGTATTCGATGAGCAGGTCGTCGCTCTGTACCCGGTAGTAGTGCCGAGCGCCCGGCGTGAGCGGCCCCTCCCAGGCGAAGTGCAGTTCTGCGCCGGCGGCGCGCGAAGCCTCACGTGCCGAGAGCTCGGCGGGCAGCCGGTCGAGGTAGAGGGCGACGACCTGAGCCAGGAGTGCCCGCGCACTCGACCCGAGCCGGGCGGCGGGTACGCCGAGCGGCTCGATGCCTTCCTGGGCGCGGGGATTGGTGCTGGTGCGGATGTCGTCGGGCGCCTGGCTGGCGACGACAGCGGCCGAACGGCCGGCCGCGCCCATCGCGTCAAGCAGAGCGCGCACCAGGTCCTCCTCGGGAGCCAGCGGCCGGGACACCGGGTGCCCGGCATAACTGACGCAGGCCGGGTTGGCACCGAGGAAGACCGGGGCCGGGGAGACTTCCTCTTCCGCCACGGTCATCGTCACGGACAGGTGATGTCCCTCAAAACGCCAGGACCACGGCTGATCGCCAGCCGGATCACCGAATACGTTCACCCAGTAGTCCCCGCTGTGACGGCCTCGCTGCCAGTCTTCCCGCCGGTCCAGCACCTCTTCGAGAGTGATGATGGCCATCGCCTGGGCGTACGCATGCTCGCTCAGGCCGGTGGCCAGCAGCCGGTGCGCAGCCTTCCGGCCGGCCACGCTGAGCTCGGCGATGCAGGCGCCCGGACGGTGCTCCGGCCGGTACTCCAGCCAGCGCCGGGCGGCGTGGTCGGTGAAGGGCCGGGCTGCTAGCCTCCGCTGCTCCTCGTCCAAGGCGCCCAGCAGCGCCATCGCGGCCGAACGCATCTGCCCTGGCACACTATCCGCGGTCATTCTTCCGGTATATCAGGATGCCCGGCCGCCTTCGCGAGTGGTCGCAGCATCGCCAGCAGGGCGTCCCGGTCGGGTGTGGCTTGGAAAAACGCGGCGTCGGTGGCCTCCACGACGGCAAGCGCCCGGATGGCCAGCCGGGTGCCGCGGTCGGTGACCCGCAGCTTCCTGGCCCGGGTGTCAGCGGTGTCCACCGTCCGCGTGATCAGGCCCTTAGCCTCCAGCTTGCGCAGGACCTCTGACGTCATTTTCACGTCGGTGCCCGCTTGCCGGGCCAGCCTGAGCTGGTTCGGGTCCTCGCCCCGTGAGTTCAGCCACCAGGCGGTGGCCAGCAGCACGAACTGCACGTGGGTCAGGTCAAGCGGTGCCAGCGCCGCGGCGATCTCGCGCTGCCAGCGCAAGGTCACGTGCCAGAGCAGGAATCCCGGGCTCTGCTCGGGATCAAGCGGCATAGCCTAGCCTTCGGCCAGCTTCGCCAGCGCCGCGAGCACCTCGGGAAAGTCCGCGGTGATCTGCGGACCGAGCTCGGGGCCGATGTGGCCGGCGGCCTCGCCGGTGATCTCCGTCCGGTAGACGATCC
>Ga0302324_100020158_pt1 | contig 13060 bp, 11 predicted proteins | sample Palsa_T0_1_FD_201949 | JGI IMG/M metagenome (GOLD analysis project Ga0302324, IMG submission 201949) | Peat permafrost microbial communities from Stordalen Mire near Abisko, Sweden - Palsa_T0_1 | ecosystem: Environmental > Terrestrial > Soil > Palsa > Peat permafrost | place: Sweden: Abisko...
GTTACCCCGGCTTCGCTCAACAACAAAACCTGCGCGACGCCGTCGATGGTCGCCAGATGCGGCGAGCTGTAGCTGACACCATGGGCAGGCCCCGTCCAGCGCTTGGCTCCGGTGACAAGATCATACGCGATCAGTTGGCCGGCGGTGGCTACGATGACCAGGCCGCCCGCCACCAGCGGCGAGCTCGCGAAGCCCCATTGCGGAGTCTTCATGCCGGTATCGGCGGCCGCATTGTGCGACCACACGACGGCGCCGCTACCGGCGTCCAGCACGTTCAGAATTCCAGTCGCGCCAAATGTGTACACGCGGCCATTGCTGAGCGTGGGAGTCCCGCGCGGACCTGGGCCGCCATTGGACTCCCAGAAGCGGGCCGGGTCGCGGTGTGCCCACACCGGCTCGCCGGTGGTCAGTTTGTAGCAGGCGACGATTTCATCGGGACCGCGCTGCTCTTGCGTGTAGATGAGGCCGCCGCGGACGGCGAACGACGACCAACCGGGCCCCACCGGCCGGCGCCATAGCGCGACCGGCGGCGACGCGGTCCAGTCAGTCTTGATCCGCACGCCGGGGACGATGTCGTCGCGATGGGGTCCGCGGAAGCCGGGCCAATCGGCTCCCGTCTCCCCTGCCGCCGGAGCCGGCGGGATTACCGCAGGCTCTTTGCCGGCTCGTGCCAGCAGTGGTTTCCCGGAAGTCTTGGCCGCTGCCGGAACTGGCGGGAGCGCCGCCGGCTCGGGTACTTTCTCGGGAATCTTCGCGGATGCCGGAGTCAGGGGAAGTGCCGCCGGCGCGTTGCCGGATTGTTCAACCAGGCGTTCCTCGGGAGTCTTCGCCCACCGCCAATGCAAGTCGCTACGGAAGCTGCCTGCGGTGAAGCCGCCGGTGCGGACGAGCGCCCAACCGCCGCATGCCAGCAGCATGGTCGCCACCATCGTGACGCGCCGGATTCTATCCGGGAGACGCTGGGTGGCCACGGCCCACACCACGAGGGCAGGGCCCAACAGTGGGATCACCAGGATGTAGAACAAAAACCCTTGCGCCCCAGTGGCGATCGACACGTCCACGATGCGCTTGGTCGCGAGCATGCCAACGATTATGAGTGCGACCACGCCCACGCGCTCGAACCAACGCGCCCGGCTAAAGGTCAACCACCACAGGATGGCAGCCAAACTGCAAACGACCGCCCCAAGCAATCCAATGAGCACGGCATCCGGCATGAAGATTGGGAGGGCAAAGCGCAGCAGCAACTGCAGGATCACGATCGCCACGCCGGGCCACAACCGGAGCGGCTTCCTATCTGATACGGCCATGCGAAATCATACGCAAAAGGACGGTAGATCGTTCCCCAATAATGGACTGCTACCGCTCACTCCAGCGCCCAATCGGCTCCCAACAGAATTTTAGCCCGCGTGGCGGCTTGTGTTGGTAAAGCGTACAGATACGTGGCTGCCAGCGTGGTGCACATCCGGCACCGCTGCATTCGACGCCAGTGCCGGTCTGGCCACTGCCGTCCGGATTCATGGTCCAAACTTCGGCAAAGGCGTTGGGGTTGGACTGCTTGTCTCCGTCGACGTCAAACTCGAAGGCGATCTTCCGTCCATCGCCGGACCAATTCGTGTCGCCGGCTTCGAAGGGCACGCCGAACTGGGTCAGTTGCTCCTGCCGGCTGCCGTCCGCGTTCATGGCGAAGATGTTGAGCTTGTTTCCGCCCTCGCGATCGGATCCAAACGCGATTCGGGCGCCATCCGGCGACCACGCCGGGTCGGCATTGTTTGCCCCGCTGGTGAGCTGCCGGAGGCCGGTGCCGTCGATATTCATCACATAAATCTGTAGTGTGCCGCTGCCGTTCATCAGGCTCATGAACGCAATTTGGCCGTTGACGGACCACCTGGGCTCCACGCTGAAAACGGTATTTGCCAGGATGGCGCGATCGCCGGTGCCGTCCGCGTTCATGATTCGAATGTCGGTGAGGGGAGGCTGGTTGGGTTGAGGGGCGCTGTGAAGTCTGGCGTATACGATCTGGGTGGCGTCCGCGGACCAGCTCGGAGTGACGTCGAACCCCGGCGTTGGAGACAGACGCTGCCGGCCTGTCCCGTCCGCGGCGATCGCGTAGATCGCGCTGCCATCGAGATCGCGTTGATACGCCAGGCGGGTCCCGTCGGGGGACCATGAGGGATAGTTTTCCGCCTCCGCGTCGCTGGTGAGCCGGGTGGGGTTAGCGCCCACGCCCGTGGCGGTAACATCCATGAGGTAAATATGGTTGACGGAACTTTGCCGGCCGACGAAAGCCATCCGGCCCGGCTCCGAAGCGGCAGTACAGCAAGGCTGTGCGTGGAGTGGAGCGAAGGTGGACACCGCCGGGATCATGGCGAAGAGACGAAAGAAGTGTTGCATACCCGGTAAGAACGCCTGTGACGGCGAAGAGTTAACTGCCATCTTGCGGCAGCCCCTTGGGCTGCGACATTACCTGACGATCACATTGACACGAGCGACATTCCGGGGCCAACGAAGCGCATTCGAGCAGTAATCGTTGCCAGCCAGACCCTCCAGACGCGTAGCTACGCCGTATGTACTAGAATGAAGCAGGATGACCGTGCGGTTCGAGTGGGACGCGAGCAAGGACCGCGCAAATATTGCGAAGCACGGCGCCGGCTTTGACGCGGGGAGGAAGGTCTTCGGCGATCCGCACGTAATCGTTCGTGACGACCGTGTGGTTGCCGGCCAGGAGCGGCTGCACGCCATTGGTTATGTTGACCGCGTTCTGCCGGTCGTCCATACAGTAAGGGAAGAAGGACTCGGCGCGATCATCCGCATTATCTCGGCCCGCAAAGCGACGCCAATGGAAAGAAAGGTGTATGAGGAAAGCGAATAAAAAGCCGGACAGAATGGTAACCAGGACCATTGGACAAATCGAGAACCGCAGGCTTACAAAAGCCGAGCGCGAGCGTCTGAAGCGTATCGCGGCGTTGCCTGACGGCCAGATCGACACGAGCGATATTCCGGAAATCAAGGATACGGCCGGATGGGTGAGGGTGCACGAACATCCGGAGCACCCGCTTCATCGCGTGCTCTCGCGGCTGCTCTCGATTCGGTTGCCCGAGCCCGACATTGCATTGGCGCAGCGGCTCGCCGAAAGAAAGGGTCTGCCATACCAGACTTACATCAAGTCACTGCTACACGAAGCGCTGGAACGCGAACGCGTCATGGCCGAGCGCCAATGATGGTTGAGCTCGTCCTACCGTCAATTCCTGGCAACTCACCGGCACGAAAGATGCTACAGTCCCACCAAATGATGCGGCAGCCCATTGGGCTGCCTGAGGTTTGGACATTCTGCGACCCTGACGTGGCGCACGCTCTCAGCGCAATGCCACATACTTTTGCACCGTGGGGCGGGCAATTCTGCCCGCAGCCGGCTTTTAGCCGGCTTTAGCCGCCTGAAAAGGCGGCTGCGGCCATGATTGGCCGCCCCACGGTGAACTCGGAATCGCGTCTCTGGCAGAAAGTATGTGGCATTGCGCTCTCAGCGTGCCGCGACCGCGCTCCTGCGGTCGCCGCGGGCGTAGCCCGCGTAACCCGCGAGCTTCGCTCGCGGTAAGGGCCGGCTGAAAGCCGGCTGCGGGCAGAATTGCCCGCCCCACGGTGAAGTGAAATGTAGAACTCCAGCCCACTGGGCCGCGGCACCCTCCAACCCGCGTCGTCGGTCTTGGTCTCCATCGAGAACCAGGGATACATGTACCCCGGTAATGGGGGCGCAGACGCATGCGGGCAACCGGCGCTCCCGCCCTTTGCGCGTTTAAGCCCGAATGCATCACCGGCTTCCCGGTCTTGCTCGCGACTGACTCAAGGCAACCTCGCACGCGGCGCACAAAGGCGGGAGGTTCACCTGAACGATGTCCCACAGCCGGTCTTCCCGGATGGCGTCGTAGTCATGACGCAAGCGGTTGCCGAGCGCTCTGATCTCGTGCCAGGGTTGGGATGGCACGAGCACCGGGGCCAGATCACCCAACTTGGCAGCCGCTTCGCTGATCCGTTCCAGGCACCGCTCGATTGCTCCAGGCGGCGGGCAGGTTTGTCAGAAGGCAAGAGCGCGGTCCCGGTCGATCTCGGTTTGGAGGCGCTTCTTGCGCACCGGCTCCTCGATGACATCCACCCTGCAGCCCAGAATGGAAGATAGCCGCCCCTCGAGTTCGCTCAGGCGGCCGAAATAATGGAGACCCGGCGCCGAGAAACTATCGCCGAGGCGTACGGCTAAATCGACATCGCGCGCCGCATCCTCCCCGCGCGCGACCGAGCCGAACAGCGAAACGCTCTCGACCCCCGCCGAACGGAGTTCCTGTTCATGCGCCTTCAGTGCCGCTATGACTTGATTGCGCTCCATAAAACCAATTTTGCACAACTGCCGCCGGCAGGCAACAACCCGCTCAGCGCCCACGAAAGATGTTACAGTCGCACAAATGCCGACCAACCCCACTGGCCGCCGCGGATTCCTGAAAACCGTCGCGCTGGCTGGGGCGCCCTTTGGGCCCGCGGCAGCCCAAACCTCCGCCCAAACGCCGCCCGCCCCCGCGACCCCCACCGCGCCCCCGCCCAAGCCAGTCGCGCCCGTCACCCTGCCGCGCTCCTCCATGCGCTACCCACGCGTGTACACCGGCCGCCAGCTTGCCATGCTGGCGATGCCCATCGGCGGCATCGGTACGGGCAGCATCAGCCTCGGCGGACGCGGCCAGCTTCGCGATTGGGAAATCTTCAACCGCCCCGACAAAGGCCGCTCGCCCGAATACGCCTTCGCCTCCATCTGGGCGCAGACGGGCAGCCGCAAGCCCGTCGCACATGTGCTCGAGGCGCGCCTGATGCCGCCCTACGAAGGGCCCGACGGCCTCGGCTCCAAGAACGCGCCGGGGCTCAGCCGTCTCGAAGGCGCCACTTTCACCGGCGAATTCCCCCTCGCTCAAATCGCATTCCGCGATTCCCGCCTGCCTGTCGTCGTCACGCTGGAAGCCTTCAGCCCGTTCATCCCGCTGGATGCCGACGATTCCGGGCTGCCCGTCGCCATCCTGCGCTACCGTGTGCGCAATCCGGGCAAGGACGCCGCCAAAGTTTCCATCGCCTGGTCGATTGAAAACCCCATTGGCGCCGGATACCAGGATGTCGCGCAGCACCATGCCGGCGAGCAGCGCGTCATTGAATACCGCGAAGCCGATAATCTCAAAGGCCTGCTGATGAGCAATCCCGGCATGCCCGCCGCCGACCCGCAAGCCGGCACGCTGGCCATCTGCCTGGTGAAGCCCGAAGGCAAGCTCACCTACCTGCGCGGCTGGATCGACGCTAAGTGGTGGACCAGCCCGCTGCTCTTCTGGGACGATTTCAGCCAGGATGGCATGCTCGGCCCGGAAGCCCCGCAGCGCAGGCCCATCGGCTCGCTCTGCCTGCAGCAGGAAATCGCGCCCGGCACGGAGGCCGCCTACACCTTTCTGCTGGCCTGGCATTTTCCGAATCGCACGCCCGCGTGGTCGGGCTGGACCGCCCCCAAGGGCGACGAACACACCGTCATCGGCAACTATTACTGCACGCGCTTCGCCGGCGCCTGGCAGGCCGCCGAATACGCCGCCGGCAAGCTGCCCGATCTGGAAGCCCGCACCCGCCGCTTCGTGGAGGCCATGCGCGAGACCACCCTGCCGCCCGCCGTGCGCGACGCCGCCATGTCCACGCTCTCTACGCTGGTCACCCAGACTTCGTTCCGCACCGCCGATGGTGAGTTCCACGGTTTCGAAGGTTCGAACGATCACAGCGGCTGCTGCTTCGGCAATTGCACGCACGTCTGGAATTACGAGACCGCCACCCAGCATCTCTTCCCCACCCTGGCGCGCTCGCTGCGCAAAGCCGCATTCGGCTTCTCCCAGGACGACCAGGGCGGCCTGCGCTTTCGCCAGCTATTACCCGACGGCAAAGAGCGCTTTGGCTATGCCGCCGCCGATGGCCAGATGGGGCAGATCATCAAGGCATACCTCGATTGGCGCCTCTCCGGCGACACCGCCTGGCTGCGCGATCTCTGGCCGCGCGTGCAACGGGCCGTGTCGTTCGCCTGGGTGCAGGGCGGATGGGATGCGCAGCGCCGCGGCGTGATGGACGGCGTGCAGCACAACACTTACGACGTGGAATTCTACGGACCGAATCCGCTCTGCGGTATTTACTATCTGGGAGCCTTGCGGGCCGCCGAAGAGATGGCCCGCGCGCTAGGAGATACCGCAGCCGCGGAAGACTATCATAAGTTGTTCGCCGCCGGCAGCCGGTGGATCGACACTAACTTATTCAACGGTCATTACTATATTCAAAAGGTCCGCGGCATTCCCAAGTCCGAGATTGCCCCCGCCACCGTGGGTAATATGGGCGCCGACAATTCCGATAAGCCGGAATTCCAGGTGGGCGATGGCTGTCTGCTCGACCAGTTAATGGGTCAGTATCTCGCCGACGTGGCGGGCCTCGGTCCCCTGGTCGATCCGGCCCACATCCGCGAAACGCTGAAGTCTATCTGGCAGTTCAACTACAAGCGGCAGCTTTACGATCACGAGAGCGTGCAGCGCACTTACGCGCTGAACGACGAAGCCGCGCTGGTGGTCTGCGACTACGGCACCGGCAAGCGGCCCGAGGTCCCTTTCCCGTACTTCGCGGAGGCTTGGACCGGCCTTGAATACCAGGCTGCAGCCACTTTGATTTACGGCGGCATGGTGCGCGAGGGCGTGGAGACATTCGAGAACAGCCGCCGCCGCTACGATGGCGAGCGCCGCAATCCGTGGGACGAAGCCGAATGCGGGCATCACTACGCGCGCGCCATGTCGGCATGGTCGGGCGTGCCGGCGCTGAGCGGTTTCCGCTATCATGGCGCGGAAAGGAGCGCGGCCATCGCGCCACGGCTGAATGTGGGCAAATTTTCGTGCTTCTGGTCGGCCGCTCCGGCCTGGGGCACGTTCACGCATGCCGCCGATACCGGCCGCCGCCGTGTGACGCTGGCGGTCGCCGAAGGAAACCTGCCTTTGCGGAGCATCGTGCTGGCGCCCGGATCCACAAACACGCCATCCGCCACGCTCCACGGCAGCGCGGTCTTACTGAGCCGCGACCGTGAGGGAGCGGTCTTCACCTTCACCGAAGAGCTGACCATTCACGCCGGAGAAGAGTTGGTGCTGCTTGTCTGAGCGTCCTTTCCTGGTCCTCACCGGCGGCTTCCTGGGGGCCGGCAAGACGACCCTGATCCTGCGCGCCGCGCGCCTGCTGCACGAGCGCGGCCTGCGCGCCGCCATCATCACCAACGATCAAGGCGGCGCGCTGGTGGATACCCGCCTGGCCACCGCGGCCGGCTACGATGCCGGCGAGATCGCGGGCGCCTGCTTCTGCTGCCGCTTCGCGAACTTCGTGGCGGCCGCGCAGAGCCTGCTGGCCGTGCGCCCCCACGTCATCTTCGCCGAGCCCGTGGGAAGCTGCATGGATCTTTCGGCCACCGTGCTGCAGCCCTTGAAGCAGAACCACGCCCACCAATTCCGCATCGCGCCGTTTTCGGTGCTGGTGGATCCGCAGCGCGCCGCCGAGTTCGCGCGGCCGGATGCCCATCCGCAGCTTGCCTACCTGTTCCAAAACCAGCTCGCCGAGGCCGACCTGGTCGTCTACACCAAGTCCGACCTGGAAGGAGGGCGGGCTTCAGCCTGCGCCGGGCTTGAGCCCGGCTCCCGCCGCGTCAGCGCCGCCACCGGCCAAGGCGTCGCCGAGTGGCTCGACGAAGTCCTCAGCGGACACCTCCGCGCCGGTGGCCAGCTTCTGGATGTCGATTATACCCGTTATGCCGCGGCCGAAGCCGCGCTCGGTTGGCTCAACTGGGAAGGCGAGCTGCGCCTCGAAACCGCGCTGGCGCCAGCCGCGATCGTCGGCCCGTTGCTTGAGCGCCTGGATGCCGAACTCACACGGGCCGGTGCGCCCATCGCGCATCTGAAGATCTTCGACCGCGCGCCGTCCGGCTACATCCGCGCGGGAATTTGCCGCAATGGAGACGAGCCGGCCATCGAAGGCGACTTGCTGGCGTCCCCTGCCCGCCGCCACGAACTGGTCATCAACCTGCGCGCGCGGGCACTGCCCGCCGTGCTCGAACAGGCCGTCGCGCGTGCCACGGCCGAACTGCCCCCCGCCCTGCGCGTCCTGCACCTGCAAGCCTTCCAGCCCTCGCCGCCCGTGCCCGAGCATCGCTTCCGCGCGGTGGTTTGACGTGGCATCGCAGCCGGGCTGCACCCGGCGCGGCCGCAGGAGTGCGGTCGCGGCAGGCAGGGTGCCTGCGCCAGCGTCGGCACCAGGCCGCCTTGATACCATAAAGCTTCCGCATGAAAGCACTAGTTAAAAGCAGAAACGAGCCTGGCCTCTGGCTGGACGACGTCGAGCAGCCTCGCGTCGGCATCAACGATGTCCTCATCCGCGTGCACCGCGCGGGCATTTGCGGCACCGACGTGCACATCTACAAGTGGGACGATTGGGCACGCAAGACCATCCCCATGGGCCTGGTGATCGGACACGAATTCGTGGGCGAGATCGCCGAGGTGGGCTCCAACGTGTCCGATTTCTACCCCGGCGATATCGTCAGCGGCGAAGGGCACGTGGTTTGCGGGCGCTGCCGCAATTGCTTGGCGGGCCGCCGCCATTTATGCGCGAAAACCCAGGGGATCGGCGTGAACCGGCCGGGCGCGTTCGCCGAATACATCGTGCTCCCCATGACCAACATCTGGCGGCATCACGAAGGCATCGACCAGGATGTGGCCGCCATCTTCGATCCCTTCGGCAATGCCGTGCATACGGCGCTGTCGTTTCCGGTGCTCGGCGAAGACGTGCTGGTCACCGGCGCGGGACCCATCGGCATTATGGCGGCGGCGGTCGCGCGGCACGCCGGCGCCCGCTACGTGGTGATCACCGACGTGAACGAATACCGGCTCGACCTGGCCCGCAAGATGGGCGTCACCGAGGCCGTCAACATCCGCGAGCACACCCTGCCCGAAATACAGAAGAAGCTCGGCATGACGGAGGGCTTCGACGTGGGCCTGGAGATGTCCGGCAACCAGGCGGCCTTCCGCGACATGCTGGCCAACATGAGCCATGGGGCCAAAATCGCCATGCTGGGCATTCCCGCGGGGGAGATGGCCATCGACTGGCGCACAGTCATCTTCAACATGCTGACCGTCAAAGGCATCTACGGCCGCGAGATGTACGAGACCTGGTACAAGATGAGCGTGATGCTCGAATCGGGCCTGGACATCACACCCGTGATCACCCACCGCTACCACTACACGGAGTTTGAGAAGGGCTTCGAGGCGATGTCCAGCGGACAGTCGGGCAAAGTGATTCTGAACTGGCAGTGACGGCGTGGGGCAGGCCCACGCAGGCCAAGGGCCCGCCCCCCTATCTACGCAGACTCATCGACAACTTCCAAAACTAAGTGGCATTGGGCACTCGTGCCTGCGAAGCTCGCCTAAGCCGGCACAGTACAGTACCTGATTTCTTGAATGCTAGTTTCAGGTATGTTACTCCTGACATGACGGGAGGCGTTATGAAGACTCGGCTCAGGATTGGTGTCTCACTTTTGTGCGTCGCTGTCTGTGCCCTGGCGCAGGCCCCGGTGGGTTCCCTGACGGGCACGGTGCACGACTCCAGCGGTGGCATGATGGCCGGCGCCGCCATCACCGTCGTCAACCGTCGCCACATTGGCATACGCCTACGCGGATCAGGTGGGTTACAACGGGCTGGTCGATATCGGCAATTGGTTTGCCAGTTGGGGGCCACCGCCATTCGAGCCGAATCTGGCGGGCATCGACTTGAATGGGAACGGATCCGTCGAGGTTTTGGGCACGAACGTATTGGGCGGATCGCCACTGCCGGGAGGCGGCTTCAACGAATTCGGAGTCGGCAAGGGAAAGAACGAACTCATTCAGTTAGTAAGCCAGTATAACCAGACTTATGCGGGCAAGGCTGAGCCGGTGGGCAAGCAGGTATTTCCTACGATTACTCTGCCCGCAAAGTTCTCGTTCCCGCACAGTTTCAATTCGCAGAATCTGCGCTTAAGTAAGATCGTTCGTTTGCATGGCGAACGGTTGCGGCTCGCCGTTTTTGCGGAATGCTTCAACATATTCAACATTGCCAACCTTACTGGATACAACTCCGCTCTGAATGCCCCGAACTTCGGCGAGGCCACCCAACGCACTCCGAACATCTTCGGCACGGGCGGCCCGCGCGCGTTCCAGCTTGGCAGCCGGCTGACGTTCCGACCACCCAGACTTGCTAAAGTACCTGTAATGCAGATCGTTCCGGCCGTCACTGCCGAACACTTCGCCCAGGTCCGCCAGCTCTTCGAGGAATACTGGCAATCCTTCGGCTTCACTCCCTGCTTTCAGAACTTCGCCGCGGAAGTGGCCGGTCTCCCCGGCTATTACGCGCCCCCGGAAGGCCGTCTGGCGCTGGCGTTCGCCGGCCCGGACCTCGCGGGTTGCATCGCGCTGCGCCGCTTGGATGCCGCCCGCGCCGAGGCCAAGCGCCTCTATGTACGGCCGCAGTTCCGCAACCAGGGAATCGGCCTGGCGTTGCTCCAATGGGCGATCGGCGAAGCGCGCGCGGCGGGTTATCGCGAGATGCTGGGCGACACGATGCCCGTCATGCGCCGGGCGCTGGAGATGTACGACCGGCTGGGGTTTGAACGCACTGCGCCGTATTCCCCGGACGCCACACCTGGCGCGGTGTACCTGCGCCTGGCATTGTGAAACTGGCGGCCTGGGAGGCCGCTGCAGGCTGGGAGCCTGCCCCACTAACTGGTTTTCATTATTGACAGCACTCCCCGCGCTCCAGTAGACTCGCAGCACATGACTCGACGCCAAACCATCCTGCTCTTACTGGCCTGTTTGACCGTTTCGCTTATCTGCGTGGTGTATCCCATCTACGTGATCCGGCCGTTCCGTGCGCAGGGCGCGCGGGAGCTTGCCATGGCGCTGCTGGTGATGCGCTGGCGGACCGTCGCGACCGTGCTTTCGGGCATCGCCGCGCTAGCCGCGCTTGCGCTATATTGGCGCGCCCAGCCGCGCAGATGGCCGCGAGCGCTGGCTGCTGCCGGGGCGGTCTTCGTGTGCCTCCTGGGAGTGCTGGCCCGCGTCAACATTTATGAACTGATGTTCCACCCCGACGATCGTCCATCGTTTGCGCCGGCGCTCCAGGCGAAGCTCGATAAGGACGAGAAGGTCATCGCAGTCAAGATCGGCGACGCAGCCCGCGCCTACCCGATCCGTAACATCTCCTATCACCACGTGATGAATGATGTGCTCGGCCAAGTTGGGGTGGTCGCGACTTATTGAACGCTTTGTCACACCGGTCTGGTGTGGAGCAGAGACATAGCGGGTCTGCGGCTGACGTTTCATCTGGCCGGCATCAATAACCAGAACTTCATCATGCGCGACGAGCAGACCGGCACTTACTGGCAGCAGATCAGCGGCAAGGCGATATCGGGTCCGCTAACCGGGCGCCAGTTGACTCCGATCCATTCCGACGAACTGACCTTCGCTACCTGGAAATCCGAAGAGCCGCAGGGCAGCGTGCTGCGGGACGTCTCACGTTACGCGGCCAACTACGCGCCCAAGGATTGGGACGTGCGCATGCGGCGCGCGCCCACCGTGATCGACTTCCGCGAGCATGGCCTGAAGGCCCGCGACCTGATGCTGGGGATTCAGGCGTTCGGCGCCAGCCGCGCGTTCCCTTACGAGCAGGTCATCCGCGAAAAGCTGGTGAAAGACCGAGTAGGAGCGGAACCTGTATTGCTCGCCGTGGGGCCGGATGGCCAATCCGTGCGGGCGTTCCACGATCGCATACCAGGCGTCAACGGCGCTCCCGATTTCTATCGCAGGCCGGACGGCGTGCTAATGGACGCCGCCACCGGAAGTGAGTGGAACTTTCGCGGTTGCGCGGTTTCCGGAAAAGCGAAAGGCGTGTGCCTGGAACCGGTCGAGATGCTCAAGGACTACTGGTTCGACTGGCGGAATTACAACCCGTCGACGACGATTTACGGAACGAAGTAGAGAGCGGACACGGGGACTGAGAAGCCGGGCAGCAAGGGATCTTCCAAGTGCTCTTCACCGTTGATTTCGCGCGTGCCCGATGCGGTATGCACCGCGACCGCGCCGTCGTCGTAGAAGATCCACACTGCGCCGGCGCCGTTGGCCAGATACGTCTTGACCTTTGCGCGGATATCTTTCACTGTATCCGTCGGCGATACGATTTCAATGGCAATCTCAGGCGCGCGTGTGAGTAGCCGGCCTTCCTCGGCGAAGCGTTCCGTCCGTACAACCGCGACGTCGGGGGTGAATGTATTGTGCGGAGTGACCACGAACGCAATTTCGATGAGGGCCCTCACTCCCAGCTCACGATGGGAGGCGAGAGCGAATCCGATTTCATTCTTCAACAGGTCGTGCCATTTGGAGGGTTCAGCCATTTTGACGATTTCTCCCGCAATCAGCTCTTCCTTGATCCGGTTGCCGCTTTGGTCGAACTCGTCGGGGCGAGCCAGGAACTCCGCAGATGTCATCAGCGTCGCGGTTGCCATATTTCGATTCTAGCGCCTCCCCACCGCCCCTGCTAAAATAGGTTGATCCACTCCCCAGGAGGACAATCGAGTTGCCATCCGCCATCCTCGCCCTGGAAGACGGCACCGTCTTCGAGGGCAGGAGTTTTGGTGCGTCCGCCGAACGATCCGGCGAGGTCGTCTTTAATACAGCCATCACCGGCTACCAGGAAATATTCACCGATCCGTCATACGCCGGACAGATCGTCATCCTCACCAATCCCCAAATCGGGAACTACGGAACCAACGCCGCCGACAACGAATCCGCGCATCCTTATATCGAGGGCTTGGCCGTGCGCGAGTTCTCCACGATCACCAGCAACTGGCGGTCCGGCGAAGAGGCCCGTGAGTTCCTGAGCCGCCACAGTATCCCTGTGGTTTCCGGTTTGGATACGCGCGCGCTGGTCCGCCATCTGCGCACCCGCGGTGTGATGCGCGGCG
>Ga0302324_100020159_pt1 | contig 13060 bp, 8 predicted proteins | sample Palsa_T0_1_FD_201949 | JGI IMG/M metagenome (GOLD analysis project Ga0302324, IMG submission 201949) | Peat permafrost microbial communities from Stordalen Mire near Abisko, Sweden - Palsa_T0_1 | ecosystem: Environmental > Terrestrial > Soil > Palsa > Peat permafrost | place: Sweden: Abisko...
GCTGGAGCAGCGGAAGCTGATTGCGGCACGGCAACGGGGCGTCGCTCGAACATCTTCACCGGCACGCCCTTGCTTAACCGTTGAATGCGCGGCGAATCCCGCGCCGGCTCGAGATGCAGGTTGCTGACCACTCGCGTTTGCCCGCGGGCTTCGACGGGGCGCGTGCCGGTTTCGGTCAACAAGGTCTTGGTTTTCTGCCAGAATTCGTCGGACAGCAAATCGCCTTCGTCGACCCATCCGATAGTTCCCGATGCCGTGCGCACCTGCGCCTGGTCGCCGGACCGTGATAGTACCTCCAGGCGATCGCCGAAATTTGCGGTTGCCACGACTTCCCTCACAGCCGCCGTCGAACTCCACAGGGTCACCTGCTGGCTGCCTGCGTATGCCGTTTCCAGCGGGCCTCGCCGGTGATGAAATCGCAAATAGATGCCGGCGCAAATTAGCAGCACTACAAAAAAGCCCAGTGCGAGCTTTCGCATCAGCCTCTGCCTTCAAACGCCATTTTCACGGAGAGAATGCTTCGCGGTTCTGAGAGGATTCGCCGCGGCAATTGATAATTCTACACCACGACCCCCGTTCCTAGCCGCGCTCTTGCGGAAACACGAAGCACAGCAAAGTGACACGACACGTTCTGCTACAATCCGGCGAGGAGAAACGGCAATGCAGAGCCTGGAAAAACTGAAGCCGCTTGCGCTGCTCTTGCTGCGCGTAGGACTGGGGGCCATCTTTATCTACCACGGTTACCCGAAGCTGTTCGTCAACACGCGCGAGGCCATGGCAAACTTCACGCCCATGGGCTTTCCCGGCTATTTTGCTTACATTGCCGGGGCAATCGAATTCTTCGGGGGGTGTCTGCTGATTCTCGGGCTATTCACGCGTGTCGCCGGATTATTGCTGGCCGGTGAGATGGCCGTAGCCTTGATCCAGGTACACAAGCTTCTCGCGCAGCCGCGCGCCGTGCATAATTACGAGTTCCCGCTGGCCTTGGCACTCAGCGCCTTTACCTTGGCCACGGTGGGGGCGGGGACAATTTCACTCGACGCGGCGATCTATCACGATGGGCGCTCAGCCCCCCGTAAAGCCAGGATCAAGGATTAAGCAATCATGCCGGCTGGGCGGAGTGCGGCGCGGCACCCGGCGGCACCTGCGGCTCCGCCGTCGCCGGCAACGGCGCCTTGGGCATCACCAGCCAAGCGACGAAGTAGCCTATGAACGCAGGAACCACCGGCACAGGCATCAGCACCAGTAACACCCAGACCAAGCGCACCAACGTGGAATCGACCTCAAGATATTCGGCAATTCCGCCGCATACGCCCGCGATCTTACAGTCGACCGCCGAGCGCATTAGGCGCTTGGCGAGTAGCGGTGAGCCTCCCGAGGGCCCGGGCTGCGCCACCTGGCGCGCACCGCACAGATAACAGAAATTCGAATCGGCGGCGATTTCTCTTTGGCAATTCGGACAATTCACGGCGTCAACCTCCCGGCACGCCGGAATTCGACGCGCCTCGTATGAAGTTACGATGAGGGCAGTAGAAAAGTTCCGGCCGCAAACCGGCCTAGTACGCCGCCAGTTCACGCACGGCGCGGGCAATGTCTTCGGATTGCGGGAGGATGGCATCCTCCAGCACAGGGCTATACGCGCAAAATGTATCCGTGGCCGCCACCCGTCGAACCGGCGCATCGAGTTCCTCGAATAGCTCATCGCTGATGCGCGCCGCGATTTCCGCGCCGTAACCCCATGAGCGCATGTCCTCATAGGCCACAATGGCGCGGTTTGTCTTCCGAACGCTGCTGGCGATGGCTTCCCAATCGTACGGGCTCAGCGAGCGAAGGTCGATGATCTCCGCGGAGATGCCTTGGCGCGCCAGGTCGGATGCTGCTACCTCAGCCCGGTGAACTACAGCTCCATAGGTGATTATGGTGATATCGGTCCCTTCGCGCGCCACACGCGCCTTTCCAAACGGAATCATGAAATCGGGTCCCGGATAAGGCGACCGATTGTATGGCTGGCGATATAGGTGTTTGTGCTCCAGGAAGAGCACCGGATCGTCCGCGCGTATGGCCGTGCGCAAGAGACCACATAAATCGAGGGCCGTCGACGGCATCACAACGCGCATGCCCGGAGTATGGGCGAAGATGACCTCGCCCGATTGACTATGGTACACGCCGCCCCCGGTCAAATATCCGCCTGTAGCAACCCGAATTACTGCGGGGCATTTAAAGGCTCCCGCCGAGCGCCACCGTACCAGCGGTAACTCGTCGCGCAGTTGCATCATGGCCGGCCAGATGTAATCAAAAAATTGGATCTCGGCCACCGGCCTCAAACCGCGAATGGCCATGCCAACGGATCGGCCTACGATCGATGCTTCGGCAATGGGAGTGTTGAAAACACGCGCCGATCCGAAGCGGCGCTGTAGCCCGGCGGTAGCCTTAAAAACACCGCCTTTGCCCTTCACGCACTCGAGGTCCTCTTCGCGGCTACAATCTGCGACGTCTTCGCCGAAAACCGTTACGCGTTCATCCCGGGCCATCTCATCGGCAAGCGTCGCTGAGATCATCTCCACCATGGTGAGGGGATCGCCCGCCACTTTCGGTGAAGACTCGAATGCCTTGCCGCACGGATCGACATCCGACGAATAGACGTTTACGTAAATCGAGTGGGTTGGCGGCACCTCCGCAGCTAGCGCGCGATCCGTGGCTTCGAGAACCTCACGCTCCGCTTCACGTTCGAGAGCCTCCATTTCATGCCCTTCGAGAATGCCCTCCCGCACCAGAAACAGTCCGAACTTCGGTACGGGATCGCGCTGCGCCTCCCGCTCTCGGGCGTCCGGAGTCTTGTAGAGTTTTTCGTCGTCGGAAAGGGAGTGGGAGTAGGGGCGCGTGACGTGAGCATGCACCAACGCCGGCCCTCGGCGGGCACGGCAATAGGCCACGGCGCGCGTCAAGGCCGCGTAGCTTTCAAGGGGATCCGTGCCGTCGCACTCTTCGCCGAGGAGGTGCGGGAAATTCGCAACGAGTTTCGAAATGTTTCCGCCCGCAGTTTGCGTTTCGACCGGCACGGAAATCGCGTAACCGTTGTCCTCGATCAGGAAAAGCACGGGCAATCGGCCAAGGCTGGCCGCGTTAACGGCTTCGTAGAATTCTCCCTCGCTGGTCGAGCCGTCGCCTCCGGAAACATACATGACCTCTTCGCGGTGGTGACTCACTGCATCGCCCAGGGGCGCCTTGCGGGCCTTCTCGAGCGCCTTGGGAAGCTTGTCGTAGAAAAGCGCAGCCTCCGCCGCGCCCACCGCGTGCAGGTATTGCATGCCGGTTGCCGATGCGTTGGGAACGATGTTCAGGCGCCGGCTGCCCCAATGCGAGGGCATTTGCCGCCCGCCCGATGAGGGATCATCCTTCGCGCCCACGGCCTGCAGCAGCATGTCGTAGGGTGTAACGCCCAGCCCTAAGGCGAGCGCCCGGTCCCGGTAATACGGGAAGAACCAGTCGTAGCCGGGTTTCAACAGCAGCGCCGCGGCTGTTTGCACGGCTTCATGGCCCGCACCGCTTATCTGAAAGAAAATCTTGTTCTGGCGCTTTAGCTGAATCTCGCGATCGTCCAACTTTCGCGAGAGGAACATGGTGCGGTAAATGCGGATCAGGGTGTCCCGGTCCAAGCCCTGATATTTCGTTGCGTCGAACTTCGCTGTTTTGACTCTGGGGTGAGAGGACACGCGCTTCACCTCTGCGGAAGACCTGCTCAAACTTTCAACACATTATAGCCACAACCCGGAAAAGCGAGCAAACGCGATCGCGTCAGTCTAGCGCCTCGAACAGGGCGGAAATCTTCTCGAATCCCGTGTCCAATGCCCGAATCGTCTCGCCCTTGGCGGACTTGAAAGGCTCCTCGGCCGGAATGCGATCGAGCCACCGCTGCTGGGACAGCTTCTCATGATCGGAGAAATCCAGCCGCAGAAGCACGCGGACGTGCGAAGACGATTCCGCGTCGTCGCCCTTCGAGTGCTTGGCGCCTTTCGTTGCCGGCTTGGACCTGGGAGTCTCTTTATCCGTGCCGTCGGGCCCGGCGGCCTCGCCATTGCCGCTCGACGCCTCCTGCCGCTCGAACTTCAACTGCATCTTGTTGCCAAGGCGAAAACCTTGCTTCCAACCGTCAACCTTGTGCCGCGCCTGCTGCGCCAATGCTTCGTCAGCGCCGAAATCAAAAACCAGAATGGATGGGGCCATATCTGATCTATAGCGGGCCGAGGACCCTGCTGTCAAGCACGCACTCACGAGCTGTAAGGCGCGGCACGGTGCTGCGTGCCGGTTACCGCAAGAAATACCGTGGTTCTTTAAGGATTGCGCCCAGAAAAACATCATGTTACCGTGAGCGAACAAAAAGCGAACCGCAGAAAGATTGCGGAAAATGCATTGGAGGGCGTTATGGCATCCCCACAACAGTTGGCCGTAAGGCCACAGCCCACGCTGGACACAATCCACGATGCGCTCGAAGCGCTGGCCGCCCGCTATCGGGCCGATGAAGTGCTTACCGCCGTCAAGCTCCTCCCCGCCCGCGAAGCAATCTTTCGCCCCATGCCTGGATGGGTGCGTCCGGAGCTAGCTGAAGCTTATCGCAGGAAAGGAATCGAACAGCTCTACTCACATCAAGCGGCCGCCGCGGAATTCGCGCACCAGGGGAAAGACTTCGTCGTTGTCACTCCCACGGCATCGGGCAAGACGCTTTGCTACAACCTGCCGGTGCTCAATGCGGTTCTCGAAGACACGGACACGCGCGCGCTGTACCTGTATCCCACCAAGGCTCTGGCACAGGACCAACTCGCCGAATTGCAGGATCTGGCTGCGCGCCTCGACGATAACTTTGGCGTTTTTACCTACGACGGAGACACACCGAGCGATGCCCGAAAAGCCATTCGCGAGCGCGGCCACGTGATCCTGTCGAATCCCGACATGCTGCACACCGGCATCCTGCCGCACCACACTCGTTGGACGCGCCTCTTCGAAAACCTTCGCTACATCGTGCTCGACGAGCTGCACACTTATCGCGGCGTGTTTGGCAGCCATCTGGCCAACGTGCTGCGCCGCCTTGCGCGCATCGCCAATTTCTATGGCTCGCGTCCCCAATTCATTTGCTGCTCGGCGACGATAGCGAATCCCGGAGCCCTAGCCGGCCAACTGCTTGAGCGCAAAGTCGAAGTGATCGAGGAAAACGGCGCACCAGCTGCGGAGAAGCTTTTCGTCTTCTACAATCCGCCGATGGTCAACCGCAACCTCGGCATCCGGCGCAGCTACTTGAACGAAACCACCCGCGTGGCGCAGGAGCTGCTCGAACGCAAGCTCCAGACCATCGTCTTCGCGAACAGCCGCCTGCACACCGAAATACTGCTGACCTATCTGCAACAAGCCAATCCGCCCAAGCCCGGAGCCGCTGAGCCGATCAAAGGCTACCGCGGCGGGTACTTGCCGGGAGAACGCCGAGCCATCGAACGTGGCTTGCGCGAAGGACGGGTGCGGGGAGTGGTGACCACCAATGCGCTCGAACTCGGCATCGACATTGGCTCGCTTGACGCTTGCGTGATGGCCGGGTACGCCGGTTCGATCGCCTCCACCTGGCAGCGCGCCGGCCGGGCCGGACGTCGCACGGGAACCGCCTGCGCGGTGATGGTAGCTTCCTCCGCGCCTCTCGATCAGTACATCGTGCAGCATCCCGATTTCTTTTTCGGCGGCTCGCCCGAGCACGCCTACGTTCAGCCGGATAACCTCGAGATTCTCGTCAATCACCTAAAGTGTGCGGCCTTCGAGCTGCCCATCGAACCCGAGGAAAAATTCGGCGCGGCAGGCATGCCCCAGCTTTGTGACCTGCTCGCCGAAGCAGGCTACCTGCACGCGAGCGGCGGCAAATGGCACTGGGTGCAGGAGGCTTATCCCGCCGACGCCGTCAGCCTGCGCGCCGTGACCTCGGACAATTTCATCATCATCGACACCAGTGGCGACGCGCGCGGAGAGCCTGCTGTGATTGGCGAAGTGGATTTTTCCTCGGCGCTGACGACAGTTCATCCCAAGGCCATCTACATCCATCAGGGCCAGCAGTATCGCGTCGACCAGCTCAACTTCGAGCAGCGGAAGGCCTACGTGCGCCCGGTCAAGGTCGATTACTTCACAGACGCGATCCGCTACACACAAGTCCGCGTGCTCGAAATCGCCGAAGAATGTCGTATCACAGGGCCTGCGGCACGCTCCCATGGCGACGTCCTGGTGCGCTCGCAAGTGGTGGGATTCAAGAAAATCAAGTTCTTCACCAACGAAAACATCGGCGCCGGCAAGCTGGAACTTCCTGAAAACGAAATGCACACTACCGCGTTCTGGATCACCCTTGAGCGCGCCCTTCTCACTTCTCTTCCCTTTGCGCTCTCCGATCGCCAAAGCGGAATTTTCGGCATGCTTCATGCGCTACATTCCATGGCTACTTTGCTTCTGATGTGCGATGGCCGCGACCTGGGCACAGCTGTCGGCGAGCGCGCACCTGGCCCCGGAATCGCAACGGAATGGCGCGAATATGCGCCTACCACGAGCGAAGCCGACATCAAGGAGCTTTTCGAACCTAATCTTTATTTCTACGACGCCTACCCCGGTGGTATCGGCTTTAGCGAGCCTTTGTATCGCGTCTACGACTTGCTCCTCGCACGCACGCGCGAATTGATCGCCGCTTGCCCGTGCGAGCAGGGTTGTCCTTCCTGCGTGGGTCCCGGGGGCGAGAAGGCCGAGCGCGCCAAGGAAGCCGCACTTGCGATCCTCGATCGGCTCTGCCCATGAGACTCTCCGATCGCCTCTCGCGCATCGCTGCGCTAAAACCTCCCCGGGTGCACTGGCCCAGTTCCCCTGCGCCGCACCGAACCGGGCACGGATTCGCACCGGAGATTCCCGAAGGAGCCTCGCGACTCGCCGATCTTCTGGAAGCCGCGCCTCGCCGCAACCGTTTCGGCGAACACCTGGCGCTTCGAAAATGGTTTTCTATCGACCGCGGCGGTTCGGAAGCCCCCGGCAGAGAGCTAGCCGCAGCAGCATGGCCTCTGCTCGCTCCGCATGCTTGCGAGTCCGCCACCGATCCGCAACGGTGGCTCTTTCTCGATACCGAAACCACCGGTCTCTCGGGTGGCACCGGCACTTATCCATTTCTGGTGGGCATCGCCTGGTGGGAAGCGGACGGCCTCGAAGTCGAGCAACTTTTCCTGCGCGAACCAAGCGAAGAACATTCCTTGCTGGCGGCTCTCACCGAGCGAATGGCTGAGCGTCCCGTGCTAGTAACGTTCAACGGGAAGTCATTCGACTGGCCGCTGCTCGAAACCCGCTACCGCATGACCCGCGCGATTGAACCGCCACTCGCCGACGCGCACCTCGATTTTCTGCACCCGGCGCGGAATCTTTGGCGCCTGCGCTTAGGATCGGTGCGGCTTGCCGAACTCGAACGCTACGTGCTCGGCTGGAATCGCGGCGCGGACATCATTTCGGAAATGATTCCGCAGATCTACTTCGATTATCTCCGCGGCGGCCCTCCCGACTCGCTGGTTTCCGTTTTCCAGCACAACCAAATGGATCTACTCGGCTTGGCCCGCCTGGCCACTCGCGTTTTGAATCTGCTCGCGCATCCTGAAATTCACGGACAGGACGCGCTGGAGCTTTTCGGCGCTTCGCGCATCTGCGAGCGCCGAGGCCACGCCGCCCGAGCCCGCACTCTCTATCAACGCTCCATTGCCGGCCAGTTGCCGCCCGCCACGGATCGTGCCGCGCGCCGTTCGCTCGCACGCCTCGCCAAACGCGATGGGGACCTGCCCATGGCGTACGAAATCTGGGAAGGGATGTTGGGACATTCTCCGGAAGGATTCGAGGCCTACGAACAGCTGGCGATCTATTATGAACGCCGTGCCCGCGATCCCGAGCAAGCACTTCGTTTGACGCGCCAGGCGCTCTCTGAACTTTCGAGGGCCAACCGCCTCGACACGATTTCCCCCGCGGCTCGTCGCTCGCTGCGCCTCCGATTCGAGACCCGGGCTGCGCGCCTGGAATCTAGAATCTCCAGGACGCCCTTGACCGTGTCCGGCACGCCTTTAACCGGAGAGGGCGCGCTCCACGCCGAGGTGCGTCTTCCCGCGCGCAAAGACAGTCGCTCCGTGAAGCGAAGACGACTCCAACAACTTCTGTAGCTCGCGCTCCGTGTACGCCGCGCGTACCGAGTCGCGGTAGAGCCTGCGCATCGTGCCCGAGTAGTGCCGCCCGTGCCAGCGCACGTGAAGTCCATATGCCAGACGCCCAGGACGCCGCAGATCCCGCAACAAGATCGCCGCTCCCGGTTTGGCCACTCGCGCCATTTCATTGAACAGATTCCGCGGCTCCGCCAGATGATGTAGCACGGAGTTGCACATGACCAGATCGAAGCTGGCATCCGCAAAAGGGAGGCGGTTGCCGTCTGCCACCTGAAACTCGACGCGCCCTGCCAGACCATCTCCCGCTGCCGCCAAATGCGCGTTCGCCTCCGATACCATGTTCGGCGAACGCTCCGCGCTCACGAAAGTCCAGTGCCTCTGACGCTTCGCCAGCTTAATCACAATCTGTCCGGGCCCGGGGCCAATGTCGAGCGCATGTCCGCGCTCTCGCCCTCCGAGCAGGCGCAGCACGTGGTCCGCAAACGTATCGTCGATCTTGTCGAGATGCGCCTGCGCCGCGGCCGAAGAATAGGCTTCGACCTCTCCGGAATCATCCATTACTTCGGGTTCGGGAACTCGAGGAAGATCGAGGAAGCTCACGGGGTCCTACGGGGTGGCAGAGGCGATGGTGGCCTGCTTCGAGCGATCGACGTACGCGGGCGCAACTTGCGCAATCGACGCGGCGGGCGCGACGTCCGATGGCGCCGGAGGCCAGCCGATCGCACGATCGATCGCGTCGAACGCCGCGCGAGTAGAGTTTTCCACGGTCAGGCACTCCGTGTTCATGCATCGCAAAAACACGCCGCCGTCATCAGTCTGGAATTCGAAATAGTTGGGGCGCCGCAGCAGATCGTGGCGCTCTTTATATTTCAACTCTAACAGCTCGCTGTAACGTCCGAAAAATCGCGCCGCATCCTCCGGACTGTCAATGTCCAACCGGAGCACCAAACGCGTCTGCTTGGTCCCCGCGTCTTCGAACGTGGCATAGCGGTCGCCCGTCCACATCGGAGCCAGCTCGTTTGCCGCTTGCTCTCCGAGAAATTGCTTCAGCACTTCGTTCAGCGCAAATTCCCCCAACACGTTTTCCTCGAGAAATCTCCAGTTGGCAGGCGCCAACCCCTTCCACTCGGGAAGCGTCACCTCCCGAGGCGTCACTCCCGTCAAGTAGAGCGCGGGATGTATGATTTGCTGGGTCGACACCGGCGGATTTTTGAAGAGCAGGTTCAAATCCTGCCATCCTGCGTGGGCCTTTAGAAATTGCTGGGAAAAATCCGTGCCCGCCAGGTACGGAAACAGCAGACTGTCGCGGATATACCCGGGCGCCTTGGCCAGCGTAGGATCCTTGTCCATCTCCGCCACGGCGCCGCTGCGAATCATCATCCCGACACTGGGCAGATCGCGCACCCCGATCTTTTGATCGCGGAGCGAGTAATCCACCATGGCCGCGAGCGCGCTGCCTTCGCTCACTGCCTGGCGAGCTCCTTCGGCGTCGATATTGGGGCGCGCCGCTTTAATCCACGGATCGATGTGGAATGATTGGTCCTCGAGCGCATGGGTAAGTTCGTGCGACATCACCTCGCGCTGCTGATCCGCCGGAATCCAGTCGGCGATATAAAATTCCTTTCCCTTGGGGTCATATAGACCGGCAACCTGGTCGGTAAGAACGTCGAGCATGAAGGAATCCAGAGGGAATCCCTTGGGTATCAAGCCGAACGCCTCGGTCGTCTTGTCGTCCGCGTAGCGTTCCGCATCGGTCAGGTCTTCCTTTTCATCGCGAACAATGTAGTCTCGAATCTCTTGCTTGGAGCGCAAACTCTTCTTAAGCGGCTCTTTGATAGGGAGGTGCAGGATCTGGCTCATCTGCGCCAGCACTTCATCCGCCGCCTTCAAAAACTCCGGATTAGGGGCTACAACCGCTTGCGAGGGGGACGGCAACAGCGACCGAGCGCCGAGGGTAGTGGAAACCACAGCCATCATCAGGCAAAGCAGCAACACAACCGGGGATTTCATTCCGTATTTACCCGTGAAATCACACTCATGACGAAAAGGATAGCAGGTTTCGACCGACGGGCCTCTTCCCTTCTCATTCTGCGGGAGACAGTTCAGCCGTTATTGCCTGAGAGGAATTCCGCCGCCCACCAGGATCTTTTGCTCTTCCGCTGAAGGTGGGGAGGGCGGGAGCACAGGCAGGATTACGAGGAAAGTTGCCCCGCGGGGCGGCGAATTCCGAACCTGGATTTCCCCGCCGTGTTCTTTCACGATTCCATAGCAGATGCTCAGCCCCAGGCCGGTGCCCTTTCCAACGGGCTTGGTGGTGTAGAAGGGCTCAAAAATGCGGTTCGGATTTTCGACGCCAAGCCCGCTATCGGTAAATTCCACGATCAGCTGCTGCCCCTCCACATGAGTTCGGATCCAGATTTCCCCCGCCGAACTCTTATCCTGAATGGCATCCACCGCGTTGTTCAGAATGTTCAGAAATACTTGCTGCAATTGATGAAAATCCGCCGCGGTCAGCGGAAGCGCGGAATCGAAATCGCGATGCACGACGATGTGGCTGCCGCGTAGATCGTATTCTCGCAGCGCCAGGGTGTCCTCCAAAATCTGGTTGAGTTGCACCGGGCTGCGTTCCGGCTTGTGTTGACGCGCAAAGCTCAGCAGGTTCTCCACGATTCGATGTGTGCGCTGCGCTTGCTTGTAAAGCTTTTCCAGGAACTCCCCGGCGCGCGCCGGGGGGATCTCCCCGGACCTTAGCAGCTGGCTATAGCCGAGAATAGCCGTCAGTGGGTTGTTCAGTTCGTGCGCCACCCCGGAAACGAGTTGCCCGACGGCAGCCATCTTTTCGCTCTGGAGCAGCTGTTCCTGGGCGAGTCGCAAGCTGTCATAGGCTTCGCGTGTCTTCTCAAAAAGCGCTCCCTTGTCGATGGTGGCGGCAATCTGATTGGCAACCGCGCATAGTACGCTCAGCTCTTCGGTGGAAAAAGCTCGCGGCTCGCGGCACCCGGCGATCAAGAATCCCATCACTCGGTCCTTCGACCACAAAACCACTATCTGCGACGCCTGAATGCCCTCTTCCCGATTCAGTTCGCGAAAAGCTGCCGGAAGCGCTGGGGCGGCCCCGGAAACCACCGTCGCCCGCGCTTGCACGATCTGTTGCAACAGCCCCAGGGGCACATCAATGGCCGCGAATCGGCCTGCACCCTCTACGCGGTAACCAACACTCGCAACGTAGCATAACGTCTGAGAACCTTCTGTAATCGAGTAGATCGAAGCGGCATCCACGGTGAGCAGCTTTGTTACTTTCTCGAGTGTGGCCCGCACGCCCTCTTTCAGGTTGCTGGATTGCCCCAGTATCTCCGCAATCGAATTGAGCGCCAGCAGTTCGCGATTGCGTCTCCGTAGCGTCATTTCCGCCTGCTTATGTTCGGTCACATCCAGCAGGAATCCTTGGTGGCCGATGATGGCCCCCGAGTCGTCCCGGCTGGCGAAGCTCGATTCATTCGCGGTGCGAATCTCACCATCACGCCTGCGAAATTGAAACTCGAAGCCGGTCACCTCGCCGTATTCACGCATCAAGCGCAGCAGACGGTTGCGGTCGGAAGGATCTACATAAAAGCGGGGCAGCTCCTCTTGCAGCAGCTCATCGCGATTCTCGTAGCCCAGGATGCGCATGAACGCTTCGTTGAAATCGAGTAGCCGGCCCTCGGGAGTGGCGATGAACACACCCTCCTGAACTTTCTGAAATAACACTCGAAACTTATTCTCGGCCTGGTGGCGGCTCGTAAAGTCTTTCAGCACGTGGACCGTCCCCAGGCGGCCGCCGTTCGAATCGTGGAAAGCGGAATCGGTGGCCAGGAAATAACCGCCGAAGAAGGGATCCTTTCGTTCTGGCCGCCCCGCCGCGCCTTCACAGTAGGGACAAAGGTTCCAAGAGGGATCTTCGGTGCGCAAGACTTCACGGATCGAGCGCTTGTGCATCGCCTGCGGTTCCATTCCGAGACGCATCGCCAACGCGCGGTTGGACCGCAGGACGAGGCCATCCGGAGAATGAACCAGAATCAGGTCGTCGATAGAATCAAAAGTGTCCAGCCACTGGCGCCGTGACGTAGCCGCGTTCTCGAATAATGTGATGTTCTGTATCGTCAAGCCCAGCAGATTCGCCACGTTCACCAGGTAGTGCTCTTCCGCGCCTCCAAAAATCTTCGGTGTCGCCGACCCTACCGCCAGAATTCCCACCGGCCCTGATTTGCCGGGTATACGCACCAGTGCGAGCGACGACAGCCCTTCGTCCCCTGCCCATTCCGGCACTCCTGAATCGGGCGAAAACCCGGAAAGAAGCTCGGGCGACTGCTGGTTCGCGAGTCTCACGGCCCAAGGCTGGGCCGCGGCATCGCGCCATTGCTCCCTGCTACGAGCTTCGCGAAAACCCACATAAGCCCGCGCAATCATTTCCGTGGGTTTCGTCGGCTCGTCGAATAGATACACCACTCCGTGGGTTGCGCCCAGACTGTCCACAAGATGGCGCAACACACCCGCCAGCGTTTCGTCCACTCGCAGCGACTGCATCGCTTCGGCGGCGATCAGCGCCAATCTCCGCAATTTCTCGTTCAACTCATCGGTGCGCGCGCGGTTCGCCTCCAACACCAGGAGCGCCACACCGACCCCCATGGAGATGCCCAGAATTCCGTGGAAAGACGCCCGAAGAAGACCAAATGGCTGCGTCGACCAAACCATTCGGTCCACACCATGGAGTCCGCGAAGCAGCATGGAAAGCGTTAGAACCTGCCAACCAACACTCTGATTTCTCCGTGGGGACCACCACAGGGTGCACGCCCCGATCACGTAGAGCGCCGACTCCAGAAGGT
>Ga0302324_100020165_pt1 | contig 13058 bp, 11 predicted proteins | sample Palsa_T0_1_FD_201949 | JGI IMG/M metagenome (GOLD analysis project Ga0302324, IMG submission 201949) | Peat permafrost microbial communities from Stordalen Mire near Abisko, Sweden - Palsa_T0_1 | ecosystem: Environmental > Terrestrial > Soil > Palsa > Peat permafrost | place: Sweden: Abisko...
CATGGCGACGTCGAAAAAATCGCCGGCCACCGCACGCGTGCTTTCATTCGCGATGCCGGTAGGCGAAAGCGTATTGACGCGTATATCGAACTCGCCGAGTTCGCGGGCCAAGGCGCGCGTGAGACCCATGACCGCGCCCTTCGACGCGACGTAATGTGCAAACATCGGCACGCCGGTACGCGCGGTTGAACTCGACACGTTGACGATGCTTCCCGCCTTGCGGGCACGCATACCGGGCGCCACCGCGCGGCACATATTCCAGACGCCCGTCACGTTGACGGCCATAACCTTGTTCCAGAGAGATTCATCGATCGTGTCGAAGGGCTGAAGCTTCAGCGTGCCGTACAATGCGGCATTGTTCACGAGCGTATTCACCGGCCCCAGCGCCGCCTCGGTCGCTTCGACTGTCGCCTTGCACTGTGCGAAATCTGAAACGTCGCATCTGGAAAAGATCGCCCGGCCCCCGGCGCCTTCGATGCGAGTGGCAATCTCCGCGCCGTCGGCGACATCGAGAATGGCGACGGGCGCCCCCGCTTCCGCCAGCGCCAAGGCGATCGCCGCGCCCAGCCCTTGCGCTGCGCCGGTCACGATGGCGGTCTTCCCGGTCAAATCGAATCCTCGCGCCATCCGCGGCCTCCCGATATTGTTATAGTTGGCGTATTATATGCATACGAACGACTTGCCGCCAACCCGCTTTGATGCCTATGCGGAGGCGATTTGCTCGCACCCTTCCAGACCCATGGCCGCTAGATACGCGTGTTGATAGGGTGCCACGGCGCGATTGAGTTCGCCGGTTCCGAGATCGAGGCCAACGGTCGTACGTACCGGACGCGTCCCCGCCGGCATGGCGATGAGACGGTGAACACATTCGGCCACCGCTATGGGATCGGTTGTCACGGAGGGCTGCTGCAAGAGCGCGCCCATCCGTTCCGGCATCAGCTTCTGAAGCTCACGCAGCGGGCCATAGGAGTCTGCAACGTCAGTGTCTCCAGGCGGCATGGAATTGGTTTTCAGATTCGTCCGAAAGGGACTCGGCTCGACGAGAATGCAATCAATGCCGAGCGACGAGGTTTCATAGCGCATGGCTTCGGTCAAAGCTTCGAGGCCGAATTTGCTGGCTGCGTAGATGCCCGAGCCGGGCGTGACCATTCGTCCCGCGATCGAAGTGACCGAAACGACGAGGCCGGAACGCTGCGCTCTCATCTGGGGCAGAACGGCCTTCAGCATGCGAAACGGACCATAGAGATTCGTCTGCATGACGGCGTCGAATTGCGCAACGGTAAAGGCTTCGCTCACGCCCAGCCACATGAGGCCCGCACAATTGATGAGCACGTCGATCCGTCCCGCCAGCCGGACCGCCTGCGATACGCCCTCCGTTACGGACGCATCGTTCGTGACGTCGATTTCGACGACGTCGCAACGGTTGCCGTTGGAGGCCGCCGCCGCCCAGAGCTCCTTCGCCACGTCGGCGTTTTTGCCCTCCGGCGCGCGCATCGCAGCGATGACATGATGACCACTCCGGAAGAGGTCGCCCGCAATGGCATTTCCGATGCCGCTGCTCGCACCAGTTATCAGGACGACGCTTTCCGCCATGCATTCCTCCCCCCGTTACGCAAATGATACTCTTGAGTATTGTCAGCGTTATTTATCGACCGGTCAAAGCGGCGTTGTCCAAAGGAACCGGTCAGGGTTTTGCGCCCGGATGGGTGCGTCCAAGCTGCCGCTCGAAAGTCGGCATGTCGTAATATTCCCGCCACTGAACGATTTTTCCGCTTGCAAGGGCGAACGAGCTCATCATGGGAACGACGCAGCTTCGTTCCCCGATAACGAGATGATCGAGGTGCTCGCTAAGGACCACGTTGCCCTCTGCGACGATATTGAGCAATTCGAAGCGGATATACGAGACATTGCCGAAGCCGCCGAACAGCGCACGGAGCGCAGCCTTGCCATGAATCGCCTCCTGCGGCATGTTCCGGTAGACAATGTTTTCGTCGACCAGTTCGTAGAGCGCGTCAAAATCGAGCCGCTCGAACGCGACCATCAGGGTCTTTATCGTCTCTATCGGGGTCATCGGATCCTCCGCATCTCAAGGAAACCACAACACTGGACCCGCCGGCGTGATTGCTGGCATGGTGGTGACGGTATCAGCAATCACCGGGCAGCCATGAAAGATCAGATCACGCAAACTTTGGTGCGGAATCTCAAGGCCCGCTCGCGCGATTTCTTCGTCTGGGATTCTGTCCTGCCCGGCTTCGGGTTGAAGGTCACGCCGGCCGGACGGCGAAGTTATGTGTTCCAATACCGCCTCGGCGGGAGAACCGCGCCGACGAAAAGGATCACGATCGGCAGCGACGGAGAGGGTTGGTCGGCGGTGAGCGCGCGTACGCGTGCGCGCGAATTGTCGAGCATGGTCGAGGGGGGCAAGCTGCCGCTGTCCAGCGCCATGCCTCAACAGCCTGAGCCCCCGCGCAAGAGCCATACGCATACGGTCGAAACCTGGCAGATCAGGCTCGGCTTTCTCGCCAACGATATCGCGCGGCTTCAAAACACATTGTTGCGCCGCACGATGAAAAGCCTGGGGGCTTCGCACACCCAATGGGCTATGCTTGGGCGGCTCGCGCTGAATCAGGGCGTGACCCAGATGGAGCTCGCCAAAATTCTCGGTCTCAGCAAGGTTGCCGTCACGGGTCTTGTCAATCGGGTCGTGCGCGCCGGCTGGGTCGAACGCCGGCTCGATGAGCGGGACAAAAGGGTGCGGCGGCTTTACCTGACGCGCCGTTCGAAAACCGCTGTCGCTGCGATGCGCGATGAAGTCGACATCATGACCGCGCAGGCCATGGGCCATATTGCGGACGATGAGGGTCAGGAAATCGTCCTCGTTCTCGAAGGTATCAAGGATTGCCTGCAGCAAATGGGCCACCGCGGAGGCCGCAAAACGGCAACGACGCCGAAGTAGTGTGACCGAAATCCCGTTCGATTCCGACCGTAAATCGTACTTGACGGTTCATATATGAACAGTCACTCATTGTCAAAACCAGGCATCGAATACGAACGGATTCAATGAGGACCGACATGCAGGAACGCCCGATTTTTTCCGACGACCATCGCCAATTCCGGGAAACCGTCCGGCGGTTTTTCAAGAAAGAGGCGGAGCCGTATCTCAAAGAGTGGGAGAAGCGGGGCATGTTCGATCCGGGCCTGTTCCGCAAGGCCGGCGAAGCCGGAATTCTTTGCGCGGGTATTCCAGCCGAATATGGCGGTGGTGGGGGCGATTTCCTCCATCACGCGATCCTCCACGAAGAAGCCGGATATACGATTGCCGGCGCCAGCATGGGCGGCGGTCTGGGCATCGACGGATCGAGCTACATCATTCTGGCCGGGGGAACCGAGGAACAGAAAAAGGAATGGCTGCCGCGCTATGCCTCCGGCGAATGCATCGCAGAAGCGTGTTTCACGGAACCGCAATCGGGCAGCGACGTGCAGGGGTTTCGCACTTCCGCCCGGAAGGACGGCGACGACTATATCATCAACGGCAACAAGATCTGGATCACCAATGGCAGCATGTGCACGATGCTGCCGGTCGTCTGCCGCACCGGCGACGGCCCGGGCTCCAAATCCTTCAGCATTCTTCTCGTCGATACCGATATGCAAGGCGTCTCGAAAGGGCGTCCGATCGAGACTCTTCATAAGGGCTGTTCCAACGAAGCGGAATTCTTTTTCGAGGATGTGCGTGTTCCCAGGGAACGCCTGGTCGGCGGTCAGGAAGGTAACGGGTTTAAGCAGGTTATGGGATCGCTCAATGAAATGCGCATCGCCGAAGGCGCGCGCTATCTTGCGGCGGCCGAGCACGCATTCGAACTGACGGTCGAATTTGTGAAGAACCGCAAGGCTTTCGGTCAGCGCATTCTCGACTTCCAGAACACCCAGTTCCGCCTTGCCGACATCAAGGCCGAACTGATGATCGGACGCGCTTTCATCGACCAGTGTCTGGCAAAATCACAGTATATGGACGGCAAGATAACGCCGGTCGAATCATCGATCGCAAAATTATGGACATCGGAACTCGAATTCCGCGTCATGGATCAATGCCTGCAATTTCACGGCGGCATGGGCTATGCCCATGAAATGCCGATCTCGCAATTGTGGACGCAGTCGCGCGTGCACCGCATCCTGCTCGGCACTTCTGAAATTCACCGCATGGCCATCGGTCGAAGCATCGTGTGAGCCGGCCGTCGTTCAGCGTCTTTCGTCGCGCGGTTTGACAGGCACGGTGTAGTTCAGGGCAAGGCGACCGCCGTCAACGTAGACGGTCTCTCCCGTCATGAAACTTGCGTCGTCGGACACGAGAAACGCAGCTACGCTTGCCTGTTCGTCCGGTTCCGCAAAACGCCCGAGCGGCGTCCGCGACAGGACTGGACGGAGCGCCTCCTCATCATCCCAGACTGAAGCCGCCATGCCGGTACGTGTGGGGCCTGGCGCCAGCGCGTTGACACGGATGCCATGGGGCGCGAGCGCAACTGCCATAACGCGCGTCAGGCTGTCGAGCGCGCCCTTGCTGGCGCAGTAGGCGGCCTGACCCGCACCAGCGAGGCGTGCGCTGACCGAGGTGACGTTCACGATGCTGCCGCGGGTGCCCGATTCTACCCAGTAACGCGCCGCCGCCTGGCCCAGCAGCAGCGGGCCATTCAAATTCACTTTGAGCACGGAGTCGAACTGGGTTTCCGACAATTCCAGGAAATTTGCCGTCGGCGCGATCCCCGCCGCGCAGATGATGCAATCGAGATGGCCGAACGCTGAAAGCGCCGTGTTGACAAGTTTCGCCGCTGAGTCGGCCGTCGAAATATCGCAGGCAACGAAGACCGCGCTGCCGCCACGTTTGCAAACGTCGTCAACAACGGCTTCGCCTTTTTCGGCACCGATATCGGCGGAGACGATCTTCGCGCCTTCGGCCGCGAAGCGCCGGACGCAAGCCTCGCCGATACCGCTTGCCCCGCCGGTGATAATCGAAACCTTGTCCTGCAGACGCACGGATTTTCTCCAATTCGTAAGCTAACGCATTTTCATCTTCAATCGGGTCGTGTCCATGTAAAAATGAATGAAGTGGGAGCAGTTGGCACCGCTTTCCAACAATCATATAGTAAATATATTAACTTGTTGATCACCAAGATTTTCCGGAGTATGGGATAACTGCACGACGTCAGGAGCGCCGGACATGAGCTATGAAATCGACGAAGCCGCAGTAGCGACTGCGTTGGCGAAGATAAAGGTCTCGACGGGCGGCGCATTGCCGGAGCCTCCGCCGATGGGAACGACGATGCTTCCCAAAGGCACGTTCGATGGCCGCGTGGTTGCCATCACGGGCGGCGGCGGTGGATTGGGCCGCGGGTTCGGCGCTGAGTTCGCGCGCCTGGGCGCCACTATCGCGATCTTGAGCCGAAGCGCCGAGAATCTGGAGAAGGGTCGCAAGGCTGTCGAAGCAGTCGGTGGACGGGCTGTCACAGCTTCGGTTGATGTGCGCGATCCCGATCGGATCGCGGCCGCTTTCGACAAGGTCGAGGAAGAGGCGGGCCCGATCGATGTCTTCCTCAATAACGCGGCCGGCAACATTCCGGGCGCCGCCGAGGATCTAAGCCCGCGCGCATTCAAAGCTGTGGTGGGCATCGTGCTGGAGGGCGCCTATTATTGTTCGCGCGAGTTCGCCCGCCGGGCGATACCGGCCGAGCGGCCGGGCGCCATTCTGAACATCGGCGCGCACACCGTCTGGACTGGCGGCCCCGGGCAGGCTCTGTCCGCAGCTGCCAAGGCCGGTGTCCACAATCTCACGCTGTCGCTCGCCGTGGAGTGGGCGCCTTACGGCATTCGCGTCAACACGCTGGTGCCGGGCATGTTTCCCCAGAATGATCTGAAAATCGATGTGATCGAGTCCATCGTGGCGAAGGCCGGTGTTCCTGGCGGACGCTTCGGCCGGTTGCAGGAACTCGCCTGGGCTGCAACCTACCTATGCTCGCCTTTCGCCAGCTATGTCTCCGGCGAAATATTCGTGGTCGATGGCGCCAACTGGCAACAGCGCGGCCCCATGGTCGGGGGCACGTTCACACCGGTTCGCGACCAGCTCGGCTATCCGCCGTTCGGAACGCCATACGATCCGGTGGCGATCGCGAAGAAATCGCTTTAGATGGCACAACTGCGAGGTTAGTCTTTGCTGCTCAGCCCAAACGATAGACGCGCGACGCCGTGTCATGGAAGAGCGCGACCCTTTCCTCCACCGACGCGCCGGCGGTCAGTCGTTTGTAGGCGTTCCACAGCACGGGATAGCTACACATCCCCTTGTCGACAGGGAAATTGCTCTCGAACATGCATCGCTTCGCGCCGAAAGCTTCGATGGATGTTTCCATATAGGGGCGCCAAGCATCCGCGAGTTCACCCGACGACGGGGGATGCGGTTGGAGATGAAAATCCCAGCCGCTGATACCCATGGCGTAGCCGCCCAGCTTCATGTGGACATTGGGGCAGTCTGACAATTCCAGGATGTCGCCGCGCCAAGCGTGAAACACCTCGTCGCGCTTGCCGCGATAGGGGCCGATGCCCAGCGGCCCCCCGAAATGATCGATTACGATGGGTGTGTCGGGAAAGGCCCGCGCGAGATCGGTCAATTCGGAGATTTGCGTATGATAGAGCCACGCGTCGAATGTAAGGTTGAAATGGGAAAGGCGTGCAAAGCCCCGGCGGAAATCTGCATCGAGAACGAGCTTCGCCGGCGGGGGCGGAAGGACGTGGCGTTGTACGGCGTCGCTTAACGCCGTGATCTGGCGAATTCCGCGGAAGCGACCCTGCGCGGCCAGAATATGAGCTTCGAACACCTTGTCCACGCGGTCTCCCAGCCGCAGATCGACGTGGCCCACAATGCCGGCGCAGATGTCGGTCCTGTTTCCGCGGCGACTCGCTTCTGCGGCGATGGAGGCGACGCGCTCCGTCTCGCCTACCGGACGGAGTTCTTCCGCACCCTCGGTACGGTAGGAAAATCCGCATTGGACGAAAACGGTCGCGACAATGTTATGACCGCTCGCCAAATCCGCGATCAAATCGTCAAGGTGATAAGCGAAGCCCTCAAGATCCCACAAATGGTGATGAGGATCGATGATGGGAATATCCGGCTCCAGAATATCTTCCCTTAGCCGGCCTAGCCACGCTTCATCGACGATCGGCTGCGTGGGGCGCTCATATCGCGTCGTCGGCATATTGCTTCGTTCCCGTGTGAAGCCGCTCAGCCTGCCGCTGCGCTGTTGCGTTCGATTTTAACCTTAAGCCGCACGAGTTTCGAACTCTTGATAAGCCATTTGCCGTTGATCTTCTCGTAGGTTTCGTGCTCATAGCCATTGCCGTGCAACGAGCGGTTGGGAGATCCCTCCGGCCAGGTCACGCGATCTTCCTGCACCCAGATTGCCCGTGCCGTTGTGGGCGACGATATTTCTATTTCTGGCATGAGGGCGTGGTCGATCGTAGCGCCTTCGCCGATTGCTTTTTTTGCGAACGCGGCAATCACCTCGGGGCCGCGGTAGAGGCCATCTTCGGTGTTGACGATGCGGCTTTCGCTGTGCACATCGAGAATACCTTCCGGCGCCCACACGGTCTTGAAATTCTCCCAGTCGCGTGTATCGAGAAAGCGATAATAACGATATTTGAGCTGCTTGATTTCCTCGATCGCGACGAGGCGTTCCAGGTCGTTCATGGCATGCCCTCCGAATGGCAGGCGAAACCGTATTTCGTTCGCTTTTTATCTATGTAATGTCGTAGCGGTGATTCTTTCCGATCAAGATCAGCGGAATGTAGGAGTCTCCTTTCGCGCCTTCGATGTCGATCCGGCAATGTTGTTCACGGTGGCTGGAATTGGAAATCGTACCATCCGCCAGCCTCGGCTTTCCAAGTTCGCTTACGTCATAGGCATCGTATTCCTGGTGAAGGTCTTTCGCGCGATAGACGCCCTGGCCTTTGCCATCATTGTAACCGCCGTCATAACCGAGACCCTTGAATATCCAGGTGCGGCCGACGGCAGTGTTCCTTGCGTTCCATTTCTTTCCGTCCTCGGTCGTGAAACGGATATCCATGCGGGAAAAGTCGCGAGATTTGCCGACGAAAACGACATCGTATTCGGCGTCGACGACCTTCAGGCTTTCGCCATTCGGACGACCCAGAAAACCTGTGAGATAAAGCCGCTCTCCTAAGCCGTTTTCGATAAGCGAGATATAGCCGCCGAATTCCGGCGTCGCGAAACCGAAGCCGAACAGCAACAGACCCTTGCCGCCGGAACGGATGGCGGAAGGAAATGTGCCTTGCCCAGTCGTTCCCGTGAACGGATCGAAGCCGCCCACATTGGGTCTCACACCCCAGGAGTGATCGCGCCACATGAACCAGTTCTCGACGCGAATTTCTTCTTCTCCGATCATGACGACGCCGTTCAGGTGGCCGTTCTGACAATAGCGCAGATAGTCGGTTGCAAGTCTTCCGTCGATACGACCAAAATGGGGCTCTTCGAGATAGGGCGGCTGAAAGGCGCCGAACGTCAGATCGAAACGATGCGGATAGTCGTCGCTCCCATCGAGCACGTAGCGTAGCTTCTTCAAAGGTTCAACGATTTCGATACGCAAGGGCCCCGTCTGCATATCGAGCTGCGGGCGTAACGCACGCGAAAGGCGCAGATTGTGCTGCACGGTCGCGCCGCGCTGTACCGCCGCAAATCCGTCAATCACGTTCATGTTTTTGTAGAGGCCCATACCGAAAGTCACACCCGCACTGCCGTCGGAGGCATAGGCCGAGCCCATGTGTCGGTCGAAAAAACGATGATCGCTCGTCGCTGCATATTCGAACGGTAGCGGAGCCTGGTGCAGCAAGGTTTCATCGAGGGCAGAGAGATTCATGTAGACGGTCCTTCAAAGCCACGCAACGGATTTACGCGTTGGCGAATTTGGCGCGGGCTTCGCGTTGTTTCACCAACTCCAGCTTGGCTACGAGCTCGCGATGAACCTCATCCGCTCCCTCTCCGATGCGCACGGTGCGTTGATAAGCGAACATCTCAGGCAACGGCGTATCGAAGGACAGACCAGCCCCACCGTGAAACTGGATCGCGCGATCCAGAACCTGCAAGGCCATATTCGGCGCAAGCACCTTGGTCTGGGAAATTTCGCTGCGCGCAGCTTTTGGTCCTTTCGTCTGCAACAGCCACGCTGTATGCATAACGTGGTGTCGCGCCTGCTCGATCTCGATGCGCGAGCGAGCGATTGCGTCGATGACGACGCCGCGTTCGACCAGGGGCTTGCCGCCGATAATCCGCTTTTCCACCCAACTGCACATTTCCGCGACCGCGCGTTCGGCCGCGCCGACGGATCCCATACCCAATTGAACGCGCCCGAAGCCGAGCGTTGTCTGGATCATGGCAAATCCCGCTCCTTCGTCGCCCAGCAGATTGCCGGCCGGCACACGCACATTGTCGAAGATGAGATCGACATGCCCGAACGGCGCATGGTCGAATCCGAGGATCGTATCGATGCGTCCGAAAGAAAGGCCGGGCGAGGACCGCGGCACGATGACGAGGGAATGGCGCGCATGCCGCGGCGCTTCCGCGTTGGTGCATCCGAGCACAAGGATCGCATCGCATTCCTTCATGAGCGCGCCTGTAGCCCAGGCCTTGCGGCCGTTGATTACAAGTTCGTTCCCACTGCGGACGATGGGCAGCTTCAGATCGGTGGGATCCGAGGAGGGAATCTCTCTTTCGGTAATGCTGATGCAGGAGCGCGTATCGCCGGCGACAAGTGGTCTGAGGTAACGCTCCTTGATCTCGAGACTGCCGAATTGATCGAGAACCAGGGCGTTCGAAATCGTGCCCGAATAGCAATGGAATACTTCCGTGCCGATGGGCGACATGTTGATCAATTCGCAGATCGGCGCATATTCGACGAGATTGAGGCCACGGCCGCCCAGCTCAATGGGCAGGGGAAACATCCACAGTCCGGCGGCTTTCGCTTTCGCCCGCAATTCGCGCATCACCGGCATGTAGGTCCAACGGCTCTCCGCTTTCGACATCTGCTCGTGGAAGACAGGTTCGGCCGGTATGACGTGGCGGTGCATGAATTGTTCAACCTCTAGGGTGAGCTGGCGGGCCTTATCCGACAATTCGATGGGCATTGTTCCTCCTGGTGTGGACGCGCCTGGTTGTTAAAGCCTGGTATCTTCGATATCGCGCGCCAGCGCCGTGGCGACACTTCTTGACAGAAGCGCTTCCAGCTTGGCGCGCGTATTGATGGCGATTGCGAGATTTTGAATTCCACGGATGTCGCCTGCGGCGATATCCCTCAACATGTTGGCGCCGTAGGTGATGTTTCGCAGATGTCCCCAGACGGCGAAAAACTGCAACTGATCTTCTGTCACCGCCGCGCCGCCATGGTCGCGGTAGTGGGCGATGAATTCGGTCCATGGCATGATGGTTTCGACATAGCCGCGGCAATAGGCGAGATCGTCCGCAGGGTGGCCCGGATGGGCGAACTCCCAATCCAGCAGGCATACGAGCTTGTCGTCCACTGCAAGGAGATTTGCGAAATGGGCGTCGCCGTGTACGGCGACGGTCGGGCCTTCTATGCAGGAGAGATGACGTTTCAACCAGCCAAAGGCGCCCTCCATCGCCAGCGACGGCGTTCTGTCGCCAACGCGCCAGCTCTGTTCGAACGAGTCGATCATTCCCTCGACGGCTTGCCGTGCCGCTGGGGCCGCATCTGACCAAATGGCGTCCACTTTGGCCAAATGGACACCGGCCAGTGCCTCGGCCAGTGCGAGGCCGATCGCTGGCGAGACTTTTTCTGCGCCCCAAAGGTCGCCAGCTGCAGAGCCGGGCATTCGCCGCATTGCCAGAAACGGCGCGCCCAGTGGACCGGAATCCGCTTCGACCCAAAGCGGTTCGGGGGCGGCAATGCCGGCACGAAACATGGTGTCGATGACGGGAAATTCGTCGCGGACGGTGGTATTGATCGCCGATCCCGGCGCATCGATGCGAAGCACTATTTCTTCCGGAAGCCGTGCATTCGGCTCCACGGACAACAGAACGGTCAGCTTCGAGCGGCCGCCTGGGATCTGATGACAGGACCGCACGCGAATTGCCTGGCCGCGAAATCGCTGGTCGAGATAGCCCTGGACCGCCTCGCCAGTGACGAGCAGGGCCTGCGGCAGGGGTTCCGACTTGGCCTCAGCGCGTTTGTAGGCGGCTTCGTAGTCTTTGCGGAAAGCAGCGTCGCTTTTTGCGATGGCGGTGAGGAGACGTGCAGCCTCGTGGGCGGCCGGCGAACTCGGGCTATCAAGCGCGGCGAAAAGTGCGGGCACCGACGTCTGCAGATGCTTCGCCAGCGACCACAAAGGCGCATCCGCCGGTTCCGGACGCGCGGAGCCACAAAGCCGCGCAGCTTCATCCACCAATTGAAGATAGTCCTTCTCATACGCGGTACGGGTGGTAGGCAATTCCTCCAGCGCCGCAATCATGCGCACGAGAATGAAATCGGAGAGATTGACGGCGTTACGCCCGGCGGGCGACGACACCTCGGGAAGGATAATCTCCCGTAACGTCTGGCGCACCGTGCGCAGATAGATCGGACTAACCTCCTGTTCGGGCGTCAGCACGACAAGTCTCCAGAACCAAAATGACGAGACGACACCATTACCATGCTTGCAATCTAGCTCATCTTGCGCGAGGTTGGAAACTAGTAAGCATGCGAATTATCGGGCCAAGGGCAGGCTAATGCAACTCACACGTTATGACGACTATCCGGTCCATCAGGCGCCTTATCCGTTCAGCTATATCCCTGCCACGGACGCAGCGTGGGACGAGGGTTATTATTTCGGCGTGTTCGACGTCGAACTCGGCCTCTATCTGATGACGGGCATGCGGATCAATCCGAATTCGGATATGTTGGGCGCCCATGCGGGGATCAGCGTCCGCGGCGTGGAGCGCACGCTCCGGCTGAGCCGCGAATGGCGAAAGAACTGCGACACACATATCGGTCCGTTGCGCTACGAGTTTGTCGAACCGTTTCGTGACATTCGATTGAGTCTCGGAGAAAACCCCTCAGGACTCACCTTCGACTTGCACTGGTTGGGTCTCGCGCCTGCGCATCTATCGTCTCATCATACGGCGATGTCGCGCGGGCGACGTACGACGGATCAGACGCGCTACAATCAGGTAGGCGAGGCGGAAGGTTGGATCGCCTTGAATGGCGAGCGGCACAATGTGACGCGCGGCCCCTGGGGCGCCGTCCGCGATCATTCCTGGGGTCTTTACGAGCCGCGACCGCCACTCGCGCCCTCGGCCCGCTGGCTGCCGCCGCCGGAGCAGCCGAAAATCAAGCGCGCGTTAAGATTTTCTGTATTCTTCGCGACGGAAAGCCGCACGGGCCATTTTCATCTGCACGAAGACGAACTGGGTCGTCAGATTGAAATGAACGACGCGTTCGGGATTCCGTTCGAGGGCGCGATCGATACCGGCTGGGATCAGCCGCGCCTGCCGCTTGCTGGCGCGCGCCACAGGCTCGAATTTGCGCCTGACACGCGATCCGTAACATCGGGCGTGCTCGACATCGACGACGTTGCCGGCCGCCGCTGGCAGATGGAGTTCGAGGTGACCGCGCCGCCCTACGTGATCCTGCCGATCGGATATCATGTTGGCAGTTGGAAAGACGGCGGCAATATTCACACCTATCACGGCTCTGCTGACCCCGTGATGGAGTGGGACGAGTTCGATTTCTCCCACCAGCCGACAGAACACACGCTCTACGGCGAAACCCAGCCCCGCAAATTATTCGGTGTCGAGCACATCGCGCGCATCAAGTTGCGCGGACCGGACGGAATCGTCGAGACGGGGAGCGCCCAGATCGAAGTGTTCCTCAATGGCCGCTATGACCCTTACGGGTTCAAAGACCCCGCCACGGCGGCGGGGCATGGACTGGTGGGACGCGGAATCGTCTGACGGTTCGATGAGTTAGACCAAAAAAAGTGCGAGGAAACATGTCTGCAAAACCGACTTT
>Ga0302324_100020168_pt1 | contig 13057 bp, 2 predicted proteins | sample Palsa_T0_1_FD_201949 | JGI IMG/M metagenome (GOLD analysis project Ga0302324, IMG submission 201949) | Peat permafrost microbial communities from Stordalen Mire near Abisko, Sweden - Palsa_T0_1 | ecosystem: Environmental > Terrestrial > Soil > Palsa > Peat permafrost | place: Sweden: Abisko...
TCAGCGGAATCTGGACCAACGACTCTCCGACGCTGACGCTGCTACCCGGCACGGCGCCCACCGTTATCAATGGGGGCAGCGTCACGGTGAGCGCCGCGGGCAACGTCATGCTCGGGGCGGGCAGCCTCATCGATGTCTCCGGGGGCGCATGGCTCAACCAAAACGAGAAGCTGACCGACGGCAGCGCGGGCAGCATCTCCCTGGCGGCAAGCTTCAGCCTGAACTCCAGCACACCGGCCACGGATCCCTATACCGGCACCATCGACTTCGGCGCCGGCGCGACGCTGCTCGGCGCGAGCTTGAAAGCGGGTCAAGGGGGCACACTCGCTCTGCAATCGGGATCCGTGACGGTGGGATCGACGTCGGCCGGCACTCCCGGCGAATTGCTGTTGGCGCCCGGCTTCTTTGTCCACGGCGGATTCGCCCGTTACACCATCACGGGCCAAAACGATGTGATCATCGGCAACCTCCAGGATACCGATGACAGCACGCCAGTGACCATTGCTCCGCTGCAGCAGACCCTGGTGTTCACGCTGAGCGACGCATTGCAACCGACGGGCACTGCTCTCGCCAGCTTCACGCAATTGGCGACCTTGCCCTTGTCGCTGCGATCGCCGGCGAGCGTGAGCTTCGTGGCCACGGCCAGCGACCGTTCCGGAGCCGACATTGGCGATGTGACCTTGGCGCAAGATGCCAGCATCGTCACCGATCCCGGTGCCAGCGTGCTGTTGGCGGCGAACGGCTACAACGGCGATGTGCGCGTGTTCGGCACGATCCTCGCGCCGGCCGGAAACATCACATTGCAGCTCGAAAATCCGTCGAACCCTCTGCAATCCGGGGTGGACCCGGGATTCATCGCCGGCCAGGACATTGTGCTTGGCCCGCAGGCCGTGCTCGCGGCACCGGGGTATGCCGAGCTCAACACGCTCAATCCTCTGGGCTACCTCGAGGGATCGATGCTGCCCGGCGGCACGATATCGCTGCTGGCCAACAAGGGTTTCGTGCTGACCGACTCCGGTTCGCTGGTGAATGTCAGCGGCGCCGTCGCCACGTTCGACATCGTCGGAACCAACGGCGTGACGCAGGCGACCGTCGGTGCGAGTGCCGGCACAATCAACATCGACGCCCGCGAAGGGATCGTGCTGCAAGGGAACCTGCTGGCACAAGCGGCCTCTTTGAACGGCACGGTGGTGGCCGGAGCGCCCGGCGGGACGCTCAATGTGGATCTCGGCTATGGCTATAGCAATTCCGGCCCCAACGGTACCGGCGCGAACAATGAGACCAGCGGCAGCATCTATCCGACCGCTACGCGCGTGCTGACCATCGCCGGCACCGGTCCCGACGGCGCGCCGGCAGTGCCGCCCTCCAATCAATTGCTGAGCGGAACCGGGGTGATCGACGTCAGCACCATCGAGAACGGCGGCTTCGCCAACGTCGCAATCGACAGCGCGGACACCATCGCATTTGCGGGTAGCGTCGCGCTTGCCGCAAAGGCGAGCTTGACTTTGGATGCGCCGTTGTTCGTGGGCAATCAATCGGCGCAGGTCGGCTTGAGCGCCCCGTACGTGGCGGTCGGCAATTTCAACAACAACATCGATTATTACGATGTGGGGACCTCGAGCCCGAACGCCGCCGCGGTTCTGAGCCCGATATCGGGGACGGCGACCCTCGACGTGAGCGCGCAGTTGATCGACGTTCGCGGCATCAGCGGCTGGAGCGGTTTTGCGGGCGAGAATTTCACGAGCGCGGGCGACATCCGTTTCGTCGCCGGCGAAAATCCCATCCTCGCGCCCCCATCGGTCAACGTTCCCGGCAACCCGACGTTCGAGGGCGCCTTGAACACGTCCGGCGATCTCTCTCTACGAGCGGCGCAGCTCTATCCGACGACGGCCACGGCTTTTGCAATCAATGACCTGCCCTCGGGCGGCACGGCCGGCGCCACGCCGGCCCCGACCTTGGTCAACATTAGCTCCTCGCTGCCCTTCGGTAGCCCGACGCCCGCGACCCCGCTGTCCGCCGGCGGCAGCTTGAGCATCAATGCCACTGAGATCGATCAGTTCGGCGTACTGCGCGCGCCTATGGGACAGATCGCTTTGAACGGTGTGCCCGTCCTGAATGCCGGCAGTGTCGCGACTCCCGGGAGCGTGAACCTGGAGAGCGGCAGCCTGACGTCGGTATCGGCTGACGGTTTGATCATCCCCTATGGGCTGACCCTCAACGGCACACAGTGGACCTACACGCACGCCGTCGGCTACACCGACATCCTTACTCAACCGCCCGCGAAACAGATCAGCCTGAATGGAACCAACGTCGCCGTGAACGGCGGCGCCAAGCTCGACCTCTCCGGCGGCGGCGATCTTTATGCCTACGAATTCATCGCCGGAGAAGGCGGCTCGGTCGATGTACTCAATCCGGCGAATCTCCCCGCCGCGAGTCACCCGGCGGGCACGACGGTGTACACGTACGCCATCCTGCCCACCCTGGGCTCTCAGTTCGCGCCGATCGATCCGCAGTACCAACAGGGCTCGAGCGTTGCGGCGAACCAAACCATCACTCTCTCCGGCGTGCCGGGCTTGGCCGCGGGAACCTACGCGCTGTTGCCCGCGCAATACGCCCTCCTTCCGGGTGCCTATGCAGTCCAGGTGGTGCAGGCGAACAGCGGCATAGCGCCAGGCTCATCGGTCGCGCAGTCGGGCGGCGCATACGAGGTCGCCGCGCGTTTCGGGATCGCCGGCACGAACATTCTTTCCAGTCTGACCTCCACGGTGTTGGTCGCCTCGGATGCCACCGTACGCACCGAGTCTCAGTACACGGACTCGTATGCGAACGCGTTCTTCAGCGCCGCAGCGACGGCGAACGGTACTGCCGCACCCAGCTTGCCGGCCGATGCCGGGCAATTGCTGCTGTCGGCGACGAATGAATTGAGTCTAAACGGATCGATCAGTTTCGCCACCGGCAGCTTCACTGGCACCAACGCGAGCGGCGCGCCGATCACCCTGCAGGGAGTCGGCGGCGATGTTGCCATCACGGCGCAAAACATCCTGGTCGTCAATTCCGTGAGCCCGCAATCTCAGGTCCCGGCGGACACCGTGCAGCTCGATGTGCAGCAGCTCGACACTCTCGACGCGCAAACTCTGATCATCGGCGGCAGTGCCACGATGACCGCGGCGGGAGAACAGCTCAACGTCGGCGCCACGCAAACAGTGACCCTGAAAAATACCAGCGCCCTGACCGCCCCCCAGATCATTCTCGCGGCGCAGGACAGCGTCATCGTGGATCCCAACGCCGTCATCACGACGAGCGCCGCGAGCACCACGGGTGGCGCCAACAGCGCAGGCGGCGCCTCCACCCGGCTGCCGAATTCGCTGCTTCTGCCGGGAGGCGGCGCGTTGCTGCGCGTCTCGAACGGCTCGGCCGCAACACTCGTCGTCGATCCGACGACGCTCCCGCCGACGCCGACCGGCACCGTCACCATCGGCTCCGCGGCCGAGGTGGAGGCCGCGGGCAGCCTGCTGCTCTACGGCACGAACACCACGACAATCGCCCCCGGTGCCGAGATCGCCGCGCCGGCGGTGAGCTTGTATTCGAGCCTGGTCAGCTTGGGCGCGGTACCCACGGGCACGCCCGGGCTCACGCTGACACCGCAGTTGCTCGGGAACTTGCGGGGTCTGACGGACTTGACGATCGGGAGCACGTCGACAATCGATTTCTACGGCGCAGTGCAGTTGGGTACGCCCTCATCGACGACCCCGAACTTGGACAGCATCACTTTGGATGCGGCCGGATTGGGCGGCTACGGCGCCGGCAACAAGGTGCTGCAGGGCGGCAGCATCACGCTGACGAATTCCAGCGGGTCCCCGGCCAGTTTCGCCGACGCACCTGACGGCAGCGGTTCGCTGCAATTGATTGCGAGTCAAACCTCGACTCCAAGCTCCGGTCAGATCACCCTCGCCAGCACCAACAACACGGTCAGCGGATTCAGCGGGCTCACTCTTCAAGCGGCCGGCGACATCGTCGGACAAGGCACAGGGTCGCTGACGGTGACCTCTTCCACGGCGGTGCCCGTGAATTTGATCAGTGCCGCCCTGGTCGGCGCCGCGGGATCCGACCAAACCCTGACGACTAGCGGGGCCGTGACCATCACCGGTACGGCACCGAATGCCAAGCTCAAGCTTCCGGCTCCCGGGATGGGCGCCGAACTCGCAATCCAGGGCAGCTCGATCGCTCAGAACGGCACGATTAATTTGCCGGCCGGAATCCTGTCGCTGACCGCCACGAGCGGTGGCGTCACGTTGGGCAAGGGATCCCTGACGAGTCTGCCGGGGGCCGTCGAGGGGTATACGGTGGCCGATGCGGTTGCCTCGGGCGGGCAGGTGAGTCTCGCCGCACAGAACGGCAATGTGGCCATCGATGCCGGCGCGACCGTCAATGTCTCCGGCGCCTCGACCACCGGCGCCCAGGCGATCAGCGGCGATGCGGGGGCTTTGAGCGTCTTTGCTCCGCTCGGCGTATTCTCTTTTGCGGGAAGCACGCTCAAGGGCGGTGCAGCGGCCGGTCAAGCGCAGGGTGGATTCACGCTGGACGTGGGCTCCGGTCTCAGCGGCGCGGGCTTCGTGGCGCTCGATGCGATGCTGGGGAGCAGCGGTTTCACCGGCGCCGTTGATATGCGCACGCGCAGCGACCCCTCTGTGACGATCGCCAGTACCGTGCAAGCCAGCAGTTTCGAGCTGACCGTGGACACCGGTGCGATCGAGGTGACGGGCACCGGCGTCATCAATACCAGCGGCGGCACACCTCTCAACAGCGATGGCGGATCGATCAGCCTATGGGCCGGAACCGGGTTGACCTTGGATGCCGGCGCGCATTTGCTCGCGAATGCGGGGACCGCCGGTGCGGTGGGCGCCAATGGAGCGACGCTATTGCCGACCGGCGGTGACATCACGCTCGGCACGTCGAGCGGTACTCTCGCGATCGCCGGCGGCACGCCGCAGCTTCGCACCGTGATCAGCATGCAAGGAGGAGGCGCGGCGGCCACGGACGGCACGCTGACCTTACGCGCGCCGCGGACCCCCGACGACACGAATGTGCAGGTCCAGGTTGAAAACATCGCCTCCCTCGATCTCGTCACCCGCAACCCGGTGGTGGTCGAGGGATTCAAGGTCTACTCGGCCACGGACCTCGGCAGCGCGGATGCCGGATGCGGTACGGGAGGAAGTTGCGATATCGCCGATCTCAACGGGATGCTGTACACGGACGCGGCGACGTTCGTGGGTAACTCGCCGGCGATTGCGGCCAATCTCGGATTCTCCAATGTCCAGATTCGGCCGGGCATCGAGGTCGACAGCAGCGGCGATCTCATTCTCGACAACAGCACCACCGCCTGGGATCTCGCGAGTTGGAATGCAGCACTCGGCGTGCCCGTGAATTTGACGCTCCGCGCCACGGGAAATCTCATTTTCGAAGCATCGCTGAGCGATGGATTCACGAATAACGGTGGCGCCGTGTCGAGTTGGGCTTTCGGTGAACCGGGTACCGCGACCGGTTCAGCCTCGTACACCCTCACCGCCGGCGCGGACTTGTCGTCCGCCAATCCGCTCGCCGTGATGGCTCAGCCGCTGCTCACCTCGAGTTTGGGTGCTCCACCCAACTCGGGCAATGTGATTTTGACTCCGGGCAACCTCATCCGCACGGGAAGCGGCAACATTTCGATCGCAGCCGGCGGGGACGTCCTGCTCGGCTACGGCGTCGGCGACGCCAACGGAAACTTGTACGACAATGGAACGCTGCAAGTGACCGAGAGCGATCCATTGACCTCGGCCATCTACACGGCCGGTGTGCCCTCCGTTCTTACCCCTGCCCAGGCGGCCCTGTTCATACCGACCACGCCGGCGCGGCTCGGCACGGGCGCGGTATTGCCCGCCTATCCCACCGAGGGCGGTAACATCAGCGTATCGGCCAGCGATGACATTCGAAGCGCCGCCAGCGCGCAGCTCATTTCGGATTGGCTGTGGAGACGCGGACCGGTCGACGGCGAGCCGTATGCCCCCGCCGCAAACACCAGCTGGTGGATCATGTTCAATGACTTCCAGCAGGGCATCGGTGTGCTGGGCGGCGGCAACCTGTCGTTGAGCGCCGGCCGGGACATCGTCAATACCTCCGCGGTCATTCCGACTACCGGCCGCCTGCTCGTGGCGGCCGGCGGAATAGCGGTCGCGTCGGATGTGCTGCTCACGGGCGGGGGCAATCTTCAAGTGCAGGCCGGCGGCAACATCATCAGCGGCGTTTTCGAAGACGACTGGGGCAACGCATCGATTAGCGCCGGCGGCGCTCTGACATCGAGCACCGATTCGACCCTGGGGCAAGAGATCACCCCGGCTAATCTGGCGCAAATCACCACGTCGCTGCCATCTCTTGGCACCGAGATTTACCCGATTCTTTCGGTGGGCAACGGTGTATTCAACGTGAGCGGGCGCGCGGGCGTCGCGATCGATGCGGTCACCAATAGTACGACGCTTCCGCTTACGCTGGCGAACTCACAGGAGAACGAAGGGGGGCATGCGCAGACCGGAGACGCCGCGTTCTTCACCTATGCGCCCACCGCCAATCCGAGCACGCTGAATCTTGTCAGTTCGGGCGGCGTCGTCACATTGGATAAGGACCCCTCGGCCAATCTTCCGCTTGCCATACTGTCCGCTTCCAGTGTCGTTTACGAATTTTCGCCGAGCCCCGGCGATTTCCTGTCCACCTATCCGTCGACTCTGAACGTCGCCGCGCTCTCCGGCGACATCGATCTCGGCGACCCTGTGCTGTCGCAAACCACACCGAACGGCGTGGATATCGCGATGTTTCCCTCGGCAAGCGGCAACTTGAAATTGCTGGCGGCCGGGGCCATCAATAATGACGGTCAGCCGTATTCCATCGTCATGTCGCAGGCCGACCCGACCCAGGTGCCCAGTGCCATGCTGCCGATGGAGGTCGGTTCGTACTCGGGTCTTTCCGCCCTGCCGTTGCCCCAGCAGCCGCTGCACCAGGGCGATACCCGGCCGAACTTGATCGTCGCCGACACCGGGGACATTGGATCCGGCGATCTGGTGTTTCCGAAAGCCGCCGACATCATCGCCGGCGGCAGCATCACCGATTTGAATTTCGCCGGCTCGAACCTCAACCCGTCCGATGTGACGATGATCGCCGCCGGCGGACAGATCACGTTCTCGACCCCGACGCAGGCGGTGACCAACGCGCTGCTCCCCAACAATATTGGCATCGAATTGGCAGGACCCGGTTACCTGGAGGTGCTCGCAGGCGCTTCGATCAATCTCGGCGACTCGAATGGAATTCTCACGACGGGAAGCTTGTCCGATACTCGGTTGCCCGTGACCGGTGCCTCCATGGTGGTGGGGGCGGGCTTGGGCGCGAATGCCAATGGCGGGTTGCGGCAGCCGGCCTACCAGTCGTTCATCAATACCTATCTGGCGCCAAATGCCACGACCGGAGCTCCCAGTATCTATGCCGCGGCTCTGGTCAGCTACATGCAGGGGCTCTTTCCGACGTCGAGCGCCTTGAGCTATGCCGCCGCGCTCACCAGCTTCGAGGCGTTGACCCCCGCGCAGCAGCTACCGCTAGTGTCGCAGGTCCTCAGCGACGAATTGAGCGCGACCGGCCTGGCGCACACGCTCCAAGGAGCGAGTTACGCCCGTGGTTACGCGGCCATCAATACCTTGTTTCCGGCTACGGAGGGCGGTCAAACCCTGACCTATAGTGGCGACCTCAACATGGCGTATAGCCAGTTGAAGACCGAAGAAGGGGGCGATATCGACCTGCTGGTCCCGGGGGGATCGGTCATCGTTGGATATGCAAATCCGCCGGCATCGTTGAGCTCGATCAAACAAACAATCACCTCAACCGGGCTGGTGGTTCCGGCGGACGTGGATCTTGGCATCCTGGTGCTGGGCTTAGGCGCGGTTCAAGGCTTCGCCGACCAGGACTTTACCGTCAATCAATCGCGAATATTGACGCTCGAGGGCGGTGACATCATTCTCTGGGCGTCGAACGGCAATATCGACGCCGGCAAGGGAGCCAAGAGTGCATCCGGCGCTCCGCCGCCCATCATCGCGACGGACGCAAACGGCAATTTGTTCGTCGATCCCAGCAATGCCGTGTCCGGAAGCGGCATCGGTCAGCTACTCACGACGCCGGGCCTCAAGGCGGGTCTCGTCAACCTGATCGCTCCGAAAGGCGCTGTGAACGCCGGCGATGCCGGTATTCGCGTAGCCGGCAATCTCAACATCGCCGCCGTCCAGGTAATCGGGGCCGGCAACATCACGGTGGTCGGAACCGCGACCGGCGTTCCCGTATCGGAAGCCGGCGCGTTCGCCGGCGCCCTGTCGGGCGCCAATTCCATCGGTGACGCGAGTAAGAACGCGGTCGAGCAATTGAGTCAGGATTTAGGCGCGGCGGCCAACTACCAGGAAATGACCCAGAATCTGCAACCGACGTTCATCGTCGTGAAAATGTTTTGTCTCGGCATCGAGTGCGAAACCAATTGATGCCGGACCCACCGGTACCGCCAGCATCAGGAGTTGAAGCAGCCGATCAGGTCGGACGCTACTCGCTCGACGACAGCGCTCCAGTCACCGGCGGTCCTCTGTCTGTAAAGCTTTACCGCGCGGTACCACGGGCTGTCGCTGCGATCCAACAGCCAGCGCCAATCAGGATTGAACGGCAGCAAGATCCAGGTGGTCTTGCCCAACGCGGCACTCAAATGCGCCACACTCGTATCCACCGAGATGACGAGATCCAAGCAATCACACAGCGCCGCCGTGTTCTCGAAATCGAGCTCATTCCCAAAATTCAAGATCTCAGGACGAGCCAGAAGGACTTGACGATCCGACTCACGCACTTCCGTTTGCAGACTTACGTATTGAAAGTTGCGGGGCAGCCGGGCTATCAACGCGCGCAACGGAATGCTGCGCTTATGGTCGTTTTTTTGCTTCGCATTGCCGCTCCATACCAGGCCGACACGCGGCTTGACAGTCTCGCCCAAGCGCTCGCGCCAGTAGGCGACCTTCGTGGAATTGCTGGATAAATATCCGGCCGCCGACGGGATATTGTCGAGGGTGGTCTTGAATGCCAACGGCAAGCTCATCAGCGGACACTGATAATCGAAGTGCGGCAGCTCGCCATCTCTCGCGACCAATCGGGACACACCCTCCAGGCGGGTCAGTAGCTTCACGAGGGGTTTCTTGACCTCCAGAATGACATCGGCGTTCAAATCCGCCAGCAGTTTCGCGTAGCGGCAAAATTGGATGGTATCGCCCAAACCCTGTTCGCCGTACAGCAAAATCGATTTCCCCGCCGGCGATTCGCCTCCGCGCCAGAGCGGCTGTCGGAATTCTCTTCGCTCATGGATGACGGACCCGTCCTCGTTCTTCCAGCGCCACTCGTATTCAGGCCAGCCCCGAGCGAATTCTCCCGCCAGCAGCAGTGCAATCGCTTTATTGAAGTGCGCCGGCGCGTAGGCCGGATTCACCGATAAGGCTCGCTCGTAGGAATACAGTGCTTCCGCCAGGCGATTGAATTCGATCAGTGTATTGCCCCGATTCGAGTGAGCTTCGGCATAATCGGGACGAACCGCGATGGCGTTGTCATAACTCGTTAGTGCGTCATCGAATCGTCCGAGTTCGTGAAGCACGATGCCCCGGCCGAAGTGACCCTCTGCGAAGTCGGACTTGATCGATAACGCGTGGTCATAGCTTGCAAGAGCCGCATCCCACTGCTGCAGCTTGTTCAGCAGATTGCCTCGGTTGCAATGAGCTTCGACGAAGTCGGGCTTGATCGCGATGGCCCGATCGTAGCTGGCCAGCGCGGCATCCAGCTGGTGCATATCCTTGAGCGCGAGACCGCGGCTCAGGTAGGCATCGGCATGGCCAGGGTTGATCGCAATGGCGCGATCGAAACTCGCCTTTGTCTCATCCCATCGCTGCAGCCGGCGCAGCACCTTGCCGCGGTTGAAATGTGCGTCGGCCAGATTCGGGTTGATCGCGATGGCGCGATCGTAACCGGCGAGTGCGGCCTCATACCGTTCGAGCCTATGGAGAGCGTTGGCGCGATTGAAGTGTGCCTCGAGGTAGTTGGGATTGAGGGAGATGGCCCGCTCGAAACTCGCGAGTGCGGCGTCGGTTTGCCCCAGCGCATCGAGCGCCGATCCATGATTGCAATGCACCGCCGCGTCCTGAGGATGCACGTCGATGGCCTTGCCGATCCGCTCGAGTGCGAGTTCGGGATCATTGGTCTGGATGGCGACCACGCCCGATAGATGTAGTGCATCGAAATGCCGCGGCTGCAAGCCGAGAATCTCTTCATAGAGTAAGCGTGCGCGCGCCAGCTGCCCTTGCCGATGCAACGTTACCGCCATTTCCAGCATCGCGGGCACTCGTTCCCGGGCGGAGTTGCTCACGGGGCGCCATGAGACGGAAAGGCCTGAATCAGCTGGGCGTTGACCGTCTCGAGCACGCCGCTCCAGTCGCCCAACTTCGCCTGTCTGTAGAGGGTGACCGAGGGATACCACGGGCTGTCGTCCCGATTCAGCAACCAGCGCCAGTCGGGATTGAGCGGCAATAGTATCCAGGTCTTTCTGCCCAAGGCGCCGCTCAAATGTGCCACGCTGGTGTCGATGCTGATCACCAGATCCATGCATTCGCACAGCGCGGCGGTATCGCCGAAATCATCGAGTTCATCCGGGAAACTGGCAATTCGCGGATGGGCGCGCAGAACGGAGCGGTCCTCGGGCCGCACCTCCTTCTGCAGGCACACATAGTCAAAGCCCGGTGGAAGCTGCGGAATCCATTCCGCCAGCGCAATGGAGCGGTTGTTATTGAGAACCGTGCTGCCTGTCCACACCAACCCGATACGTGGTTTGGTTGTTTCGCCCAACTTGCCTTGCCATCGCTCGACCCTGGCTGTGTCAGCGCGGAGATACCTGGTCGGGGCCGGTATGGTCTCGACCCTCGTCTTGAACGCCAGGGGCAGGGTCAACAACGGGCATTGATAATCGAACGACGGCAGCACCCCGCCTTTTTCAACCAGGCACGAGATTCCCTCCAGGCTCGCCATTACACTCATCAGTGGTCCGTCGACTTCGAAAATCACCTGCGCGCCTAAAGCGGACACTAACGGGACGTAACGGCAAAATTGAAGCGTATCGCCGAAGCCCTGCTCGCTGTGGAGCAGTATGCTCTTGCCGGCGATCGATTCTTTGCCCAGCCATGGCGGTTGCGAAAAATTCCCCGGATGCCGCTTGCGGCGCCATTCGTAGTTGATCCATCCGTTGTCGAGGTCTCCCGCCAACAACTGTGCCACCGCTTTGTTGCAGTAGGCCTCGACGTACCGGTCGTTGATCGCTATGGCGCGGTCGTAGCTGGCCACCGCCGCCTCCAATTGATTGAGTTCGTTGAGTATGTTGCCGCGGTTACAGTGCGCCTCGGCGAAATTCGGCTGGATTGAAATGGCCGCGTCGAAGCTCGCCAACGCCGCCTGCCACTGGCCGAGTTGTCTCTGCACATTGCCGCGAATCAGGTAGGCCTCTGCGTACTTGGTGTCGATTGCGACGGCGTGGTCGAAGCTCGCGAGAGCTGCCTGCAATTGATTGAGTTCCTGCAGCACGCGGCCGCGCTGGTAGTAGGCCGCTGCAAAGCCGGAGTTCAGCGCGATGGCCCGGCTATGACTCGCGACGGCATCGTCAGGGCGCTTGAGCAGATGCAGCACGATGCCGCGATTGAAGTAGGCTTCCGCGAACCGCGGGTCGTTCACGATGGCCTGGTTGTAGCTCTCGAGCGCGGCCTCCAAATCATTGAGCGCCTGCAGCGCTGACCCCCGATTGCAATGAGCCGCCGCATTGCCCGGATTGAGCGCCAGCGCCTTGCCAATCAACTCCACTGCTCTGCGTGGATCGTTGGTTTGAAGTTCGATCAGCCCGGATACATGTAAAGCATCGACATGATTCGGTTGCTGTTTCAGGATCTCAGCGCAGATCGCTTGCGCCGACGCCAGTTGCCCGCGCTGCAGGCAATCGATGGCCTGTTGGAATTTGAGCGGAATTTCGGCCGATGACGGCCGTGTGTTGGAAGTCACAAGATTCTCTGGAAAAATCGATGAAATGTATTATGAGAAGGGATTTGACCCGATGGGTACACGGGTAATGTTGTCATGGGGTTCCAACCGTGATCGGCGCTGGTGTCCGGAGGCTAACCCCCCCCGCATATCGGAAGTTAACGACAGGAATATTGCAGCGGTATGAAAGTCAATGACAGAGGTGCTGCAGCGGCCGGGGAGGTGATCCAATGTATGTCGTAACGGGAGGCGCGGGTTTCATAGGGTCGAACATCGTAGCGGCGCTGGCGGCTCGCGGTGAGGAGGTCGCGGTCTGCGATTGGCTGCGCAGAGATGATCGCTGGCGAAACCTCTCGAAGCACGAGATTGCCGCATTGGTCGCACCCGAGGAGCTGCCGGCCTGGCTCGCCCGCCATGGGAGTCGTATCGAGGCGGTGATCCATATGGGGGCGGTCAGCTCGACCATGGAATCCGATGTTGATTTAATCGTGGCCCGTAATGCGCGCGCGACTCTGGATCTTCTCGAGTGGTGCACGGGGACCCAGACGCGCTTGATTTACGCATCATCGGCGGCCACCTACGGCGGTGGCGCCGTTGGGTTTGACGACACGTTCAGCTGCGAGGCGCTTGGGTCTCTGCGGCCGCTCAATGCCTACGGCTGGAGCAAACACATCGTCGACCGGCGCATCGCACGGCTCGTCGAGCGCGGTCAGCCCCTGCCGCCGCAATGGGTCGGACTGAAGTTCTTCAACGTGTATGGACCCAATGAGTACCACAAGGGCTCGATGCAGAGCGTGGCCGCCAAGAGCTATGCGCTGATCGAACGTGGCGAACCGCTGTCATTGTTCCGCAGTTACCGTCCCCAGTATGCGGACGGCGGACAAATGCGCGACTTCATCTATGTTGAGGACTGTGTCGATGTGATCCTATGGCTCCTCGATCATCGGGA
>Ga0302324_100020170_pt1 | contig 13056 bp, 11 predicted proteins | sample Palsa_T0_1_FD_201949 | JGI IMG/M metagenome (GOLD analysis project Ga0302324, IMG submission 201949) | Peat permafrost microbial communities from Stordalen Mire near Abisko, Sweden - Palsa_T0_1 | ecosystem: Environmental > Terrestrial > Soil > Palsa > Peat permafrost | place: Sweden: Abisko...
TGCGGACCCCGCGGTGGTAGACGTCGGGGCGATAGGCCAGGATGGATCCGGCGGGCCCCGAAGCGGGCACCTCTGCCGCGTACAGCTCGGCGTAGTCCGTCTGACTGAGGTAGGTCCGCTCCACCTGAATGTCGGGAGTGAGCCGGCGCGACACCACCCTGGTTGCCCCCGTTTCGGCTGTCACGTCGCTCAGGTAGACGAACATCTCCAGCTGCTGGTACCCGGGCTCGTGACGGGGCACGACGAGGGTGTGGTTCCCGAAGTCGACATGCAGGAGCTGCTCGTCGCTCAGCGCACCCTCGCCGTACTTGGCGCTGAGCATGGCCTGGTAGAGCCGGAGGTCTGCATCGGTGATACCGAGCAACCGCTCGGCGAGATCGATGATCCGTTCGTGCACGACAATGTCGTTGAGCGCGCCGTCCTCGAACGGGAACCGCGGCATGACGCGGTGCGAATCGACCCGGAACGGCTCGTTGCGTGACGGATCCACGTTGTCGGCGAACTCATCCGCGGTCGGGACCAGGTTCGGCAGCACCGCCTGGGCGGCGGCGATGATCGCGGCGGGCAACAGTCCACGAACCAGACACCATCCGTCCTCTTCCCACTGTGCCTGCTCGGCGCTGCTGAGCACGCCCATCACGCGTCCACCGTCATGGCCGGCGTGTCGTCCTCGGTGCGTCCGTCACCATGGGTGCAGCCTTTCCTCCGGGTGAGCAACGGGTCGGAAGCTTGCCATATCGATGCCGGACGGAAGAAGCTCACGCCGGGTGAGGCAAACCGGGCCGCGGCGGCCGACGGTCGAGGCCCGCACCGCGGGCCCGCTCCGGTGATCGGACCCCGAGAGCTGTCCGGGAATCCCTGGAAAAGTGATGGGTCCCGCCCGGGCAGGGCGGGACCGGGCACTCAATCAGCCCTGTTGGGTGCACCTGGGCAGGCGGCGTCCTCAAGGCGTGGCTCGGATCTTCCGAAATTGCCTTGTGGACACCTTTGCCATGGGCGAGGCCCGATCGGCGGTGTCCCACCCGGGGCGCCCGACCTCCAAGCATCTGCGGCGCACGAAGCTCGTCGCAGCGTTCGCCGTGACCGCGCTGGTCGGGATCGGGTCGTACGCTGCCACCTACCACGCCCTGGTCCTCATCTCCGTGCCGCCGGCGGCGACGGGATCGGTTGTTTCCGTCACCTCTGGCGGTACGCACACCCCGTCCGACCCGTCGACGGCGACGGCGACGGCCACCTCGACGCATCCGCTGCCCTGAGCGCAGCCCCGGCGTCAGCCCAATGACGAGAGGGGTCCCGCGCCCTGCCATTGGCGCAGGGTCACCACGAAGCGAGTCCCGCCGTCGGCGTTGACCGGCGACTCGGCGCGCACCGTGCCACCCATGGCCATGGCCAGCTCGGCCACGATCGCCAGACCCAGTCCCGAGCCCATCTGGCGGTTCGGCCCGCGGTCGGCCCGGTAGAAGCGTTCGAACACACGCTGCAGGTCGTCGGGCGCGATGCCGGGCCCGTCATCGTCGACCGTGATGACGCTCTGCCCGGACGCGTGGTCCTCGGCCAGGGTCACCGTCACGGCGGTGCGGGCGAAGGTCATCGAATTCTCCAACAGGTTGGCCAGCAGCTGGGCCAGCCGGTCGGGATCGGCCGCGACGGGACGTGGGGGTGCCGACGCCGGCATCCAGTCGCCACCGGGAACCTGGAGCACAATGACAAGCCCGCTCTTCGCCGCGGCAGGGAGGAACCCTTCCGCCGTCGTGGTGACCACCTCGGCAATATCGGTCGGGCGGATGGCGATCGACATCTGGCGCGCCTCGAGCTTCGTGAGATCGAGCAGGTCGCCGACCAGGCGCTCCAGCCGCCGCGACTCGGCGATGATGACGTCAGCCGCTTGGGCGTTGTCCTCGATGGCTCCGTCCTGAATGGCCTCGGCGAAGCCGCGGATGGACGTGAGCGGGGTGCGCAGGTCGTGCGACACCGACAAGAGAAGATGACGTTCCCGGGCGCGGCCGTCTTGGAGGCTCTGGGCCATGCCGTTGATGGAGCCCGCCAGTGATGTGAACTCGGGGTAGTCGCCCCGCCGGATGGGGACCCGGCTGTCGAGGTCACCCGACGCGATGCGGCCCGTGGCCTCCATGGCTTCGACGAGAGGACGGGCCATCCGACGCGACATCTGCCAGGCCACCAAGGCGGCGACCAGCAGTGCCGCTCCTCCGGCGACGATGAAGTACCCCCAGCTCGGCCCCAGGTCACCGACGTCGCGCGTGAGGAGAACGGCCAGCGTGCCGTGGAAGCTCAGGCGGGGGTGATGCGCGGCCTTGGCGAGCGTCGCCCGCTCCGTCTCCGTGAGCGTGACCGGCGCCGCGGCGTAGACGAGATTGCCCCTGCGACCCGAGCTGCTCTGCCCCGATTGGAGACCCGCCACGTCGATGTCCTGCGGGGTGAGACCCGCAGGGAGGGCCGTGACGACGTTGCCGAAGGCGGTGATCGTGATGAGGTCGGCGTCCTCGAGTTTGAGCGTCTTCTTGATGGCCGCCAGGACGCCGAGATGCTGCGGGGCGTCCTTGGACGTCAGTGATTCGGCCTCTGAAACCAGCTGTTGTTGCGCCTGGTTGCGCGCCGCGTTGCGGGTGAGGATGAGGCTGCCCGCTCCGGCGATGACCAGCACCACCGCGACAAGGCCGACCATGACCAGCATGAGGCGGCGTCGCATCGGTCAGCCGAACCGGTAGCCGACGCCCCAGACGGTGGCCAGAGGGAGATCGGATCCGAGCTTCTTGCGGAGCTGGGCCACGTGGACGTCGACCGTCCGCTCGTCGCCGTACCAATCGGAGCCCCAGACACCGTCGAGGAGCTGCTGGCGCGAGAGTGCAAGGCCCGCGTTCTCGGCCAGGAATGCGAGCAGGTCGAACTCGCGGGTCGTGAGCGCGACGACCTCACCGGCCCGGCGTGCCTCGCGGCGGCGCTGGTCGACCTCGAGACCGCCCAGAACGAACACGTCCTGGGGTGCCGGGCCTACCCTCGTCCGCCGCAGAATGGCGCGCACCCGCGCCACCATCTCGCGCGGTGAGAACGGCTTGATCAGGTAATCGTCGGCCCCCATCTCCAATCCGAGGATGCGGTCCACCTCGTCGTCACGCGCCGTCAGGAAGAGGACGGGCACCGGGCTCCCGGCGCGGATGGCACGGCACACGTCGAACCCGCTGGCGCCCGGGAGGCCGACATCGAGGATGACGATGCAGGGGTCCTCCTGCCTGAAGAGCTCCAGCCCCTTTTCGCCGTCGCCCGCCAGCAGCACACGGAAGCCCTCTCGACGCAGGTAGAGATCCACCAGATCGGCAATGTGCGGATCGTCCTCGACGACGACCACCGTCCCGTTTTCTGCGCCCACCCTCCCAGCCTTCCATCTCCTGCACCCCGAATGGCCCGATTCCGGGATCCCTCACAGAACCATGACGATTGCCGAACACCACGTTCATCGGCACTGCGCACGATTGCCTGCACCGTCACCCGTGCAACGGGGGCACGGGCGAGAGGAGTGTTCATGCCGCACGACCGCACCCATTTGATTCGGCTCGGCGCCATCGCTCTGGCCACCGGGGCCACGCTGAGCGCCCTGGCCGGTACGGCGGGCGCCGCCACCCCGGGGGCTTCCGGCAACAATGGCGCCAGCTCGGTCCCGACGACTCTGGACGGCATCAAGGCCAAGGCGACCACGGACATCACTGATCGGGTCAACGACCTCAACGCGGCCATCGCCGAGGTCAACGCGGCCAAGGGGCTCGGCGCGGGCCAGGCCAACCTGGTGTCGTACCTCGGCACCGACGTCGCACCACTGCAGCAGCTGAACCAAACGATCGACGGGGACAGCACGCTCCAGCAGGCGGCGCACGACTTCGGGACGATCTTCAGCGACTACCGCGTCTACAGGCTGGTCCTGCCCGCTGCCCGCATCGCCGCCGGGGCCGACCACGCCACGACCTCCGCCATCCCGAACCTCACGACGGAGGCGACCAAGGCGCAGGCCCGGGTGAACCCCGCCAACCAGGCCGCGCTGCAGCCCGTCATCAACGACCTCGACAGCCAGATCAGCACCGCCACCAACGCCACCAACGGGCTCGCCGCCGCGGTGCTGGCCTTCACGCCGGCCCAGTGGAACGCCGACACCGCGCTCCTGCACGCGCCCGGGTCGTCCGAACAGACGGCCGCCGCCGCGCTCGACAAGGGGCGAGCCGACCTCAGGCAGATGGAGCAGGACCTCGAGGCCGATCACGCGGCCGCCACCACGACCAGCTGACTCCGAAGAGGGACCTCACCACCCGGCACCGAGACCCCGCTGCCGGGGTGGGACGCGCTACGACAAGAGCATCGCGGTGTTTGCGTTCAACCCGTCGGCCGCCTTCGAGCGGTGCACGACCTGGAACTCGGAGAACTCGGCCAGTCCCCACGGCCCGTTCTCCACGCCGATACCGCTCCACTTGAAGCCGCCGAAGGGCTGCTGGGGAGCCAGCGCAAGATGCGTGTTGACCCACGCCGTGCCGCACTCGAGCTGCGCGGCCACCTCCGAGGCGCGGTCGGCGTCGGCGCCCCAGACCGACCCCGAGAGGCCGAAGTGGGTGGCGTTGGCCCGGTCGATGGCGTCGCCCAGGTTCCGGTAGGGCACGACCGGCAGCGCCGGACCGAACTGCTCCTCGTCGACGATACGGGTCCCGTCGGACAGGCCGGTGAGGATGGTCGGCTCGAAGAAGTACCCGGGGCGGTCCATGGCCTTGCCGCCGGTCACCGCCGTGGCGCCGTGGGACAGCGCGTCGGCCACGAGCTCCTTGACCCGCTCGTACTGCGGCTCGTTGTTGATCGGTCCCAGCTTCACGCCGTCCTCGGTGCCTTCGCCGACCTTGATGGCGCGAGCGTGCGCCGCCAGTCCCTCGACCACGTCGTCGTAGAGGGCCTCGGGGACGTAGACGCGCTTGATGGCGGAACAGACCTGCCCGTTGTTGTTGAACGCGCCGGCAAAGATAGCGGTGGCCACCTCCGCCGGGTCGGCGTCGTCGAGCACGATGGCGGGGTCGTTGCCGCCGAGCTCGAGGGTGACGCGCTTGAGGTCGGGCGCCGCCGACATGGCTACCTTCTTGCCGGTCTCGACCGATCCGGTGAAGCTGATCTTGCGCGGCACGGGGTGCGTCGTCATGAACGCGCCGAGGTCGTCGCCGCCGCTGACGATGTTGACCACGCCCGGAGGGAAGACGTCCTTCAGGATCTCGCCGACCTTCAGCGTGGAAAGGGGCGTGTACGGCGAGGGCTTCAGCACCAGCGTGTTGCCGGCCAGAAGCGCGGGCGCGATCTTCCAGAAGGCCAGGGTCAGCGGGAAGTTCCACGGCGTGATGGCCGCCACGACGCCGAGCGGGCGTCGGGCCAGCTCCACGTATGCCGTGTCGTCGTCCTGAATGACCTGGGTCGGCGTGTCGAGGTTGGCGAAGTACTGGCACCAGATGGCCGAGGCGAAGACCTCGATCCCGGCATCGCTCAGCGGCTTGCCCTGCTCGGCGGTCAACACCGGCGCAAGGTCAGCCGTCGAGGCCAGCAGCACGTCGGCCGCCCGGAGGAGGGTGGCGCGCCGCGCCGCCTCGTCCGCCTTCCAGTCGCGGGCCGCCTTGCCGGCAGCATCGAAGGCGGCGTCGAGCTGCTGGCGCGTGCACTCGGGCGCCTGGGCGAAGACCTCGCCGGTGGCGGGGTTGCGCACGCCGAACGTGTCCTCCGTCGGAGCGGCCTCCCCGGCAATGGTCATGACGAAATCGGACATGGCGCTCCTCGACTGTGCTGACGCGGGACACTCCCCGCTGCAGACCGGACCTCGGTCCACCACGATCCTCCCACCCGGGCGGGCTCCGCTCAACGGGTCAGACGAAGAGCCGCGTGACGAACTCGTCCACCGTGTCGCCGACCCGGCTCCGCAGGCCCCGGTCCCCCGGCGCGGCGGCGATGAGGACGGCCGCCTCGTTGAGGAACCCCAGCAGCAGGGCGGCGGCCACCTCCGTATCACCGGGCACGGCAATCTGCTCCTCCTCGGCCCGGGCGAAGACCTCCGCCAACAGAGGGGCGCGGGCCACGGCATCGAGCGCACGGCAAGCCTCGATCCCGAGCACGGCCGGGGCATCGGCCAGGATCCGCGCCACGGTGGGTTCGGCGCATGCGTCCATGTAGGCGCGGCAGCCGCGGTGCAACTGGTCCCGCACGCCCGAACCCCGCAGTGCGGCCGCGACCATCAGGTCCACGAGCTCGCCGTCGAGCTGCTCGACCACGGCGGCGGCGAGCTCGGTCTTCGAGGCGAAATGGTGGTAGAGCGCGCCCCGGGTCACGCCGGCCCGCAGGGCGATCTCCTCTCGTCCCGTGGCGGCGAACCCCTTCTCGGCGAAGAGCTCGCGCGCCGCCCGGAGGAGGGCGTCCCGGGTGCGGGCGGAGCGGACCGCCTGGGTCTCGCGTCCGGTGCCGCTCGTCGTCGTGGTGTTCACTGCGTCATCTCCTCCGGACATTTACATGCGGGCCGCACGCATGTTACCTTCACAGTGGAGGACGATGTCGTTGTGCGCCATGGGCGGGGCGGTGCGCTCGTGCGAGCGCGTGTGCGAGGAGATACTGCGGGCACCGGCCTGAGAGTCCGGGCGATGCGCTAGGACCCCATGGCGTCGGGCCGGGGACCGGGGCCCGAGCCCACGCCGAGCTTCTCCCGGAAGAACGTCAACGTCCGGTCGAGGGCGGCCCGGGTCGGCGTACCCTCCTGGTCCTGCAGGTGTTCGGTCAACACGGAGTGCGCCTTCTTGGGGTGCCCGTGGGGATTGCCCGGCGCCGAGTCGATCTCCACCGCGATAAACGCGTCACCGAGCTCGCGACGGAGCGTCTCGAAGCGCTCCTCGAAGCAGAAGGGATCGTTGGTGAAACGGAGGCCGAGCAGGCAGGTGCCCGCCGCGGTGCGCTCCTTCACACGGGCGAGATCGCCGTCGGAGATGCCGATATCAGCCTTGAACTTCTTGGAGAGCGGGAACGGCAGTGAGGGCTGGCTCAGCACCGGCGCCAGCACAACGTCGTCGACCATCATGGCCAGCGCGAAACCTCCGGTGAAGCACATGCCGACCACGCCGACACCGGGACCACCGCAGCGCTCGTGCTCGGCGGCGGCGAGCTTGCGCAGCCACACCGTGACCGGGCTCGTCCTCTTCAAGGCGAAGGCGGAGAACTCCCGGGACACGCAGGCCGGCCCGATCGACTGGAACATGTAGGCGGCTCCGGGTGGTCGCCCCGGATCGCCGAACAACACGGGCAGCACGGCCGTGCATCCGGCCGCGGCAACCCGGCGGCCGAACTGGGCGACCAACGGGGTGATGCCAGGGATCTCGCTGATGACGATCACCGCGGGACCTGTCCCGATGCGGAACACGTCGCGCCGTTTCCCGTCCGCTTCGAAGGATTCCTTGCTGAAATCCTCGAGCTCGGCCTCCCACCTGCCCGCTTCGCCGTGCGCCATGGCGGGACCGTAGCATCGAGCGTCGTGGCCGGACCCATGCCCTCCCTCGACCCGCGCCTCCCCGTGCTAGTGGGGCTCGGCGCCGCCGACAACGCGGCACCGGTCGTGGATCTGATGACGGACGCCGTGTCTGCGGCCGCGGCCGACGCCGGCGCGCCGGGCCTGCTCAGGCACATCGACTGCATCGCCGTGCCCCAGGGCACGTGGTCGCTCACCGACCCGGGACGCACCGTCGCCCGGCGCGTCGGATCACCGGACGCGCGCACGCTGCTCTGCGAAGTCGGCGTCTCCCAACAGGAGGTGATCAACCACGCGCTGGCCTTGGTGGCCTCCGGCCGCGCCGGCACTGTCGTGGTCGCCGGATCTGAGGCGCGGGCCTGGGCCCGTGACGGGAGCGTCGACACCGACGAAGAGGACCGCCCGCCCGGCGAGGTACTCACCAGGCCGCCCGACTTCGTGGCCCCGGTGGAGATCGCCGCCGGCATCGTCTGGCCGCCGGTGCAGCAGTACGCGCTCATTGAGAACGCTCTCGCGGCCGCCCTCCACCTCCCGTCGGAGCGCCAGCGCGAGGAGATCGCCGCACTCTGGGCCCGTTTCAACGCGGTGGCGGCGCACAACCCCGACGCGGCGTTCCCCCAGCGGCGCGACGCGTCGGACATCGCCACGCCGGGACCGCACAACCGCCCGCTTTCCTTTCCCTACAACCGGTGGCACTCCAGCCAGTGGACCGTCGACCAGGCGTCGGCGCTCGTGATCTGCTCGGCGGAACGGGCGCGCGAGGCCGGCGTGCCGACCGAGCGCTGGCTCTTCCCCCACGTGGCACTGCACTCGTCGGAGGCCGTCACCCTGACCGCCCGGCGGCACGTGGAGGAGTGGCCGGCCATGGAGGTGCTCGGCCGTGCCGCGGCAGACCACCTCGGCCGCCCGCTGCGCGAGCTCCGCCTCTCCGAGGTCTACTCCTGCTTTCCAGCCGCGGTACGGGTGCAGCAGCGTGCCCTGGGGCTCGACCCTGACGGCACCCCCACGCTCACCGGAGGCATGGCCTTCGCCGGTGGGCCGTTCAACCACTTCGTCCTGCAATCGCTCGGCGTGCTCGGCACCCGGCTGCGGGCCGAGCCGGCGGAGCAGGGTCTGCTGACGACCGTGTCCGGCATGCTCTCCAAGCCCGGCCTGGCCGTCTGGTCGGCCACGCCGCCGGCCGGTCACGGCGAGGCGCTCCTCGCCGACATGGCGGCGGAGGGGATGGCGGCCACCGAGGTCGTGCCGGTCGTCGACGTCCCACCTCCGGCCACCACCCCGGCGACGGTGGCGTCCTTCACGGTCACCTACGGGGGCGACCTGGGGTTCGACCCGGTGCGCACGGCCGTCGTGGCCAACCTCCCTGATGGTGTCCGCACCGCGGCCACCTGCGAAGATGCGGAGACCGCCCGCCTCGCCGTCACCGAAGGCCTCATCGGGCGAGCGGTCTCGGTGAAGGACACGACATTCAGCTTGTGAGCGCAAACCCCCGGCGGAGCCGGCCCCGCCTGGTCGACCCGGAGCTCGCCGCCCGGGTGCCCGGGCTCACGCCCGTCGCCGCCACGGCGGTGGCCCTCGCCGTGGTGAGCGCGGCAGCCATCATTGTGGAGGCAGTGGCGCTGGCCTCCGTCGTCGACCGCTCGCTGTTGCACCATGCCTCGCTGCGTGCGGTGACGCCGGCTCTCACGGTGCTCGGGCTGGCTATCCTCGCCCGCGCCGCGCTCCACGGCGCCGGCGATCTCTCGGCCTTGCGGGCCGCCGACCGCGTCGTCGCAACGCTCCGGCGTCAGCTGCTGGAACACGCCCTGGCCTTGGGACCGGGCTGGCTGGGCGGTGAGCGCCCGGGCGAGCTCTCGCTGACCGCCACCAGGGGGCTGCGCTCGCTCCACACGTTCTACGCGCGCTACCTGCCCCAGGCGGCGGCGGCAGCAGTCATCCCGGTGATCCTGCTGGTCTGGGTGGCCACGCAGGATTGGCTGTCCTTCGCGGTGGTCATCGTCCTGGTGCTGGCAGTGCCCGTGACGATGATCGCGTTCGGCCGCGAAGCGGCCCGGCGATCCGAGCGTCAATGGCGCCGGCTGAGCTCGCTCGCCGGTCGGGTCCTGCAGCTCGTCGAAGGGCTCCCCACCCTGCGCGCCTTCGGCCGCGCCGAGCAGGGCCGCCGCGAGGTCGAAGCGGCGACCGAAGGCGTCCGGTCCTCCACCATGCGCACGCTCCGTGTCGCCTTCCTGTCCGCGCTCGCCATGGACATGATCGCCGGCTTCGGCGTCGGGTTCGTCGCCATGGTGCTGGGGCTTCGCCTGCTGTGGGGCGAGCTCGACCTGCAGACTGCCATGGCCGTCCTCCTCGTCGCACCCGAGATCTTCATCCCGATGCGCCGCGCCGGAGCCGAGTTCCACGCCAGCACCGAGGGGCAGGCCGCTGCGAAGCGGGTGGTCGAGGTGCTCTCGACGCCTGTCCCGTCCACGGCGAAGGCCGACGCGCCGGTCGCCGGCGCCCCCGCCCGCGACCGTGTCCTTGCGGGCGCCGGCACCGGGGTCTTGGCGGTCGACGGTCTCGGCGTGCAGTACGGGCACCGGGAACGCGCGGCACTCGTGGGTGTCTCCTTCCAGGCCCGACCCGGGACCCGCCTGGCCCTGACGGGGCCGTCGGGGGCCGGCAAGTCGACGGCGCTGGCGGCGCTATTGCGCTTCGTCGAGCCGAGCGAGGGCACCATGGCCTTCGACCAGCTGCCCAGCAGCGCCCAGGACGTCGCCACGTGGCGCGGTCACTTCTCGTGGCTGCCGCAACGGCCCCATCTCTTCAACGCCAGCTTGGCCGAAAACCTCCGCTTGGGCGTTCCCGACGCGTCCGACGAGGATCTGCGCCGGGTGCTGGAGGCCGTGGGGCTCTCCGAGCTGCTGGACACGCTGCCCGGCGGGCTCCTGACGGCCGTCGGTCACGACGGCCTCACCCTCAGCTCGGGCGAACGCCAGCGCGTCGCCCTGGCGCGCGCCCTGCTCCGCCCGGCGCCCGTGGTGCTGCTCGACGAGCCCACGGCAGCGCTCGATCCGCCGACGGTGGCGCGCCTCGCACCGGCGATAGAGCCCTGGCTCGCCGGACGCATCGTCGTGGTCGCGGCGCACGAACCGGTCCTCCTCCCCCACTTCGACACTGTGCTGACGTTGCCGGCGACGGTCGGCCTCCCACTGGTGGCCTCGCCGTGAGGCCGGCGGCGACACGAGGGCCGCTAGGGCGCGTCCTCGCCGAGCCGGGCACGCCGTACGGGCGGCTTGCCCTGGCGGGCCTGCTGGGCCTCGCCGCAGCGGCCGCGACCATCGGCCTGCTGGCCGGGTCGGGCTACGTCGTCGGCCGCGCCGCGCTCCGGCCGGGCCTGTCCGCCCTCGTCGGCATCTTGGCCGCAGTCGAGGTGCTCGCCTTTCTCCGAGGTCCCCTGCGCTACGCCGAACGGCTCGTCGGTCACGACGCGGCCCTGCGTGCGCTGACCCGCTGGCGCGTGTGGCTCTATGACTGCCTCTCCCCCCGGGTGCCCGCCGCGCTGGCGGGGTGGCGCAGTGGCGACCTGCTGGCCCGCGCCATCGACGACGTCGACGCCCTGCAGGATCTCTATCTCCGCACGTTGCTCCCGGTCGCCATCGCCACGGGGGCGGGCGCCATCGGCACCGTGGCCGTCGGCCTCATTCTGCCGTGGGCCGCCGTCGCCCTCGGCGTCCCTCTCCTCGTCGCGCTGACCGTGCCCGCGCTGCTCACCTGGCGCCGCGGCGGCGACGACGACGTGGCCGCACTCGCCGGCTCCCTCTCGGCCCAGGTCGTCGATGCGCTGGCCGGGGCGCCCGAACTGCTCGCCTTCGGGGCCGAGGCGCGCTTCCTGGGCGCGGTGGAGGAACTCGGCCTCCGTACCGACGCGCTGCAGCGCCGTCACGCGCGTCTCGCGACCGGGGCGACCCTGCTCGTTCAGGTCTGCCTCGGCGTCGCAGTGACGGCCGTGCTGGCGACCGGCGTGGCCGCCGTGCACGGGCACCACATCGGTCAGGTCATGGTGGCCGTGCTCCCGCTGGCCGCGTTGGCCACGTTCGAGACCGTCCCGGCCGTCCCCGTGGCGGTGGCCCGTGCTCTCGAGGTGCGAGCCTCGGCCCGGCGGCTCTTCGTGCTCGAGGATGTGCCGGTCCCGGTGCGTGACCCGGCGACCCCGCTGCCGCCGGCCGGGGGTGTGCCGGCGGTGGTGTTCACTGCCGCCTCTCTGCGCTACGACCCCGGCTTTCCCCGCGCGCTCGACGGGGTGAGCATGCGGCTCCCGGCCGGCGGCCGGGTCGCCGTGACCGGGTCGAGTGGCGCCGGCAAGTCGAGCCTCGTCACGGCGTTGCTGCGCTACTGGCCACTCGAGGACGGTGCGCTGGCCCTTGGTGACATCGACGTGGAAGATCTGCTCCAGGCTGACGCCCGCGCTGCCTGCGCGCTGGCCGACCAGCGGGCGCAGATGTTTGCCGGGACGGTGCGGTCCAACGTCGTTCTCGGTCGGCCGGACGCCACCGAGGCGGAGATCACCGATGCGCTGCACACGGCACGCCTCGAGGCCTGGCTGGCCGCCCTGCCCGGCGGGCTCGACACGCCGGTCGGCGAGGATGGCGTGGCCCTCTCCGGTGGCGAACGCCGGCGCCTGGCGGTGGCCCGCGCGCTCCTGGCACCCGGTCCGGTCCTCGTGCTCGACGAGCCGACCAGCGGCCTGGACGCAGCCCTGGCCGACGAGCTGATGGTTGGCGTCCTCGCCGCCGCCGGCGAACGGAGCGTGTTGGTCATCACCCACCGGACGGCTGAGGCCGCGTTGTGTGACGCCGTGGTGACGCTGGAGGCCGGACGGGTCGTCCCACCCCGAGCCTGAGCGATCCCGCGCCGCCAACCGGCCCGAGAAGGGCCCCGGTACGGAAAGCGATGCTTCCTGGGGCACTGGCGCGCAGCAGGGCCGAATACGTCGGGGAGATGGACGCAGGCACGTCGTTGGAAGTCTGGGATCGATTGCGCACGACGTCGGGTCTCCCGGTGCGCGGTGCCCGACGCGTGATGTCCCTGATGCTGGGAGCGCTCTTCGCCGGCACCGAGGTCGGCGGGGGTCCCGGGGCAGCCCTCGGATCGGCGCCCGGGGCTTCGTAGTCAGGCCTCGGGCTCCTCGGCCATCCGCTTGCGGACGTCGTCGACAGTGGGCGCCGGGTAGCCGAGGATGCCCGGCCGCCAGCCGAGGGCGATTTTCTGCGCGCCCGGCCCATCCTCGGTCCAGACGTGACAGGTGTTGGTCAAGAAGCTGAAGCCGCCCTCGCGCATCGGGTGCTCGCCGTCCCCTCTTTCGACCTGCCAGGCGGCGGACGAGGTGATGCCCTGCACCACGACAGGCCCGATGGCGCGGGCCAGGAATTCCAGGTGGCTGCAGCCGCGCTGGCGGCCGAAGCGCTCCTGCACGGCGCTGGAGTAGCCGCGCGCCACCGACAGGCCGATAAGGTCGCGGAAGGTCGGCTCAATGTCGGTGCACTCGG
>Ga0302324_100020177_pt1 | contig 13051 bp, 11 predicted proteins | sample Palsa_T0_1_FD_201949 | JGI IMG/M metagenome (GOLD analysis project Ga0302324, IMG submission 201949) | Peat permafrost microbial communities from Stordalen Mire near Abisko, Sweden - Palsa_T0_1 | ecosystem: Environmental > Terrestrial > Soil > Palsa > Peat permafrost | place: Sweden: Abisko...
CCGTGGCTGGCGAACCTCGCGGCGGCGGTCGCCGGTTAGGGCTGCCGGGGTGCAGCCATCATTGCACGCGATTGACGGCCTACCGAATGGGTGCAGCCCGCTCTAGCGATGGCAGTGCTCGTCATCCAGATGACCGTCACACCAGTTCACTTCGCGATGGCCGTCACGATCGATCCTGTCGCCATTTTCGAATCTGTAGGGACCATGATCGCGGCCCATGCAACCCGATACGCCGAGGGTGGCGAGGATTGCGCCCAATGCAACTATGCGGCCGAATGTATTCATTTACTTCTTCCACTACGGGTTGTTATGGTAATCATGCCGGTAGGGCGTGGCAGCAAGTAGCGTGCCGCCATGCAGTGGGAACATACCGGAGAATTTTGCGTTCCTCTTTCACCGATTTCAGCCAATTTGGATTAAACATGAAATCTTCCGTAAAAGCATTTCTGGGCGTGTCGCTCGTGTGTCTAGTCTCCGGTTTAGCACATGCCTCCAGTTACGGCGACACGATTGTAAGATTCAAGAATTCGGACCAAACCGCGAATTTTTTTCGCACCTGCTATGGTTACGCCGTATTCCCCACCGTCGGTGAGGGCGCGATCGGAGTCGGCGGAGCCTTTGGGAAGGGCCGGGTTTATGTGCACGGAGCGTACGTTGGCAACGTAAGCATGGGCGAGATCAGTGTCGGCTTTCAGGCCGGCGGCCAGGGATTTAGTCAGATCATATTCTTCGAGGACAAGCGCGCGTTGAATGAGTTCGAAGCGAGTGGTTTTGAATTCGGCGCAGACGTGGGCGCCGTTGCGATCACGGCGGGCGCATCGGCTACTGCGAGCACGAATGGTGCAAGTGCAGGCGCAAGCGTCGATGCGAACAATGCAGTCACTCGCGGCAGATATCAGAAGGGTATGGCTGTGTTCACGATCGCCAAGGGCGGCCTGATGTATCAGGCGGCTGTTGCAGGTCAGAAATTTCATTACACTCCGCGCGGCTCGTAGCTGCACGGCAATATTCCGCTTACCCTCAGCCGAACTTTAATACGGCAATACGACCCCGCAACGATCAACTCGCTGGGGTCGCTCCGCTGACTGCGCTGACCAGCGCGCCAGACGGTGGCAGTGCACCATCCCGGCCGCGCCGCAGCCTGAAACCGCCAGATGCGCACATCATTGAAAAACGCTGCAGTTCGCTCGAATTAATGCGGATTATGCCGCTGCGCGTGGCAGAATAATCACTGCGCACAGGACCTCACGAATGACGCGTGCTACGCCCGGCGATATCGCGGCCCGGCTCGATCGGCTTCCCTCTTCCCGCACGATGTGGACGATTATTGTCCTAATCTCCTTGGGGAGTGTTTTCGAGTTCTACGACCTATTCTTCGCCGCGTACGTCGCGCCCGGCATGGTCAAATCCGCCTTGTTCACGCCGGAGTCGCTGGGGATTTTCGCTGCGCTGAAAGCGATCCAGGTTGCCGGATTTGGCACCTTCGTGTTTTCTACCTTCGCCGGCCTATGGTTCGGTGTTGTGATTTTCGGTCACGCGGCTGACCGCTTCGGCCGCAGGGCCGTGTTTACCTGGGCACTGATTTGGTACGTCAGCTGCACGGCCGTCATGGCATTTCAGCATACCGGGCAATCGCTCAACATCTGGCGGTGCGTCGCGGGTATCGGTTTCGGCGTGCAGCTGGTCACGATAGACTCGTATATCGTTGAACTGGTGCCGCGGAATCTGCGCGGGCGTGCATTCGCACTTAATCAGTTCATCTCCTTTTGCATCGTGCCCGTGGTCGCGCTGCTGGCGTGGCGCTTGGTCCCATTAAAGCCTTTCGGACTGGATGGCTGGCGTTGGGTAGTTCTTCTCGGCTCAGTCGGCGCGGTCGTTGTGTGGTGCCTGCGGTCGGGCATTCCGGAGAGCCCGCGTTGGCTTGCGGCCAATGGTCGACTCGATGAAGCGGACGCGATTCTCGGCGACCTCGAACGAAGGATTGGCGCGGAACACGGATGCGCGCTGCCCGCGCCCGCGCCCGCGCCCGCGCCCGCGCCGACCGCGGTCGAACACGGCCGCCGCGCGACGCTAGCTGATATTTTTGGTCCCAATTACCGCGGCAGAACCATCATGCTTTCGGTATTCAATGCCGCTCAGGTAATCGGCTTCTACGGCTTCAACTCTTGGGTTCCGACGTTACTCATGGCCCGCGGCATAAACGTCACCCACGGGCTGGAATACGCTTTCGTTATCGCGCTCGCGCAGCCGGTCGGCCCGCTCCTCGGCGCTTTGTTTGCTGACGCGGTTGAGCGCAAAGTTCAGATTATCGGCGCCCTCGCCTGCATGGGCGTGTCGATGGGAATCTTCGCCTTCGCAACGTCCCCGGCCGTACTCATATTGATCGGAATCGCCTTTACGCTGGCAGCAAACGTGATGTCCTACGCATATCACGGCTATCAGGCGGAGCTTTATCCGACCCGCATTCGCTCCCGCGCCATCGGTTTTGTGTACTCATGGAGCCGGCTCACTGCCGCCTTTTCGGGTTTGATCGTCGGTTCGCTTCTTGCTACCGGTGGGGTGCCGGCCGTTGCGGCGTTCATCGGCTGCGCGATGATCGTCGGCATCATAGTCATCGCAGTACTTGGGCCCGCCACGAACCGGGTAGCGCTCGAACAGTTGAACGACTAGGCATGCATCGGAATCACCGGCAGCACGACATGCGAGGGGTGGTCGCGGTCGACAAAGACCCGATTCGTCGCGACTTGCATGCGGGTTGCCTTGCCCTCAGGTTCGCCCGTATTGGGATTGAAGTCAAAATGCGGAAAATTGCTAGAGGACACGTCGATGCGGATCCGGTGGCCCGCCTTGAAGAGGTTCGACGTCGGAAAGGCCGCGATCAAAATCGGGTAAATCCGTCCGGGCTCCATCGGGCTCGGGTGCTCCCAGGAGTCCCGGTACCGGCAGCGCAGGATACCGTCGGTCAGATTCATCGCAAAGCCGTCCGGGTAGTCCCCATTCGGCGGATACACGTCGATCAGCTTAAACGTGAAGTCCGTGTCCGGTGCGTCGGAGGCGATCCACAGCCGTGCCTCGATCGCGCCTGTCACCTCTATATCGGCAGCGAGCGGCGGCGTCACAAAAACGAGCACGTCTGCTCGAGCGTCGAGTGCTCTGTATGGTTCGCGGCAGCCGAAAAACTGCGGCGCTTCCCGCTGGTCAAACGCTCCGCCGACCATGATCGGCTGGCCGGATGTGATCGTCCCGCCGATGGTTGGCAGCGGCATCGCGGGATCATAGCGGTATCGCCGGGGCTGGCTGCCCCGAGGCGGCCGCTGTTCCGCTAGCGTTCCGTCCGCCTGCAGGTAGTAAGGGGTGAGGCGCTGCCGCGCAATTGGCCAAGTGCGCTCCGCACGCCAGACTCCGCCATGAGCCATCCTGCCTTGCGCAGTTCGATGACCCGTGCCGCCGCCCATGACGAAAAGTTGAACGGTCGGCTCCAGGTCGACACCGTTTGATTCGCCCTTGAGAAAACGGTCGAACCACCTGAGCTTCATCGTCACATAACTCGGTGCAACGTTGCCCTCGAAAGCAGCCGCGGGCCCGAAGTCCACGTCGCCGGCGAAGGTCTGTTCGCGATTGCCATGGGTCCACGGCCCGAGGATCATTCGCACGGGACCGCGCTTGCGGGCGGTGAGCGCTCGAAAGTTGTCCGTGACGGTGCGCGGGTAGGGGTCGTACCAGGATGAGATGAGCACGAACGCCGCATCACCCCAATGGTCGTAGTAGCCCGCGGCGTAGATTCCCATCTGCTTCCAAAAGGCGTCGAAGTTGCCGTGTTCCCACTGATCGAACACGTAGTCCTCGTACTCCGGCACCGGGCTTAGCGGCGAGTGGCCGCGCGCCCACGGCAAGCGCGCGAACCAATCCTTCAGATCGATCGCCTTCAGAGCGGCAAGCCTTGCCGGATCGTGCTTAACCTCCGGCGCCTCGAGCGCTTCGTTGAAGGCCCACGTGACCTGTTTCAGTTCGAAGGCGCCGCCTTGCCGGATCCCGCCCTGATACGCGTTCGAGAATCCGCCCGAGTCCATGAACATTGCGCTCACGCCCGGCGCGCCGGCACTGGCTAGTGCGGCCTGCGTGTGCGCCGCGTAGGACAACCCCATCGTGCCGATGCGGCCATTGCTCCAGCTCTGGCCGTTGATCCATGCGCAGCAGTCAAATCCGTCCAAGCCGTCGCTCAAATACTTGACGTACTTTCCCTGCGACTTGCCGCGGCCGCGGCAGTCTTGAAACACGACCGCATAGCCGTGGCTTGCAAACAGGTTCGCAACCTCCGTGCTCGCGTGTCGAGTACCGTCCTGAGATTTTCCATACGGCGTGCGCTCGAGGATCGCCGGTATTCGCGTAGAAATTGTCTCGGCCGCGCGTACCGGCAGATAAACATCGGTTGCCAGCAACACCCCGTCGCGCATGCGCACCATAACGTCGCGCCGTACAATGACTTCGTACGGTCCAGCCTCGACAGCAGCAACCGCGACTTTCGGCAGCGCAAGGACGGCAGCAAGCTGCAGGAGGCGATGCGCGAATTCGCGGCGATCAAGCGGCTCGATTGGGGTCACAGGGTAAGTCTTCGGGGATGCATCCAGGCTGTCTGGTAGTTCTTAGACGAGCATAAACGGCATCGGATCATCCTGGCGCTCAAGTCATTACAGCATAATCGAAAGCTCGATTGACGACATGCCGGACGAGCAGACACCCGCGGCGCGTTGCCCTTGCCGCGGCAGAGGTATTGGCGTGCTATGGCTTGCGCTCACACCGACATTTCTTAACAAACGCCGTTGCACATTAACGCCGGCTGACTTTCTTTTCTTTGATCGGGTCCGATAGACTGGCTGCCAAGAACGAATGATAAATCTGTTGGGAGAGTCCTCATGAGTCGCATCGGGTTTGGCGTCTGCCTGGCGGCGTCGCTCGCACTCTCGCTGTCCGCATCCTTGGCCGCGGCGCCTGATGCGCCCGACGCGCATGACAAGGCGCAGGACAGCGCCGCCGACAAGGCGGACGGCAGCAAATTCGAGCCATTCAAGCCCGAAGAGAAGACCAGCACCGGTACAGTGACGATCGGCGGGCAAGCGATGTCCTACCAGGCGATCGCGGGCACGCTCATCGTGCATCCGAAAGACTGGGACGATGTGCCGCGCGACCCCAAGGCAGACAAGGACAGTTCCGCCCCAGCTGGCGACGCTCCCGATGTGAAAAAGAACCCCACCGCCGAGGCCGCAATATTCTATGTCGCTTATTTCAAAAGCGGCGGCGGCCCGCGGCCGGTAACTTTTTTATACAATGGTGGTCCCGGCTCCGCGACGCTGTGGTTGCACATGGGTGCCTTCGGGCCGCGGCGTATCGTAACCGCGACCGATGCACACACTCCCGCCGCGCCCTACTCTCTCATCAACAACAGCTCGAGCTTGCTCGATGCATCCGATCTCGTCTTCATCGACGCGCCCGGCACCGGCTTCAGCCGCATCGCCGGCAAGGACAAGGAGAAGGCGTTCTTTGGCCTCGATCCGGACGCGTACGCCTTCGCGGAGTTCATCTCGCAGTTCCTGTCGAAATACAATCGCTGGAATTCGCCCAAGTATCTCTTTGGCGAAAGCTACGGTACGCCGCGCTCGGCGGTGCTGGTCAATCAGCTGGAGGCGGATCGCTCGATCGATTTCAACGGCGTCATCCTGCTCTCCCAGATTCTCAACTTCGATCTGAGCCCCGACGGGCCGACCGGGAATCCGGGCATCGATCTGCCCTATCAGACCTCGCTGCCGACGTACGCCGCAACCGCCTGGTATCACCACAAGCTGCCCGCTGAGCACAACAACCTCGAGGCCTTTCTTGCCGAGGTGGAACAGTTCGCCATGGGGGACTATGCGCGCGCGCTGGCGGCCGGCTCGGACCTGAGCGTTGCCGAACGCGGCGCCATCGCTGAAAAGCTTCACCAGTACACGGGGCTTGGCGTCGAATATATTCTCAAGGCGGACCTTCGGATCGACGGCGGGGAATTCCGGCAGACGCTGCAGAGCGGTGACGGCATGACCACTGGCCGCCTCGACACGCGCTTCTCCGGCCCCGACATTGATCCGTTAAGCCAGCGGGCGGACTACGATCCGCAATCCGCAGCGCTTGGATCGGCGTATGTCTCCGCCTTCAACGACTATGTGCGCCGGGAGCTGCACTACGGCGACGGTAAGACCTTCAAGCCCCGAGTACTGATATTCAGAAGCTGGAATTTCCAGCACCAGCTGCCTGGAGAGGAGCACCCGGCGTCATCTCGCCAGGGTTCCAATGTCATGCCTGATCTTGCAAACGCGATGAAGCTCAACCCCAACCTCAAGGTGCAGTTGAACGCCGGTTATTTCGACCTCGCGACGCCCTTCTATCAGGGCGTCTACGAGATGCACCACCTGCCAATTCCCGCGAACTTACAGGGCAACATCGAATACAAGTTCTACGAATCCGGCCACATGGTCTATGCCAAAGACTCTTCGCTCAAGATGTTGCACGATAACGTCGCCGGATTCATTCACCGCACCAGCAATCTCGGCAAGTAGGTTTTCCGCAAACGGTCATTGCGTTTATCGGGAAACGCTGCGGAGCGGGTGATCCCCGCAGGCACAGTTACTCCACGTGGCCGTCAGGCGGCGAAAGCCAACTGTGGCCATCGGCCTCCGCCTCCAGCAACAACAGTTTTCGCTTTATATCCAAACCTCCGCCAAACCCGGTCAGGGACCGGTTTGCACCGATGACCCGGTGGCAGGGCACGACGATTGGCCAGGGATTGGCGCCGTTTGCGCGCCCCACGGCACGCGAAGCAAGCGGCTGGCCAAGACGGCGGGCGATCTCGCCGTAGGAGGTCGAGGCACCGTAGGGAATCTGCGTTAGTTCATGCCACACGGCGCGCTGAAACGGCGTGCCGAGGGGCTCAAGCGGCACATCGAAGTGACGTCGCTGCCCCGCGAAATATTCTTGCAGCTGCCGGATGACGCTCCTAAAGGGGCGCTCGCCCGGAATCCATTCCGGCCGCACTGCCGTCGGCTGCGGCCCGGACTGGAAATGAATCGCTTCCAGTCTTGCTTCACTCCCTACCAACAGGAGCTGGCCGATCGGGGTGCCCATTTCATGGCAGTAAGTGGACTTGAGTGCCGCATCCATCATGCGCCCAGAGTTTGCACCATTTGCACGGCCAGCCTCCAGTGAGAAGTGCAGCTGCAGCACTGCCACGCGCCCGCTGATCGGCGCGACGCTAGTGACGCTCCGTGGAAACCGTCACCGCGAGCTGTGCGTCAAATGCGTAAAAACGGGTGAAAAGGCGGGGTCAGCTGTGCAGGTCGTCGATCCAGCGAATCAGCTCCGGCGGCTCTGCAGGCTCGATGTCCAGATTGAACACGAGGCCGGTCTGCCCGCTTCTTGCCAGCACACAGTGAAGCTGCAGATCATCGCTCGCATTTATCTCCTGATGCGGGACGTACGGGGGCACGTAAATGAAATCCCCCGCTTGGGCCTCCGCGACGAATTCGAGTCGATCTCCCCAGCGCAAACGCGCAACACCATTGACGACATAGATCACGCTTTCAAGATCCCCGTGATGATGGGCACCGGTCCTGGCCCTAGCATCGATGGTCACTGTGCCCGCCCAGAGCTTCGTCGCTCCGGTGCGCGCGGTTGTCACGGCGGCGCGCCGTTGCATCCCCAGAGTCTGCGCCGTGGCGGCGTCAAGTTCGTTGGCCCGAATGATCCGCACTCCCTGCGAGCGCCACTTGCTATCGCTCATTTACTACGGGCCTTTCGCGGCTCGCAGGGGGCCAGAAGCGCGGCGGACGGCGGCCAGACGAGTCGGGATACCCCTCGCGTGCGGCGCCGCCTTCCCCACGGCGTCGCAATGAAAGAGTCCAGTAGCTCTCCTCATATGACGAGGATGCAGTATGACAGGGAAATTATCCAGGTTAAGGAGCGGGCCGTTGAGAGCAGACGGGCGTGCTGCCAACCCATGAGAATCGCCCGCACAAGCTCTTGATCAGGCGAGCGCAGTGGGCTCAGGCTTTGTCCATGGCAACGGCGCCTTGATGCATGCGCTGGAGCGCATCTTCCAGATAGGGGCGCGACCGAGTGCTGTCACGCATGGCGGACAGCCACCGATACCTGCCAGATTCGTGCTCTCGTCCTGACTACAATGCTGCTGCACCTCAGTGAGAGCGAGCGGATATTTGATTAGCTGGCCGGGGGACAGCCGCCCGTCTCGAACGGGGGAAGAGTCAATTGCAGAGGCGCGCCTTACTGACAGCGCCGCTCGAGCTTTGGCGTGGTGAGCAGTCCGGCGGAGCCAACTTCTGTTTGCGTGGAAGCGGGGGCGGCCCGAATAAGTAGTGGCGTCGCGGCGGTCGCAGCCTTTCTATAGGTGCGCTTTGAGCGCGTCGCTCAGCGCAGCTTTATTTACGCCGTCTCACCAGGGCGGCGGCCGCGAGGCCAAGGCCGAGGAGACCGAGAGTCGCCGGTTCCGGTACGGGGGTGGGCTGTCTGCAGGCGAAAGCGCACACGGCCGCCTGGGCAAGCGACGTGCACAGCAGCGCTGTAATTCCTACCGTTGCAGCGACAAAGCCAGATTTCATTTTCAAAGTGTACATGACTATCCCCAGTTCTGTGGTTAGCGCGATGCACAGCCCGTGCCGCGCCGGTGCATGCCTAGTGTTTTCAGCTAGTTAATGCTCGTTTGCAACTACCGGCGGAGCCGCCGCGACGTGGTTGTGTAAGGAATATCGACACTCAATCCTGGTGACATACGTCGATTCCGCCGCGATGCAGCCGCATGCGCGCAAACCAGCAATGATCGAAGTCAATTTTTCGTCGCTCGGCGAGTGCGGCGCGCGCGCCGCTCGGATCCTGAAAACCAGCGGGTATTTTCTACGTCGCCGAGCAGCCGGCGGTCGCCGTCGCGGCGATCTGCGTGCTTGCGGAACTTGCACGTACATTTCTCCGGTGTCGCGCAACCCGCCAAGGGCAGATGCGGCGCTTCGCGCATCAAATAGCGCTTACCCGCAACGTCCTTTGCCGCCGCATAGCAATCGATGTTGGGCGCGAGCGAGACCGCACGGTAGTCGCCGCCAGTCAGTCCGGGCTTGGAGTGCGTCCTTGGCGCGGGTCTCTTCGCGGCGTGCTGCTTATGCGAGGACCCGCCGAGGAGCGATCTAAATAGCTGGATCATATTGTTTATTATTTTCCGGTTGTTTCAACTGTTGGCCGCTAAGCTCCAACGATCCGAATTCTAGCTGTTGCGTACGCCCTAGCGGTGAGCCATTTCACTTAAACGTAAAATTCGGGTGACGCAGCCCAACAGTCGTGCGGACAGTGGGCCACCGGGCAAGCGATTTTACTTAAACTCCAGCACGCCGCTACAGCATCGGACTGACCCATGACGGATGCGCAAACCAGCAGTTGGTCGATTGCGCGGCATCATCGGGAGCGGCGCGCGAACACAGATGCTTCTCAATTCGCAAACCTTTCGCTCCCGCGGCGGGGCGCGCGAGCGCCCGGTGTGAAGCCCGGTATTCATGCCATCGTCCTCACGGGTTCTATCCGTGCCTTGCGCGAGCGGGATGCTCGGCTTGGCGGAACCCGCGGGGACGCAAGCTCGTTCCCGCCACGGACACCGATACCTCGGCGCGACGCTGGGTGTCTCGGGTTACATCGACTCCCCGATCGCGCCATCCACCACGATGGCCACGCACCCGTTGTCTCACACGCTGCCAGTTGACGTCGTAAAGTCCGTAGCAACTCTGCGCACGAACCGGAGCGGCTGGTGTTTCTGTCGATGCCATGTCAACACGAGTTCGCACAGATGAATAGAGCCGTATTCGCATCATTTGCAGAGACTTTGCACGTTGTGCCGGAGCGCAAAATCGGCTAGCGCACGCGAGCCCCTCGGATATTCGCACGCCGCTATGCGCGTGACCGAGGTGGCCCGAGTACCTGCTTCACTTTCGCTGGCGCTCCTGCTCCATGGGATTTCGCAAGTCGCTGGCGGCTCGCAACGTCGTGTTGCTCGATTGCTCCAACCGCCCTGCCGGCGGCCTTTGAGGCAGTCCCGTTTTAATAGCCGTCCTATGCATTTTCCAAAGACTTGTGAGCGCCATTCATATGCACCACCTGCGAATGGGTAACCTTGCAATCAAGCATCACGTCATGCAGCTTCACATGTGGACGGTCGGCTCAGCCGCGCTCTAGCGCCAGATAGCGGTAACGGGGTAGTGTGTTAATTGAACCCATGGACTCCACAGTCACAATCGATTTAGCGGGACTCATCGGCCGCCATTCCCCCGGGCGAGCGCTTGCGCGGGAGTTTTACACGGACCCGCACGTCTTCGAGTGCGACATGGACCGCATTATTCTCCGGCACTGGTTCTGCGCGGGGCACGCAAGCAGCGTTTCACGGCCGGGCGATTTCCTGGTCGTCAACCTCGGATCAGAGTCGGTGATAATCATTCGGACTCAGGACGCGGAGATTAAGGCGCTCCTCAACGTCTGCCGCCATCGTGGATCGCGGATCTGTACGGTGCAATCAGGCAAGGTGCACGCGGGGCGACTCATATGCCCCTATCATGCGTGGACGTATGATCTGAACGGCCGGCTGGTAGCTGCGCGGCAAATGCCCGAGCCTTTTGACCGCGATCGCTTCGGCCTTAAGTGCCTGCCGGTGCGGGTCGTCGGCGGCTTGATTTTTGTGACGTTCGCAGAGCGGCCGCTTGACTTCGCGCCGGCGGAAGAAGCGGTATCACAGGCGGCGGCGGTACATGGCTGGGCTAAGGCGAAGGTTGCGCATCGCCAGATGTATTCCATCAAGGCCAACTGGAAGCTCGCGCTCGAAAACTATATGGAGTGCTATCACTGTCAGCCGGCGCACCCAGAATTTTCAAAACGGCATGTCTATGCGCGCCCGGCGAAGCAGAGCGAGGAACTCGAGCGGGCTGGACGACGTCGGGCCGAAGCCCTCGGCATTCATATCAACGATCTCGACCAGTACGGATGCGCCGCCAAGTCCGGCAGCGAGTTCGTATCGGTATTTCGCAGCGCGCTCCATGACGGCGTCGCCAGTGCAACTCCCGACGGTCTGCCAATCGCACGCTTGATGGGCGACTTTTCTGATCACGATGGCAATTCGACTTACTTCGATGTTGGCCCCTTCAGCGATTTTCTCGCCTACGCGGACCATGGCGTTATCTACCGCTTCATTCCCAGAGCCGTCGAGCATACGGAGATGGAGGTCATCTGGCTCGTGCACGAAGACGCCGTGGAGGGAGAGGACTACGACATCGAACGGCTGGTGTGGCTGTGGAATACCACGAGCATGGAGGACAAGAAGATCGTCGAATTGAATCAGGCGGGCGTGAATTCGCGCTTCTTCGAGCCGGGGCCGTATTCGCTGCAGGAAACCTACGCGAGGCGATTCGTCGACTGGTACTTGCAGGAGCTCGCGGCGCGCTCGGCCGAGTCTTGACCGTGCGGCATCCCGCGGCTGAATGCCATGACTGAACTATCGCGAGCGTCACCCCCGCCTGATCCGCGAGAGTCTGCTCCTGCCCGCCTCGTCGTTCGCCTCGATACGAGCCTCGAACTGCTGCAGCGCGCGCCCGCCGACGACCGCCCCAGAGTGCTTGCAACCGTGGTGACCACCAGCGGCTCGACGTATCGCAAGCCTGGTGCACGCATGCTGATTGTGAACGACGATGAATTAGTCGGGCTCCTGAGCGGCGGCTGTCTCGAAGCGGACTTGAAAATACACGCACAACAGGTGCTTTCGAGCGGCGTCGCGCGCGCCGTCGAATACGACATGCGCGGCGCGGACGATCTGCTTTACGGCATTGGTGCCGGCTGTGAGGGGGCAATGCGTGTTCTGCTCGAGCCCGCGGAGCGCGGCAGCCGCGCGGCAGCTGCGCTGGCTGCAGCAAGCAATGCCACACGCGCGGGCACATCGACATCGCTGGTGATCGTGCACGAATCCCAGGATCTGCAGCTCGGCACCTATAGCGCCGCAGCGCCGCTGCCCGCGACACTCGTGGCCGCCGGGGAGCAGGTGCTCGTGCAGTGCGCCTCGCGACGGTTCGAATCCGATGATTGCGGTCGGCGAACGCGGGCGCTCATACAGTTCTTAGCACCGCCACCCTATTTGCTTGTCTGCGGCGCAGGCCCGGACGCCGAACCGGTCGTGAGCGCCGCATGCGCCTTGGGCTGGCGCGTCGCGGTTGTCGACCATCGTCCCGCATACGCAATTGCAAGCCGCTTTCCGGGAGCCGAGGTAAGGCTCGCCGATGTGGGCTCACTGCGCAGCGCGGTAGACATCGAGCGCTGTCACGCGGCCGTGGTGATGAGCCATCACCTGGAATCCGACGCCTCCTACCTGCGCGAGCTCGCCGAGGCAGGCGCTCCACCCTACGTCGGGCTGCTCGGCCCCGCGGCCCGGCGCAGTCGACTCGCCAGGGAGCTCGGGGCCACGGCCGACAAGCTCAAATCTCGCATGCGTGGCCCGGTCGGTCTTGACATCGGCGCGGCGACGCCGGAAGGGATCGCGCTTGCGATCGTCGGCGAAATCCACGCGTGGCTCGCCGGGCGTGCAGCCGGTGGAGCGGGTATCGATTCGCCGCGTTCAAACTGGTAATCCGCGCTCTGCGCCATTGCGGCCGGGCGCTGCGCTTGGTCATGCGCGCTCCTACCGGCAGCTCGTTTTCGTGCCTGGACTCGGCGCCCTATGCTGCTCCGGCGGCATCTTTGAGCGCCCCGTAACGGCCTGTCGGCGAGAGACCCTCACGAGCCGCTTGGGCGGTCCACAGCTCATTGCGCCGCGCGACGAACTCGCTCTTCGACAATTCTTCCAGTGTGCCGGATGCTGCGAACAGGAACCCCTGCCCTGCTACGCACCCCAAGGCCAGGAGCGCGGCGACCTGTGGTTCAAGCTCGATTCCCTCGGCCACCGTGTCGAGTCCCAGCGTGTCACCGAGCGTGATGACGGCGCGCGCAAGCTCCGGGC
>Ga0302324_100020178_pt1 | contig 13051 bp, 10 predicted proteins | sample Palsa_T0_1_FD_201949 | JGI IMG/M metagenome (GOLD analysis project Ga0302324, IMG submission 201949) | Peat permafrost microbial communities from Stordalen Mire near Abisko, Sweden - Palsa_T0_1 | ecosystem: Environmental > Terrestrial > Soil > Palsa > Peat permafrost | place: Sweden: Abisko...
CTACGAGTCCGTTCGTTAAGATGGGGACCTAACTTCCGATATTTGTCGCGCAACACCGTCGCATCCATGCGACACAGCCTAACACTAAATCAGCAATTGTAAATGTTATTTATTAACAGTCCCTTAGATTCTTAATTTTAAAATCTCATTGAATCATCTCTCAGCAAATCTCAGCTTTTCGTTTGCTTTTCTCTGCGCCCTCCGCGTCTCTGCGCGAGAAAAACCGGATCATGGAACCCAGCGAGATTACAGCCCAATTTGTGGATGCAACCTTCAAGATCCACGCATCGTCAACGGGCATCCTGAACCGCCAAGCCCGATCGAGGAAATCGAATGAGGCTTCTCGCGCAGAGTCGCAGAGAGCGCAGAGAAATCGAAAACCGTTGAAGACCGAGGAGATTCTCCTGATCAAAATTTCAAATATCTTTGGCTAGGATTGACAAGAAATCCCTGCTCAAAAACGTGACAGGCTCCCGGCTTTAACCTTAGAGTGGCCGCGCCATGCGACGCCTCGCCCGGAAATGCATCCGCTGGTTTGACCTGCACGCGCGCGATCTGCCCTGGCGCCGGACGCGCGATCCCTACGCTGTCTGGATTTCCGAAATCATGCTGCAACAGACGCAGGTCAAAACGGTCATTCCCTATTACGAGCGATGGATGCGGGCGTTGCCGACGCTCGGACACTTTGCGCGGGCGCGGCCGGAGCGCGTGCTCAAATTGTGGGAGGGCCTGGGTTATTACCGCCGGGCGCGACTGGCGCAAGCGGCGGCGCGGCACATCATGGAACAACATGCGGGACGGTTCCCGGAAATGTTTGACGAAGTCCTGGCGCTGCCCGGCGTGGGCCGATACACGGCGGGCGCGATCTGCAGCATCGCCTTCAACCAGCCCGCGCCCATTCTCGACGGCAATGTGATCCGGGTCTTGAGCCGGCTGCTGGGCATCGCGGGCGATCCCCGCTCCAAAACTGTCAACAATAACCTATGGCGGGCGGCACAAGAATTGGTGTCCGCCGGCGGCGAGCCTTCGCGGTTGAACCAGGGCATGATGGAATTGGGCGCCTTGATTTGCCTTCCGCGCCGGCCCCAATGTCCGGCCTGCCCGTTGCGCCGGGATTGTTTCGCCTGGCGTCGGAAACGAGTGGAGGATTTTCCCACGCCGGCGCCGCGGGCGGCCGTCACGCGGCGGCGGTTCATGGCGCTGGTCGTGAGCGACGGCCAACGGCTGCTGGTGCGGCGTCGTCCGGCGGGCGTGGTGAACGCGGGCCTGTGGGAATTCCCCAATGTTGAGGTAACCCCCAGCGCGAAGAATCTCCGCGCGTGGGCTGCTCCGTTTAAAATCACCAGCCGCGAGCCGTTCCTGCGCTTCCGGCACTCCATCACGCGCTACCGCATTCTCCTGGAGGCCTACCGCGCCGAACTGCCCGCCGGGCCGGCATCCGCCAAGGCCGGGGCCAGTGCGGGGGCGGTCTGGAAAACGGCGGCGGAAATAAAAAAACTCCCCTTCACCAGCGCCCATCGCAAAGTGCTGGCAAACGCGTTCGACACGCCGCGTCGCTGAATTACCCGGAATTAACTGGAATTATCATGGAAATCAACGACTTACAAAAGACGCTCGTTGGAAATCAACGACTTGCGTTGAACGCCGTTCCGGCCAATCCAATTGGCGGAGAACGCATGGATCGTGTTTTGACTCCCCGCAACTACTTGCAACTCCCAACTGGCCGTTGTCGCCGCAAAACAATATTCATTGCTCCGATTCAGTCCGATTGACGCCGATTGACGCCGATTGACGCCGATTTGGCTGGACGAGACCAGGCAAAATTTGCCGCTTTTGGACGCACAGCGTAATTTTTTATTTTTTGAAGGTTCAATTAGCTTCAATTAGGTTCAACCAGGCTCAATTTACCTCAGTCATCCTTCATGGGACAAAGTGGAAGAGGCGGGACGCCTCTTGGCTGTGGATGATCAGCGGCGGGACAGCCCGCAAGGCGGGCCGCTCTTATGTTGTTCGGTTCCCGCTGCCACCTTTTCCTTCCATATTTCAAAGAACACGGCGCCCAAAGCGCCCGTATCACAAAGGATACCATACTTTGACGGGAATGCAAACATGAATATTCAACGATCTTGATATGCCTGAAGATGGTTTCCACTCTTCCTAATGAGGTGATGGCTCGCGCGCCGCCAGCCGTTCCTGGACCTCCTTGTCCGTGAGTCGTGCTTCGTAGATTGATCGCGGCTCGAACGTGCGCGAAACCAAAGTGGCCGTGATGACAGCCAGCAACAGGGGAGCTATAAACGATCGGTCCCGTCCCGTTAGCTCCATCACAAGCACGACCGCCGAAATCGGTCCTTGAGTCGTGGCGGCGAGCAATGCTCCTGCTCCCAGAACGGCGGAAAGCCCAGGTGGAACTCCCGACCCAAGCTGAGAGCCTGCATAACCCAGCGTCCCTCCGAGCAAGGCTCCAAACGTTAAAGAGGGGGTGAATAAGCCACCTGGCGTGCCGCTTCCCAGGCACAGCACGGTCGCAGCAGGTTTGAGAATGAACAGGAGCAGCAGAAGCGAGGAAGATGTAATCGCGCCCGTGAAGAGCAACTGAGAGAGGTCTTGGCCATTTCCCAGCAGTTGGGGGAATTTGACGGAGATCAAGCCAAGCAGACCGAGAGCGAGAGCGGGCGCCGCGAATCGCTTCCATCCTGTTGGGGTGTTGCGATCGGCACAAGCAACGGTTCTGACGTATCCTACCGCGACGATGCCGGCCAAGGGGCCGATGAGGAGCGCCCAGGCAAGAGTGCCCGCGGAATTTGAAAAGGATGGAATTTGATAGGTAGGGGCGTCCGGCAAGACGAGCCAGGATATGGCGGTCGCGACGAGCGAGGCCAGCAGAGCGGGCAAGACCAGTCTCAGCGCCAACATTCCACGGAGCACTTCAAGCGCAAAAAGCGCTCCGCCGAGCGGAACACCATAGGCTGCCGCCATGCCCGCTCCGGCGCCGCAGGCGACAAGAAGCCGGCGTTGCTCATCGGAGAGGCGCGCTTGGTCTGAGATGAGATCAGCCACAACAGCCCCAGCTTGCTTGGGTGCGCCTTCGCGTCCGAGGGAGGCGCCCATGCCAACGACCACAACAGAGAGCACGGCGCTGCCCAGAGTGCGCACAACAGGCAAACGGCCTGCCGAAAACCAGATGGCGGAAGTAATGTCGATCCCGTTGCCGCTGGAAAGCCGCACGAGAACAAGTTGTCCGAGCCCGACAACGGCCCCGGCGCCCAAAAGCACGATGATATGCCGCCAGGCTCCCGCACGCGTTGCGGCTTCGAGAATGTGAGTGCCTGAACCAGACCAGACCAGATGCTGGACGAATTCCAACAGTCGGGTCAGCACGACCGCGCCCACGCCTGCGCCGATACCAGTGGCTAAAGCCGCCAGCCAAAAGCGCGGCGCTCCAGCCTGTAGAAAAGTCGCGGGTATCCTGGAATCATTGGGTTCAGCCGGATGATTTGAACTCATGGCCAGTTTGTGTAATCGGCGCCGGATCAATTTGTCTATGGGGTGAACACCCCATAGCCGTCACGACAAAACGTGGGATTGTGAACAAATTTTAATGTATTTTTCAGCGGGTCTTAATGTTCATCCGCTTAGATATTACGGAAGATATGAGAATCCTGGTGATCGAAGATGAACGGAAGGTGGCTGAGTTTGTCGCACGGGGTTTACGCGACCAACGGTTCGCCGTGGACGTGGTCCACGACGGCCAATCCGGTTGGGATATGGCCAGCGCCTGCAACTACGATCTGGTGGTTCTTGATTTGATGCTGCCTGGCCTGAGCGGGCAGGAGGTTCTTAAACGCATACGGCGGCGCGGTTCCCAGGTGCCGATTTTGGTCCTGACAGCGCGTGCCGGCACAGCCGAGAAAGTGGAAAACTTCGAGGCGGGAGCCGATGACTATCTGACAAAACCCTTCGCTTTCGATGAATTGCTGGTTCGCGTCAAGGCGCTCCTGCGCCGCGGGTCACCAGATCGGTCGAACCTTCTGCGGCTGGGGGATTTGGAAATTGACCGCCAAAAACAGCAGGCAAGGCGGGCCGGAAAACGAATCGAGCTTACACCCAAGGAATACAGCCTTCTGGAGTACCTCACGGCCAACGCGGGTAGAGTCCTGTCCCGGACGATGATTATTGAACACGTATGGGACGAAAGCTTCCAAGGACTCACCAATATTGTAGATGTCTATGTGCGCCATTTGCGGAGCAAGGTGGATGATCCGTATCCGAACAAACTCATCCGAACCGTGCGCGGGGTCGGGTATTCCATCAGCGATGAGGCCGAGCCATGAATCCCCGTTCCATTCGCTTTCGACTGATTATCTGGTACGCCGGATTGTTGACGGGCGCGTTCCTGTTGTTCAGCGTTGCTCTCTACCAGGTCCTCCGCGGGTATCTGGAGAGCAGCCTGGCGCAGTTGCTTTTTCGCCGCTCAGACCAGATCGCTCTTTCGCTTCTGAGCGGGATCGACAAAACCGGGGAGCGTTATGTGGCAGATCAGATTGCGACTCGCTATGCGCCGGAGAACTCCGATCGGTTCATTCGCTTAACCCGCCCGGATGGAAGCGTGCTGTACGCCTCGGGCCGGACATCGAGTTTTGATCCCTCGAGTTTGCGTCCGTTGGCGGCCAACGCGGTTCTTGGCGACTTCGTCCAGAAAGGATCGCTCGCCGACGGAAGCCGATTGATGGTGACAGTCAAAGTTGTGCCAGCGAGCAATGGCAGGCGCTTCCTCATCGAGAGTGCCGGGCCGATGGCGCCAATCGAAACAACCTTGTCCCACATGCGGATGTCGCTTCTGCTTGGGGTGCCTCTGCTGGGCCTGGTGGCGGTGGGCGGCGGTTTTATTTTGGTGGGCCGCGCGCTCTCGCCCGTGGAGCAAATTGCGCGCAGCGCCGAACAAATCACCCTGCATAATTTGAACGAGCGACTGGCGTTGACCAACACCGGAGATGAATTGGAGCACTTGTCGCTGGCGCTCAATCGCCTGATCGTTCGTTTGAGTGCGGCGCTGGAGCAGAACCGCCGCTTCCTGGCGGACGCCTCGCATGAACTCCGCACACCACTGGCCGCGCTGCGCGGTGAAATGGAAAGCGTGGTCGAGCAAGCCAGCGCGTTGCCGGAATTGAGCGACCGGGCGGGCAGCGCTTTGGAGGAAGTCGATCGGTTGGCGAAAATCGTGGAAGCCCTGTTTGCCATTTCGCGTCTCGACGCAGGGGAGGCGCAACAATCATGGGCGCGATTTGATTTGGCTTCGCTTGCGGCCAGCACGACCGAGCAAATGTCATTGCTGGCAGAGGATAAAGGCGTTTCCGTGGCCTGCCAGGTGGAGGGTAACGTCAGCGTAGAAGGCGACCGCGCCCGCATCAAACAGGTGGTAGTCAATCTGCTTGACAATGCCATCAAATACACACCCTCAGGCGGGTCGATCAATCTTCTGGTGCATGCTTGTGACAGCAAAGCCGTCATCGAAGTGGCCGATACGGGCATTGGAATTCCGTCGAGCGCGTTGCCGCATATTTTCGAGCGCTTTTTCCGCGTGGACAAGGCGCGCTCGCGCGATGCCGGCGGGGCCGGGTTGGGACTGGCCATCGTTAAATCCATTTGCGCGGCCCACGGCGGAAAGGTCGAAGTGGAAAGCGCCGAAGGCCGGGGCAGCCGCTTCAAGGTCGAATTGCCATTGGCGCAGACTCCGCGCCCAAATATAAATCTATGACAGACGAAGCATCTCAACCCAAACCCGTCCTTCCGTCCTTGCCTCCAGCTTGGAAGCGCCGCGAGGCCTGGGTTGCATTGATTCTACTGATGGTGATTGTATTTTTTTGTTTCCTGTTGCTGGGCCGCCGAGGAAAAGTCGAGACGAACAGCACGACCATCCCGACCGTGGCGGTGGCCACCGTGGACCGCGAAGATGTTTACAATGAAGTGACCATTCCGGCGGAGTTCCGTCCCTACGTGGAGGCGGAGTTGAACGCAAAGGTGTCGGGCTATCTGGACAAAATTAACGTGGATTTTGGCGACAAAGTCAAGGCCGGGCAGCTTTTGGCCGTGCTGGAAGTCCCGGAATTGAAGGACGAGTTGCAGGAAGCAATAGCCGCTGAACAAAGGGCCGGGGCAGATTACACCAATGCCCATCTCATCTATACTCGTCTGCTTACTGTCAACACTGAGCACTCCAATCTGGTCGCCCAGCAAGACGTCGATACCGCTCAAGCCAAGGACAGTGCGGCCCTGGCCGCTGTGGCTTCCGCCAAAGCGGACGCGGAGAAGTATCAAACGCTGTTCGGTTACACCAGGATCACCGCGCCTTTTGAAGGCGTTATCACCTGGAGATCAGCCGACCCCGGGGCGCTCATTCAAGCGGGCACTTCTTCCGATACCCAAGCCAAGCCTTTGGTGCGGCTCTCCGACAATTATCTGCTGCGGCTGGATTTTCCTGTCTCCGTCAAATACGTCAAGGACGTGCATCTCGGCGCGCCGGTGACGGTGCGGGTGGAATCTCTAGGCAACAAGACCTTCACCGGCAACATTGCGCGGTTCACGAGCCAGGTGAGCGCGGCCACGCGCACCATGATCACCGAAATAGAAGTGAAAAATCCGGACCTGGAAATTGTGCCGGGCATGTATGCGACAGTGGTGTTGAAAGTCGAACATCGTTCACAGGTGCTGACCATTCCCACCGAGGCGGTGGCCAGCGCCCGACAGAGCACGGTGGCTGTCGTCAATCAGGACAATCTCATCGAAGAGCGCGCAGTCACTCTTGGGTTGGAAACGCCCGACCGCTACGAAGTCACCTCTGGTTTGAAGGAGGGCGAGAAAGTAATGATCGGCAATCACTCGCAAGTGCATGGCGGCCAGAAAGTGGAAACCAAACCGTGGCCGGCCGCGCAGACGAACTGGAACATACCCAAAGGAGAGTAATATCTTTATATGTCCCGCTTCGCCATCCGCTATCCGTATTTGATTGTCGTCATCTGTCTTGTCACCTGTGTGGTGGGGGTGACGAGCCTGCTCAGAATGCCAGTGGATTTGTTTCCCCCGATCAAAATTCCTGTGATCGTAGTGGCCACATTCTATGCCGGCATGCCGCCGGAGCAGATCGAGAACGACATCACCGGTCAATTCGAGCGCATGTTCACGCTGGCCTCCGGCATTGACCACATGGAGTCACGCTCCCTCACGGGAGTGAGTTTGATTAAAGTTTATTTTCAGCCCGGCACCGATCCGCAGTCCGACGCGGCCAGCGTGGCCAACCTGGCCCTGGCTAGTCTGCGTTATCTGCCGCCGGGGACGCTGCCGCCCATCGTAATGCCGTTTGACGCTTCCAGCTTGCCGGTCTGCCTGGTCACGCTCAAAGGCAATGGATTGAGCGAATCGCAGTTGCGCGACCTGGGCCAGTTTACCGTGCGCAACCAGATGGCGGGGGTGCCGGGCGCGTCGCTGCCTCCGGCTTTCGGAGGAAAGTATCGCCAGATTATGGTCTATGTGGACCCGTCCAAGTTGGAGGCGCACGGCTTGAGCGTCATGGACGTGGTGCATAAAATCAACGAAGCCAATCTTATTTTGCCGTCAGGAGACGTGAAAATCGGCCCCTATGATTACAACGTGTACGCCAACGGCCAGATTAATGCCATGAAGGACATTAATCTGGTCCCGCTCAAAACGGAGGGCGAGGCCTCGGTGCTGGTGGCCGACGTGGGCAAGGCCACGGATTCCTCGCAAATCCAGGTCAACAAGGTGAGGGTCAACGGCCAGGCTTCAGTGTACCTGCCCGTTTTGAAACTAGGCGGGGATGCCAACACCATTGCGGTGGTCAACGGCATTAAACAGGCCATCTCCAAATTGGTAGATGTGCCGAAGCAATTGGCGCCTCAGGTGGTGTTCGACCAGTCGGTGTTCGTGAAGGCGGCCATCGAAAATTTGATTCATGAAGGCGCCATTGGCCTGGTGCTCACGGGGATTATGATATTGGTCTTTCTGGGAAGCCCCCGCGCCACGCTGGCTGTGTTTCTCTCCATTCCGCTTTCCGCGCTGGCCACGTTCATCGCGCTGGCGTTGGGGGGAAGTTCCGTCAACGCCATGATCCTGGGAGGGTTGGCGCTGGCTTTCTCACGGCTTATCGACAACTCGGTGGTGGTGCTGGAAAACATATTCCGGCATTTGGAGATGGGCGAATCGCCCAAGGTAGCCGCTGAACGAGGCGGCGAAGAGGTGGCCCTGCCTGTTCTGGCGGCCACACTGACATTGGTGGTGGTGCTGTTTCCAGTCATCATGCTTTACGGCGTAAGCAAATATCTGTTTGGCGCGCTGGGCCTGTCTCTGGTGCTGTCGCTCTTTGCGTCCTACTTCGTGGCCATGACCGTGGTGCCGCTGTTTTGCGCCAACCTCATCAAAGCCCATCAAGCGGACGAGGAGCTCGGGACGCCTCCGCACAACGACGCTCCCAAACCGAAAAGCTGGTGGCGCCGTTTCAATGCCTGGTTCAATCATCAATTCTCCAATTTGCTCGACGGCTATGATCGCGTGCTGGGTTTGGCCTTGGAACGCCCCCTGATCACTATCTTCTTTATCACCGGGCTTTTCACGTTGAGTTTGCTGCTCTATCCGATGATCGGCAAATCCTACTTTCCGCGCACGGACCCCGGTCAATTTGTCATTGATGTCAAAGCGCCTTCCGGCACACGCATCGAATTGACAGACCAACTGGTGGGGCAGGTGGAGCAAATCGTCCGCGAAGTAGTCCCTACGAATGAGCTTAAAATCATGGTGTCCAATATCGGCATCCAGCCGGGCTTTTCTTCCATTTTGACACCCAACTCCGCCCCGCACACGGCGTTTGTCCAAGTCGGGCTTAACGACGGCCATAAACTCAGCAGTTTCGGTTACATGGACCTGGTGCGAGCCAGAATGAGTCGTGAGCTGCCCCAGGTCGGCGCCTATTTTCAGACCGGCGGTCTGGTGGATGCCATCGTCAATCAAGGCATGCCCGCCCCGTTGGATGTCCAGGTCAGCAGCATGGATATGAATTCGGCCCACGCCATTGCCACTCAAATCGCCCGGAAAGTGCGCGAACTTCCGGGAGTCGGCGACGTGCTGGTGCCCCAGGACGTGGATTATCCGTCGTTGAAAATCGACCTTGACCGGGAGCGCGCCAGTCAATTGGGTCTGAGCGCCAAGGATCTGGTGGACAATTTGATCACGGCGCTGACGTCCGATGTCATGATTGCGCCCAGCTATTGGGTGGATCAGAAGAGCGGCAACCCCTACTTCTTGGCGGTGCAATATCCGGAAAACCTGGTCAGAAACCTCGAGGATCTCGGATCCATGCCGCTCAGGGCGCCGCATCTGGGCGGATCGGCCGGCTTGGATTCAGCCGCGCAGGGCCACGCCGATCGCCGGAATATTCAGCAGTCTCATCCCGACGAACCGACACGGCTGGATTCGGTGGTTCATTTTTCGCACATTCTGGCTCCGACCGAAGTGGACCATTACCAAATACGGAGGACGGTGGATGTGTATGTTGCGCCCAAAGGCGAGGACTTGAGCCGGATTTACGCCGGGGTGCAAAAGATTATTGATAACACGCATCTGCCGGAAAACATGACCATCGCGGTGCGCGGTTCGGTGCAGGCGATGCGCGAGTCCTTCCATAGTTTTGCCGTCGGACTCGCTTTGTCGGTGGTTCTGGTTTATTTGATTTTGGTGGCGCAGTTCCGCTCGTTTTTGGACCCGTTTCTCATTCTATTGGCGGTGCCGCCAGGGCTGACCGGGGTGCTGTTGATTCTATATTTGACTGGCACGCCGATCAGCATCATGGCGTTGATGGGGATGTTGTTGGTGGTGGGCATCTCCGTGTCCGACAGCATTCTCATAGTGGAGTTCATCAACCGGCTGCGGGAGGAGGGGCGACCTTTGCGCGAGGCTGTGGCGCTAGGGCCGCGCGTAAGATTGCGCCCGGTCTTGATGACCACCCTGGCCACGTTGATCGGACTCATTCCCATGGCGATGAAAATGGGCACAGGCGGCGAAGCCTACGCCCCGCTGGCGCGCGCCGTCATCGGCGGTTTGGCCGTTTCTGCCGCGCAGACTATCTTTCTCGTTCCGGCTGCTTACCTGCTGATTCATGACAAACTCAATGCCGCCCGTTACGCCAGACCTCAGGAAAATCCCACTTCATGAAAACCGCCTTATGGTTCACGCTCTTGCTCTGCGTCGCAGGCCCTCTGCATGCCTCCGATGAGCCGCGCCATCTGACGCTGAAGGAAGCCGAACAAATCGCTTTGACGCAACACCCCAGGATTTCTGTGGCCCATCTCACCGCGCTGGCGTCCAGACAGTCCGCCAAGGCAGTCCAATCCGCCTTTTTGCCCAATGTTTACGCCAGCGCGACCGCCGTCGGCACAACGGACCCGAACAATACCCGCATCGCCGCCGGCGCGCTGAATAATCCCCTGATTTACGATCGCGAGGCCGATGGCGCAACCATCAGCCAGCTTATCACGGATTTTGGACGAACCGGCGAACTGAGCAAGAGCGCCAAATTGCGCACTCAGGCCGAGGAAATGAATTTGCAAGCGACGCGCGAACAGATTCTTTTGGAAGTCAACAACGCCTATTTTTCAAGTCTGGCCGCGCAATCGGTGCTGGCCGTGGCCGAGGAAACGGTAAAATCGCGCCAACTCATCCTGCAACAAATCCAAACCCTTGCGACGAACAAATTGAAGTCCGACCTCGATGTGAGTTTTGCCAGCGTGGATTTGGATCAGGCGAACATCCTGCTGGCCAAGGCGAAAAGCGACCTCAGGGCCAGCTTTGCGGTGCTTTCGACTTTGCTGGCGGAACGCGAACCACAGACCTTTACGCTGGCCGATGAGCCAATGCCGCCCAATATCACCAATGGGATTTCGGGCTTGATCCTGGAGGCGCTGGCCCAAAGGCCGGACTTGGCGCGCTTGCGCTATCAACGCGATGCCGCCAAGGAATTTGCCAAGGCGGAGGGCAAATTGCTCTATCCAACGCTGGATGCGATAGGGACTGCTGGAGTGATACCCACAGGGAATCCCCATTTTGGTCCCGATTACGCGGCGGCCGGGATCAATCTAAACTTGCCCTTGTTCACCGGCGGACTTTACACGGCGCGCCGCCGGGAAGCGGAATTCAAGGCCAAGGCAGCCGATGAAGATTTGCGCGACGAGGAAAACAACATCGTTCGCGACCTGCAAATCTCCAAACTCAACCTCGAATATGCCCATGACCGTCTGGCCCTGACACGCCAACTGGTGCAAAACGCGAATGAGGCCCTGGAGTTGGCCCAGGCGCGCTTCAAGGGCGGCATCAGTTCGATCATCGAACTGAGCCAGGCGGAATTGAACCAGACCTCCGCACAAATTGCGGAAGCCGGCGCCCGATATGATTATCAAATCCAGCATTCCGCAGTCGATTTTCAACTCGGCCGCCTACGCTGAACGTTCTTCCCGCAGGGAGCGAAGAAATCCGCAAAACAGACCGATGGCAACCATCTGAAAATTTGCGTTGTCAGGTCCGTTTGGCAGATCACCGAAGGCGAGTGTAAATGGAGGCAATATCAAGACGGCGAACGGATCGGGCGCCGTGTTTACGCTGGACCGCCCGGAAGCGCAGATCGTTTATTTATGTGGAGACTTCAATGAATGGTCGCCGCGAAGCTTGCGCATGTTTCGACGTGGTATGAATGGGCCAATTCAAGCCGTCCCCCTCCACTCCATTTCAGTGCCGCCAGTGAACCACTCCACTGGCTGGCTCTTCCACTACGCTCCGTTCCGGCGTCTCGAATCGTCTGAGGCAGGCTTACCCCCGCGTCCTGAGAGCAGCGGCTTTTGCTCCGGCTCCGCTCCCCGCTTCCCTCCCGCTGCGCTCCGCAAAACCGCCGCACTCATGCCGCCCCGGATTCGAGCTTGTCCCTCACCCGTCTTGTGCCGCCGGTAGGAAACAGTGCGGTCTTTCCAGTCAAGGTCCTCTGCGGTCAATTCCGCCATGTCGGTTTGCGCCCCGCCCAGGTGCCACAACATTTCATAGTAAGCCCGGATTTCCGGGTTGTGTTCCCGCTCCATAATTGTCTGGTGCTCCGCCGCCGTGATCGCCCGCTTGTCTTTGTGGCGCACTGCCGGCCAATGCAGCTTTGGCAGCACGGGCCACGGGGGCCAGTGCATCCCGAAAGCGAAATTGTGCAAGCGGCGCAAGAACATATTCGTGGAAACCGTGCCCGTGTTGAGCACCTGCAAGAAATGTTCCGACGCCGTTTCGATGAGCTTGCGCCCGCGAATGAGGTCGAAAGATATGGGTTTTCCCTCTGAGAATCAAGAACAATTTGGCTTAACCCGCCACTATTTTTCACTACTCCTTCACTATTTTCACTGACAGTGGAAAGGGAACATCGTCCACTTTTCAAAATAATTGCAGTGGAAAAAATAACCTTCATAATGCTGGAATGAAAAAGACAGTTCTGATTACAGGAGCGTCATCCGGCATTGGCAACGCCGCCGCGAGACGTTTCGCCAGAAACGGCTGGAATGTGGTCGCCACCATGCGCTCGCCGGATGCGGAAAAAGATTTGGTCTGCCTTGACGACATGCTCGTGACACGCCTCGACGTTCAAGATCACGACAGCATCTGCAAGGCAATTGAAGCAGGCATCGCTCGGTTCGGAAAGATTGACGCGCTTATTAACAACGCGGGCTTTAGCTTGTTCGGCATATTCGAGATGCTTCCACGCGAAAAAATTCGGGAGCAGTTCGATGTCAACGTCCTTGGCGTCATGGATGTCACGCGCGCTATGCTGCCGCATTTTCGGAAGAACAAGGGCGGACTCATCATTAACATCAGCTCGCGCGCCGGACTCGTTGCGTTGCCAATGATTTCGCTTTATTGCGCTACCAAATATGCTCTCGAAGGATTTTCGGAATCGCTTGCCTACGAACTCGCGTCCCAGAACATCATCGTCAAAATTATCGAGCCTAGCGGGGGAGTAACC
>Ga0302324_100020179_pt1 | contig 13051 bp, 10 predicted proteins | sample Palsa_T0_1_FD_201949 | JGI IMG/M metagenome (GOLD analysis project Ga0302324, IMG submission 201949) | Peat permafrost microbial communities from Stordalen Mire near Abisko, Sweden - Palsa_T0_1 | ecosystem: Environmental > Terrestrial > Soil > Palsa > Peat permafrost | place: Sweden: Abisko...
TGGCCGCGCGCCGCCGCGGCAGTCAGCCCGAGCGCGACACGGCTGCGGCTGCCGGGCGGCAGCGTCGGGACGCGCGTGCGCAGGATCGGATTTTTGCGCGGCGGCCGCACCAATGGACGCGTCATTACTTATCGCCCCGCTGCGAGGATGGCGGCGCCGCTGCACAGGCCGCGATCGTAATTGATCATACCGAAGCCGCTCGCCAGACCAAGGCGTGCGTCGGGCACTTTGGCGCCGAGCGATTGGCCGGTGACTTGCCGGATGACTTCGACAAGACCTAGGAAGCCACCGGCCGCTCCGGCCTGGCCCCCCGAGAGCTGCCCGCCGGACGTATTGAACGGAAATGAGCCATCAGCCGTGAAAGTGTTCTGCCGCACGAAGTGCGGACCTTCGCCTTTCTTGCAGAATCCGAGATCCTCGATCTGCATGACATTAATGACCGGGTAGTCGTCATAAGCAGCGACGACGTCGATATCGTCGGGGCCAACGCCGGCTTGCGCATACATCTCGTCCTTATCGAGAGCCCAGCCGCCGCGATACTGAATCGGATCGTCGGGGAAGGCGTTGTGCCGCTCTATAGTGGCGAGGATGTGCGCATAGGGCAGGCCGAGTTTTTCAGCTTCGCCTCGGCGCAGCACCAGAAAGGCGTCGGCGCCGGCGCAGGGCATGACGCAATCGTAGAGGCGCAGCGGATCGGCGATCACACGCGCCGTCAGATATTCGTCGAGTGTCAGAGGCTTCTTCATCACCGCCGTCGGGAACGCGAGCGCATTGGTGCGCTGCGCGACACAAAGCTTGCCGAAGTCCTCAGGCTTCGCACCATAAGTCCGCATGTAATAGGCAGTAAGAAAGGCAAAGCTCGCATTGGCGCCGCCCGAGCCATAGGGATAGACGGCGTCGCGCGCGAACTGGCTGAAGGTCGCGAGGTTCTGGCGGAACGAGTCGGTGTGATTGGTGTCGCCGGCAATGCAGGCGATGGCGTCGGCGTCGCCTGACTGCACCGCACGCGCGGCGCGCCGCAGCGCGACAATGCCGCTGGCGCCGCCCATCGGAATATGGTCGAGCCAGCGCAGGATGAGGCCGAGATGCTGCGTGAGGCCGACTGCGCTGTCCGGCGCCAGCGTGAAGCTCGACACAGTCAAGCCATCGATGCGGTCTTTGGCGAGGCCGGAGCGCTTCAGAAGCTCGGCAAGAGCGCCGGCGAGAAACCAGTGAGCGCCGCGGATCGAGTACCGCACATACGGCATTGTCGTCGGGCAGGCGACAACAACGTCATCATAGGCGGCGCGCGGGCTCATTCGATCCTGTTCATCAGCAACGCAGCAGGGATCCGAAGCTTCGCAAACTAGCGCCGCTGCCCGTCCGCCTCAATACGGGACCATGGCGGTTGCCTCGATCTCGACCTTGGCCGAATCCTCGACCAGCGCCACGACCTGAACCAGCGTCATAACCGGAAAATGCTTGCCCATGACGGCGCGATAAGCTGCACCGAGGCCGCTCAGGTTCGCTAGATACTCCTGCTTGCTGGTGACGTACCAGGTCAGCCGCGTTATGTGCTCCGGCTTGCCGCCGGCTTCGGCTACCAAAGCGACAATGTTCTCCAGCGCCTGACGCACCTGCGCGACAAAATCCGTGCTGTCGAAATGTTGCTCGGCGTTCCAGCCGATCTGACCGGCCAGGAACACCGTGCGCCCTTCCGCAGCGATGCCGTTGGCAAAACCTTTCGGCTTTTTCCAATGGGCGGGATGAAGAAATTCGAAGGTTTCGCTCATCTCTCCGGCCTCGCTCATTGCGCGTCCGGCTTGAGGCGGAAGCGCTGGATTTTTCCGGTCTGCGTCTTCGGCAGCGCCTCGATGAATTTCACCGAGCGCGGGTATTTGAACGGCGCGATGGTCGCTTTGACGTGATCTTGCAGCCGCTTGGCCGTGTCGATGCCGGGCAGCACGCCTTCGACCAACACGACATGGGCTTCGACGATCTGGCCGCGGCCTTCGTCGAGCGCGCCGATCACCGCGCATTCCTTCACGTCCGGATGCGACAGCAGCGCCACTTCGACCTCAGGGCCGGCGATGTTGTAGCCGGCCGAGATGATCATGTCGTCGTTGCGCGCGGCGAAATGAAAGTAGCCCTGCTCGTCCTGCACGAAGGCATCGCCGGTGAGATTCCAGCCGTCGCGGACGTAGGCGCTTTGCCGTTTGTCGGCGAGATAACGGCAACCGGTCGGGCCGCGCACCGCGAGCTTGCCGACTTCGCCGCGGGGCTTCTCCTTCATGTCGTCATCGACGATTTTGGCCTCGTAGCCGATCACCGGTGTTCCGGTGCTGGCCGGCGTCGCGTCGCCGAAGCGGTTCGAGATGAAAATGTGCAGCATCTCGGTCGAGCCGATGCCGTCGAGGATCGGCTTGCCGGTTTTCGCCACCCAATCGTTGAAGACCGGCGCGGGCAGGGTTTCGCCGGCTGACACCGCGGCGCGCAGCGACGAGAGGTTGGCGCCCTGGTTCATTGCGGCCAGCATGGCGCGGTATGCGGTCGGCGCGGTGAACGAGATCGTTGCCTTATAGGTCTCGATGATCTCGATCATGTTGGCGGGCGATGCGTTTTCCAACAGCGTCGCGGTCGCGCCGAACCGCAGTGGAAAGATCGCGAGGCCGCCGAGGCCGAACGTGAAAGCAAGCGGCGGCGAGCCGACGAAGATATCGTCGGGCGTGACGCCGAGGATTTCGTTGGCATAGCCGTCGGCAATGATCAGCAGATCGCGATGAAAATGCATCGTCGCCTTCGGCTCGCCGGTCGTGCCTGACGTGAAGCCGAGCAGCGCGACATCGTCGCGGCTGGTCGGCACCGCATCGAACGCAACGCCTTTGGTCAGCGCGACGCGATCAAGCTCGGCATCGTGATTGGCGGTGCCGTCGAAGCCGATCACCTGCTTCAGGAATTTCGAGGTTTTGGCGCAGGTGACGAGCTCGTCCATCAGTCGGGTATCGCAGAGTGCGAGCGCAATTTCGGCCTTGTCGACGATTTTGGAAAGCTCGACGGCGCGAAGCATCGGCATGGTGTTGACGACAACGGCACCGGCCTTGGTCGCGGCCAGCCAACACGCCACCAGCGCTGGGTTATTGGCGGCGCGGATCAGGATGCGATTGCCTGGTTTGACGCCGAAGTCTTCAACAAGGGCCCGGGCGATGCGGTTCGTCCAGTCCGATAGCTCTTTATATGTTCGGCGTCGGCCATTGCCGATCAGCGCGACGTGGTCGCCGAAGCCTTGTGCCACCATGCGGTCGGTCAGCTCGACCCCGGCATTGAGCGTCTCGGGATAGTCGAATCCCTTGAGCGGAATGTCCGGCCATTGCTGCGGCAGCGGAAGGTTGTCGCGAGTGAAGGTATCCGTGTGGGCCGAGCGGCCAAGCTGATGCGTTGCCATAGCGAATTCCTTAAAAACTATGCTCCCGACAGCATTTGCCTTGCGATGACGATTTTCTGAACTTCGGATGCGCCCTCGTAGATGCGAAGCGCACGGATATCGCGATAAAGCCGTTCGACGATGTGGCCGCTGCGGACGCCATCGCCGCCGTGGATCTGCACCGCCTTGTCGATGACTTTCTGGGCGCGCTCGGTGGCGAATAATTTTGCCATCGCGGCTTCGCGGGTGACGCGCGCGGCGCCGTTATCCTTGGTCCACGCGGCGCGATAGACCAGGAGCGCTGCGGCATCGACGTCGACCGCCATCTCGGCGATTGAAGCCTGAACCATTTGCAAATCGGCGAGTGGGCCACCAAACAGTTCGCGAGTGCGGGCCCGCTTGATGGTCTCATCGAGCGCGCGGCGGGCAAAGCCGAGCGCCGCGGCGGCGACGGTGGAGCGAAAAATGTCGAGCGTGGCCATAGCGATCTTGAAGCCGTCACCCGGCGCGCCGATCATCGCTGTTGCCGGCACGCAGGCGCGCTCGAATTTCAGCCGCGCCAGTGGGTGCGGCGAGATCGTGTCGAGCCGCTCTGCGATCGAGAATCCCGGTATCTTCGCTGGCACAATGAACGCCGAAAGGCCTTTAGCGCCCGGCGCTTCGCCGGTGCGTGCGAACACGACATACAGATCGGCAATGCCGCCGTTGGAGATCCAGGTCTTCTCGCCGTCGAGTACATATCCAGTGCCGTAGTGTTGGGCGATAAGCTCGATATTGGCGACGTCGGAGCCGGATTTCGGTTCAGTCAGCGCGAACGCGGCGATCGCTTCACCCGAACGCGTGCGTTTGAGCCATTCGCGTTGCGGTTGGTTGCCGAACAGGCTGATCGGGCCGGCGCCGAGCCCTTGCATGGCGAAGGCGAAGTCGCCGAGCGCATCGTACCGCGCCAGCGTTTCACGGATGAGACAGAGCGTGCGCACGTCGAGCGGCGCCGGCGCATCGGGGTCGGGCGCGCTGTGTTTGAGGAAGCCATCGCGGCCGAGTTTTTGCACCAGATCGCGACAGGCGGCATCGACGTTACCGTGGTCTGCCGGCAGGTTCGCTGCCGCCCATTCCTCAATCGCCTTTGCGACCGCGCGGTGGCGATCGTCGAAGAACGGCCAGTTTAGGAACGAGGAGTCCGACACGTCTAACTCCGCTCATTCCCGCGTAAGCGGGAATCCAGGGGCCGCTTGCTGGAATTTTGCGCTGGGTCCCCGCCTTCGCGGGGACGGGCGGATAGAAACTCGATCATCAGTTGCCCTCGAACACCGGTTTCTGTTTCGCGACAAAGGCACGGTAAGCGCGTTCGAAATCCTTGGTCTGCATGCAGATCGCCTGCGCCTGCGCTTCCGCCTCGATGGCGTCATCAAGCGCCATCGACCATTCCGCGACAAGCTGCGTCTTGGTGATGCCGTTGGCGAATGTCGGCCCCGCCGCAATGCGGCGCGCCAGTGTCAGCGCTTCCTGCTCCAGTATGTCGGCGGCGACCAGTCTGTTGTAGAAGCCCCAGCTCTCGCCTTCCTGGGCGCTCATGGCGCGGCCGGTGAACAGCAACTCTGCGGCGCGGCCCTGGCCGATAATGCGCGGCAGGATCGCACACGCGCCCATGTCGCAGCCGGCAAGGCCGACTCTGTTGAACAAGAATGCGGTTTGTGCAGCCGGCGTGGCGAGGCGGATATCGGAGGCCATGGCGATAATTGCTCCGGCGCCGGCGGCGATGCCGTCAACGGCGGTAATGATTGGCTTGCCGCAATGGAGCATCGCCTTGACCAGATCGCCGGTCATCCGCGTGAACGACAGCAGCTGCGGCGCATTCATCGCGACCAGCGGCCCAATGATTTCATGCACGTCACCGCCGGAGCAGAAATTGCCGCCGTTCGGCAGGAACACCACTGCATGCACGTCTTCGGCATAAACCAGCGCGCGGAAGGTATCGCGCAGCTCGGCATAAGATTCGAAGGTCAGCGGGTTTTTGCGCTCCGGCCGGTTGAGCTCAACGACGGCAACCGCGCCGTCCATGTGCCAGAGAAAATGAGAGGGCTTCAGGCCGGCCATTTTGGTCATGCTTCGCCCTCCCAATCGCTGCGGAACGATTTCAGCTTCGCCGACATTTGTTCGGCATCGCGCACCGAAAGGCCGCCAAGCAGCTCATCGACCCAGTGCTCATGCGCGGCCGCCATCTCGGCGAAGGCGGCTCGACCCTTGCGGGTGAGTGTAATGAACGAAGTGCGGCGGTCGCCATTGCGTTGCGCTCGCGCGACAAAGCCGTCGGATACCAGGCGGTCGACGATACCGGTGATATTGCCATTCGACACCATGAGGAAGCGCGAAATCTCGCTCATCAGCATACCGTCGGGCTTGCGGTAGAGCGCGGCCATCACATCGAAACGCGGCAGCGTGGCGTTGAACTGCGATTTCAGCCGCTCGCGCGCCACGCCTTCGATCAGCCGGCTGGCACGAAGCAACCGGATCCACAGCCGCAGCCGCGCCTTGCTGTCGCTTTCGAGATGCGGGGCGGGAAGCCGTGCGCTGACCATGATTATGCGCGCCCTGTTGTCGGTTCTGCCGGCGCGGACAACCGGTAAAGCTGATCGCGCCCGGCGTAATAAGGCTGCGGCCAGGTCTCGCCGAAATCGCCGAGCTTAGCCGCGGCATGCAGCATCCAATACGGATCGGCGAGATGCGGCCGGGCGAGGCACACGAGGTCGGCGCGGCCAGCCATCAGGATCGAGTTGACATGATCCGGTTCGAAAATGTTGCCGACCGCCATGGTCGCCATACCGGTCTCGTTCCGGATGCGGTCAGAGAACGGGGTCTGGAACATGCGGCCATAAACCGGCTTCGCCTGTATCGAGGTCTGGCCGGCGGAGACGTCGCAGATATCGACGCCGGCTTCTTGCAGCATGCGGCTGATAGCGACCGCTTCCGGCGGTTCGATGCCGTCGGCGCCGACCCAGTCATTAGCCGAGATGCGCACCGAGATTGGTTTCTCCGTCGGCCATACCGCCCGCACGGCGTGAAATATTTCGAGCGGAAACCGCATGCGGTTTTCTAGCGAGCCGCCGTATTCGTCAGTGCGCCAATTGGTCAATGGAGTGATGAACGAGGACAGCAGGTAGCCGTGCGCGCAGTGGATCTCGAGCATGTCGAAATTGCAGCGGGCGGCCATTTCCGCCGACGCAACGAATTGATCGCGTACGTGCACCATATCGTCGCGGGTCATCGGCAGCGGGGCATGATTGCGTGGCGACCACGCCGCAGAGGACGGCGCCATCAACGGCCAGTTGCCGGATTTCAGCGGCGCATCCATCTCCTCCCAGCCGAGCTGGGTGGAGCCCTTGGCGCCGGAATGGCCGATCTGGCAGCAGATTTTCGCGTCGGTTTCGCGGTGCACGAAATCGACGATCCGCTTCCACGCCACCTCATGCTCTGGCGCGTAGAGGCCGGTGCAACCGGGCGTTATGCGGCCTTCCGGGCTGACACAGGTCATTTCGGTGCAGACTAGGGCGGCGCCGCCCTTCGCGCGCTCAGCGTAGTGCACAAGATGCCAGTCGGTCGGGCGGCCATCGACAGCTTTGTACTGCGCCATCGGCGACACCACGATGCGATTCTTCAGCCGCATGTCGCGCAGCTTGAACGGCGCGAACATCGGCCGGCGCACCAGATTGTCGCCAGCCCCGGCAAGACGCTGAAACCATGCCTCGGCGCCTTCCAGCCACTTCTTGTCGCGCAGCCGCAAATTCTCATGGCTGATGCGCTGCGAGCGCGTCAGCAGCGAATAATTGAACTGCACCGGGTCGAGATGCAGATAGCGCTCGACGTCCTCGAACCATTCCAGCGAATTGCGCGCCGCGGATTGCAGCTTCAGCACTTCGGTACGCCGCGCGTCCTCGTATTTAGCGAACGCCGCCGCCATATTCGGCTCGGTACACAGATAGTCCGCCATGGCAATGGCGCTTTCCATCGCGAGCTTGGTACCGGAGCCGACGGAAAAGTGTGCGGTGGCGGCGGCGTCACCCATCAGCACGATGTTTTCGTAAGACCATTTTTCGCAGAGTACGCGCGGGAAATTCAGCCATGCCGAGCCGCGCAAATGCGCCGCATTCGACATCAGCGGGTGGCCGCCAAGATACTTTGCGAAAATCTTTTCGCAGGCCCGGCAGTTCTCCTCCTGGCTCATCGTCCCGAAACCGAACTTTTGCCAGGTCTCGTCGGAGCATTCGACGATGAAAGTCGCGGTGTCGGCGTCGAACTGGTAAGCGTGCGCCCAGATCCAGCCGTGCTCGGTTTCTTCGAAGATAAAAGTGAAAGCGTCGTCAAACTTCTGGTGTGTGCCGAGCCAGACAAATTTGTTCTTGCGTTGCTCGATCGCTGGTTTGAAGTGATCGGCAAGTTCGTTGCGGGCTCTTGAGTTCAGTCCGTCGGCGGCGACGACGAGATCATAGGACTTCGCCAAATCCCTGACGGCGGCAATCTCCGTTTGAAAGCGAACATCGACTCCGAGCGAGCGGGCTCGCTGTTGCAGCAACAACAGCAAGGTCTTGCGGGCGATGCCGGAAAAGCCGTGGCCGGTCGAGACGATTTTCTGGCCGCGATAATGCACGGCGATGTCGTCCCAATAGGCGAAGTTACCGCGGATTTCGTTGGCGCTGACGGGGTCGTTGGCCGCGAGGTTTTGTAATGTCTCGTCGGACAGCACGACACCCCAGCCGAACGTGTCGTCCGGCTTGTTGCGCTCGAACACGGTGACGTCGTGCGCGGCGTCGCGCAGCTTCATGCTGGTCGCGAAATAGAGACCGGCCGGACCGCCGCCGAGGCACCCAATCTTCATGCGACTGCCTTACTGCTGAAACCGACTAATCATGACTCCGTCGGCAAGATATTTCAAGCTTAAAGCTTCAGGTTTGAAGCTTATCCCGAAATTCTATGGAGAGACGTTTCAGATTCCCGACAGGCAAATTTCTTAGGAAATTGAGCAAGTTATGCCTTGGCCGCCGTACCATATTCGGCCGGAACGGCGTAGCTCCTCAGCAACCCGTCCACCACATTGTGGAAATGGTCCCACGGCGCGTGCGCATAGTTGTGCCCGCGCACGATGAACGAGGCGCCAGCGTAGAATTTCTCGTATTGCAGGTGCCGTCCGGCGAACTCTGACCCGACCAGATCCCACGCAAGCTTGAATAATTTCATGCGGTCAACCGCGCGCATCTGTGGCGTGTTCCAGAATGTCTCGAACATTTTGCGCAGCTCTGGCTCCCCCATTACAGAAATATCTGCCGGCATCTGAAATACGCCGCCGCCGCACAATTCGCGCAGGATGTCGATGATCGACGAATAGTTTTCAGTGCACCAGTTCAGTGCCGCATACATGAAGCGCCGGTTGAAGATCATATAACCGTCGGGCCACGACTCGGCCGCCTGGATCTGGCCATGATCATGCCGCCCAGCGTAGCTTCCAGCGCCGCGAGACGTCCCAGCGTTTCGCGCACCGCCGGCACCTGGTCGGCGCCGGACGATTGCGCGATCCGGCTCGCCAGCCCGACAATGAGCTGCATCTTCGCCCAGTAGCGCACATTCGACTGATGGTTGCCGAAGCAATGGCCCGGCGTATTGGTGTAGATCGCTCGCGACAGCACCGCGTCGTTGTGAACGAACACGCGTTCCCACGGTACTTTAACATTTTCGCAGATCAGCATGCTGTCGGTTTCGTCGAACCGCCAGGCCAGAGGATTTTCGAATTCGTTGCTGCAGTCACGCTCCAGTGGCTTGCGTGACCACAGCGATAATCCCGGCGCATTGCACGGCACCGCGCAGGTGATCGACTCCGGCAGTTGATCGGCTGCCAGCGGGATCAGGTTGCCGATCCAGATTTCATTGGCGAGCACAGCGCCGGTAGCCAGCATCTTCATGCCGGAGATCACCACGCCGTCATCGGTTTCCTTCACTACACGCAGTGTCGGCACCGGCAAGTTCTGCCTGAGATAGAAATCCGGATTACGCGCCGCCTGGGGCGGCAACACCGCATAGGCGGCATAAACGTCGATGTCGCGTATGTGCTCGTAGTAGGCGGTGAGATTCCCGGCGAAGCGGCCGAATTCTTCCGGCTTGGTGGCCATGCCGGTGACAAAGCTCGCCACGTGATCTGGCGAGCGGCCCAGCATGCCGTAGCTCATTTCGGCGACGCGGCGATGGGCCAGCGAGCGTGCTTCAAGGTCGCCGCGCGATTTCGGCTTTAGGAAATATTGGCTGAATCGTTTGCCGTCTTGCTCGAACGACATCACGTCGCGGTTCTCCGGAGCCGCTTTCATGTCGTAAATCGCCGCCATTGATCGCGCGGCATTGCGGAACGCTGGATGTGTTGTGACGTCGGTCACCTTCTCCTTGCCGATGTAGACGGTCCTGCCGTCGCGCAAGGACTCAAGATGTTGATCGCCCGTTTTCAGCATGATTGCGCACTCCTTATACACGTTTAAGTAGATCCAAAAAATATCTCGCGCAAAAGCATCAATGCCTTTTGGCTGCTCGGCACCCTACAATCCTAGTGGAAGCAGGAGTTTGCATGAGCGGCAATCCAACCGTTGCGGCAGTCATCGCCAAGGATCTCGCCAGTTACGGCGCGAAGCGTTGTTTTGGCTTGCTTGGCACCGCGAATTTCAAAGTATCCCATGCGCTGGTCGAAGCTGGCGTCGAGCTGATTAAGGCGCGCCACGAATGCAATGCCGCCAGTATGGCCGACGCCTACGCCAAATCGACCGGCGAACTGACCCTGGTCAGCGTGCATTCCGGCCCCGGCCTGACCAATGCACTCACCGGCATTGCCGAGGCGGCGAAAAGCCGGACACCGCTTGTCGTGCTGGCGGGGGATGTCCCGAACGGCCAGGTGAAAAATAACTTCTACATCGAACAGGCGGAGATGGTGCGCGCGGTCGGCGCAGTATCGGAGCGCCTGCACACCGTCGCCTCCGCCCGCGAGGACGCGCTGCGGGCGGTGACGCGTGCACTGCGCGACCGGCAGACGGTTGTGTTGAGCCTGCCACTCGATGTGCAGCACGCCACACTTGCTTCAAATCTGCCGCCACTCGAATTGCCGCCGCCGCCCGGGCGGCTCCATCCGGATCCGCATGCGGTCGCCCAAGTTGCTGATGCATTGGAACGCGCGCAGCGGCCGCTAATCCTCGGCGGGCGCGGCGCGGTGATTTCCGGCGCGGAGGAGGATCTGGTCGCGCTTGCTGACCGCGTTGGTGCGTTACTGGCGACCTCGGTGTGCGGACACGGTCTGTTTTCGGGCAACCCCTGGTCGGTCGGCATCAGCGGCGGGTTCTCGTCGCCGGTCGCAGACGAGCTGATCCCGGAGAGCGATTGCATCGTTGCGTTCGGCGCAAGCCTGACCCAATGGACCACCAAGCGCGGCAAGCTGATCGCGCCCGATGCGGTGGTCGTGCAGGTCGATATCGAAGGGCCAAAGCTCGGCTATCAGATGCCGGTGCAGATCGCGGTGCAGGGCGATGCCAAGGTCACCGCGGAGGCTTTGCTCCAAGAACTCGACCGGCGCGGCGTGAAGACCAAAGCTGGCCGCCGCAGCGATGCGATGCGTGAGCGCATTCGAGCCGGCGACAATCATCATTATCCCCATGGCGACGAATCGACCGCCCAATTCATCGATCCACGCAAACTGAGTAAAGCGGTCGATGCGCTACTCCCAGACGATCGCGTCGTGGCTTCCGACTCCGGTCATTTCTGCGGCTGGGTGCCGCGCTATTTGCGTGTGCCGAATGCGCACGCCTCATGTCTCAGCCACTCGTTTCAATCGGTTGGTCTCGGCCTGCCATCGGCGATCGGTCTTGCGGTCGCCAATCCGGGCAAGCTCGCGGTGCTGGGCGCCGGCGACGGCGGCTTCCTGATGTCGATGGCGGATATGGAAACCGCGGTGCAGCTCGGGCTGCGGCTCTGTATCCTGGTTTACAACGATGCGTCCTACGCCGCTGAGGTACATTATTTCGGGCGTCAGGGTTTTTCGACCGACAGCGTCAAATTCCCTGACACCGATTTCGTCGCGATTGCGAAGGGATATGGCGCGCGCGGCGCGACAGTGCGGACGCTTGCCGATCTTGAGCCGGTGAAAGCCTGGGTCGCCGAGGGGTCACCGGGCGTGTTCGTGATTGACGGCAAGATCAATCCGGCTCTCGAAGCCGACTGGCACGCCGAGCACTTCCCGAAAGACAGCCACTAAAACAGTAAGCTGTTGCCACGACGGCTTTATCGCAGCGCACACTTCGCGCCGATAACAGTTTCTTATCCGATTTTTTGCAAGGTTCTCGACCGGGGACACGAGGTCAGCGAATAGGTTCGTCCAATGCTCTGGGCGAAGGTGTTATCAATCGCGGTGGTTGCGGCATTCGCCGGCTTGGTGATGTACAACGTCTATTGGCGTCGCAGGAACTGAAGCAACGCCCGTCATGTCAAGCCGCGGATCGATTTTCGGATTCAGCCGGCAGATAGCTTCATCAAGGCGAGTGCGGCGCGGCCGTTTGGTCCGTAAGGATTGCCGAGCGATTCGCACATTTCGAAGTGATTGTAGTCGGGTGCCCCGATGAGCTCGACCGGCCTGCCCGCAGCTTTTACTGCGGCTGCAAAATCGCGGTTCTGCCGCTGGAATTCCGGCGTCTCATTGGATCCGTACGTGACCACCATGGGTGCTCGCAATTGATCCCAGGTGGCGCAGCGAACTCATCTTGTCTTCCATGTCGTCGTCGAATTTGACGTAGGTGCTTCGCTTGGAGAGGCGGACCGGTTTCATGTCGTACATGCCGCTCATGCATAGTCCGCCTTTGATAATGTTCGCGGGTAGTCCGAAATCCTTGCTCCAATCGGTGATGAGTGTAACGCCGCAGAGGTGACCGCCGGACGAATGGCCGCCGACGAAGAGTTGGCTTGGATCGCCACCGAACGTTGCGGCGTTTTTGTAAACCCACGCCACGGCACGCCGCACCTGATCCGCCATCACGCGAAGATCGCCATTTGCGGCTTTGACGGAAATAAAGTCGAGCGCGACGTAGTGCGCGCCGGCATTGACGAGAACTTCGGCCGGGAAGGCGTAGTCTTTCGCCGAACCGCCAAGCCAGGCGCCGCCTTGGATGAAGACGAAGATCGGAGCATTTGGCCGCTTGGCACGATAGATGTCGAGCTTTTCCACCTCGCTTGGGCCATAAGATTCACGCTGCGGCTGTCCGAGCCGACGCGAGTCTCATCGCTCCTGCTGGCGTAGCGTTTGGTGATCTGGAACCCCAGCGGAGCATAAAAGCTTTGATCGTATGCGGCATCGAGTTCGACCTGATCCATCTCCATCCAGACATGAGGGCCTTCCGGATGTGGCGGCGGTCCAATACGGCATTCGTCTGCAACTGCAGGTGCCGCGACTAAAGCGGCGGCGGCGCCGAGAGTTGCGCGCCGGCTGATCCTCCTCGCGAGCACGTGCTCGCGAACACGTCCGTCACGATCTTCACTGTTCCCTCCGGCTTCTTTGCGGGTCCACCGCCCCAAATACAGTCACTAGATTTCTACGTTGCGCGTGCAAGTTCCCGCATGCGCACCTGATCGATGATCTTGCCG
>Ga0302324_100020181_pt1 | contig 13051 bp, 11 predicted proteins | sample Palsa_T0_1_FD_201949 | JGI IMG/M metagenome (GOLD analysis project Ga0302324, IMG submission 201949) | Peat permafrost microbial communities from Stordalen Mire near Abisko, Sweden - Palsa_T0_1 | ecosystem: Environmental > Terrestrial > Soil > Palsa > Peat permafrost | place: Sweden: Abisko...
CGTGGCCGGCTCCAGCGGAGAAGCGCCGCTGCTGTCCGACGCCGAGCGTGAGGCGCTCGTGGAGGCCGCGCGCGCGGTCGTTCCCCCGGATCGCTGGCTGATCGCGGGCGTGGGCGCCGAGTCCACGCGGCACACGGTGGAGCGGGCCCGGGACGCCGCGAGGAGCGGCGCGGACGCGGTCCTCGTCGTGGCGCCGCATTACTTCCCGCAGTCGTTCACGGCCGACGCGCTACTCGCGCATTATGAGCGGATCGCCGATGAGAGCCCGATTCCCGTGCTGCTCTACAGCATTCCGAAATACATGCACTTCGTGTTGCCGCCGGCCATCGTGAGCCGGCTCGCGGTGCATGCGAACGTGATCGGCATAAAGGACAGCGGCGGCGACGCCGCCGTCCTGTCCGCGTATCTCGGCTCGCAGTCGCCACGATTCGCGGTGCTCACGGGAAGTGGAGCGACATTCGTGGCCGCGGTGGCTGCCGGCGCGCGCGGCGGGATCCTGGGCGTCGCACTCATTGCCCCCGCGCTCGCGGTGGCTGCGTTCGAGACCGCGCGCGCGCGCCGCACCACCGATGCCGCCGTGCTTCAGGCGCAGCTCCTCCCACTCGCGCGTGACATCGTCAGCGCGCTCGGCCCCGCCGGCATCAAGGCCGCGCTCGACGCCGGCGGCCTGCGTGGCGGCCGCGTGCGGTCGCCGCTGCTCCCGCTCGACGAGGCCACCCGCCGCAAAGTAGCCGCGCTGGTGGACACCGCGCTGACCACCGTACCGGCGTAGAAAGTAGACCGAGCGGGGCGTTCCGCCCCGCTAGAAAGTAGACCTACAGAGAGTAGAAAGTAGACCGAGCGGGGCGTGCCGCCCCGCTAGAGAGTAGAACTACAGAGAGTAGAAAGTAGACCGAGCGGGGCGTGCCGCCCCGCTAGAGAGTAGAACTACAGAAAGTAGAAAGTAGACGAACTTCGTGGAGTAGAGAGTGGACGAACTGCGTGCGAATCGACGGGTCAGCCGACCAGCCTGATTGCTGATCACCGACCCTGCCACCACCTTTTCCGTCATGGCGACGTCCACAATCTCCGAGCCGGCATCACCGCGCATCTCGACGCGCGGGTGGCTGCTCAGCATGCCAATCCTGCTGCTCGCGCTGGTGCCATTCTTCGCGAACCACCGTGCGGCATCGCGTGCCGGACAGACCTTTACCCGGGACTGGGCGGCCGACTTGCTCAACTCGGTCGAACCCTACGGCATTCTCATCACCGAGGGCGATAACGACACCTTCCCCCTGTGGTATGCGCAGGAGGTCGAGGGGATTCGCAAGGACGTCGTGGTGGCGTGCTCGTGCCTGCTGGAGACGGATTGGAACGTGCGAGACATGATCCGCCGTCCGATCTATCCGTACGATGCGGCCGCCGGTCCGGCGATCTACCGCACCGGGAATTGGCGGAAGCCTACCGGTCCGCCGCTCCACATGACCGTCGCGCAGGCCGATGCGATCCCGGCGTACATCGAGCTGCAACAGCCACGCGTCTTCGCGAAGGACAGCATCGTCGCCACGCTCAAGCCCGGGATTTTGAGCCGGGGCCAGCTCGTCGTCCTCCAGTTCATCAAGGATTCGTTCCCAGACCGCCCGATCTACTTCTCGTCGCGCAACACACCGGACGGACTCGGACTCGGCGCCCACGTGCTGACCCAGGGTCTCGCCCAGAAGCTGGTGATGGTCACGCCCGTCGCGTCGCGGGACACCGTGAGCACGCCGCTCGGGCTCATCGACTTGCCCCGCACGCGCGACCTCTGGTCCACGGTGTATCGCGGCCCGAGCGCACTCGTGCGCGAAGGACAGTGGGTGGACCGGGCATCCGTCGGCATCCCCTACCATTATGTGCTGGTTGGCTACTATCTCGCGACCGCGCTCGACCAGCAAGGCGACCACGGGACGGCAGAGCACCTGCTGCAACAGGTCCAGGCCATGGCGCGCGCCGCAGGATTGGGACGCGCAGCTTAACGACAGCGATCAGCGATCAGCGATCAGCTGTCAGCGATTGCGATTGGCGGCGCGCGACCAGCGTCTGCCGCAGGCCAGCCGTATCCGGCGTCCGCACTGTTTTCGTCTACTTTCTACTTTCTGCAGGTCTACTTTCTAGCGGGGCGGCACGCCCCGCTTCGTCTACTTTCCATATATGGCCACTATCGACGAATTCAACGCCCTCGACATTCGCGTCGGCACGGTCGTCGAGGCATCGCCCTTTCCGGAAGCCCGCAAACCGTCGATCAAGCTTGTGATCGACTTCGGCGCCGAGCTCGGCCAGCTCCGCTCGAGCGCACAATTGACGAAGCACTACACACCGGCTGACCTTGTCGGGAGACAGGTGGTCGCGGTCGTCAATTTTCCACCTCGGCGCATTGCGGGGTATAACAGCGAGGTGCTTGTGCTGGGTGCCATGCCCGCACCCGACGATGTGATCCTGCTGGCGCTCGAGCGGCCCGCCCCGACCGGCAGCCGGATCGGGTGACGAAATTGCATGACACATCGATCCGGCGCGCCCGGGGGTTACACGCCGGATCGCGTCGGTCTTGGCCCTTTGCGGAGGACGCATGCAGCACACGATAGCGGCGACGGTTGGACATCCCGAGCCGTCGGAGTTCGCCGCGTTCTATTCCGGCTACGTTGCGCGCGTCACCGAGGAGCCGATCGTCGCGCTCGAGAGCACAGGACGCGAGACACGTGCGTTGCTGGCCGGGCTGTCCGATGCCCAGGCCGGGCATCGGTATGCGGCCGGGAAGTGGACGATTCGGGATGTCGTCTGCCATCTGTCGGATGTGGAGCGCGTGATGGCCTATCGTGCGCTTCGGTTCGCGCGCGGCGATGCGACGTCGCTGCCCGGATTCGACGAGAACGCATATGCGGCGGTGGCGGGCGCGGGTCGCCGTCCGATCGCGGAACTGGTGGAGGAGCTGGCCGCCGTCCGAGCGGCATCACTGGCGATGTTCCGGAGTCTGGATGCCGACGCGTGGCGACGGCGTGGACCGGCGAACGGGCAGCCCGTGACCGTCCGGGCGCTGGCCCATATCATCGCGGGCCACGAGCGGCATCACCTCGAGGGGCTCCGCACCCGGTATGGGCTCAGCGCGCCGTGATTGAGCCGCGCGCGGCGGCGCGCCGTCGCGTCGTTGCAGTGAGTCTCGTCGTCGCCAGCGGCGCCATGCTCACCGCGTGTCCGCGTCACGGACGCACCGCGAGTCTCGACGTCGTGCGCGATACCACCGCGCTCGCCGCGGGCTCCGCCGTGCTCGGGTCCGCCCCCATCACGGTCGGCGACTTCCAGTACCAGGCGCGCAACGGCGGACTCCGCTCGCGGTGGCAGCCCATGCTCGTGCAGGTGTTCGTGACCGTCACGAACGTGAGCCAGCATGCGGCGGGACTCAACGTCCTGGGCGGCAACTGCGAAGTGCTGATGCGCGTGTACGCGCACCACGTCCCGCCCAAACCGCCCGTTTACGACGCGTCCGGTCCCGGCGTGTCGTGCTATGTCCCGGTGATCCACTACGGGCTGACCCCCGGACAATCGATCACACTGCAGTCGGCGTCCGGCGGTCCAGGAGTGTACCTCAAGCCGGGCCGATACGACCTCGCCGCCATCATCTCCGTTTCCGACTCCTCCGGGACGCAGCGGGTCGAGATTCCGGCGGGGTCCGTCCGGACGCTGCCACCGTACGAATAGCCGGCAAATCGGCCCCGATTGTGACGCGCGTCACAATCATGATGAGTTCGGCACATACAATGCGTGTCTACAAACCCGCCGTCGCGCCCGTGTCCAGATACGTGCGTCGCCCCGGGTCCGACCACTGACCCGCGCGCCTCGCCCCCCGAACTCCACCAGGTCATGGGTGTACCAGCGTATGTGTTTGTGCCGCGCGCGATAGCAGGTCGCAGGACGCGACGCAGCACTCGGGGTGAGGGTCATCGTGCGCGACTTCCGGCCATCGCCGCCGGGTGCGTGGGCATCGGACGACGATTGACCCGCGCGTCCTCCCACTCGGACCGTCCCGACCACCAGCGCGCCAGCGCGTGACACCGGTGCACCCCGCGAACGCGTGGATCGGGCTCGCCGTGCTCGTTGGAGCGGCCATCGCGCCGTCGTGCATCTTCTGGCATCCGATGCGTGCGTATGCGTCTGGCAAGGAGGGCCGCCTGCGGTCCCTCCGGCATTTTCGGCGCGTGGACCGATGGCTCCGTATCGCGGGAGTCGCCGGGGGGATCGCGTTGTTTCGCGTCGATCCGCTGCTGCTGCAATGGCACCACTCGGTGACGTGGATGTACTGCGGGATCGCGGTGTCCGCCGCGGGTGTCGCGCTGCTGATCGCCGCGAAACGCGCACTTGGCTGGAATTACAGTCCGGGATTCGAGGCGTACGTGCCGTTTCGCATCGTGAACGACGGCCCATATCGATTCCTGCGGCATCCGATCTACGTCGGCCGCCTTCTGATCGCCGGTGGCGCGTGCATCATGACGGGGACGGCGTGGCTCGCCATCGCGTGGCTTGTGGGGCTGCGGTGGTATTGGCGTGCGGCGGTGATCGAGGAGGTCGATCTCGGCCGCTGGTTTCCCATGTATCACAGCTATGTGCAACACACGGGACGGTTCTTTCCGCGCGTCATTCCGCGCGCCCAGCGTCGCGATGCGGACACCCTGATCCGCCCTCGCACGCCGGAGACGCGACCCCAAGCCGGGGAGTTAATCTCGGCGGCGGACGACGCGAGCGGGGCGTTCCGCCCCGCTAGAAAGTAGACCTACAGAAAGTAGAAAGTAGACGAAATAAGTGCGGACGCTGGATACGGCTAGCGCGGGGCAGACGCTGGTCGCGCGCCGCTGATCGCTGATCGCTGATCATTCTGCCGGCCGGTCCTTGGATAGTGGTGCACGGATCGCGGCCACACGCTCGCGTCGGATCTTTCGGAGTTGGACGGCCACGATGACGCCTGAAAGCAGCGTCCAGACCCCGACGTAGATCTGCTGACGCTGGCCCCCGTCGGTATCCAGATGCAGCCGGTAGAACACGAGCCCCGCCACCGTGTCCAGGATGGCGATGAGCACGATCATGATCAGGAGATGGCGTTTGATGCCGGTCATCGGGGCCCTCCGCATTCGGCCATGACGTGGCGCGGCGCGGCCGCACTGGGAAAGAGCGCGTGCGCGGCCGTCGCGTGCACCCGGGCACGCACGCACGAATGCCCGTGCAGGTATGCGTCCGCGAGCCGTAGTTGAATACGATAACTGCCCGGGTCCATTCGCGCCGCGAGGTCGAGGGTGTGGTCCGTCGAATGATCCGTGCCTCCCGTGCGCACGGCCGCGACGTAGAGCGCCATCGCGATCACCTGTGACGCGCTCCGCACGATCGCGGCGCCTCCCACTGCCAGCACCACGGCGATCGCGGTCCGGCGCGCGAGAGTCGGGAGGGGGATCGCGAGACGCGTGACGGGCGGCGGCTCCAGCGTCCCCGCGAGCGCGCCCAGTGTGGACCACGCGATCAGTGAGGGCGCGGGCAGTAGCAGCACGGCATCGAACGCGCCGACCGCGATGATCGCGACCACGGTCGCCGTCAACGCCAGCGCGGGTACCAATCGATCGACGCGACCGTCGGCGGCCGCTTCGTTCGCCGTCCGCGCAGCGGTCACCACGAGGCCGAGCAGCGCGAGTGCGAGGCATACCGCCGCGGGCGCTCCCCGCTCCGAGACGAACGCCACCCAGTCGCTACTGGGCCACGGATTGGCCGTCATTCCATCGTCCGCATCGAGCGACGGGTCAGCCCTGGGCGCGACCCGCGGGTAGGCGACCGCCCAGTTGCCTGGACCCACGCCAAGCAGCGGGTGCGCGACCGCCAGCCGCGCGCTGTTCGCGTACTGCACGAGTCGCCCGTGCCCGCTCCCTTCGCGGTAGTTCGCCACCCCGATCACGGAATCGAGATAGGGCGATGAGCTGCGCCAGTTCAGCGTGTTGGGGATCACCACCGCCGCGCAGATGCCGCCCAGCGCGGCCAGGCACACGACCGTACTGCGACCCACGAGCGAGGGCATGGTCTCCTGCGCGCGCTCCCGCCGGCTCTGTCCGAGCGGGCGTCCACCAAGCGGTTCGCGCATCGGTCCGTGCAACGCGCGCCATCCGCGCCACGCGCCTGGCAGCACGCACAGCAGCGCCACTGCGGTGGCGACCCACGCCGCCCGGGACCGTGACAGCACGAGCGCCGCGGTGACGACCGCCGTTGCCAGGGCGGCCAGCAGCGCGCCGCTCAGGCGTCGTGCGCGCAGGACGATCAGGATCAGCGCCGGAATTCCGACCGCGGCCAGGTGCGCGACGAAGTTGCGGTTGCCGAGTGTCCCGCCGGGCGATCGATTGAGGCTGAACAGCTCCGTCTCTATGCCATATGCCTGCATGAGCGACGTCACGGCGGCGACGGTCACTGCGGCCGCGAGCAACGCGACCAACAACCGCGACCACCCCATGCGGGCGAGCGCGTGCGATACCCAGAACAACACGACTCCCGAGACGCTCACCGCGAGGGCGCGCGCCGCGAGCCATTCGTTCTGCGACAGCAGCGCGGACGCGGCGCTCAACGCAAGAAACACGATCAGCAGCGTATCCACGCGCGTCAACGGAATCGCCGGCCCGCGCCCGCGACCCGTCATGCGTCCCATCGCCACGAGCGCTCCGATCGCGCCCAGCATGGCCGTGAGATGGAGGGCCAGCTCCTTCGGCACGAAGTAGCGGTCCAGGTCGAACGCCTTGTACGGGAGGGCGGCGAGGACCACGGCCAGCGCCCCGATCCCCACGACCGCGGCGGTGGACGCATAGGGGCGGCGGCCGGCCACGGCGAGCGGAGTGGGCCCGGAAGGCATCCGGGAATTATGGCGAGACGGCCGGGCCCACCGCACGCGGGCCGCCGGGCGAAGGGGGTGCGCGGAGGGCCATGGCGGCGTTTCCGACGGCCGGCCCCGCACGACGCCAGCGCGTCGCGACGCGTGACTTTTTGCCCGCGGTGCCGTCGAACGACCGTGGATCAGGGTCCTCCGGAGCCAATCTCCCAGATTTCACCATTTCCCTCCGGAGGGCCGCCGGACGCCCCTCCGACCGGGCGTCTCGTGAGATGGCGGCTCGTGCGGGGCGACCGCCCGTGGGTCGTGAGCTGGCGTGTCCCGTGGATTGTCCTCGTCGGCGGAACGCTCGTCGCCGTGGTCATCTCGCAGACGACGTTGCTCCCCCGCACACCCGGGGCGGTCCTCATCGTCGGACTCGTCGCCACGCTGCTGCTCTCCGGCATGGCGCGGCTGGCGTATGAGGCCCAAGCCCGGGCCCTCGCGCGCGCCACCGCCGAAGACCGGCTCCGGGACTTTCTGGACACCGCGAGTGATCTGATCGAGATCACGGCGCCGGACGGCCGGCTGCTGTACGCCAATCAGGCGTGGCGGACCACTTTCGACTATCCCGAGTCGGAGAGCTCCCCGGCGTCGAGCGCGATGGCCGTCACGCCGGAGTTCGCCGAGAGCTACCGGAACCTGCGGCGGCGCGTCCTGGCCGGCGAGCCCGTGCCCGAATTCGAGGGCGTGTTCCTCACGCGGACGGCGCGGCGCGTCGTGCTCGCGGTGCGCGCGACGTGCGGCTACGAGAACGGCCGCCCGGTCGCCGTGCGCAGCATGCTGCGGGATGTCACGCCGCAGCGCGCTGCCGAGAACGCGCAACGCCGACTGGTCGCCACCCTCGAGGCGACGACGGATTTCGTCGGCATCGGGAACGGCAAGGGCCGCGGCGTTTATATCAATCGCGCCGGCCGTCGCATGGTCGGTGTCGGCGACGACGAGGATGTATCCGTCCTCGGCATGAGCGCGATCCTCTCCCCGGCGGCCCGGCAGCATCAGGTGGACGTCGCATTGCCCGCCGCCGTGCGCGACGGGGTGTGGGAGGGCGAGACGACCCTGCAAACGCGAGACGGGCGCGATATCCCGGTCTCGCAGGTGCTCGTCGCCCACCCGTCGGCCCAGGGGGGTGTGTGGTTTGTCTCGACGATCATGCGCGACATCAGCGTGCAGAAACGCCGTGAGGAAGAATTGCGGGAAAGCGAAGAGCGCTTCCGACGGCTGTCTGATGCATCCACGGACGGCATCGCGGTCAGTCGCGGAGGCCAATTCCTCGAGGTCAACCGCGCGTGGTGCCGCATGCTCGGGTACACCGAAGCCGAGCTGCCAGGCGTCGTCGCCACGGACATCGTGGTCCCAGCGGACCGGCCCCGGCTCGAGCACGTCATCAGCAAGAACATCCCATCCGCGCACCAACTGGTCTGCATCCGGAAGGACGGGAGCACGTTCGAAGCCGAAGCCACGGGCACGCCGATCATCTACAAGGGCACCCCCGCGCGTGTGACGGTCATGCGCGACATCACGCAGTGGAAGCGCCTGGACCGCATGAAGAGCGAGTTCGTCTCGACGGTGTCCCACGAGCTGCGGACGCCGCTCACATCGATCCGCGGCGCGCTCGGCCTGCTCGAGTCGGGGATGGGCGGCGTGCTCGCCCCGCAGGCGCACGAGCTGGTACGCATCGGTCGCGGGAACACCGAACGGCTCATCCGTCTGATCAACGACATGCTCGACCTCGACAAGATCGAAGCCGGGCGGCTCGACCTGCACCCGTCGCCGCTGATCCCCGCCCAAGTCGTGCGCACCGCGGTCGATGGCGTGCACGTGATCGCGGAGCAGTTCGAGGTGCGCATCGAGGAGCGTGTCGAGGCCCATGGCGCGTTCGAGGGTGATCACGACCGGGTGATCCAGGTGCTGACGAACCTCCTCTCCAACGCGGTGAAGTTCTCGCCACCGGGGTCCGTCGTTACCGTGACCGCGGTCTCCAGTGACACCGGCGCGAACGGCACACCACCCAACGGGTCCGACGGAGCGGGCCGGACCCCCGGGCGTGCGCCCGTCCGTTTCGTCGTGGAAAACCCGGGGCCGGGCATCGCGCCGAGTGATGTGCAGCTGCTCTTCCGCCGGTTCCAGCAGCTCGACGGCTCCGACGGTCGTCACCGTGGTGGAACGGGACTCGGCCTCGCGATCTCCAAGGCCATCGTGGAGCAGCACGGCGGCCGGATCGGCGTCGAGTCCGAGCCGGGCGTCAAGACCACGTTCTGGTTCGAGCTGCCGTCTGCCGCGGCGCCATTGGCTCGGCTCACCCCGCTCAGCGGCGTGCCCGCCGCATGAGGTCGCGCCGCCGCGCGCGACGCATGTGGCTGATGCCGATGGCGATGTATCTCTTGACGTGCTAATGCGTCCCCGGCTATAGTGAGCGTCCCGAGTGAGTCGCCGCGGGTCGGCAATCGGGGCACGCACCGAGCACGAACACGACCGCACGATCACCATCGAGCGTAGCTGCCATGATCGCTGACAAGATCGCCCGCACGCACACGACGACCACGACGACGACGCGGCCCCCCCTGGGAGGCGGCGCGACCGGTCACGTGTAGCGGCACACACGCCAGCGACCAGTCACGACCCGCGGCCTCCCGATGATTCGGGGGGCCGCTTTGCATTTCCCGACGCATCACCACGCACTTCCTCTCGAGGATTACGCCATGCCCGCAGCAATCGCACTCGCCCCACCGCTCGCTCCACCGCTCGCTCCACCGCTCGCTCCGCCGCTCGCTCCGCCGCTCGCGCCCGCTCCGCAGGCTGCACCCGTTCCAGCGCTCGCGCCCGTGGCGCCGCCCGGACAGCCGCTCGGGGCTCCGCCGGTGCACCGTCCCACCGGCAAGGTCACCGTCGCGACGCTCGCGGCGCTCAAGCGTCGTGCGGAGCGTGCAGTGTTCGTGACCGCGTACGACTACCCGACCGCGACGTTCGCGGAACGGGCTGGGGTGGATATGATCCTCGTCGGCGATTCCGTGGGCATGACCATGATGGGGCTGCCCAACACACTGGGCGTCACGATGGAAGACATGCTCGTCTTCGTGCAGAGCGTCTGCCGTGCTGCGCGCCGCGCGTTCGTGGTCGGTGACTTGCCCTTTCTCTCCTACCAGGTGTCGGATGCGGCGGCCGTGAGCAACGCGGGGGCATTCGTCCGCGCCGGGTGCGACGCGGTGAAATGCGAGGGCGGGGCACGCGTGGCGCGTCGGGTTCGGGCGATGACTGATGCGGGGATCCTGGTCATGGGCCACTTGGGGCTCACCCCGCAGAATCTGGCGCAGCTCGGTGGCTATCGCGTGCAGGGCACGTCGCGCGATGCGGCGGACCGACTCGTCGACGATGCCCTCGCCCTCCAGGAAGCGGGTGCGTTCGCGGTGCTGCTGGAAGCGATGCCCGCGGAGACCGCGGCCTACGTCCGGGAGCGGGTGTCGATGCTTGTGTACGGCATTGGCGCGGGCCCGCACGTGGACGGCCAGCTCCTGATCTCGCACGACATGCTTGGCAATTTCGTCGGCGACGTGGCCCCTCGGTTCGCCAAGCGGTACGCGGAGATCGGCGCGGCCGTCGAGGCCGCATTCCGTGCGTATGCGGGTGATGTGCGCGACGGGGTGTTCCCCGGGCCTGAGCATTGCTATCCGCTCGATCCGGCGCACGCCGCGCTGCTGCAGCCATCGGCCGCCGAACCGTCCGTCCGAGCGATGCCTCTCGACCGTCAGCGGGCCGCCATCCCCTGCGGGTAAGGGCACAGGCAACGAGGGAGGGCCCGATATCACCATCCATAGCCCCAGGGCGTCAATATTCAGTCATGGGTACCAGGTACGTGCCTTTTTCCGCGGATTGACTGACGATGGCGTTGCTGGCCGCCCGCATGGGCGCTCTGGGTACTGAAAACGCGTTCCGCGTCGGCGACGACATCGCGCGATGTATCGCCCGCGGCATGGACGTGGTCCGCCTGAACATCGGCGAGCCCGACTTTGACAGCGCACCGCACATCAATGAAGCGGCGATCGCGCAGATACGCGCCGGCAACTCCCACTACACGGATCCGCAGGGCATCCCCGCGCTGCGCGCCGCGGTGGCCGCGCATGTCACGCGCACACGCGGCGTGCCCGCCGATGCGAGCCGGGTAATCATCACCACCGGCGGCAAACCGTCGATCGGCTTCACGATGCAGGCGTACGTCGATCCCGGCGATGAAGTCATCTATCCGAGCCCCGGGTTTCCCATCTACGAGTCCTGGGTCACCTATGTCGGCGCGACGCCGGTGCCGCTCTCGCTGCGTGAGGCGTCGGGCTTTACGTTCACGGCGCAGGATCTCGCGGCACGCATCACGCCGCGGACCAAAGTCATCATTCTGTGCTCGCCCTCCAATCCGACTGGCGGCGTGTTGAGCAGCGACGAGCTGGCGGCGATCGCGCAGGTGATCCGCGAGCGGTGCCGTCCCGATGTGCGCGTGTATTCCGATGAGATCTACGAGCACATCGTCTTCGATGGCGCGGTCCACCACAGCATCGCGGCGCAGCCCGGGATGGCGGAGCGGACGATCATTGCCTCGGGGCATTCCAAGGGCTTTGCCATGACGGGGTGGCGGCTCGGGTGGGCACTGCTGCCGACGGCTGAGGAAGCGCAGATCTTCAAGCAGCTCAACATCAACTCGATCTCGTGCGTCCCGCCGTTCATTCAGGAAGCGGGGCGCGTCGCGCTCGAGAGTCCGGAGTCGGGCCCCACCGTCGAGCACATGGTGTCGGCCTTTCAGGGGCGGCGTGACTGGGTGGTCGCCGCGCTCAACGCGATCGATGGCGTGCAGTGCCAGGTGCCGAAGGGCGCGTTCTACGTGTTTCCGAACGTCGCGCGCGTGTGCGAGCGGCTCGGGATCCTTGCGGACTACGACCTGTTGTCCGCCGACGCGCGTGCGCGCACGTCACCCGCGCGGATGCTGCAGGGCTTTCTCCTCGAACGGTATGGTGTGGCCACGATGGACCGGAACTCCTTCGGCCGGATCGGCGCCGATGGCGAGCACTTTCTCCGGCTCTCGATCGCGGCGAGCCTCGAGCGGCTCCGCGAAGGGGTGCAACGGATGCAGCGGGCGTTCGACGACCGGCGCGGGTGGGAAGAGTACTGGGCATCCGCGCACGCACCGGTCACCGCCGCGCGTCTTGCGCCCGCGGGAGCGACGTCCTAGCTTGGCGCGAACAACTGTTGGGTGTCGTGGTCATTTGCCGCGTATTGCCGCCACGTTAAACAAGAGCTAAAAAGCGATCACCCGCGGCCCGCCATCGCCGCGGGTTTTTCGTTTTTCCCGTCTCCCTGTCGATCCCATGCCAGAGCCAACGCCCACGCCGCAGCCATCTCCGAAGAAGGTCACGATCGGCACGCTGCGCCGAATGAAGCGCGACAAGGAGTCCGTGGTGTTCCTGACCGCGTACGACTATCCGACCGCGACGTTCGCCGAGCGCGCGGGGGTGGACATGCTGCTGGTCGGCGATTCGGCTGCCATGACGATGCTCGGTCTGCCGTCCACGCTGGGCATCACGCTCGAGGAGATGCTGACGTTGTCGCGCGCGGTGTGCCGTGCGGCGCGCCGGGCGTTCGTCGTCGGCGACATGCCGTTTCTGTCGTATCAACCATCGGACGAGATCGCGATCCGGAGCGCGGGGGCGTTCCTCGTGGCGGGATGCGACGCCGTCAAATGCGAGGGTGGTACACGGGTCGCGCGCCGTGTGCGGGCGATGACGGATGCCGGGATCGCGGTCATGGGCCATGTGGGACTCACCCCGCAGAGCGTCGCGCAGATCGGTGGCTATCGGGTACAGGGCAAGACGCGCGCGGCCGCCGAGCGTGTCCTCGAGGACGCGCGTGCGATCGAGGAGGCGGGCGCATTCGCCGTGCTCCTCGAGGCAATGCCACCGGAAGCGGGCGCGCTGGTCCGCGATGGGCTCACGATCCCCGTCTACGGCATCGGCGCCGGCCCGCACGTCGATGGGCAGCTCGTCATCTCGCACGACATCCTCGGCAACTTCGTCGGGACCGTGACCCCGCGCTTCGCCAGCCGGTACGCAAATCTCGATGTCGAGGTCGAGCGCGCATTTCGCGCGTACGCGGATGAAGTGCGCGGCGGGA
>Ga0302324_100020185_pt1 | contig 13050 bp, 10 predicted proteins | sample Palsa_T0_1_FD_201949 | JGI IMG/M metagenome (GOLD analysis project Ga0302324, IMG submission 201949) | Peat permafrost microbial communities from Stordalen Mire near Abisko, Sweden - Palsa_T0_1 | ecosystem: Environmental > Terrestrial > Soil > Palsa > Peat permafrost | place: Sweden: Abisko...
CGACATGAAGATGCCCGAGCGCGACGGGTTCTGGCTGCTCGACCAGGTGCGCAAGGAGTATCCGCAGATCGCGGTGCTGATGCTCACCGGCTACGGGGACACCGAGGCCGCCGTCGAGTGCCTGCGCCGCGGCGCCGCCGATTACCTGCTCAAGCCCCCCAAGGCCATCGACCTGGTGCGCTCCATCGAACGCGGACTGGCCCGCCGGCGCCTCGAGCTGGCCCGGCGCGAGTACCAGATGCGCCTGCAGAAGAACGTCCGCGAGAAGACCAACGAGCTCCAGGGCGCGCTGCGGGCCGTCGAGAGCAGCTACCAGAACACGCTGATGGCGCTCGTGGCGGCCCTCGACGCGCGCGAGCACGAGACCTCGGACCATTCGCAGCGGGTGGTACGCTACACCTCGGCCATCGCCAAGGCCCTGGGCTTTCGCGGCCACGAACTGGCCGAGATCGCGCGCGGCGCCCTGCTCCACGACATCGGCAAGATCGGCGTCCCCGACGCCATTCTGCTCAAGCCCGGTCCCCTCACGCCGTCGGAATGGGAGGAGATGCGCAAGCACCCCGACATCGGCTTCCAGATCCTCAAGGGCATCCCCTTCCTCGACACCGCCAGCGAGATCGTGCTCAGCCACCAGGAGCGCTTTGACGGGGGCGGCTATCCGCGTGGACGGTCCGGACAGGGCATCCACGTCGGAGCTCGCATCTTCGCCATCGCCGACACCTTCGACGCCGTCACCAGCGACCGGCCCTACCGGCAGGGTGTGGACTTCGACCTGGCGCGGGCCGAAATCGTGCGCTGCGCGCGCAGCCAGTTCGACCCCGAGTGCGTCGAGGCCTTCGTCAGCCTGTCGAACGACCGCTTGACTGAGCTGCGAAGTGCCACGCTGACGTTCGAGGACTAGGGGCGCGGAGGACTAGGGGCGGCTTGACCGGGGGCCACGGCGGGCGCAGGATCCAATGGGGAGGGACTCAAGTGTTGCTCAGGAGCCTTGGCATCTGCGTCGTCTTGGCGCTCGACGGCTGCTGCCTCGAGGTAACGACCGGGATATCGACGGAATCTGTGTCGACGGGCAGCAGCACGAGCGGAACCACCGCAGGCGGAAGCACGACTGGCGGAACAACGACCGGAGGAACCACGACTGGCCCGCCTGACGTGACGACACTCGCCGGTGGGGTCTCACCAGACGGCACCCAGCTGTTTCAGACCCTATTCGGAATCGCGGTCGACGCAGCGGGGATCGTGTATGTAAGCGATAGCGACGGCGATCCGGACGACCCAGCTCACATCCTTCGGGTGGATCCCCAGGGCAACGTGACGACCTTCGCGGGGAGCAACACCACGGGGGATGAGGATGGGACGATCGGCCCCAATGGCAGCGCCACCTTCGGCAGCGAAATCTTTCAACTGGCCATGGACCCGGCTGGCAACATCGATCTCTCAGACCGGGACAACAACCAGATCCGACAGATTCAACCATCCGGAATCGTCATCACGATCGCCGGAAGTGTAGCCGGCTACGCCGACGGAACCGGTGGCCGCAATGGCAGCGCATTGCTCGACGGTCCCGATGGGGTGGCGGTCGACTCAGCGGGAAACATCTACGTTGCCGAGAATCTCAACGAGCGTATTCGCAAGATCGACCCCCGCGGGAACGTCACTACCGTCGCCGGCAACGGGTACCTTGGCCACGTCGATGGTCCCGGGGCCGGAGCCGAGTTTGAGGCCCTCGTGTACCTGGCCGTCGACGCCGCAGGGAATCTGTTCCTGCCCGAGGACATCGACGACGACGTCCGCAAGGTCGACCTCGCTGGCAACGTCAGCACACTTGCCGGCACTGGCAAGAAGGGCTTCGCGGATGGCCCCGGCGACGTCGCCGCCTTCAACAGTCCCTACGGCGCCGCAGTCGACAAGGCCGGAAATGTGTTCGTCGCCGACACATTCGGCGCCCGCATCCGGCAGATCGACCCCGAGGGAAACGTCACAACGCTCGTGGGAGACGGAACCGAAGCGGATACAGATGGTGTGGCCGGCCCGACCGGTAAGGCCCAGGTCAACATGCCCGAGGCGCTGGCCTTTGGCCCCGACGGGAACCTCTACATCGCGGAGCTCAACGCGATTCGCGTGGTGCATCGGTAGAGCACGCTGCGACGAGCGCGGCGACCCCCCTCCCTTACCCTCCCCCGCGTTCCGCGAGGGAGGGGATCCGGGTCGAGGCCCCCCTACTTCACCAGCTTGCTGATCGCGCGAAACTCGTCCGTCCCGGACGTCTGCGTGAGATCGAACAACCCCAGCTCGGTCGTGATCACGCTGGTCCCCAGCTGGCGCATGAGATCCAACCCCACCTGCCGATTCACCTCAAACCGCGAGATCACCGCATCCGCGGGCACGAACGTGCGCACGCCCAGCTCCTCGAGGTCGCGCACGGTCTGCCACACGCAGACGTGGGTCTCCATGCCGATGGCGATGACCTGGCTCTTGCCGCGGATGGCCTCCTTCACCTGCTCCACCGCCGCGCATGAGAACACCAGCTTCTCGATGGGCTTCAAGCCCGCGGGCATCGCGGCCCGCAGCGGCGCGACGGTCGGCCCGAGCCCCTTGACGTACTGCTCGGTCCACACCAGCGGCACGCCGAGGATCCTGGCCCCCTCGATCCAGCGTCGCAAATTCTCCTGCACCGCCGCGAAGGTCGCCGGGTCCATCACCGCCGAGAGCTTTTCCTGGACGTCGATGAACAGGATGACAGCGTCCTTGCGATTCAATCGAAAGCGGGTCGAGTCGTTCACAGTGCGTACCCCATCGCGCCCGAGGTGAGCGGCGCCTGCGGATCGAGTGCCACGTCGATGCAGCTCACGGTGCCTGAGGCCACCGCCCGGTCGAGCGCACCGGCCAGCTTGCTCGGATCGTCGATGTGCTCGCCCCGGCCGCCGAAGGCCTCCACCACCTTGTCGTAACGCGTCGGGGCCAGAAGCGTCCCGGGCGAATGGTCCTCACCGAACATGCCCAGCTGTGGGAGCCGGATCTGCCCCCAGGCGGCGTCATTCCCAACCACGATCACCATCGGAAGCTTGAAGCGGACCGCGGTCTCGAAGTCAAAGCCGTTGAGGCCGAACGAGCCGTCGCCCTGGATCACGAAGACGGTGCGCTGGGGATAAAGCGTCTTGGCGGCCAGCCCGAATGGCGCTCCGACGCCGAGGCAACCCAGCGGCCCCGGGTCGAGCCAGCGGCCGGGTCCTGGCACCTCGATCACCTTGGCGGCCATGGCGACGTAGTTGCCGCCATCGGCGATGAACATCGAGTCGCCGGCCCGCTTGGCGGCCTCGGAGATCTCCCGAGCGACCCGGAAGTGATGCAGCGGCGTCTGGTCGCTCTGCATCAGCGGGACGAGCTTGTCAGCCTTCTCCCGCTCGCGCGCCCGGAGGGCTCGCAGCAGCTCGACGCGAGGCTTGGCGGTCACCGCCCGCCCAAGCTGATCGAGCACCGAACGGGAATCCCCGACGATGCCGACGTCGACCCGCCGGTTGCGCCCGATCTCGGTGGCATCCCCATCGACCTGGATGAGCGTTGCCTGGGGCGCAAAGGTCTCGGGCGATCCGTAGCCCAACCGAAAGTCGAGCGGCGTGCCGACCACCAGCGCGACATCCGCCGAGACCAGCGCCTCCTTGCGCGTGTGCTGGAAGAAATTGGGATGTCCCGGCGGCAGCGAGCCGCGACCGGCCCCGTTGAGATAGACAGGCAATCCCGCCCTCTCGACCAGCACCCGCAGCGGCTCGGCGGCATCGTCGAACCAGATCGAGCTGCCAGCGATGACCGCCGGTCGCTCGGCGCCGTCGAGCTTGGCGGCGGCCTCCGCAATGAAAGCCCCGTCCCCGGGTGAACGCGCCCTGGTCCGATAGCCCGTCGGCAGCGGCGCCTCGGCGGCCTCGACCGCATTCACCAGCTGGTCGAAAGGAATCTCCAGGAAGACCGGGCCCGGTCTTCCCGAGAGCGCGACCCGGAAAGCCCGCGCCAGATAGGCCGGAATGGCCTGCGTCGATGGCACTCGGTCGGCCCACTTGGTGATGCGCAGGAAGAGATCGACCTGTTCGATCTCCTGCAGCGAGCCCTTGCCGGCATTGAAGGTCGGCGCAGCACCGCCGATCAGCAAGAGCGGCGAGTTGGCGGCGAAGGCATTGGCGACCCCGGTCACCGCATCCGTCACGCCCGGCCCAGCGGTCACCACCGCGACGCCGATACCGCGCGTGAGCCTCGCGTAAGCGTCGGCGGCATGTGCTGCCCCCTGCTCGTGCCGGGTGTCGATGACCTGGATTCCCTGGTCGACACAGCCGGCGTAGATGGGAGCGACGTGAAGCCCTGAGAGCGTGAAGATCGCCGAGACGTTCTCGCCCTTGAGCATCCGAGCGACCAGCTCGCCGCCGCTGACCGTGGCCATGGAACAACGTTCTAACCGGCCGATCGGGACGGTGTCACTTCGTACACCCATCGGACGGATTCCCAGTTGAAAGTCGAAGGGCGACGGCTGAGAGTACGGATCCACTTCACTCCCTCGTTCCCGCGTTGCCACCCTCCCCGCCATACGTTGATCAGTTGCTGGACGAGCGCTTTCGTCTGTACCTGCGCGGGCTGCCGCTCGAGGAGTTACGACAGCTGGCTTTCGATTTCTCCACGGCCGCCTTCGAGGCCGGCCTCAAGGTCCTCAAGCCGGATGGCTCCTACCGCGCCATTCCGCCGTCGCTCACGCCGGCCATCGAGAATGCCGATTCCTTCGCGGCCCGATCGACCCTGTCGCGTCACCTGCTCTCCGGGCTGACCAAGGCGGCCGACTTCTTCCTGGGCGGAGCTGGCAAACCCGAGGCGGATGCGGTCTTCGCGGGGCTGGCCCAGTGGGAGCGCCAGCTCGTCGACCAGACCTGGCAATACGGTCATCGGGTGGCTCTCGCGCGGGCGGACTTTTTCACCGACAAAGATGGGGCCGACCGTCCGCTCGAGATGAACTCGACCATCCCGGCCATGCCTGGCTACGGCGACATTCTGGCGCGCGCCTTTCTTGCACAGCTCGGTCGCCGCGCCGGGCTGAACGCGCAAGAGGTCGACGAGCTGTGGAAGCGCAACGGCCGCAACGTCGACGACCTGCGCCGATCGCTCTTGGCACACCTCGAGCGGTTCGGGTCGTCGGCGTCGCGGCCGATGGTCGCGGTGGTGGCGCGACCCCAGGACGCGCAGAGCGCCGAGCTGGCCTACATTTGCCGCGAGCTCAACGCCGAAGGAATGGTGGCCTACCGCTGCACGCCGGACCAGATCGCCTTCGACGACTCGCACCGTCCGACGCTCGTGAACCATCCCATCGACCTGATCTACCGCCACGTGTTCGTGCGCAACGTGCCGGAGGGATCCGCTTTCGGCGAGATGCTGCGCGAGCCCGAACGCTACCGGATCCTGAATCCACCCAACTCTCAGCTCGAGATGAAGTCGCTCTTCGCCGAGCTCTCCGAGGCCGGCGCCGACCCTGCCCGTTCGGCCGCCTTCGGCCTCGACCCCGTCGAGATCAGCGCCGCCCAGCGCATTCCCTGGAGCCGCCGGCTACGCACTGGATCGACCACCGACTTCGACCGGACGCACGTCTCGGACCTGATGGCCTTCTGCGAGGCGCGCCCCGACGCGCTGGTGCTCAAGCGCAGCTGGGGCTACGGCGGAACCAGCGTGCTGCTCGGCGACGAGATCGACACGCCGGAGGGGCAGCAGCGTGCGAATGACCTCCTGCAGGAACCGGGCAGCGAACCGGGAACCGTGACGCTCGGCTGGAGTGAGCTCTTGCGACGCTGCGCCGCCAAGGGCGGCTTCGTGGTCCAGCGAAAGGTGACCCTCACCCCTCGGACTCACCTGGTGGTGGGGCCGGATGGACCCGAGTGGGTTTCCTGGTACGTCGACGTCTCGGCCTTCACCAATCTGGGCGTGGACGCTCACCCCACCGGTGGCGTGCTGCGCGGCTCGAAGAGCCGGATCGTCAACATCGTCACGGGAGGGGGACTCGTGCCGGCCATTCGAGCCGACGTCATGGCCGACCTGCTGCAATCCCTCGGGGTGTAGTCGGGCCGCTGCGCGAAGCCTTTCGAAGGCCCCGAGCGTATACAACGGCACATGCGCCCCCTTCGAAGTCTGCTCCTGTTTGCGATCGGCGCCTCGGCCCTGGCCGCCGTCTACTTCGTCAAGCGAGGCGGCCTGGGCGCCGCGGAGGAGACCCATTCCATGGCCCCTGAGCTCTCGGGCGCGGTCGCCTGGCTCAACACCGACCACCCGATCACCATCGCCGAGCTGCGCGGCCGGGTTGTGATCCTCGATTTCTGGACCTACGGCTGCATCAACTGCATGCACGTCCTGCCAGTGCTGCGTCACCTCGAGGAGACCTACGCTGGACAGCCGCTCGAGATCATCGGCGTCCACTCCGCCAAGTTCGAGAACGAGAAGGCGCCCGATCGGGTGCGCGCGGCCGTCGAGCGCTACGGCATCACCCACCCGGTGGCCGTCGACAGCGAGATGGCCATCTGGGATCACTATGGCGTTCGGGCCTGGCCCACGCTGATCGTCATCCGGCCCGACGGACGCGTCGCCGAGGCGATTCCTGGCGAAGTGACGTTCGAGCAGCTCGACGGCGTGGTGAAGCACCTCATGAAGGAGGCCCGAGCGGCCGGCTCGCTCGCGAGCGGACCGGCCCTCCCGCACCGATCCCAGAGCCTCGCCACCGGCGAGCTGGCTTACCCCGGCAAGGTCATCGCGGCGCCCGACGGCCGGCTTTTCATCTCCGACAGCCGGAACCATCGCGTGCTGATTGCGACGGCCGACGGCCGGATCCTCGACCAGATCGGCAGCGGCAAGCAGGGACGGAAGGACGGCAGCTTCGAGGTCGCGGAGCTCGACGACCCGCAGGGCATGGCGCTCGCGGGCGATACGCTCTATCTCGCCGACGCGCGCGGCTACGCCGTCCTCAAGATCGACCTCAAGACCAGAACGGTTTCAACCCTCGCCGGACCCGGGCGCCTCGGGCGAGAGCCGCTCGATGGACCCGTCAAGGCCGCAACCCTGGATCTCCGCAGTCCCTGGGACGTCGCGCTCCAAGGCCCCAAGCTCTACGTGGCGCTGGCCGGCTCACATCAGATCGGGGTCGTGGATCTGGATCGGGGAACCATCGCCCGCTTCGCCGGCAGCGGCCGAGAGGACATCCGCGATGGGTCTTCCGAGCTGGCCGCGTTCGCGCAGCCGAGCGGCCTCTCATTCTCCGCCGACGGCAAGACGCTCTTCGTGGCCGACAGCGAGTCCTCCGGGATTCGAGCCGTCGATCTTCCGACTGGCGAAACCCACACCCTGCTTGGCACCGGGCTCTTCGAATGGGGTGACGGCGAGGGGGCGTTGCGGCCCAGGCTGATCCAGCACCCGCTGGGGGTGGCTTCCGGAAGCGCCGGCCTCTGGGTGGCCGACAGCTACAACGGGAAGGTGAAGCTCATAGACCACGAGAACAAGCTCACGACCAAGGTCACGCAAGCCGCGGGTAAGCCGCTCTCGGACCCCGGCGGGATCTGGGTGGAGAGCGACGGGTCGCTGCTGATCGCCGACACCGGCAATGACCGGGTCCTGAGACTCCTGCCCGGGGCCACCGAGCCACTGGTGATCGCGGTCGGCAAGCGCGAGGCCGCGGCACAGGCCCTGGGGGGAGCGATTGCTCCGCGCGACGAGAAGCTGCCGGTGATTGAGCTCGCGGCGCATGAGCTCCCGGCCGGCTCGCGGACGATACGGCTGGCCCTGGTCGCACCCAAGGGATTCGAGTTCTCGGCCGGAGCGCCGTGGAGCGCCGCCCTGGTCGCAACGGGTCCGCTGAAGATTCTCAGCCCGTCGTTGAACGGGGAAGCCTCATCGGGAAGTCGGGTCGAGATGCTGGCGCAGGCCGAAATCACCGGCCCCGAGAGCACGCTCTCGGCGGTGGTGCACGCCAACATCTGCGACGCCGTCAACCACGCCGCCTGTTACCCCGTGCGGGCGCGCTACGCGGTGTCGATTCGGACCACGTCCAAGGCTGCGGGTGCGCAGGCCGGCCAGCCGATCGAGCTCGAGTTGCAGGCGCCGGCGAGGGGTGGACGTTAACGCCGCAGCACCGGCCGGAGCACCAACCAGGCGTTGATCAGAAACAGCAGCACCAGTGAGACCAGCCAGAGGTTGGTGCGGTCGAGAGCGCGCGGAACGCGTCCTTGCGTGAGGAGCCAGACGTGCTGCCCAGGCGCCGGCACGCCGAGCTGATCGGTCTGCAGGAACATCGCGATCACCTTGTGGAAGGCCGCGACGAGATGATCGTCGATCTCGATCCTGCCATCGGCCTCGACCCGGCCCCACAGGGCATCGGTGTTCAGGCGCTCGATGATGACCGGCGCTCCCTGGAGCGGCCAGAGCTTCCCGGGGGTGTGCCCCTCCTGAAAACGGTTCCCCTCGCCGCGGACCTCACCGGTGATCCGCGCGTAGGCGCCAGGCTCCGCCCGCTCGAGGTGATAGGCGCCAGGTCCGCCAAGATCCACGGGGGTGGACGGCGCAAAGAGGTAGGCCACATCGTCCTTCGCCTGCGCCAGCAGATAGGCGCAGACCGCCATGCCGACGATCGGAATGAACGAGCCCCAGTTGGCTTTCACTCGGACCGCCCCTGCAGCAGGACCACCGCGTGCACCGCGATGCCCTCGCCGCGGCCGACGAATCCGAGCCCGTCGCCGCTCGTGGCCTTGACGTTCACATCCTCGGGCTTGACCTGCAGCACCCGCGCAAGATTCTCGGCCATCTTCCGGGCCTGGGGAGCGATCGCCGGCCGACGCGCCGCGATGGTGAGGTCGACGTTGTTGATCCGGTAGCCCGCTTCGAACGCCAACCGAACCGCGACGGCGAGCAGCTCGAGGCTGTTGGCACCCCGGAAGCGCTCGTCTCCAGAGGGAAAGTGTCGCCCGAGATCGCCCAGGGCCGCCGCCCCCAGCACCGCGTCGGTGACCGCATGGGCCACGATGTCGGCGTCGCTCTCCCCGAGCAGCCCATCCCCGGGAAATTCAACGCCTCCCAGGATGAGCCGCCGATCGGGGCCGAACGGATGCGTGTCGTAGCCGATCCCGATCCGCATCCGCTTGGCGGAAGACCCCGGCGCCGCGAGATCCTCGGCCCGCGTGAGCTTGCGGTTCTGGACCTCTCCCTCGACCCAGGCGACCGGCTGGCCCAGAACCTCGTAGACGGCGGCGTCGTCGGTGCGCTGGCCGGCCGCCTCGCCGAGCTGCTCGTAGGCCTGCAGCAGCGCGGCGCGCCGAAAAGCCTGGGGCGTCTGGACCAGGCAGAGCGCCGACCGATCGAGCGTCTCGACCACCAGGCCCTCGGCCTTCCGTTTGACGGTGTCCGAGCAAGACAGGGCGGGGATGGCCGCACCGACGCGCTGCGCGGCGGAGAGGACCCTGGCGAAGAGGTCGGTCGAGGCGAAGGGTCGAGCGGCATCGTGAACCAAGACCCACTCGACCTCCGGGAGAGCCTTGAGCCCGGCGAGCACCGAGAGGGCGCGCGTGGCGCCGCCCTCGGCAAAGATCAGCTCGGTAGCTCCCGCGCCCTCGTACCCCTCGAGCGCCGCGCGGGCCGAAACCTCGTGGCCTTGAGGGAGCGGTATTGCGATCGCGCCGGCGAAGCGGGACGCCACTTCAACGGCCCGGGCCAGCACCGGACGGCCGTCCAGATTCGCGAACTGCTTGAGGCTTCCGAAACGGGTACCCAGGCCGCCGGCGGTCACGACCGCGCCGACTGACTCCCGGGGAGGAACCGCGGTCATGCCGAGAAACTCCCCAGCCCTACCGCGTCAGCAGTTGAAGATGGCCCGCAGGTCGCCTTCGATTTCCTCTTCGTCGCAGTTCTTCGCCAGCGAAAGCTCCTTGATGAGGAGCGAGCGGGCGGTATCGAGCATCTTGCGCTCGCCGAACGAGAGGTCCTTGTCGAACTTCAAGAGATAGAGGTCGCGCAACACCTCGGCGATCTCGAACACGCTGCCGGTCTTGATCTTCTCGGTGTACTCGCGGTAGCGGCGGTTCCAGGTCGTCGAATCGACCGCGATGTCCTTCTCCTTCAAGATCGAATAGACCTGCTTGACTTCCTTCTCGTGAATGATGTCACGTAGACCAACGCTCCCCACCTTGTTGATGGGGATCTTGATCTTCAGACCGTTGTCGAGCATCTTCAGCTCGTAGAACGACAGCCGCTGTCCCGCGATGTCCTCGTGGACGATGCCGGTCATCTCCCCGACCCCGTGGCCGGGATAGACGGCTTTATCGCCAATCTTGAAGTGTTTCGCGGACTGCGCCTGCGGCATGATGCCTCCGGGCCGTTGTCGTAGCTGGTGGGAGCTTTTGCCGCTCATACCAGGCTTTCTCGATGAAGTCAACATAATCACAGTTAGGTCCAGGGGTGAGTGTTGGGCTTCAACAGCGCCCAACCATTGATTATTCCAACCGGGTTTACGATTTGTGCGGGACCCGCAGTGCCGAGACCCGCAGTGAAGTAATCACGTCGCGGTTGGATAGCCAGCAACAGCGTCCAGCAGCTCCCCGCGTTTCTCGCGGTAGCTCGTGCCTGGCGGCGGCCGTTCCAGACCGCGCAGCTCGTTCACCAGGCACCGCGGGCCGCCCCCGCCCTTCCCGAACAGCTCGCCGAAGTCCAGCGGACGCGGCTCGACGCCCCTCGCGACCAGCCTGCCGGTGAGCTCGGCGCTCAGACCCTCGGGCACCAGCAGGCTCCGACCGAGCGACAGGCTGTTGCAGGCATAGGCCAAGGCGTCGCCTTGGCTGATTTCGAGCACTTCGGCCTCGCGCTCGGCGAAGGCTCGAGCGTCGAGGTACTCCTCTTCCGCCGCGAAAGCGCCGGGGAAAACCAACCAGGCGCTGCCCGACGGGGTCTCGACCAGGTCCATGCAGGTGTCGCCGTGGAAGAACGGCTCTCGCAGTCGCGCCGCCTGGGTCAAGGCGCCCGGGGGCAGGAGACCCTCGACTTCCGCGGCACTCTCGACCACGCTCCGCACCCCGTAGCTCAGGATCACAGACGACGGCCCCAGCGTGCACATGTCGGCCTGTCCCTCCCAGACCGCCGTGCTCACCTCCACCGACAGACCCAGCAAACCGGGAAGAACCTCGCGCAGATAGACCTGCTCGGCCTTCCGGTGCCCAACGCTCAGGTTGGCGACCTCGAACCGATCGGCCGTCACCAACCAGCCGGCGTTGGCGGTGTACATCAATCCCGAGAGCAGCGCCGGGGGCGCGGGCGGCGGCAGGACGCAGACCTCCGCCCCGCTGGCCAGCACGGCGTCGGCAAGGGCCAGCCACTCCTGCATCGCCTTGCGCGGATTGACCGCCGGCCTCGCGTTCGACTTGTAGTTCGCCCCGCCCGTGATGCGCCAACCGGGCGGCGGCGGGCTCATCAGAAAGACCCGCGCCAAGGTGTCCGCTTACTCCGGCTCCTGCCCGAGCGTCACCTCGGCCGGAGAGATCGGCCCTGCTTCGGGTGATTCTGGCGGCGGCGCGAGAACCGCCTCCACGGCCGGTGGCCCTTCGTGGTCCATCGGCGGACCGGCAGGCTGCCCCCGCGCGGTGTCCTCGCCCTTTGGCTCTGCCCTTGGCTCCCCCTTCGGCGCCTTGAGGTCGGCGCTGCGGCGGAAATTTCGCCAGAAAAGATCGTCGACCACCACCGCCTCGTAGCTGAGCACGCCGACCTGCCTGAGCACGAGCTCCTCCAGGAAGGCGTCCGCGCACAGCAGCGTCAGCAGCGGTTGACCCAGCAGCTGCGCTTCGGCGCGCGCATCGCGCGTCGCCTCTCCCGGACCGATCACCATGGCAGCGTGGGCCTCGGCTTCCGGAAGCCACTCGCGCAGGAGCTGAAGGCTCTCGCGACTCACCTCGCGGCCGACAGGTAAAATCTGGCAAAGGAAGCGAAACTCCGTGAGACCCAGCTTGCGCTTGACGACGAAGAGCCGCTCGTGCTCCCCGCCGGCGAGCCGGATCGGGCGAGGATCGCGATAGCCGCTGCGGCCCAGGAGAAGCAGCGCCAGCCGTTCGACCTGCGCGTTGGAGAGCTCTTGCACCCGCCGCCGTACCTGGCGAGCGGCCTGGCGCCGGGACTCGAGCGTCTGCGACTGACCGGATGGCGTGCCGGCGGCAGTGCCGGAAAGGGTGGATGCCTCGCCAGCTCCTCGCGACCTTTCGCCGGCTCCCTCCTCGGAAGTAAAGCCCGGCGCCTCGAGAGCCTCGCTCGACAACAGCGTGACCTCCGGCCCGTTGAGCTCGAAGATGGCCGACTTGCCACCCTTCGAGCGCCGCCGGTTCTCCTCGCCCAGCGCGTTGAGCAGGGTCTCGCGCGAGAGGTCCTCGCTCATCAGACCCTTCTCGCGACCCCGGGCCAGCAGTGATTCGATGTCGGCGCTCGCGCCGACGTCACCCAGCAGCTCTGCCACGACGGTGGAGAGCGGGGGCAGCCGCCTCTTCTTCTTGTTGCGCCCCGCAGAACCCGACTCGCGCGCGGTCTCGCTCCGGGCCGACCCCCCCTTGGTCACGGCCGGATGTCGCTCCTTGCTCCGCAAGGGCTTCTCGTCGGTGTGCTCGTCCGTGCTCTCGAGCGCCGCCAGCGCCGCCGGATCCTCGGGCAAGCCCCAGTCGATCAGAGCGAACTGACCGGGCCCGACGACCACCAGCTTGCGATCGGCCGACCGCCTCGCGAGGGCAAAGAGCCGCTCGCGCATGGTCTGTTCAGGGATCTGTCCCACATGGGAGAGCAGACCCTCTTGGATTGCCTTGGCCACTATCTCCTGGACAAGCAGGGGGTGGCCCGCTTTCTCGAGGACCTGGATGCCAGCTTCTGGAAAAGTCATTGGTTAATCTCTGGGAGGGTGAAGAAGGGCGGCTCGCCAGGGAGCGTCGAGACCATTGCAAGTGTTTGAATTTCGGTCTCATTCGGGCTTCTTCAGGGGGGATAAAAAAGGAAATGATGCGGGACGCAAGACCGGCGCGGGGAACG
>Ga0302324_100020187_pt1 | contig 13048 bp, 9 predicted proteins | sample Palsa_T0_1_FD_201949 | JGI IMG/M metagenome (GOLD analysis project Ga0302324, IMG submission 201949) | Peat permafrost microbial communities from Stordalen Mire near Abisko, Sweden - Palsa_T0_1 | ecosystem: Environmental > Terrestrial > Soil > Palsa > Peat permafrost | place: Sweden: Abisko...
CCGGCGAGCCGGGTCCACGCGCACCACGTCCCAGGCCACACCGGTCATCTCCATCAGGCGGATCAACGCCGCCGAAGGGTCGATCTGCCATCGGCGCAGACCGTGCCGGTAGGAGGTGGGAAAGGCATGGTGGTTGTTGTGCCACGCCTCGCCCCAGGTCGGGATCGCCAGCCAGGCGAGGTTGCGCGACTCATCGCCCGTGTCGTAGTCGCGCCGACCGAAGTAGTGACACAACGAGTTGATGCTGAAGGTGGCGTGATGCAAGAAGAAGATCCGCGCCGCACCCCCCCACAGCAGAGCGGTCAGACCGCCGATCACGGTTCCGGTCAGTGCCACCCCGAGCCCGAACGCGGCCGCCAACCCGAGCGCCACCCACAGCACGAACGTCTTGTCGACGAACCGGATCAGCGGGTCGGCCAGCAGATCCTTGGCGTAGCGGCGCTCATCGGCCACCTCCATATCGGAGAAGACCCAGCCGAGGTGAGCGTGCGCAAGCCCAGCCAACGCGCCGCGAAATCCACTTCCATGCCCGACGTGGGGGCTGTGCGGATCCCCTTCGAGGTCGGAGAACTGGTGATGCTTGCGGTGCGTGGCTACCCAGTCGATCACCGGACCTTCGGCCGCAGCGGAGCCGAGCGCCGCGAACCCTGCTCGCACGACCCGGTGGCACTTGAAACTGCGATGCGTGAGCAGCCGGTGAAAGCCCACGGTGACGCCCGTCCCGATGACGACGTAGGACAGCACGAGGACCAGAATGTCCTGCCACGCCAGCAGATTTCCGATCCAGCCAAACCACATCGCGACGAGGACCATCAGCGGCGGGACAGCGGTGACCACGCCGCTCGCGATCCGGTCGACGAGCGGCATCGCCACCGGCCGCACGACGGTGTTGGGCGCGGCAGCCGATTCTTGTCCCATGATGTCTCCTAGTCGATGGAGGCCTTCCTCGATGCCCGGACGCGCGCTATCTATCACGCCGCAGTCATGTAGGAGAGGCCCAGCGTCATCACGTGTTGGCACTGTTGGATGTGGACGCCTACAACGATCCTACCGGCTAGCGGGGACATCCGCTCGGTGCCCGCGCGCTCGTTCTACGCGGCGCCGATGGCCCCGGCCCGATTGACCAACGGCTTGTAGCTCCGGCAGGGCTCGCCGCGGAGCCCGGGACACGGAGGCAGGCCCGTCGGTATGGCCACTCCCGGGACGACGGGCAGGACCACGTGGGAGGGCAGGCTCGAGGAATGGGCGATCGAGACCGTCGCCCGGCCGCTCGGGATCGTCTGGGCGAACGCCCACACGGGTTGGTCGCCGCCGGGCGCGGAGACCGTGATCCGGATCCGAGAGCCCTTCCGGTAGGCGTGGCCTTCGTAGTACAGCGGGACCGTGACCTCGGTGAAGCGGCCCGTGGGCAAGGGCGAGACGTCAGCTCGCCGGAGTGAGAGCACCGGCTCGAGCAGCGTGCTCGTGGCGGGGTCGAGCTTGCGCTCGCTCGCCCGCAGCCACCCATCCTGGACGAAGGTCTCGTCGCCGTCGGGGCGCACCTCGGACACGGTCACCTGCAAGTCGACGCTGGGGGCGGAGGCCCGGATCCAGAGCTGCGCGGCGCCACCGCCGATCACCACGGTGTTGGCGGACAGCGGCGCGGTCAGGTAGGACACCGCGGTCCCGGGCGGGTTCTGCGCCCAGTTGTACGCCGGCGTGGCGGTCCACAGCCCTCCGGGCGATCCGTCGTCGTTACCGGTGAAGGTGGTCGGTGGGCGGGCGCGCGGATTCCAGGTGAACTGGTCAGCCGCCGCCCCGGTCGGCGGCGAGGGCAACAGGGCCCCGCGAGCGGAGAGATACCAGGAGCGGGCCTGCGTCCCAGGGATCGGGAAGCGGGCGAACGACTGCTCGAACCCTGGCACCGGGGCGCCCGGCGTGGCGCTGCCGGCACCGTTGTCGAACAGGATCCGCACCGAGGGCAGCTTCTGGAATGCGGCCAGTGCGGCAGCGTAGGTGGGTTGAGCCTGGATGGAATCACTGGGAAGCGTGACGCCGGGGATCCCCAACAGGGTTTGGTACAGGCTCGGGGCCACGCTCTTGATCGCCGGGGACAGGTCGGGTCGTCGATGGGCCACGTATAGCTCGAGGAAGTCGTACCAGCGTGTGAAAGTGTCCGGATCGAGCGAATCACCGTGCACGCCGTTGGTGAACGTGAACCACTTCCACCGGGTACCGGTGAAGTGCTGGGCCAGGTCGGGGCAGTGGCCCCCGGTCTGCTCATCGGTCCACTGGCACGCCAGGTACACGGGCACCTTGATCTTGTGGACGAACGTGATCGGATCCAAGGGGTCGGCGACCGCCGGAACGTAATAGCGGTTGGCGCGGACCTTGGCGAGCAGATTGACGGCCTCGCCGTGCAGGATCTGATTGGACTTGCAGGTCTGATCGCCCTGCTGGATCCGCTTCAGCGCCCACGGCTGACCTCCCGTGCTTGATGCGGGCAGCGCGTCGTGAACGCGGTCCTTGACCCAGGACACCGCGAACGCGGTGTTGAGGATCCCCCCGGCGTACAGCGTCGTCAAGCTGCTGTCGAGGTCTGACAGTGGGGTGATCGCGGCCAGGTTCGGGGGATCGGTGGCGGCGACGAACAGTTGGCTGAATCCGCCGAACGAGATCCCCATCATCCCGACGCGATGACCGAGCACCCAGGGCTGGCGAGCGACGGTCTCGATCACGTCGTAACCGTCGAGACTCTGCAGCGGTTCGAAGTAGTCGTACGCCCCACCCGAGCAACCGGTCCCGCGCATGTTCACATCGACGACCGCGAACCCCAGCAGCGTCGCGATCTGGGCGATCCCGCTGTCCGGCCCGGCCGGGTCGGCGTAGCCGTAGCCCGAATACTCGACCAGCGTGGGATATGGACCGTGGCTGGCCGGGCCCGGCATGCGCACGTCGATAGCCAGCTTCGTCCCATCGCGCGTGGTCAGGTAGCCATAGCCGCCGGCCGGCAGCTTCTGGTTGTAGATCCTGGTGCTCGGGGGCGCCGAGCGGTCCGGCAGAACGGTCAGCGGGCCGGATCGCGCGGTACCGCCGTCGGTGCTCTGAAGCACCCGGTAGCCCCGTCCGGGCGCAACGTTGCGGAACAGCACTCCGCCGAGCGAGTCCGCTCGCAGTGAGGACACCTTGACGCCCCGGCGGTTGACCAACCGCAAGGGCGCGCGGCCCCGCACTCCGGTGACATACACCTGCTCGACGCTGCCGTGAGCGGTGTAGCGCGCTGCGCCGTGTCCGGACTTGGCCGGGGCGGCCGCGGCGCAGATCGCCAACGTGAGCAGCGCGGCAAGACAGATGCGCGCGGGGAACCTAACGCCCAACGGTGCGGACCAGCTCACGCGCCCGCAGGGGGATTCCGTCGAGCAGCTCGCGGACCTCGGAGAGGCCCGCTCGCACCTCGGGGTCACCGACCTCAACCGGGAGCATCGAGTCTTGGAGCTCCGCGATCGCCTGGTCCGCCTGGCCGGCGGCGTCAACCGCCTTGGCGATCAGATCCTGTACGGACTGGGATTGCAGCCCGGGCGAGGCCGCGGCGAACGTCCGAACCGGGAATCCGCTGCGTCGGGCGAACGCGGCGTGGCTGCGCTGGGCGCGCCCGTAGGCCAGTTGGACGGGCCGAAACAGAGCCTCCTCGAGGGTCTCCGCGCTGTGGTCGTCCAGGTGCTCGTAAGCCTCGCTCAGACACGCCAGCGCGACCGCGATCTGCTCAATCGCGCCTGCGAAGTCGTCGAGCAGCTTCTCTCGCCCCTCAGCGGTCGTGTATGCCATCACTGCGCAGATTAGAGCCTGGCGAGGCCCGTGGCGCCAGAAAAGCCTGGGAGCTTTTGGCGCGCAGGTGCTGTTTCACAGGGTCGGCGTGAGAGCGGGGCGATCTTCTCGGTCAGCGAACTGACGCTTACGAGGAAGCGCCCGTTTGGCGGGAATCGGACACCCGCCAGCACACACCGGCGGTGGCCGCTGCGACCAGGATGACGGCTGGCCAGGCTCCGATCAGCAAACCGAGCACGTGCGATATGGCAAATGCGAACAGACCGGCGATCGTGAGCAGCGCGGCGGTGCGGCGGCCGTCGCGTCGCAGCCAGATCACCACGCAGATCAGCCCGCACGCCGCCAGCACGACGCCCCCCAGGGGACGCGAGCCGGTGGCCAGGGCGACCGCGAAGCCGGCGATCAGGCCAGCGGCGGCGATCGGGGCGGTGGCAATGCGGGCTTCGAGCCCGGCGGCCGAGCTGCCCTCACGCTGAGGCGCTGGATCGCGCACGCGGCTCACCACCACCTCCCCTCCCGCGCCTGGTCGGTGCCTCGGGTGTGGTCCAGCGTATCGAGCGCTGCCATGTCTTGGTCGGTGAGCCCGAAGTCGAAGATCTGCGCGTTCTCGTCGATCCGCTCGCGGTGAGTCGACTTCGGGATCACGATCGTGCCGCGCTGCAGACACCAACGCAGCAGAACCTGGGCGGGCCGCCGGGCGACGCGCTCGGCGATCCCCACGACCGTTGGGTCGGGGAGATGACGTCCGGTGCCCAGCGGACTGTAGGCCTCGAGCGCGACATCGCTCTCTGTGCACGCCTCCAGCAGCCTCCGTCGGTACTCGAACGGACTGAACTGCACCTGGTTGACGACGGGCGGGATGGTCGCGATGGCCAGCACGTCCGCGAGTTGGCTGACGCTGTAGTTGGAGACGCCGATCGAACGCGCGTAGCCGCGTTCGCGCGCGCGCTCCATCCCCGGCCAGGCCCACGTCGGGCCTTTCTGCGGCCAGTGGATGATGTAGAGGTCGACGTGATCGACACCCAGTCGTTGCAGACTCCGCTGCGCCTCCGCCGCCGGGTCCGCGCGCCCCGGATAGAACTTGGTGGTCAGGAAGACCTCCTCGCGCGGCACGCCGCTGTCGCGCAGTGCGCGGCCAACGCTCGCCTCATTCCCGTAGGCCTGGGCGGTGTCGATGTGGCGATAGCCGGCCTCCAGCGCCCAGCGCACGGCGTTCTCGCACTCCGGACCGTCGGGTACTTGCCATACCCCCAGGCCGAGCACCGGCATCCGGGCTCCGTCTGAGAGCACGCGCACACGGTCCTGGATCCCTGTGTGGTCTGGCACGCCTGCCTCCTGGGGTCGCGTCGGATCAGATCAGCCGCTTGCGGTTTCAAATCGAAGCGCTGTCGGGGAGGATGCCAGCTGACAGGTCGATTGATGGCGCTTCGTCCTAGAGTTCCACGCCGAGCCACCGCCAAGAGGAGATCAGATGGGTTTCGACCAGTACCACGAGCCCCCCGAGGAGTTGCCGCCCGCGACCCGCACGTTTGCCCGGCTATGCGCCTCCCTGACCGAGGAAGCCGAAGCGATCGGGTGGTACGAGCAGCGACTCGCGGTCGAGCCCGACCCTGAGGCCCAGGCGGTCATGCGCGACGCCCAGGGCGAGGAGTTCAAGCATTTCAGTATGGATCTCGAGTTTCTGCTCCGGCGCTCACCGGCCTGGCGGCAGATCGCCCAGGGAGTGCTGTTCAAGTCCGGCGACATCGTCGAGCACGGCGAGGACGCGGAAGCCGAGACGTTCGACGAGGACGATCCGGGCACCGACAGCGCACCACCGAACGGCTCCGTCTCGCTGGGGATCGGCAGCCTGAAAGGAGCGCTGCGATGAATCATCTGCTGCGTTCGCTCGCACCCATCAGTGACTCGGCCTGGGATCTGCTCGACGAGGAGGCCCGCGAGCGCCTGACCTCCGCCCTGGCGGCGCGCAAGCTGGTCGACTTCTCCGGACCGCACGGGTGGAAGCACTCGGCGACCAACCTTGGGCGCACGAGCCCGGTGGCGGCGGCGCCCTGTGAGGGGGTCAGCGCGGTCCAGCGGCGCGTGCTACCGCTGGTCGAGGTCCGCGCCGACTTCGAGGTGTCGCGGGCGGAGCTCCGCGACTTCGACCGCGGCGCTGACGACGCCGATCTGGCGGCTCTCGACCAGGCCGCCCATCAGATCGCGGTGGCCGAGAACGTGGCGGTATTCCACGGCTGGAAGGACGCGTCGATCACCGGAATCGCGCAGGCCTCACCCCACGAACTGCTGGAACTCGGCACGGTCGCGGACGGATATCCGCGGCCGGTAGCCGGCGCGGTGCAGCGGCTCCTGCACAGCGGCATCAGCGGACCGTACGCACTCGCGCTCGGAGGCGAGCAGTATCAGCGCGTCGTCGAGACCGCCGAACACGGCGGCTACCCGCTGCTGGACCACCTGCGCAAGATTCTCGAAGGCCCGATCGTCTGGGCCCCAGGAGTCAAGGGCGCGGTCGTGATCAGCCTGCGCGGCGGCGACTTCCGGTTCGAGTCCGGACAGGATCTGTCAATCGGGTACGACAGCCACGACAGCGAGGTCGTGCACCTCTATCTCGTCGAGAGCTTCACCTTCCACGTCGCGACGCCTGAGGCGGCGGTGCCACTGAAGGCCTAATTGCCCCCGGCGGCTCAGAACAGCTCTCGCCAACTGAAATCCGGGGAGTAGCCCAGCACGCTCCGCGCCTTGCTGATATCGAGCAGGGTGTCGGTCCCGCCGACGCGGTCGGCGACCGGCACTCCAGGGAACACCTCGGCCATCAGCTCACGGCTCGGCGTCCGCATCACGCTGTCAGAGGCCGCGATGATGAAGCTGTCGGCTCCGCGGATGTCCGCGTCGAGGGCCAGTCGCACGCTCTGGGCGACGTGACTCTCGTCGACGTATCCCCACAGGTTCCACTTTCGCGCCTGCGGGTCATCCCAGAATGCAGGGAAACGCTCGTAGTCCTCGCGCACCATGATGTTCGAGAAGCGCAGGCCAACGATGGGCAGGCCACTCCACCGACTGAACTGTCGCGCCATCTCTTCGCCGAGGGCCTTCGACAGGGCGTAGCTGGTTTCCGGGTACACGTGCGCCTCATCGACCGGCGCGTAATCGGGGGGACGTGTGAACGGCAGGCCAAGCGTGGTTTCACTCGAGGCCCAGACGACCCGCCGCAGTCCGAGCCGCACCGCAGCGTCGAACACCGTATGCAAGCTCGTCATGTTGGTGCGAAAGACCTGGTCGGGCGTCGCGTGGGCGGGTGACGGGATCGCCGCGAGGTGAACCACCAGCTCGATGCCGGGCATCGTCTCGGCTCCGCTGAGCGCCTCGAGCGTCTGCCCGAAGTCGGTCAGGTCGGCGCGCAGAAACGGCACCGGGCTCTCGGGCGAGCGCGACTCCGGCGACGGCACGCGGTCGATGTTGAGCACCTGGTGTCCGTGGTGGACGAGATCCGCGACGACCACGCGTCCGGCCTTGCCGCTACCACCGGTCACAGCAATCTTGGTCATGGCCAAAGCTCTAGCAGACCCACGGCTTCGGCGTCTGGTCGAGGTGGCCCACGGGCCGGAGAGGGTGACCCTGGTCTCGGATCGACCGATCGGTGGGTGAACTACGGGTGCGCTATCCGTAGTTTGCCGCCGACTTTGGCCTCCGCCCCGGTTTAGGGGTCGAGCCGCGGCCGAGTGCGGTCGATTCACCCCCACAGTGCTGCAAACGCCGAACAGTCCCGGCTCGAACTCTCAGCTGCCTGCACTCAATGGCCAGCATCAGGGACCGGTCGCCGCGCACGCGGACGATGCGCAGTCCGAGGTGCCGGCCCCGCACTCCCCGCCCGCCCCGGTGTGGGGCCCGCGCGTGCTCGTCGTCGACGACGATGCGGTGAGCCGGGGCGCCGCGGTCGGCCTGCTGCAGACGCTGGGGTTGACGGTGGATATCGCCGGTGACGGCAGGGAAGCCCTCGAGATGAGCTCTCGATGGGCGTATACGGCGATCTTCCTGGACTGTGGAATGCCGGACATGGACGGCTATACCATGGCCAGGCAGCTCCGTCGCCGTGAGGGCACGACCCTCCACACCCCCGTGGTCGCCGTAACCTCGCATCCTCGCTCGGTGTCGCTGGCCTCCGGAATGGATCACCACCTGACCAAGCCGTTGCGCATCGACGTGCTCGCACCGGACTGCACGCGGCTGGGGTTGCTCGCCCGCAACGGCGCCGCCCCGCACGAGCCGGGCCCGCGCTTTGCCGCGGACACGCCGCTGCTGGACCCGTCGATGTTCGAGGAGCTCGCCCGCGAATATCGCCTCAGCCCCGAGGAGCCAGCGACGATGTTCATCGAGGCAGCGACCTTCCGGCTGCCGGAGCTGTGGAGGGCCGCCAACGCCCAGGATGGGGCGACGCTGCGCAGGCTCGCCATCGACCTCAAGGGCCAGGCGGCGCTGGTCGGCGCGCGACGCATTGCCGACCTGTGCGGCCACCTGAGCGAGGTCGCCGGGAGGCGCGCGAACGGACTGGCCGAGGACATCGCGGCGCAGCTTCGTGAGGCGCTCGAGGACACCAGGGTGGCGCTCAGGGTCTATATCGACGGCGGGGCCGCGACGGGGGGATCCGTCGCCCCGGCGGCCGCTCGCAGTGACCCCGGGGCGATCCCCGGAGGGCCTGATTCCGATCCCCGCGCACGGGTCCGAGTGGTGCTGGCCGATGATGACGCGCTGGCCCGGGTGGCGGTTGGGGCGATGCTCCGAAGCGCCGACTGGCTCGAGCTCGTGGGTGATGCCTCGGGTGTCGAAGACGTCGTCGACCTCGCGGCCGCGCAGCGACCGGACGTCGTCGTGCTGGACTGGCTGATGCCACGGGGCGGAGGTGCGCAGGCGGCCCGCCGGATTCTTGACCATCGCCCCGAGACGCTGATCGTTGGGCTGACGTCGTCCGCTTGCCCCGAGGCGTTGTCCGAACTGACCTCCGCCGGCGCTGCCTGCCTGGTCGCCAAGGGTGGCTCGGCCGACCAGTTGACGCAAACGATCGGACGGGCGCTGAAGGCCGCGGGGCCACGCCGTGTCGCCGCCGCGCGCAACGGGAGCGCACCGGAGAGCCTCGGGGCCGGAAGCCGGCGCGGCGCCGCCGACCCGAGCCACGGCCCCCTCGATCAGGCGGTGGTGCAGCGGTTGCGCTCGGAGTTCGGCGCTACCGGCGTTCTGGCTGAGCTGGTCGATCTGTTCGGCTCACAGACGCCCGAGCGTCTGACCTACATGCGCAACGCCATCGATGGGGATAACCCCGCGGCCCTGAGGGATCATGCCCACCAGCTCAAGGGCGGCTGTTTGACACTCGCAGCAGCCGAGATGGCGGAGCTGTGTGACGAGCTCGAGATGAGCGCCAGCGAGGGCTCGCTGACCGGCGCAGCAGAGCGCGTCGACGAGATCGAGGCCGCCTTCAAGCAGGCCCAGGTCGCGCTGCTCAGAGAACTCGTGTAGCGCTTGATCCCGGCGCCCTACGCGACCGCGAGGCCGACGACGGCCGGCCCCCGCTTCACCGACCGTGCCACCAGCGCCAGCAGAGCGTCCTTGCTCACCGGCTTGGCCAGATAGCTGTCCATGCCCTCGGCGAGGCAGCGATCACGGTCCTCCGGACGGGCTCCTGCGGTCATGGCGATAATCGGGGTGTGCCGATCGGGGCCTTCCTGGGCCCGAATGGCAGCGGTCGCCTCATACCCGTTCAGCTCCGGCATCTGGCAATCCATCAAGATGGCGTCGTAGCGCCGGGCGGCGGTCGCCCGCACTGCCGCCGCGCCGTCGAGCACTGTGTCCACCCGGTAACCGGCGCCGGTCAGGATCGCCACGGCCACCTTCTGGTTGATGAGATTGTCTTCGGCCACCAGCAGCAGCCGGCCGGATTCCCATTCGTCCGACAGGGGGATGCTGGGCGCGCTGAACTCGTCTGCCGCAGCGTCCACAACCTCCAAGCCCAATCCGACGCGCAGGCAGTCGTGGAGGTCGTCGCGGCGAACCGGCTTCGACAGGGAGGCGCACCGCCCCGACGCCGCGGCGCCGCCGAAGTCAGGTTCCTGTCCCAAACCCGTCATCAGCACGAGACCGGTCATCAGGGCGGGATCGGCGAGGATGTAATCCATCAGTTCCAGGCCGTCCATCCCCGGCATCACCAGGTCAATCAGGGCGACGGCAAAGGCTCGGCCGTCGGACGCTGCGGCTCGCATCAGCGCCAGCGCAGTCGGACCGGAGTCGGCACTCTCGACGCTCATGCCCCAGTCCGTCAGACACTGTGACAAGACGCCACGTTGAGTGGCGTTGTCATCAACGATGAGCGCGGTGGCACCGACCAGTTCGGCGTCAGGTGTCAGTCCACCCGGTCTCGTCACCCCGGCGCGCCCGTGAACGCAAATCGTGAACCAGAACTCACTCCCGACCTCCAGCTGGCTGGATGCGCCGCACTCACCGCCCATCAGCGCGACGAGCTGGCTGGTGATGGCCAGTCCGAGACCGGTGCCTCCGTATTTCCGCGAGGTGGATGTGTCGGCTTGGACGAACGGGTGAAAGATCGTGCTGAGCTTGTCAGCGGCCATACCGTTGCCGGTGTCGGACACCTCGAAGCGCGCGAGGATGTCGGTGCCCGCGATCTCGGCCGCGCTCACCCGGATCACGATCTCCCCGGTGGCGGTGAACTTGATCGCGTTGTCAATCAGGTTCGTGAGGACCTGACGCAGACGCCCTGGGTCGCCGTTGACCCACTCGGGTACCGCGCTCTCGACGGCCACCACCAACTCGATCCCCTTGGCCTGCGCGGACCCGGCCAGCAGGTCGACCACGTCGTCGAGCACGGCCCGGAGGTTGAATTCGATGTCCTCTATTTGCAGCTTCCCGGCTTCGACCTTCGAGAAGTCGAGAATGTCGTCGATGATGGTCAGCAGTGCCTGACCCGAGTTGCGGACGGTCTGCGCATAATCGCGTTGGCGAGCGTCCAGGTCAGTCTCGAGCAGAAGGTCGGTCATGCCGATCACACCGTTCATCGGCGTACGAATCTCGTGGCTCATGTTGGCCAGAAAATCGGACTTGAGCCGCGATGCCTCGGTCGCCTTGTCCCGAGCATCGGACATGGCCGCCTCTGCTCCCACCTCGGCGGTCACATCGGCCAGCGTCCCGACCCAGCCCTCGATGCCGCCGTCGCGATGCGGGATGGCCTTGGAGGTCACGAGCACCGTCCGGGGTGCCGGACCCGCGGTCCATATTTCGAAGCGATGGCAGAGCTCTGCGCGATCCAGGCCACCATCACCGAGCTCGGCGATCAGGGCGGCGCGCTGCTCGGAGCCGATGATCGCGTCCCACTGCTGCCCGGCCGCCTCTTCAGCTGGGATGCCGGTGATCTCGGTCCACCGCGGGTTGGTGTAGACGTACCGGTTCTCCTCGTCGGTGTGGAAGATTCCAATTGGAGCGGCATCGGTGAGGAGCCTCAATCGATCGGCCGACATCTCCACTTCACGAGCCCGCGCGGCCAGCTCCTGCGCTCTGATGAACAGGTTGGCAAACACCGACACCTTCGCTCTGACCTCCTCCGGTATGACCGGGGAAGAGAGGAAGTCGAACGCGCCTTGGGCGTAGCGATCGATGTCGTCGTTCGCGTAGGCGGAGACGAAGATGATCGGGGTCATCTCGCTCTGCTTGCGCTGACGGATGAAGGCTGCCGTCTCGAACCCGTCCATGCCCTGCATGCGGACGTCGAGCAGGATGACCGCGAAGTCCTGCGCCATGACGTGGCGCAGCGCTGCGAATCCGGACTCGGCTTCGACGATCGAATATCCAAGCGGCAGCAACGCCGCCCTGAGTGCCAGCCGCTTTCCGGCGTTGTCGTCGACGACCAGGATGGATACCGACGAGCGGACCGTCGCGGCCGGCCGATCGTGCCCTGCCGGCGGTAAGGAGTCCCGGCTGACGCTCACGGCGTGGGCTGCACGGCAACATCCGGCAGCCACGGCCCGATCGCGTTCAGAAGCTCTGCGGTGTTGACGGGCTTGGGGACGTAGTCGTTAGCTCCAGCATCGAGGCAGCGTTCGCGCTCGCCGGCGACCACCTTGCCGGTGACGGCGATGATCGGGATGGCTTGAAATTGTTCGTGTGCACGAATCTTGCGGATGGCGGTGTAACCGTCCATGACCGGCATCATGATGTCCATCAGCACGATGTTGATGTCGGCGTTGCGCTCCAGCGCGTCGATTGCATCGGGGCCGCTCTCGGCGGTGACCACGACCGCTTGGGCGCGTTCGAGCAGCGCGGTGAGTGCGAACACGTTGCGGAAGTCGTCGTCGACGACCAGGACCCTCGTTCCGTCCAGCGGGTGCTCGGCCCGAGCGATGCGGGCGAGATCGGGCGGCAACGAGGGGTCTTCGGCCACGGCCGGGATGTAGGCGGCAGCAGGCACCGCCTGCGGCTGCGCGGCCTCCGCCACCGCTGGGGCGGCCGCGAGCGGCTCCGCCGAGGCCTGCGCGGGAGCTGTCCCATTTGCCGCGACCGCGGCGGGCGCTCGGTTGGTCGTGGTCGTGGTGGGTCCGTTGAGGGGGAGGTAGACGGTGAACGTGCTGCCCTGTTCGGGGGTGCTGGTGAGGGTGATCTCGCCGCCGAGCAGACCGACGAGCTCGCGGCTGATCGACAGTCCGAGGCCGGTGCCGCCGTAGACGCGGGCGGTGGTGCCGTCGCCTTGGGCGAACGCTTCGAAGATGCGTCGCTGGTGTTCTGTGTCGATCCCGATTCCGGTGTCGCGAATCGCGAGCGAGATCACGGTCGCGGCGGTCGCGAGCGACCGGGTTTCCGGACTCCAGCCGCCTGGCGCGACGGCGATCTCGACGTGCACCTCGCCGTGCTCGGTGAACTTGAACGCGTTCGCGAGCAGGTTCTTGAGGATCTGGCGGAGGCGTTGGGCATCGGTGATGATCGTGGCCGGGCTGCCGGACGCGAGGCCGATCGAGTACGCCAGGCCCTGTCGTTGTGCCACCTGCTCGAATTCGAGCAGCATGCCGCTGCGCAGCTCGCTCAGCGACACGTGTTCGAGCTCGACGGTCACGGTTCCCGATTCGACCTTGGCCAGCTCGAGAATGCTGTTGAGCAAACTGAGCAGATCCTTGCCGGAGTTGAGGATCACGCCCGCGTACTCGATCTGGGTGTCGCTCATCGTGTGCTCGGGGTCGTCCTGAAGCTGCTCGGC
>Ga0302324_100020188_pt1 | contig 13048 bp, 8 predicted proteins | sample Palsa_T0_1_FD_201949 | JGI IMG/M metagenome (GOLD analysis project Ga0302324, IMG submission 201949) | Peat permafrost microbial communities from Stordalen Mire near Abisko, Sweden - Palsa_T0_1 | ecosystem: Environmental > Terrestrial > Soil > Palsa > Peat permafrost | place: Sweden: Abisko...
TCCACTCCTGCAACTTCCACACCGCCTGGGAAGGCTTCGAAATCATGATGGCCTTTTGCCGGTCGGTCATCGAAGGCGGCCAGATTGCGCTGCCGCTGAGCGAGGGCATGGATGAAATCGCGGGCCTGAAGGAGAAAATGCCGGCGCGCAAAGTCCTCTTTGCCCTGCCCGAAAGCGCCAAGGAATACCCTGGTTGAGAGATCGGCAGCACATCCGTGGAAGCCATCATACGTCCAGACCAGGATAGCGCCGCGTTGTTGGTGGCGCGGTTGGTGGCGCGGGAATTGAGGGCCAATTCATCGTTGGTGCTCGGCTTGGCCACCGGGCGGACGATGGAAGCGGTTTATGGCGTTCTGGTCCGCTTGCACCGTCAAGAGCGTCTGGATTTTTCCCTCTGCCGCACCTTTAACTTGGATGAATACGTCAGTCTTGCCCCGGAGGATGCGCGTTCCTACCGCTACTACATGAACCAGCGCCTTTTCAGCCAGGTCAATCTGGACCAGCGCAACACACATCTGCCTAACGGCATGGCGGCGGACCTGGAGGCCGAATGCCGCGAATACGAGCAAAAAATGGCGCGTTGCGGCGGGATCGATCTGCAACTCTTGGGCATTGGGCAGGCGGGGCACATCGGTTTCAACGAACCGCTCTCCGCCTTGCGCTCCCGCACGCGGGTCAAGGCGCTGAGCCCGGTCACCATCGAGCAAAACGCCGCTTTTTTTGGCGGCGCCAGCAACGTCCCGCGCAGGGCCATCACCATGGGCGTGGGCACGATTTTGGAATGCCGCCGCTGCCTGCTGCTGGCCACTGGTCAGAGCAAAGCTGAGGTCATCGCCAAAGCCGTCGAAGGCCCGATCACCTCGATGATTTCCGCCACCGCCTTGCAACTGCACGCCCGCTGCACGGTGGTGGTGGACGAAGCCGCCGCCAGCAAGCTGGCCGCCGCCGACTACTACCGCTGGATCTTCGCCAACGAACCGGAATGGGAGGAGTTCCGGTAAACAATGAAACGTGTTGTCTTTAGTGCGGACTCGGAGTACGGTGGTGCCAATGTTGAGAGGAAGCCATGAATGCTGTCGAAGCATCAAGCCACATTCACCGTGCCGCCGAAGGGCGAGTGTGGATTGATGACACGAACATGAAAGGCCATTAATGACGGCTCAACAACTATTAGCGGACATTCATGCGCTTGAGACGGAGCTTCTTGGCTTCGAGCGCAAATATGGAATTCGCTCAGAAATATTTTACCCTGCATTCGTTGCCGGTGATGAACCGGAAAATGATGCGTGGGTGCTGGACTTTGGCGAGTGGGCCAGCGTGTACCGAACTTGGCTTACCCGGCAGGCTGAGTACCGTAATGAGATTGAGCGCACCCAACCGGAAAAAGGGAGCCTTGCCGGGCTGATTCATGTCAGCGCATGAGCCATCCCCTTCGGACGCCGGAGGATTATGAGTTGTTCATTTACAGCCTGCCCGAGCAGTTCAAATCGATTCGCCAATCCACGCTGACTCTTGTTCGGCTGGGGACTTCACTGGCACGAGTAGCGGGCGAGATTCATTTTGACGGTGGAATCCGATTGGTGGTCCGTGAAAGACTCCTCTTCGAGCGTTTGCCTGTGGTGATTGACGGGTACGGATACGAAGTTTGGCGCGGAGAAGGCAAGTTGTTTTGGTACGATTCACAACCGCACCCCAACGACTCGAATCTACGCCCGACCCATCCTCATCACAAGCACGTTCCGCCCAACATAAGGCACAATAGAATTCCCGCTCCGGAAATGCGTTTTGACCGTCCCAATTTCAGTGTTTTGATGGAAGAGATCCAAAAGCTGTTATCGTCCGCCGCAGTTTAATAACGCCCGGTGGCTTCCTCTCCCTGGCTGTGCGGACACAGCGACTCTGAGCATCTGCCGAAGTAGAAGCGGGCCGACTCCGCGAGGCACAACCTTCTTCCCCGCGATAGTTTGGCGGACGCGCACTGCTGGACGCCACGAAATCTATTCAAAAGCACAATTTTCCAAAGCCTTTGCAATCGCTTGGATGTCAGGCAGATTAGCGGGAGGCTTCACGTTAAGCACCTTTCGCAAGCTAAAATATTTCTTCAAGACGATACCGCCAGGCCCTGTCTTCACGAAGCTTGTGTCCACAAAGTCCCTCACTAGAAAGAACCGACAGTCCGAGCGAATCTGCCATCCTCTTTGCTTGCCCGTGAGTTCAATCATTTTCCGAATGCGCTCTTTCTGCTCCGCCGAAACAGCCGAATTATGCTCCTTGATCGACAGGTTGCCTCTTCTAGGCAAATTGGCGCAAACGATATTCTCAACCTCGCCAATCGCCCGAATCGCTTTATCCCAGTACAGCCCGATGTATCCATACTTGTTCAATTTACGCTTCGTAGGCTCATAGTAAACCCGAAGGTCGCGGTTTTCTGGGTGGGTGTAGCCCACTGCGACCGCCATCATCCTGTCACCCTCATTGCCGATGAGGTTCGCCTCGAAGCAGTACTTTTCATAGTCTTCGACTAATTCTTGCAGCGACAAGTTCTCATGCACCCTGGCGGCGAGGCACGCGGCGACGATGTCCGAAAAGGTCCTGGACATGACAACCACGTCTTTCTCAATGGCTCCTGGCACATTAACATTGTCGATACGCTCCGGAGATAGAAGGAGCAGGATCTTCGTAGTTTCATTGCGAAAGCTCGAGAGATGCCCTTTCAATTGCTTCTTATTGAAGTCCTGATTCCGTTTGGTCTCCACCACAATGCGAAAACTGGTTTGGAAGAGCATTCCGTCCGGCACAGTCCCGTCAGGCGCCGAGGTTTGCTGCGAGAACTGCACGCCGACATTCAACCCTTCCTTTGCAATTGCTAAATTAGCAAAGAGTTCACCGAGAACGCTCCGAAGAAGTCGAGGATCAGTCACTTGTATTCGCGACAGGAGGAGAAGAGTGTTGTTCGTGTGTACGTTCTCTTTCTGCGAGAACCGCTGAAAATAATGCACCTCGTTCACGGTGCCACGGTACAAAACCGAGTTTCCAGCGTCAACTACCGTACCGGCAGACGCGATATTTGCGGATGCCCCCTTCAAGCACCCTCGACGAGGCACCTTTCTGTTTGACACAGCGTTCGGGCGCGATGAGGAAGGCTTTCTCCACCTCAGCCAGATACGGAAACGGGTCCGCCGCAAAATCAGGCAACACCTTTGTCACCACCCCGCCGCCGTGCGCCGCCAATGCTCTTTGACTTCTATCGAGGCAACAGTCAGAGTCAGCCGATCATTGTGATCAATGCGGATTCGTTCTTGAACAAACAGCTTAGCGGCGTCTTTTTCATTGTGGAAATCGAATCGACGCATGAACCGCTGGAGGATGCCTTGGGGCGCGAGGCTCTTGCGCAGACGCGGATTGTCGGGCGGGAGTTTCGATTGGTCATTCGTTCGGATTTGTCGGAGGAGGAGTTATCGATCACGTTGTATCACGAAATCCTCGAAGCGGCCACCGTGGCAAGCGATCATTCACCGGAAAGTGTCTTGGATTTAAATGAAGCAGGATTCGAGGCCGCGGCTCATCGAGCGAATCAAAGGTGGGGTGAGGTGTCTGTGGAAAATTTGAACCGCATGTTGCAATTTTAGGGATTTGGTGGAAAATAGAATTGATGGCTGATCACAAGAGAGTTCAATTTGACTTGGTGAAATTGCTGAACGGCGAGCGAATTATTCGCCTCACCGATCCGCAAACGGGGCTCTCCTTGGAAAAGAAACTCAAGCCGGCCGAGGCGGTTGTTCGTCAAAAAGACCGCCTTCTTCAGGTGTTTGAGGCGGCGCTGGCACGAGCCGAAGTGATAGGGGCGTAAAACGCTGGTGTGGCGCGGGGTGTGTCATACGATTGCCGGCGGGCTGCTCAATGGCTCGATCGTTTCCGCGCAGTAACTTTAACTTGGCCGCGATAAGCCTGGCGAATTGCTTTTATGGGCGCTGGGATTCCACATCAAGGTTTGGCGCCGAACGCGGCTTGGAAGGCGGGCGTTTGACGCAGCGCCGCAAATGAAGGGTCATTGAACAAGTGTTCGCGCAGGTTGATGACCTTCGGATCCTTGGCCATCTCCGCCGCGTTCAAGTCCAGCGCTTTTTTGAGCGAGGCCAACGCCTCCGGGACCGCGCCGCGGTAGCACTGGATGGCGCCCAGGTTATACCACGGCTGGGAGCTGGCAGGCTGAAGCTGGGTTAGGCGCACGATCGTCTGCTCGCTCTTGGGCAGATCGTGCAAGCGCAAATAGCCATTGGCCACCACGACCAGCAAGCCGGCGTCCGCGCCGGGCGAGTTGAGCAATTGTTCCAGGACTTTTTCGGCCGCGTTGCTCTGTTCCTGCGTCATGGGCTGTTGGGTTTGGGCCAGACGCATCATCGCCTGCGCGCTCTTGGCCACATTGTGCAAACGCAAATATCCCTCGGCCGCGCCGAGCATCGCGCCAGGGTCCGCGCTGGCAAAGCCCAGCACCTGGTCCAGCCCTTTTTCGGCGACGTTCGTCTGGCCGCTGGCGATGGCCTGCTGAATTTGGCCAAAGGCTTGCTTGACTTGCTCGGCCCCGGACGGGGCGGTTTTGTTCTTCCGCAATACGTCAAGATAGTAAATGATTTGCTCGTTGTAAGGGTCCAGCTTGTGGCAGGTTTCCAACAGGAGCAGGGCGTCGTCCAAGCGCGGGCCCGTGGGCTGGTTGAGCAGCAGGTTCATGAAGTGGAAGACCGCCTCCGGGCTGAACGGGCAATAAGCAAAGGCCTGTTTGAGCGCAAACTCGGCCTCCTTGGTCACACGCGGCCGCTCCGTCGCGCTGCGCGAATTCGGCGCCTCGGCGCGCCATTGGTAGATGCTGCTGGCGATGGAACTGCGCAGCTTGGAAAAGGCCTTCTGCGCGTCGTCATCGCGCACGAACTTCGGGTCGCCCGTGAAGTGGCTCAAGTCGTGCCGCAGATAGACATCCTCGGCCCACTCGCAAATCTGCTTGACAGTGGTGTCGTAGGTGATCCAATTGCCGATCGTGCGCCGCGAATACTCGCTCCAAAAGGCATGGTCCCGGTCGATGACCTCCTGCGGCAGTTCCTGGATCGGATGCCGGTTGATCCTCATAATGACTCCGAACGGCTCCAAATACGGATACATCCAATCCAACGGGAAGCTTTCCTCTACGTAGAATTCGTGGTGCGGGTTCCGGTCAAAGATCACTTTGGTCAGCAGGCCGTTGATGCTCATGACGGCGATCTGGCCGGAAATCTGCATATGCCCGGCGCCATCCGGATGCACCTCCTCACCGGGCTTGATCTGGCGCCGATCATTGGGAAAGTCGAGGTCATGCTGCAAGCGCCGTTGCGCGTCCAAATAGTATTCGTTGAAGCAGAGCGAGGAATCATCGGGCGTGGGCGTGAGAATCTCGGTGTCGGGATAGACCCCGCCCAGGCTCTTGACGATGGCGTCCGGATAAGCCTCCTCCAACATGCGGCGATTGAGCCGGATGACTCCGTTGGAAGTAAGACTGCTGCTGGCGGCCGCTTCCTGGATCAAAGGCGGCAGCTTGATGTCCTTGAAACGTTCGGCCGTGTATATGTTCTCCGCTTCCAGGATGACATTGAAATCCTTGGAGAGGGCCCGCCGCAACGCCGCCTCATCCGGGCTGGAATCGACCGTGTGTTGAGTTTCCTGGCCCAACTTGCCGTACAGGTAACTGGCCAGGGGGTCCTGTTTGCCGCCCTGCCGGAGTTTGGCGGCCAAGCTGCGCGCGTTCAGGAACTGATCCGGCTTGAACCAGGAGGTGCCGTCCCGGCGCGATTTTTCCACACTCGCGCCTATGCCCTCAAAAATGTCGTCCAGCCATCGGAGCCACCGCATGGACCACCACCGCGATGAGCCTTGCAGGAATTTAAAAGTAGGCAACGTGCCGCTGAGGAAGTTTTGGAAAAAGGGCGGGTCGATCTGCGCGTAGCGGTTATACTGGGCGCGGATGTAATCCAGGTAGGTGCCATCCGCCAGCGCGTTTTGGGTGATGATATAGACATCGCGCCGGTCGTAATGCTGGTCCTGCACTGGCTGGCAATCATGCGGAATGAAACTCTCACAGAAGATCGTGTTGGTGGGACAGAAACGACCGGGGTCCGTTCCGCCAAAGAGTACCGCGTCGCGCGCCATTTCCGGATACACCATCTTGCCGAACGCGCCTTTGGCGGCGGCCTCGCGCAAAGTGGCATCGTAAGTCAAGTTGCCGTCCGGCCCCACAAAGGGCGGGGTAAACATATCGTGGCCAAACCAATACCCAAACCAGTGATTGTGCTGCTCGCTCTTGAACCAGTGCGACATGCCGGAGTAAACCGGCATCAGCGCAAAGAGCGCCAGCGTGATCCCCAGCGGCGCGCGCTGATTGTAGATGAAGAGCGAGGCCAGAAATACCACCGTCATTCCCACCAGCATCAGGCTGGCAATGACGGCCGAACCGTACTGGTGGGGCGCAAATGATTGCGCGATCCAATGCGGCAAGCTGGACAGGCTCATCTGATCTTTCCCCTCCAGCCCGTAATAATTCACCGCCGTCACCGAGTATAGCGAGTAAAGGGCCAGCGCGATGGCCACGCCCGCCCCGGCAAAGCCCCAGCGCCGGAACTTCTCGTAGTGCGTCGCCATGAAAGCGGCGGTCAAGGCCATCCCGTAACCAATCAAGATGGCGACCACCGCGTGCGAGGCGGTGAAGAACACTTTGACCAGATCGGCGCTTTGGCGGTCGAGCGTCGGGTTCAGAAAGATGGAGAGCATCACGCCCAGGAACGGATAGATGGCGGCGACGGCGATGACCCAGGAGCGTTCCCGCTTTTGCATTTTGAAAAGGAAAAACAACGGCAGGATCGCAAAAAACATCGCCACCAGGCTGAAGGCGTCGGCCACGCCCGTGAACAGCATGCTCAATTCAGTCATGAAATGACGGGGATCCTTGAAAATGTCCGTCGGATTGAGCTTGTCGTACTGGCCGCGGCTCAAAGCGTGCCAAAAGCCCTCCACCGTGCGCGGGTAGCCCCATTCCATGGGCGGATTGGTCATGCCGGAGATGGCCTCGTAAAAGTAAAAGCAGCCGCCCACACCCATCAACGCAAAGGATGCCAGCGTGGACTTCCATTCGGTCAAAAGCCCGTTGGTTTTGATAGTCAGATAGACGCAAGCCACCACCGACGCCCAGCCCACACCGGTAAAAATCCGGTACACCATTGGATTAGTAGCGTCAAACATGCCTACCATGTGGGCGCTTTTGGCCAACCACCCCAGCACATAGAAAACGCTGTTCAAAAAGAACATGTCCCGCCCCAATTTCGGCTGGCGGGCCGCCACGCCAATCTCGATCCCCATGATGGCCATGGTCAGCGTCTGGTGAATGGTCGCGCAAATTCCCAGGAAGAAAAACGCCGCGAACAGATAGCGCCTCTGGTGTGGCGCATAATTCCACCGCATAATAAAGGCCAGCACCAACAGCATCCACGGCACCCCGAAGAGCGAGATGCGGTTGATCACGACCGACTCTTTCCACATTCCACCAAACCCCATCATCAGCCCGGCCACGATGCCTGCCACCACGCAAATGGCCCCCTCCCATTTGCCGGTCATGTTCTTTAGCTCCTCAATCCCTTCCATCAACATGCTGCTGCCGCGTGAAACCATCATAGCCAGCACGCCGCAAGACAACGCCGCCGTGCTCGCCTCAGCCAGGGCGACCCGCCAGGCGATGTTCTTGAAGGGCACCAGCACCGTCCAAAGCCATGTATAAATGGTCCAAAAGGGGTAGCCCGGCGGATGCGGGATGCCCGCGTAATAGGAAGCCGTGCAAAGTTCCCCGGAATCCTCCAACGTCACTTGCGGCGCCAGGCAAATAAAATAAATCACCCAAACAATGGCCACCGTCGCCAGCGCCGTCAGCCAATCCAGCCGCCGAAACAGCGGTGGCACAGGCCCTTGCGCGGGTTGGGCCGGCGGCGGAGCTTTGGCGGGCGCGGTGGCGGTGGCTTTGGCAGCCGCCGCGGCGTCGCCTTTGGCCGGCGCGCCCTGAGGCGGTCGAGTTTTAGAATTCATCTGTTACATCACATTGACCAGCATCCATCCACCGGACTAGACACCGAAAACGGTTCATTTGTATAAGAGCCTTCCCCCCAATGGGCAATCAAGAAAAGCGACAATGTTTCAGCAAATTCTTGGGGAGCGCAGTCGTCTCGACCGCATCCGTCGGCGTCTCGCCGACGGAATCTTCCGACCGGCCCCAGCCCTGCTTCAGGGAGAGATTTCGCCGAAGAATTTCGCTCATTGCTCCCCAGAACAAGCGCACGCCGCTCCATCTCCCTCTCCTCCACACACTTGTGGAGGAGAGGGTCGGGGTGAGGAGGCCTCTTTCTCGATGGAGGTCCATGGGGACGTTACAAGCGCCCCCCCACGCCGTGCGGTTGGATTTGGTTGGATTTGGTTTGATCTCGTCGCATCCGTCCTATGCGTCCTACTCGTCCCCATCCGCCCCACACTCAGGCACAAGCATGAAAGTCTCATGGCGCAATACTCTCACCATTCGCGCCCGCCGTCTAGTGGTGCCGCACCACCATTCGGTGACGTGCCTCAGACGGGCCGCGCCACGTCAATAGTCCAATAAATAAGTCATTCTCTCCATTCACATCCGTCGGCTGTTCGTGTTAGTATTTCCCGCATGCCGCGATACCAACTCCTTTTGCCGCTCCTTCTCGGGCCGTTCCTGGCCGCAACCGCCTCAGGCGAGCTTTCCCTGCGCACCCAGGCTAACGTCATGGTCGAACTGACCTTGACCGCCGCGCGCGCTTACACCGACCCCTTCAACCAGGTGGAAGTGGACGCGGTTTTTGTTGACCCATCGGGACACGAGTTGCGCGTCCCCGCTTTTTGGGACGGCGGCAAGACCTGGAAGGTGCGCTACGCCTCGCCACTGCCTGGGACGCATCCGTTCCACACCGAGTGCTCCCAGGCCGATGATCGTGGCCTGAACTCTGTGAGCGGGACGGTCGAAATCGTTCCTTACACGGGCGACAATCCTCTTTACCGTCACGGCCCCTTGCGCGTGGCGGCCAGCCGCCGCTATCTGGAACACCTCGACGGCCAGCCCTTCTTTTGGCTCGGCGACACTTGGTGGATGGGTCTCTGCCACCGGCTTCATTGGCCGGACGAATTCCAACAATTGACAGCCGACCGCAAGGCCAAGGGCTTCAATGTCATTCAAATCGTCGCGGGTCTCTATCCCGACATGCCTCCCTTTGATCCGCGCGGCGCCAATGAGGCCGGATTCCCCTGGACAACCAATTATGACCGCATCCGCCCGGCCTACTTTGACGCGGCGGACAAGCGCCTCGGCTATCTGGTTGAGCAAGGCTTCACGCCCTGCATCGTGGGAGCGTGGGGTTATTTCATGCCCTGGATGGGTGTTGCGAAAATGAAGGCACATTGGCGCTATCTCATCGCCCGTTATGGCGCCTGGCCGGTCGTTTGGTGCGCCGCCGGCGAAGCCAATCTTCCCTGGTACCTGGCCAAAGGCTTTCCTTACGACGACCGCCAACAGGTCCACAATTGGACCGCCGTGCTGCGCTACATTCGCGCCACCGATCCGTGGCATCGCCCGTTGACTTTGCATCCCACCGGCATCGGACCACTGACCGCGCGCCACTCGACCGAGGATGCGGCTTTGCTGGATTTCGACATGTTGCAAACGCCTCATGGCCGCGAGGGAGCCGTGCCCGTCACGGTCAACGCCGTGCGCCAATCCTACGCCGCCCACCCCGTCATGCCGGTCATTGACGGCGAAGCCAGCTACGAAATGCTCGGCGACAGCCTGCCGACAGAATGGACGCGCCGGATGTTCTGGCTCTGCTTGATGAACGGGGCGGCGGGCCACACCTACGGCGCCAATGGCATCTGGCAATGCAATCGTCCGGGCGAGCCTCATGGCAAATCCCCCCACGGCGGCACTTACGGCATCATTCCCTGGAATGAAGCCATGCACTTGCCCGGTTCGCAACAAGTCGGTTTCGGCAAAACGCTCCTGGAAGATTTCCCTTGGCAAGATTTCCAACCCCATCCCGAATGGGCCGCCTTCGATCCGTCCCTGCTCGCCAAAGCCTCTTGGATTTGGTATCCCGAAGGAAATCCCGCCGTGGACGCCCCCGCCGTCGCGCGTTTTTTTGAGCGGACGTTTGTCCTGCCGGCCGGACGCACGGTGGCGAGCGCCCGTTTGCGCATCTCCGCCGATGATCAATTCGCCGCCCGGCTCAACGGAACGGAAATCGGCCGCGGCGAAGATTGGCACGTCGTCCGGGAGTTCAACGACATCACCCGTTCGCTACAAGCCGGAACCAATGTCCTCTTTGTCAGCGCCACCAACATGCCCGCCCCCGCCGCAAATCCCGCCGGCTTGATCGCCGCGCTGGATATCCAATTTGCCGACGGCGAAAAACTACAAATTGTTTCTGACAGCGCCTGGCGTTGCGCGAAATCCGACCCCGCCGACCTTTGGACCAACGCCATCATCGCGGCCCCCTTCGGCCAGGAGCCCTGGAGCGAAATGGGCGGCGGGAACGACGACGCCAACGGCCCGCAGTCGGCGGGCATTCCCAGCGTCGTGCGCGTCATCTACGTCCCGCGCGCCGAGCTGGTCGAAGTGCGTCATTTGGTTGAACACGCGGCCTACCGGGCGCGATGGTTCGATCCCGTCACCGGCGCCATCACGCCCTTGGGCGGGATCCGTGCCGATGAAAAAGGTGTGTGGCGTTGCGCAGCGCCCGCCGGCCTGGAGCACGATTGGGTGTTGATCCTTCAATAGAATTCGCCCAAAAAAAGTCGGATGTGGCGTAGTGCCCGGCATCAAGATGAAATATTGGGGCGTCGCGGCAGCAACGCCCTACCACCTTTTCCATGGTAGGGCGGCGCTGCCACGCCGCCCCAATATTTTTTCGTTCGTCACCATTGTCCGCAAAAAATCGAGATGCGCCCGCCGGCCGGCGTTTTGGCGCTGTGAAATGCGTTGCAATCCGGGCGGTCGTGGGAGGATAGTCAAACGAAACGGCAACAAACACTCATTAACCCTATGAACAACAAGTCAATTGGGAAATGCCGGTTGAAAACACTTTGGCGCGCCGGCATGGCGGCTCTCCTGACGGCTTTGCTCACTTCTTCCGCCCTGGCCATGGATGTCCTCTACGCTTTTCAATCCGCCCCGGACTGGCCGGGGAATATCCTCGTTGCCAGCAACGGCGTTATCTATGGCACGTCCATGTTTGGCGGACTCGACGATACAGGATTATTTTTTTCAGTGACACCGGATGGGACCGTGACACAACTGGCGTCGCTAACCTCATTTTACGGGCTTCAGACGCCACCGCTGGTCGAAGGCCCGGACGGAAACTTCTACGGCACCTCTTCAGAGGAGGGCGCTGTATTTCGCGTGACTCCGAGCGGAGTGGTGACCACTCTCGTGACTTTCACCGGGACAGATGGCGAGCCCGAGTCCCCGAACGGACTGCTGCTTGGAAACGACGGCAATTTTTATGGCACCTCATCCCAGGGCGGGAGCAATGACCTGGGCGCAATTTTTGAAGTCACAACCAACGGGTCGTTCACCACGCTTTTTTCTTTCGACGGCACCAATGGCAGCTTTCCTTCGGCCTGTTTGATCCAGGCCACTGACGGCAACTTTTATGGCACAGCGGGGGCTGGCGGAGCCTATTCTGATGGAACGGTATTCGTTATGACGCCCGGCGGCCAAGTGACGACTCTGGCTACTTTTAACAACACCAACGGCGCTTCGCCGGAAAGTCCCTTGGTCCAAGGCCGTGACGGCAATTTTTATGGCACTACCGCTTTCGGCGGGAAATTGGTGGACGGTTCCGGCATGGGGACGATTTTCAAGATGACGCCCGGCGGCGAGATCACCACGCTGGTGAAGTTTATTGGGACCAACGGCCAGAATCCCGGCGCCTCAGGTTTGGTTCAAGGCACCAACGGAAATTTCTTCGGCACCACGGTGTATGGCGGAAATTTGAAGGTACAATATGGCCTCGGCTGGGGAACGGTTTTCGAGGTCACGACCAATGGCGATTTGACAACCTTGGTTTCGTTCGACGGCGCCAACGGCGCCTCCCCTTATGCCGGCGGCTTGATGATGGACACCAATGGCAACCTGTATGGCACCACCGCCTACGGCGGCAGCGGGGGATTGGGAACGCTCTTCAAGTTGGATGAACAGGGTGCCTTCACCAATCTTGTGTCCTTTGGAGTTCCAGGCGGATTTTATCTCACCCACAAGCTCGTCCAGGGCAGCGATGGCACTTTCTACGGCTCGGCCTCGTGGGGCGGCATAGGCGTCAACAGCGATGATGTCATCCAAGACGGCGGAGGAACGATTTTCAAAATGACGCCATCGGGCGCGGTCAGCACTTTGGTCGTCATGAATGGAACCAATGGCACTTATCCGCAGGATATGGTGATTGGAGCCGACGGTAATATCTATGGCAGCACCGCCTACGGCGGCGATTTGAGTCTGAATTATGGGGAGGGCTCTGGCACGGTGTTCAAAATGACGCCCGACGGCGTGTTGACCACCCTGGGCATGTTCACCGAAAACAATGGCAACGTTCCGGACGCGGGGATCGTCGCGCACCCCGACGGTTTCTTTTACGGCACATGCGAGACCGGCGGCACGGGTCAAGGGGGCACCGTCTTTCGATTTTCGACCAACGGCGGATTGGGCGCCATTGTGGATTTTAGTGACAGTGCCGGCCAGATCAGGTTCCCCAACGCCCTCACCGTGGGTAAGGATGGTGATCTCTATTGCACGACTACCTACGGCGGGAGTTCCAACCAAGGCGCCTTCATTAGAATAACGCCCATCGGACAAGTCTCATTACTTGGTTCGTTTAATACCAATGTAGGATCGTACCCCGATTTCGGCCTGGTGCAGGGCACGGACGGGAACTTCTACGGCACCACGACCGAGGGTGGCGCCAATGAAAATGGGACAATA
>Ga0302324_100020193_pt1 | contig 13046 bp, 11 predicted proteins | sample Palsa_T0_1_FD_201949 | JGI IMG/M metagenome (GOLD analysis project Ga0302324, IMG submission 201949) | Peat permafrost microbial communities from Stordalen Mire near Abisko, Sweden - Palsa_T0_1 | ecosystem: Environmental > Terrestrial > Soil > Palsa > Peat permafrost | place: Sweden: Abisko...
GCAACAAAACAGAGAGCATGACGGGTCGCCCCAGCGCCCCGGTCAGATCAACTCCGCCCCGACCCGAGATTGTGCCAGCCGCCATCCGCAGCGATCAGCACGTCGGCCTCCTTCGGCCCCCAGCCGCCGCGCTCGTAAGGAAGAACCGGGGAAGGCGCGTCGAGCACTGAGGCGACGGCAGCCCAGGCGGCCTCGACCGCGTCCTCTCTTGTGAACAGCGCGCCGTCGCCCGCCATTGCGTCCCCGAGCAGCCGGGCATACGCCGATTGCTCGCCCGGATGCTCGTCGGCCAAGGTGAGTTCGCGCTGGTCGCCGACAAACTCCTTGCCAGCGCGCTTGACGCGCGCGGCGAGCGCGACGACGGCGGTCGGCGAGAGTTGAAAGCGAAAATAATCGTTGCGGCCGGTGATCGGCGCCGAATCGGCGAACAGCCGCTGTGGCGGCGGCTTCAGCTCGACCAGCACCTCGGTCACGGTCTGCGCAAGATATTTGCCGGAGCGCAGGTACCACGGCACCCCCTGCCAGCGCCACGAGTCGATGAAAAGCCTGAGGGCGCAGAACGTCTCGACGTCGGAGTTCTTCGCCACATCTGGCTCGTCGCGATAGCCGACATATTGACCACGCATCAGATCGCTGGGGTCGAGCGGGCGCATCGCCTGAAAAACCTTGGCTTTCTCGTCGTGCACGAAGCCATAGTTGCTGCCGGCGGGCGCCTCCATGGCGAGCAGCGCGACAATCTGGAACAGGTGGTTCTCGATTACGTCGCGCAGGCAGCCGGCGCTCTCGTAGAAGGCGCCGCGGCCGTTGATGCCGAAATCCTCCGCCAGCGTCACCTGGACGCTCGCGACATAGTTGCGGTTCCAAATCGGTTCGAGGAACGCATTGGCGAAACGGAAGTAGAGGATGTTCATGATCGCCTCCTTGCCGAGGAAGTGATCGATGCGGAAGATCGAATCTTCCGGGAAGACGCTGCGCGCGACCCCGTTGAGCGCGCGCGCGGAGCTAAGATCGCGCCCGAACGGCTTTTCGACGATGACGCGCGCATCGCCGGCGAGACCGGCGCCGCCGAGCCCTTTGATCACCGTCTCGAACAGAGCGGGCGGGATCGCCAGATAGTGCGCGGGGCGCGCTGCGCCGCCCAGCGCCTTCTTTATCGCCCTGTAGGTGGCCTGATCGTTGTAGTCCCCGCTGACGTAGCTGAGGAGGGACAGCAGGCGGTGTAGCGCGGAAGAATCGTCGATGCCGCCCGATCGTTCCACGCTATCCTTCACGCGGTCGCGCAACTGCGCCAGGCTCCAGTTCCGCCCGGCGACGCCAACGACCGGGACGTCCAGGGCGCCACCTTTGGCGAGCTCGTAAAGCGCGGGAAAGATCTTCTTGTCCGCAAGATCGCCGGTCGCGCCGAACAGCACCAGTGCGTCCGAACGGGGAGGGGTCATGGGGGCCTCGCTGCTGGGGTTCGATCACTATGGGGGCACGCCAATCGTCTTGACTTTAACACAGTGGCGTCTTGGGACGAGAGCGGGCGAGGTGTTCGGTAACCAAAATAAGGATAAAGGACATTATCATATACCATTCTTAAACGCGCTTGTTGGTGAGGCAGCGGGGAACCGGATCAGCGCCACGTCTTTCTGAAGCTCGGCGATCTCTATCCTGTTCACGTCGGCGACGCCGGTTACCCGCAGAGCGGAGTAGATCGTGGATCGTTCGACCATAAATCCGGGCGATTCCACTCTGGGTCGAGGAGCAGGCCGATATCAGCCGCCTCAAAAATCCGCGGCCTTCAGAGTTTCTGCAGGCGAATAGTGCGCATGACCACTATCTCGGCACGCGCCTGCGTAACGTGGCAGCGTCTCGTAGTGACCCTCGAGGACGTGCGGAGGACAACAGACATGCGGACCCGCGTTCGTTCGATTCGCGTTTGTGTTCCGCAGCGGAAGCCGAATAGTCGCGCGCTGAAGCGGCCTCGACTCAGCTCAGCTTCGGCGTCAAGTCCGGATCGCCTTTAGCCATAGCGCGGCGATATGCGGGCCGCTCACCGATGCGTTGCAGGTAGGCTAGGATGTTTGGATGGGGCGCGAGATCGACCGGCTGGAAGAGGCGCATCGTGGTGAGCGAGAACACGCTCATAATGTCGGCCGCCGTGAACTCCCGGCCCGCGAGGTATGGGGCCTCGCCGAGCCGTGCCTCCACATGCGCCATCACCCGGTCGAGCCGACCCTGTACCGACGCCTGCACCGGATGATCCGCAGGCAGTCTCACGCGGCTCATCATCAGTAGACGTCCCATCGCCGGTTGCAAGTTGCCATTGGAAAAATGGAACCAATAGAGGAAGGCCGCGTAGTCCGGATGCGCGGGGCCGAGCTTGAGGCGACCGCCGCCATGCTTCACGATGATGTATTCGACGATCGCGGCCGACTCGGCCAGCAACAGATCGCCGTCCTCGATCAGGGGCGCCGCGCCTAGAGGATGCAGCGCCTTGAGCTCAGGCGGCGAGAGGATTGTGACGGGGTCGCGGGTGTAGTGCCGAATTTCGTAGGGAAGACTCAGCTCTTCGCACAGCCAGACGATGCGTTCGGATTGAGAATGGCCGAGGTGGTGGATTCTGAGCATGGGAACTGCACAAGATGGTTAAGGACCATCAATTGTGCCAGATGGCCCCCCGCCCATCCAGCCTTTTCCAATCCAGTTCTGCGCGGCGCGGTTGGGCGCGCCTGCACGGCTGAGCGGCTGGGGATTACTGCAGAGCATTGAGAGCTGCTTGACGCCGTTTGGACATGCCTGCGCGACCATGTCGTTTTCATCGAAAAGAGCTCGGCGTTGCCGACGCGGCTCTCAACGCGACGCCGCGTTCCCTCCATCCTGCGCCAGGTTAGCCCGTCACCAGCCGCCCTTTGCCGATAACGGCTCAATCGTGAGCGATCGCGGAGAGCCTGCCAGCGTTCTCGATGTCAAAGCGGGTGACGAGGCCCTTGTCTATTTGGAAAACATGCCGGACGGTCTCATGAGAAGCACTTTGCCCTCAAGGTCTCGCACGACTTGGTGGACCTCTACCGCGGTCGCTCCGTCGTCCCGCTGGGTGACGTGCATGGGGTCGACCTGAGGTGCTATCGCAGCCCACTGCTTCGTCCAGTAAGCTCGGACGGCGTCGCGCCCGTGCACGCGCCCACCGTCCATGCCATTCGCCCAGTCAACGTTTTCGGCCAGGAGCGTCAGAACGGCCGGGATGTCCCGTCGGTTGAAGCCCTCGTAGAGTTGCCGCACTAGCGCGTCGTTATTCACCATCTGCTCGGTCCTTCTATTCGTTCGTGAGCAACGAGGCCCGGATCACGCGCGACCCGGCCGACAATTTGACGCCCGCCGATGCTCGCGGCCTCGCCGAGTCGATTGCCCTCGCGCTCCGGTTTGAGGATCGCAAGCGAAAACACGACGCCGCCGAATACATGGCCGCCATTGCCGCGGAGCGCGTCGTGCGGCACTTGGAGCGGGTCGGGCTTGTGGTCATGAAGAAACCACCTCTCGGCGGACATTCGGCGCTTGGGCGGGGTTTCGAGCGCTAGGGACGAAATCCAATCAGCTTGACCGGTTTCGACGTCAAGCGGACATTGCAAATCATAACGGTGTACGTTGCAGGGGGGTAGTCGACGCCGCACTTGAGCCGCGGAACTGCTCCATAGGCCGGCATGCGCTATGCGCTCGCCGCAAACAAATCCCATCGACCAGGGAGGCCCTTGAGTTCGTGCGATCCGCGCTCCGCGAATTTCAGCCCGGCCCCTGCCACGAGGTCCGTGACAACTCTGGAAACGAGAACTTCGTCGGGTTGAGAGTGCGCCATGACGCGAGCCGCCGCGTGCACCGCTACTCCGCCGATGTCGTGGCCTCTGATTTCGATTTCGCCGGTATGGAGGCCGGCGCGCGTCGGCAGGCCAATCTGTTTCGCCGCCGCGCCAAAAGCCAACGCACAGCGAACTGCGCGGCCCGGTCCATCAAACGTCGCCAAAATCCCATCGCCAGTCGACTTGACCAGAGTACCGCGATGCTTTGCGATGGTCTGAATCGCCAATTGATCGTGACTGTCCAGCAATCTTCGCCACGCCAGATCGCCTATCGCGGCGGCGCTGCGCGTGGAATCGACGATATCTGTAAACAGCACCGTGGAGAGAACGCGTTCGAGATCGCCCGACGAACCATCGCGATGCCCCGTGACGAACTCTTCGATGTCGCCGAGCGACGCTTCGACGTCGCCGGTGAAGAAAGCGTGATCCCCGCCTGGATATTCGATAAACTTGGCGTCTTGAATTTGCGCCGCCAGTTCGCGACCCAGTTCAACCGGGATCACCAAATCCTTTTGACGATGGAGCACAAGCGTAGGAACTCGCACGGACGGGAGGATCGAACTGACGTCGATTTGCGCATTCAGCAACATAAAAGATTTGACGGCTCCCGGACTTGCCGAGAGCCGCTCAAATTTGGCGAATTGAGCAACGGCGTCCGCGTTTGCCGCCAAGCTTGGAGCGACACGCTTCATCATTGCGCCGGTTCCCCATAGTTTTATACGCTCTCGTATCAGTTCCTCGAAATTATCAGGCAGGTCGCGTCGCTTCCCATAGCCGCCGCACAGGATCAGTTTGGAGACTCGCTCCGGATATGTAGCGGCAAACAAGATGCTCATCGCGCAACCTTCGGAATGCCCAAAGAGCGTCGCCCGTTTGGAACCGACGACATCCATAATCGCGCGAACATCATCCATCCGCTGTTCGAGCGAAGGTGCGTCGGACATTTTGTCGGATAATCCCTGTCCTCTTTTATCGAAGGTAATGACTCGAGCGAACTTGGAGAGGCGGCGCAAAAAAGCGGTCCACCCAGCCAACTCATGCTGGAACTCAATGTGCGACATGAAGCCCGGGATCAAAATAATATCGAGCGGCCCGTCGCCCATCACCTGGAAGGCGACGCTGACGTCGCCGCTGAGCGCGTAACGCGTAACGGGCAATTCCATAGCATCCATTGGCCGCGTTCCTTAGAAAAGGGTCGTAGGCAACGGTCGTCCCGTCCGCCAAAAGGAGCAAGCCCGGGCCGGGCACTGATGATAAGCTCAAGTCGACCGCTCTTGGGCCGATCCTAGCACAAGACCACGAGGGAGAACCGCGGCTTCCTCAGGCGCGTGAACACGTCATTTGGAGGGTGCGAGTGACCGCTAATTGCGCACTCGGCACGGCCGGTGTCGACGTTTAGCGGACATAGCGGATAGCAATTAGTTGTATTCAACTGTCCTTCCGTCGAACGGCGTGGCCGTTCCTGCGGTCAGTCTCGTTGCGACGACAAAGGCGATAAGCGCGCCGGCGGCACACAACAGCATTGCCGTAATGAAGGGGGTAAGGGTGGCGTCATACGCGAGCGCCATAGCCGCGCCGCTGACACCAGCGAAGGCGTATTGCAGGACACCCAGCAATGAGGAGACTGACCCGGCATGGCTGGCGGGAGCGCTTTTCATGACGAGCGCGATGCCATTGCCGACCACGAGCATCAGGCTCGCCATGGCAAGGAAAATCAAGGCGCCGGCCACGTAGACCCCGATCGCCATAGCAAGGGTGGCGATAAGGAGCGCGACGCAGCAGGCGGCGTGCAGCAGAAGTCCAAAAACAAGAATCTCGGGTTCCGTCCAGCGGCTCAACAGTAGCACGTTGATCTGGCCGCCGATCACCATCCCGACGGCAATGCCGGCGAGCACCAGGCTGTAAATTGCCGGCGGCAGGCCGAAATGGTCGACGAACACAAACGACGATGAGCCGATGTAGGCAAATAACCCCGCCATGGCGAAAGCGCTTGAAAGGGTCAGCCACGCGAGCCTGCCGCGTGTGAAAAGGCCAGCATAGTCGAGCAAGGTGACGCGGAGGCCCGCAGTCGCACGGCGTGAGGATTCCAGCGTCTCTGGCACGATCTTGAGCAGAGCCACGAGCGAGGCAGCGCCAAAGAGCGCTAGGAACCAGAAAATCGCCTGCCACCCTATCGCGGCGACCAAAAGCCCGCCAATAGGCGGCGCAACGATCGGTGCGACCATCATGACCTGTAACAACGCCGAAAACAATTTCGCTACCTCGCGTCCTTGATAGCGATCAGTGATAATCGCTCGTGGAATGACCAGCCCGGCTGCCGCGCCAAGGCCCTGAAGCGCTCTTGCGATCATGAATATCGCCATGTTCTGCGAAAGAGCCGCGAGGACCGACGCCAGAACAAACAACAAGATTCCAAATGCGAGCGGTCGGCGTCGTCCGAACCGATCGGTCACGGGTCCGTAGAAAAGTTGTCCGATAGCGGCTCCGCCGACAAATACGGAGAGAGATGTTTGCATCGCGCCAGGGTTTGCTCCGAGAGAACGTCCGATGTCGCGGAAGCCCGGCAGATACAGGTCGATCGCCATCGCATCGAAGGCGGTGATGACGCCCAGAACTACAATTAGCGGCAGCGTAGGGGTGCGGGGTCGGTCAGATTTCATGCAGTCCTCGCGGCAAATTGAGAGACCAGCTTCCACGGCGCACACCGGCGTGGTAATCAGACTGATCAGTCGGAAATAGTTATGCGACTGATCAGTCGGAAAGGCAAGGGGCTAGATTTGACGCGGAAAAAGGAAATTGATCGGGATCGGATCCTGGATGCCGCCGAGCGTGTGATCCTTGAATCCGGAGGCCGAAATTTCACGCTCGACGCCGTCGCCGAGCGTGCGGGGATCAGCAAGGGCGGTCTCGTCTACAGCTTCGCGACCAAGGATGGATTGGTCCGCGCGGCGTTAGAGCGGGAAGTAACACGCTTTCAAGAAGCGGTACGCCAGCGGCTTGGGGGCAGGCCGGTTGAGCCTTTCGAATTGGTTCTAGCCCACATCGACGAAGCGCTCGATGAGGACGACGCCGCGACACGCAAGGCGGCTTTTCTCGTAACCGCGTTGGTGCACGCCCCCGATATGATGGAACCAGCACGACGGTATTATCGCGCACTGCTCGATCCGCTCCTGTCTGATTCCGGCGCAGCCCATGAAGTTCGTCACGCCCTGCTTGCCGTTGAGGGAATTTTCCTGCTCCGAGGACTAGGCTTCGTCGAGGTCTCGGCGGAGGAGCACAAATCCGTCCTGCTTCACGCGCGAGACATCGTCGCCGGGGTGCTGGCCGGACGTTAAGCGCCGTGAGGGTTGAACCATCCGAGTTAGGTCGGAAGCCGCCCTGCGAGCCTCGGCGAACGGCCGCTCTTTGCGCACACCGGACGGCCGGTGTCGGTGGAGTCGAGACGTGGCGCGGTGGCGTTAGGTCGAGCATGTCTCGCGGTGTTACGGCGCACACGCAAAGCGGCCGTTGAGACGTGGCGATCCAGGGGACCCACCGCTGCCGCCCTTCAGTGAGACCTTGCGAAACCCTCGCCTCTAGCGCGCGGGGACGAGATATGGCGGTCGGTGCGCGTCCGGTAGCGGCTCGAGGCGCGCCAACAGCTCGAGATTGGGTCGCAGCGACCGTCGCAAGTGCGCTTCGAGCGCGGCGGCGGCGGATTCCGAATTTCCGTCCAGCAGGGCGTCGTAGATTTGCCGATGTTCGGCGAGCATCTTGAGGAGCTCCGGGGTGCGCTGATGCGACACGAACGTCGAATGAATCACCACGATGACCAGCTGGCTGCGCGCAATCGCCTCGAGCAAGGCTGTATTGGGGCAATGGCCCAGCGTGTCGTGATGAAGATCGCGCTCGATCCGCTCGAGTTCGCCGGGCTCGATCTGGCTGGCGCGGGCGCGGCGCACTCTGTCACGGCGGCGGGCGAGTTCGCCCTTGCTCAGATGAGGAAACGACTGACGCAGCGCTTCCGGTTCCAGGAGCCAGCGGATCTCGAAATGATGGGCGACGTCGGCGGGCGTCAACGGCCCGGCGTACCAGCGCTGGTTGCGGTCCTGAACCGCGATGCCGGTTCGTTCAAGTTGGGTCAGCACTTCATGCGCGATCGTGCGGCTGACGTTGAAGTGCTCGGCGAGCGCGCTTTCGTTGAGAAGGAACCGCCCATAGACGACGCATGCCGCGACCGAATGCTCGACTCCGTGATAGATATGGTTGCGGCGATTGCGAACTTGGCGCGGCTCGGCGAGATGCGCGGGCAATTCAAGGCCCGCCTGAAGGAGGTCTAACCGCCGTGGCTCAGGCGAGCTTCGCCTTCGGCCCTTGACGAGGTAGCCGCGCCCATCGAAATCGGAGATGAGACCTTCCTTGTGAAGCAGCTTGAGCGCGATGCTAGCCGGTATACGGCTCGTCTGAAACGCTCTCGCGACGCTCGCTTCGCCCAACACCAAGCCGTCCATCAGCGCGCCGCGCTCCAGGTGATCGCGCAGCACCGAATGGATGACGCCATAAAGCGGCTCGTCCTTGAGGTCCTCTGCTCTCTGGTCCTGCGACGGCATGCTCACCCCATCGTTGCGCCGGCCCTTTCGATCTCGGCCATCTCTATCAGCAATGATCGCATATTGCATTCGATATGCGCTCATCGTAGGCTTGGCGATCCATCGATGGACCGGCCCGCCATTGGCGCCCGCGAAGCCATCGCGCTCAAGGGAGGATACGATGCTTTCCATTCGCGGTCTCGTTCGCTGTTCCGCGCTTCTCGGGCTGGTTCTCTTCGCTGGAGCGGCCGTCGCCTCCGACAACAAGATCGCCCTCATTCCCGGGGGGCCGCATCCCTATTTCAAACCTTGGGAGCAGGCCGCCGCCGACGCCAAGAAGGATTTCGGCATCGCGGCCGTCGATTTCAAAGTCCCGTCGGATTGGAAGCTCAATCTGCAGACCGAGCTGATCGAGAGCCTCGTCGCCCAGGGCTATAAGGGCTTCGGCATCTTCCCGGGCGATGCGGTCGGCATCAATTCGACCTTGTCGGAACTGAAAGGCAATGGGATCCCCTCGATTGCGCTCGCCGGGTGCGCGCAGGACCCGACCGACGCCGCGTTCTGTCTGGGCACCGACGTCTATCGCTCCGCCTATCTCGGGACGAAGGAGCTCATCAAGGCGATGGGCGGCAAAGGCAACGTCGTCCACCTTGCGGGCCTCCTCGTCGATCCCAACACGACGCTGCGCGTGAAGGCGGTCGAAACCGCGGTCGCAGAGTCCAACGGCGCCGTGAAGCTCCTGCAAACCGTGGCGGACACCGACTCCCAGGAAGCCGCGGACCAGAAGATCAACGCGCTGCTCGCCGCCCAGAAGGACGAGATCGGCGGCATGATCGCGACCGGCTACATCCCGTCGGTCGTCGCGTCGAAATCGCTGCGCACTCTCGGCGACAAGCGCATCAAGTTCATCGGCATCGACGATGACCCGATCGTGCTCGACGCCATTAAGGACGGTTTCGTATCGGGGACAATGGCGCAGAACCCTTATGGGCAGGGCTACATCGCGGCCTACGTGCTCGATCTCCTCGCCAGCGGAACGTGCACGGTGAAGGCCGACGCGCCGTGGATCAAGACGCCGCAGACGACGCGCTTCATCGATTCCGGAACACTCGTGATCAACACCGCCAACCTGACCTCCTACAAGGACGACCTTAAGAAGGTGACCGGCGATATCCAGAGCAAGTTCAAGACGACCTACCTGACTTGCAAGTAAGCGGTGGGGTCCCCTGGTTTGCCGCCTCGACCATGCGTAGCGCGGTGGAGGGGCGCGGCGGCTCCGGGTCCGCGCTCGCTAGCCTGAAGCCATTGCCCTAACGCGGGCTCGAGCAATATTGATAAATATGACCGACGAAGCCATGAGCGAAATGTCGGCGCGTCGGCGCTTCGGCTTGGGCGGAGTTCCCGCGCAATTCGGCCTCGCGATCATCATCGCCGCCTTTTGGGCCGTGTTCGCCTGGCGCGCGCCCGGATTTCTTTCGCCGTTCAATCTCTTTTCCGTCGGACGCGCGCTTGCGGTCGACATCGTGATCGGCTTCGCCCAGATGGCGGCGCTCGCCACCGGGGGCATGAATCTGTCGGTCGGCTCGATCGGCGTCTGCGCCGTTATGACCGGCGGGTACCTCATGCAGACGCTGGCATTGCCGGTCCCGGTCGCCATTTTCGGCGCGCTCGGGCTCGGGGCGGCGCTCGGCTGGCTCAATGGCTTCGTCATCGCGCGCAGCGGCGTCAGCGCCTTCATTATCACGCTGGCGAGCGCCAATCTCTACTCCGGCGCCATGCTCATTCTAACCAAAGCAGTCCCGCTCAACAGCCTGCCGATGGAGGTTGGCGCGTTCGGAAAAATGAAGATCGCCGGCCTCGTATCGCCGCTGCTCGTCATTGCTCTGGCGGTCGGCTTGGTGCTATTCGTCTTCTATCGCCATTCCGTTCTTGGCCGGCAAATCCTCGCCGCCGGCGCCAACGCCCGCGCCGCCAAAATGTCGGGCGTGCCGGTCGATCGCGTCATCACGATCAGCCATGCGCTCTCGGGCCTTCTGGCGGCGACGGCCGGCATGATGGTGGTCGCCCATCTTGGCGCGGCGATGCCGGCGGTCGGCGGCGAAGACTGGCTGCTGCCCTCTTTCCTCGGGCCGGTGCTCGGCGGCACGCCGCTTTCGGGCGGAGCGGTGGCGGTGGCCGGCACGATGCTCGGGGCCCTGCTGGTGACCACGATCCGCAGCGGGCTCCTGGTGCTGCAGATCGGCAACTACTGGCTCCAGCTCTACCTCGGCGTGATCCTGCTTCTCGCCGTTCTCGTCGATCGCTATCGCGCGCTTTACCAGGAGCGTCGCGGAATCCCCATGCGATGACTCTGTTCCGCCGCCTTCTACTAGTCGAGTGGTCCGGCCTGGCGGTCGCCATCCTTTTGGGCGCGTTGGCGCTCAGCGTCATCGCGCCGAACTTCCTCACCGAATTCAACCTCTATGTGATGCTGCGCAGCCTCAGCGTCGGCCTGCTCGTCGCCTTCGCCCAAATGGTGACGCTCGGCGTCGGCCAGATGAACATCGCCGTCGGCGCGCTCGGCGGCCTGACGGCCATCATCTTCGGCGCGACCATTGAGCTCTACGGCTTTCCGCTTCTTCTGGCGATTCCGCTCGCGCTGGCGATCGGCGCACTGGGCGGCCTGATCAACGGCCTTCTGACCGCGCGCACTGGCGTCAACGCCTTCATCATCACTCTCGCGACCGCATCCGCGTTCACGGGAATCAATTTCGGCATCACCGGGTCGATCCCGTTCTACAAAATGCCCGCTTCCCTGGTCGCCTTCGGCGACCACCATCTTGGGGCCATGCCCTACCTGCTCGTTGCGCCGCTGATCGTCGCCTTCCTGCTCGGCCTATTCTTCTCGCGCGCCGCGCCGGGGCGCGAGCTCCTTGCCTTTGGCGGCAATCCGCAGGCCGCGGAACTCAGCGGCATATCGCGCGAGCGCGTCGTTGTATCGGCTCACGTTCTGTCGGGCCTGCTCGCCGCCGCGGCCGCGGTGCTCGCGGTCGCGCAGCTCGGGTCGGCGCAACCGACCATCGGCGCCGACTGGCTGCTTCTATCCTTCGCCGCGCCGATCATCGGGGGCGCCGCGCTGACCGGCGGCCATATCTCGGTGCTCGGCACCCTGTTCGCGGTGTTGCTGCTCGGGCTGATCCAGAACGGCATGGTGCTGGCGAAGGTCGATCCCTATTGGGTGCAGTTCGTGCTCGGCGCTCTCATCCTCGCAGCCGTCGGCTTGAACCGCTGGCGGGCGGTTAACAGCGGGGTCGCCTGAGATGGGCCTCGCGCTCGAAGCGGTCAGCAAGACCTTTCCCGGCGTCAAGGCGCTCGACAGCGTTTCGCTCGATCTCAAGGCGGGCGAAATCCATGCTCTGATGGGCGAAAACGGTGCCGGCAAATCGACGCTGATCAAGATCGTCACGGGCCTCATCCGCCCCGATTCCGGCCGCGTTCTCCTGGACGGCCGGGCGGTTCAATTCGGCTCGCCGCGCGATGCGCTGAGCGAGGGCGTCTCGGCGGTCCATCAGGAGAGAAATCTCATCCCGCGATTCAGCGTCGGGGAGAACATTCTGCTCGAGCGCCTGCCGACCCGGAACGGCCTCGTCGACTATGGCGCCGTCGCGCGGGAGGCGCGCCGCTATCTCGAACTGCTCGACCCCGGCATCGACGCGCGGGCCAAAGTGCTCAGCCTGTCGGTCGCGCAAATGCAGATCGTCGAGATCGCCAAGGCGTTGTCCAGCGAGGCCAAGATCCTGCTGCTGGACGAACCGACCGCGTCGATCACCGAGCACGAGACGGCCGCCCTCTTCAAGCTGCTCAGAAAGCTGCGCGACGATGGCGTTGCGATTGTCTTCGTTAGCCACAAGCTGGAGGAAGTCTTCGCCATCGCCGACCGCATCACGGTTCTGCGCGACGGCAAGAATGTCGCCAGTGGCGCGCCGATGGAGGACATGACGCGCCAGACGCTTGTCTCGCTCATGATCGGCCGCCCCGAGCGGGTCGCCGAGATCGCAGAGCGGCAGGTCGATCCGTCGCGCGTCGTGCTCGAAGCGCGGGGGCTTTCGACGACGCGTGGCCACAAGAACATTACCTTCGCCCTTCGCCACGGCGAAATCCTCGGATTGTACGGCCTCGTCGGCGCCGGACGCAGCGAACTGGCGCACGCCATCCTCGGCGATGCCAGGATTTCAGGCGGCGAGTTGTTGATTCGCGGAGAGCCGGCCCGCATTCGCGACGTGCACGACGCCTCGACGAGATTTCGCATGGGCTACGTCAGCGAGGACCGAAAGCAGGAGGGGCTGATCCTCATGCATTCGATCACCCGCAATGTCGCCGTCACCATCTGGCGACGCCTCGCCAATGTCATCGGGCTCATCAACCCGCGCGCCGAGTCGCGCGCCGTCGCCCCCTTCATCGAGCGGCTCGACGTCCGTACGCCGTCGCTCGGACAGCTCGTCGGCAATCTCTCCGGCGGAAACCAGCAAAAGGTTTCGATCGCCAAATGGCTGGCGGCCCAGTCGGAGATCCTCATCATCGACGAGCCGACTGTCGGGATCGACATCAAGACCAAGACCTACCTGCATGAGCTCATCGGCGAGATCGCCTGCGAGGGCGCCGC
>Ga0302324_100020195_pt1 | contig 13045 bp, 9 predicted proteins | sample Palsa_T0_1_FD_201949 | JGI IMG/M metagenome (GOLD analysis project Ga0302324, IMG submission 201949) | Peat permafrost microbial communities from Stordalen Mire near Abisko, Sweden - Palsa_T0_1 | ecosystem: Environmental > Terrestrial > Soil > Palsa > Peat permafrost | place: Sweden: Abisko...
CCGCCGGCGGCGGAAGCGGTATGACATCCTTGCGGCCGTGACGACAGGTGAACTCCGGCAGCGCGGGCCTGCGGCCGCCGCCGGGCCTGCGGCCGCCGCCGGGCGGGCCGCGGCGTCGGCACTCCCCTCCGGCACGCGTCAGCGGCGTCGCCGGAAACCGCATGCTGATCCGGTTAGTCCTATCATCGTGCCATGCGGCCGCCCGGTAACTTAGCGCGGCAGCCCGCCGCTGATGCCGCCGGCAGCGCAGCTGATGGGCCCGCCATGACGGCCGCCCGCTCGGTGGCCGTCCGGACCGCGTCCGCCATCCGCTGCGTCGCGATCGCCTACATCGCCGTGCAGGTGGTCATCTGGCACTCGTTCTATGCGGCGGGCCCGTGGCGCCTCGCGGGACCCGCGATCGCGGCGGCCTGGGGGACGGTGCTGGTGGCGTACCTGCGGCGCCGGCCGGGGTGGCAACTGGCCAGCGCCGACTCAGGCATTCACGTGGCGCTTGCGCTCGGCGCCCAGTGGTGCGTGCCGCCCGCCATGCGCGGCGACACCGCGAACTGGCTGTACATCGTGATGGCGGGCCAGCTTGTCGTGCCTGCCTGGTTCGGGCCAGCCGCGCTGTCCGCGCCGCTGTCGGTCGTATCGGCCGCGGCCTACCTGACGGGTGCCGCGCTGGCCCCGGGGGGCTCGGGCACCACTTCCCCGGCCGCCGCCGCGGCCCTGCTGCTTGGCGTCACGGTGGTGGCCTGGTGCGCTCGCCGGATGCTGTACCGCAAGGCTGCCCGGGCGGACATCGCCCTCGCCCGCGCCGACCGGGAGTCCCGCGAGCAGTACGTCGTCTTGTCCAGGAACATCGAGCGCCGGGAGCATGAGCGCCTGCTGCACGACACGGTGCTCAACACGCTCACCGCGCTGGCCCGCCCGGGCAGCGGCGCGCCGGGTGAGGTAGTGGGCCGCTGCCGGCACGACGTGATGCTGATGGAGTACGTGCTCAGCGGTCCCGATGACCGGGCCGGGGCGGCCGGCCGGGCCTACGGCGGCCTGCTCGTGGGCATCGAGGCCGTCGCCACCGATATGCGCGCCCGCGGCCTGAATGTGCACGTCAAGGTATCCGGCCCGCGGCAGGCCGGCGCCACGGCGGGTCCGGCAGCCGGAGGGGCACCTGCCGTCCCCGTGCAGGTCGCCGTAGCGGTCTCGCGCGCCGTGCGCGAGGCACTGGCGAACGTGCTCAGCCACGCCGGAACCGGCGAGGCATGGGTCGAGGTCAGCATCGCCGCGTCCGGCGGGCTGGCCGCGTCCGGCGCGCGGGCCGCGTCCGGTGCGCTGGCCGCATCCGCCGCGCGGGCCGCGGCGCCGGCCGGCCTGCGGGTGACCGTGCGGGACGCAGGCGCCGGCTTCGACGCCGCCGGTGTCGATCCGGCCCGGCTGGGCCTGCGGCGATCCATCGTGGGGCGCATCGCCGACTGCGGCGGCCAGGCGTCGGTCCAGTCGCTGCCGGGCGCGGGCACCGTGGTAATCCTGTGCTGGCCCGGGCACCAGGACGCGGGCCGGCCGGCAGTAGCAAGTGGCAGGACCGACCGGGTTGGCCTGCCATGGTGAGCCAGCACGGGAGCGCCGTGGCCGGGCAGGAGTCCGAACTGCCGCGCATCGCCGCCACGGTGGCGGCAATATGGCAGCTCACCCTGCTCATCCAGGTGCTGGCCTACCTGCCCGACTACCGTCAGCCGGCGGTGCCGGTAGCGGTGTGGCTCGGCATGCTCGCGGCGGCGGCCTGGCTGGTGCCGCGAGCGCGGGCCGGCGGCCTGGATGGCAGACAGGCCGCGGCCGCGATCGCCGTCGCGGTCGCCGCGGTCGCCGCAGTCGGCTGGGAGCGCCGCTCGCATGGCGCTGGCGGAACCGTGGACTGGTCGGTCCTCGGCACGGGCTGGCTGCTTGCCCTCGTCGCGGTGAGCCGCCCGGCCTGGGTGTGGGTCTCCGGAGCGCTGCTTGTCTTCGCCGCGCACACTGTGCTCGCCGTCCGCGTGCTCGGCGTAACCTCGCTGAGCCTGGCCAGGCTCGCGGCGACCGCTTACACGCTGGTGGTGATTCTCGTCGTGTTCGCCGCCCTGCGGCCGGCCATGCGCACCTACGCCGGGATGGCCGTGCGCCGGGCCGCGCTGGCGAGCCGGTTAGCCGCGGAACGCGCGGCCGCGGCCGCGGTCCACCAGGACCGGGGCGAGCGACTCGGCTTGCTGGAGGCCGACGCGCTGCCGCTGCTGCGCGGCATTGCCGACGGCACGCTGGACCCTGCCGACGCGGCGGTGCGCGAGCGATGCGCCCGGCACGCGGCGACGCTACGGCGCGCGCTCACCGACCCCGCGCAGGACGCGGAAGGGCTGCTGGCCGAGCTGGCACCGGCGCTGCGCGCCGCCAGCGCACGGGGCATGCTGGTGGAGGTCCGGGTGGTGGGTGACCCCGCGCCTACGCCGCCGGAGGTGGCCAGCGCAGCGCTTGCGGCGGCCGACGGCGTCATGAGCGTGCTCCCGCCGCAGCCAGTGACGCTCACCGTCCTCGCGTCCGGGGATGACGTGGAGCTGTACGTGACCTTCGGCAGGCCGCCGCCAGCCGCTCCTGACCTGGCCGCGCTCCAGCGGAAGGTGCCGGCCACGGCGCACTGGCATGCCGCCGTTGAAGTCGGGGACACCGGCGCGGGCTGCCTTGAGGTCCGATGGCGGAAGGCGGTGCCGGCGTGACTGGCGGCACCGAACGCGAGGGGGCCGCCGGCCAGGAAGGCGTCATCGACGTCGCGGCCGTGGATGACCACCCCGTCATCCTGGACGGCATCAGCACCTGGCTGATGGGCCCGGAGAGCCGCATCAGGCTGGTAGGCACCGCGGCAACGGTGGACGCCCTGCTTGCCGGGCCAGGACGCGATGCGCAGGTTGTCTTGCTGGATCTCGACCTTGGCGACGGGACGCCCGTCGAGCGGAACGTTGCCGCGATTCTCGACGCCGGCCCGGCCGTCCTCGTGCTCTCGGTCTCCGACAAGCCGCTGTCCGTGCGGGCCGCGATGCGCGCAGGGGCCCTTGGTTATGTCCTGAAGAACGAGGAGGCCGCTCAGGTACGAGCAGCGATCGAGGCGGTCGCCGCGGGAGAAGGCTGGATATCGCCGCGCCTTGCGTACATCTTCGCTACCGATGACGCGGCCGGCCGGCCCGGCCTCAGCCCGCAGGAAGCGCGCGCGCTGCGGCTTTACGCCACCGGCATGCCAATGAAGTCCGTCGCCCGGCGAATGACTATCAGCGAGGAGACAGTCAAGCAGTACGTGGGCCGGGTCCGGGAGAAATACGCCCGTGCTGGCCGGGCGGCCCCGACAAAATTGGAGCTGTACTATCGAGCCGTCGAGGACGGGCATCTCCCCCCTCACCCCTAGCCGCGGACCCCCCCTCCCGGTGACAGGGGTAACAGGAGATACCCGCCCTCGACCCGTTGCGCTACGCGGTCATCGTATGGCGAATGGCCCCTGGAGGTCATGACCCCTAAGGGGGGGTCATGACGTCAGCCGGCGGAGACGGGCCGGCGGGGATCAGCGGCCGGCGGACGCCCAGCGGCGGATCGTCTCGATGCGCGCGCGGATCTGCTGCCCGGTGGCCTCCGGCAGTGACGGCCCCCCGCAGGCACGGCGCAGGTCCGCATGTATCACGCCGTGCGGCTGGCCGGTCCGGTGATGCCAGGCCGTGATGAGCAAGTTCAGTTCCTTCCGCAAGGCGGCCAGCGCCTCGCGGGTAGCCGGGGCAGCGGGCAGCGGCGCCGCGGAAGATGCAGGCGCCGCGGACGATACAGCAGCCGTGGCGGGCACCGGCACCAGGGAGGTTGCGGCAGTCCCGCGCCCGGCGGCGGTGGCCGGCCGCGAAGACGCGCCACGATGGCCCCGTTCAGCAGCAGTAACAGTGACCCTGAGCCGATCAGCCTGCCGTTTGCGCAGCAGCAGCCCGACCTGCTCAGGATCGAGCAGGCCCGGCAGGCCGAGGTAGTCCTCCTCCTCTGCTGACGTGCCGAACTCGCCCCCGTCGTACAGCGCCCGGTCGAAGTGCGCCGACGCCTGCAGGGCCGTGAACGGCGCCTCGCCGAGCTCATCGGGGGTATCGCGCTGGCGCTGCGCGGCGTCCAGCGCGTCGCGTTCGGCCGCGTCGTCGTCGCGGCGGCGCAGCACGTGGTCGCGTTCGGCCTCCAGCTCGGCGGCGTAGCCGAGCAGCGAGGGGATGGACGGCAGGAAGACAGAAGCCGTCTCGCCGCGCCGCCTGACCCGGACGAACCTGCCCACCGCCTGGGCGAAGAACAGCGCGGTGCCGATGCTCGTCGCGTACACGCCGACGGCCAGCCGCGGGATGTCCACCCCTTCGGAGACCATCCGGACGGCCACCATCCACCGCTCGTCCGACACCGCGAACTGGGCGATCTTCCTGCTGGCCTGCCGGTCATCGGAGAGCACGACCACCGGGCGCGTCCCGGTAACCCGGCGAAGCAGCGCGGCGTACGCGCGGGCGTCCGCGTGATCGCCGGCGATCACCAGGCCGGCCGCGTCCGGCATGCCCCTGCGCACCTCGGTGAGCCGCTTGTCCGCGGCCTCGAGCACCCGGGACACCCATTCCCCTTCCGGATCCAGCGCGGTCCGCCATGCGCGGGCGAGTTGCTCGGCGGTCATCGGGGCGCCCAGGGCGGCGGTGATCTCGTCGCCGGCCCGGGTCCGCCACCGCATCTCGCCCGAGTAGGCGAGGAAGATCACCGGCCGGACCACGCCGTCGCCGAGGGCGGGGCCGTAGCCGTAGACGTAATCGGCCGAGCTGCGCCTGGCGCCGTCGGCGCCGTCGGCGTAGGTCACGAACGGGATCGGGTTGGCATCGCTGCGGAACGGGGTTCCGGTCATGCCCATCCGCCGCCTGGCCGGCTCGAACGCCTCGGTGATCGCCTCCCCCCAGGAAAGCGCGTCGCCCGCGTGATGGATCTCATCGAAAATCACCAGCGTGGGCCTGTTCTGCGTGCGCTGCCTGTGCAGCGCCGGGTGGGCGGCCACCTGCGCGTAGGTCACCGCCACCCCGGTGAAGTCGGCCGACGCCCGGCCCTGCGCATTGCGGTAGGCCGGGTCCAGCGCGATGCCCATGCCGTGCGCCGCCTGCGCCCACTGGTGCTTCAGGTGCTCCGTCGGGGTGACCACGGTGATCGCGGCGATCTCGCGGCGGGCGAGCAGTTCGGCCGCGACCGTCAGGGCATACGCCGTCTTCCCCGATCCCGGCGTCGCGACCAGCAGGAAATCACGCGGCGACGTGCGGAAATACTCCTGGTACGCCGCCCGCTGCCAGCTTCGGAGGGACAGCAGAAGATCAGGCTTAACGGGGCCGTCGGGGCGGCAGCTATCATCTTCGGCCGCGAAGCTGGGAGTGCACACAGGGCCGAAAGGCTACCAGCGGCGCCGGCGAAAGCCGGTCCCGCCACGGCCCTCCTGGCGGCCGGCAATCCGATCTTGCCCCGACGGCCAGGGAAGAGACAGAATCGGGGTCATCGTGAAGCGGGGGGCAGCAGCGGGGACACAGGGAGTCCGCCAGCCAGACTCCGCCAGCCAGGCACGCCAGCCAGACAGGGAGCGCCGATGATGGCCAGGCACCGATCGGGCACCGCAGTCGCTATCTCGCTCGCGTTCCTCCTGCCGGGCCTCGCCCTGGGCCCGGCCGCGCTGGCCGGCACCGGCGGGCACCCGGCCGGCACCAGCGGGCCGCTGGCCGGCGGCGCCCATCCGAGCGGGGGATCCCGGGCCGGCCGGGGCTCCAGGGCCGGCGGCGGATGCTTCGCCGGCGCGCACACGCTGTCCAGCTTCGGGGACCACGTTTACCCGGACACCGGCAACGGCGGCTACACCAGCCTGCACACCAATGTGGACCTGGTCTACGACGCCACGTCCAACCAGTTCCTGCCGGGCAACCACGTCGAACTGACCGACCGGGCCACCCAGTGCCTGACTAGCTTCAGCCTCGACTTCGAGCGCAGGTCGACGGCCAACGTGTCCATCGGCCCGGACATGAGGGTCAACTCGGTCACCGTGAACGGCGCGCCTGCCTCGTTCACGTTCGTCCAGCCCACCTACCCTGGCGATCCGAACGGGCAGAACGACCCCAACCCGCTCGCCCACGAGGCCTCGGAGCACAATCCGGTCGGCGGCCCCGGCCACAACCCGCTGCCGCCCGCCTGCTCGCCGGAGCTGAAGTCCACCAGCTTCGCGAAACGGAATTCCCAGAACGGCCAGCAGTGCCCGGCCAACAAGCTGGTGATCACGCCTGCCGCGCCGATCACCGACGGATCGGTCTTCACCGTGCGGGTCAACTACACCGGCAGGCCGGGCGTGCACACCGATGGCGACGGCACCACCGAGGGCTGGTTCAGGTCCGACAAGCCCCGCGGCGACGGCGGCTTCGTGACCACCGAGCCGGTCGGCACCGAGGACTGGATGCCGCTCAACGACCACCCGAGCGCCAAGCCCACGTACGACTTCGACGACACGGTTAACGCCGGGAAGACCGTGCTCGCCAACGGCATCCTGATGTCCAGGACGCGGCATGCGCCGGACGCCGAGTTCCCTGGCGGCTCGGTAACCTGGCGCTGGCACGAGACGGCGCCGGTCGCCAGCTACCTGGTGGAGGACAGCGTCGGCGGTTACCACCTCACCAAGCGGATCGTCGACGGCATCCCGTTCTACGAGGCCCAGGCCAGCTCGCTCAAGGCGGCGCTGCAGAAGAAGAACCTCGCCATCATGAATAAGCAGCCGGACATCACCAGGTTCGAGAGCCAGTTCAACGGGCCGTACCCGTTCACCTCGGACGGGGTGGTGGTCGGCAGGCCGTCAGCCTCCTTCGAGGAGGAGATGGAGACCATGATCACCTTCTCCGGCGGCGAGATCGACACCGACACCCTCTACCACGAGAACATGCACCAGTGGTGGGGCGACCACGTCACCGAGGCGAACTACAACCTGACCTTCTACAAGGAGGGCCTCGCGACTCTCGGCGAGTATCTCTTCCACGCCAGGACCGCGGAGCAGGCCGCGGGCGGGCCGGGCACCCGGGCCGGCCGGAGTGCGTTCCAGCGGAGCCTGGTCAGGCGGTTCAACTCGATCTACCGGAGTAAGGGCGGCTTCTGGACGCTCGCGCCGTCCAACCCGACGCCGTACAGCCTGTTCGACGAGGACTCCACCTATGCCCGTCCCGGCATTACCTATGTCGCGCTACGGCAGATCCTCGGCCATGCGAATTTCGTCAGTGCCCTGACTCAGATGCAGCGGCAGTACGGCGGCGGGACCATCACCGAGGCGCAGCTGGAAGCAGGCTTCCGCCAGTGGCTGCCGGACCAGAGCGCGGCGTGCCGCGGCAGGCTCGGCCAGTTCTTCACCCAGTGGTTCGACACCGCTTACCCGGGCGGCGGCGGGGCGCACCGGCCGCAGATCACCGGGCCCGGCCTGGCCGGGCCCGGCTTCTACGGCAAGGGCGGCTGCACCCGGTAAGCCACGGTCAGCCCGCGTGATGTAAGTCACGGTCAGCCCGCGTGATCACCCTCCCCGCGGTGCATCGGTGCCCGCCCCGGCGGCTGGCTGGGCACCGGACCTGCGGCCGGGGCCGCCGGTATCGCGCGGACCTGCGGCTTGCCGTGCAGCACGTGCACCTTCTTGCCATGGTGGAGGATCCCGAGCGGCTCGCCCTCCGCGAGAACGTACCGTGCCTCGGAGTGAGTTACCTCGACGCGCAGGCGCCGTCCCCGGAGGAGGAGACTGAACGCGAGCCTGGCGAGGCCCTCGGGGAGCCGCGGCGCGAAGCTGACCATGCCGTCCCGGTGGCGCAGTCCGCCGAATCCGCCAACCAGGGCGATCCAGGCGCCTGCCAGCGAGGCGATGTGCACGCCGTCGCGCGTGTTGTTCTCGAGGTCCCGCAGGTCCATCAGCGCTGCCTCGCCGAGATAGTCGAAGGCGAGATCCAGATGCCCGACCTCGGCGGCCATGACCGCCTGCGTGCAGGCGGACAGTGACGAATCCCGGACCGTGAGCGGTTCGTAATAGTCGAAGTTCCGCACCTTCTGCTCGGCGGTGAATGCCTCCCCGCACACATGCATCGCCAGGACCAGGTCGGCCTGCTTGACAACCTGCTTGCGGTACAGGTCGAAATACGGGAAATGCAGCAGCAGCGGATACTGCTCCTCGGACGTGCCGGCAAAATCCCACGCCTGGTGCCTGGTGAACCCCTCGGCCTGCGGGTGCACGCCGAGCGATTCGTCATAGGGGATGAATATCGCCCTCGCCGCGTCGCGCCAGCCGGCGGACTCCTCCACGTCGATCCCCAGTTCGCGGGCGCGGTCCGGATACCGTTGCGCCGCGTCCGCCGCCGCCACCAGATTCTGGCTGGCCATCAGGTTGGTGTACACGTTGTTGTCGGCCACCGCGCTGTACTCATCCGGCCCGGTTACCCCGTCGATGTGGAACCGGCCCTGGGCATCGTGGTGGCCCAGCGAGCGCCACAGCCGCGCCGTCTGCGTCAGCAGGTCCATCCCCGGGCCGTGGTCGAACGCCTTGTCGCCGGTGGCGTCGACATAGCGGATCACCGCGTCGGCGATGTCCGCGTTGACGTGAAAGGCGGCGGTGCCCGCTGGCCAGTAGGCCGAGCATTCCTGGCCGGCGATCGTCCGCCACGGGAAGGCCGCGCCCTTCAGCCCGAGCTGGGCTGCCCGCTCGATGGCCAGCGGAAGCGTGCTGTGCCGCCACCGAAGGGCGCTGGCCGCCGCGCGCGGGACCGTCATGGTGAGCACCGGCAGGACGAAGGCCTCGGTATCCCAGAACGCGTGCCCGTCGTAGCCCGGGCCGGTCAGCCCTTTCGCCGGGATTGCCCGGTTCTCCGCGCGGGCGCCCGCCTGCAGGACGTGGAACAGCCCGAAGCGCACCGCCTGCTGTATCTCGGTGTCACCGTCGATCTCCACGTCGGCCTTATCCCAGAAGTCGTCGAGGTAGGCACGCTGCTCGGCAAGCAGCCCGTCCCAGCCGGTCTGCCGGGCTCCGCTCAGCGCGGCCCAGACCTGATCGCGCACGGCAGTCAGCGAGCGCTCACCCGACCAGCCGTAGCCGACGAACTTGATCACGCGCAGCCGCTGCCCCGGCTGCAGGACCATGGTTGCCGTGACAATGCCACCGTCGGGGTACGCACGCGACTCGACATGCACCCCGGCTGGACAGTCGATCTGGTGATCCATCGCCGCGCCGACGCGCAGCCCGCTGCTCGCGGTCTGGTGCACCAGCACGACGGTCGCTGCATCGGCACTGTAGAACTCGCTCGTCAGCGGGTTCTCGAGCATTGCGGCGACGCGGGGGTCTCCGCCCGCTGGCGGCAGCTGCTCATTCGCGAGGAGCTCGGATTGCACCGCGATCCGGGCCGGCTCTTCAAGCGGCTCCACCTCGTAGCAGACCGCCGCTATCGCCCGCTGGGTGAACGACACCATCCGGGTCGAGGAAACCCGGACGGCCCGGCCGGCTGGCGACACCCACTCGGCCCGCCTGCTCAGCACCCCCTCGCGGAAGTCAAGCAGCCGTTCGTGCGCGCGCAGTTCGCCATAGCGGACGTCGAAGGGCTCGTCGTCGACAAACAGCCGGACCATCTTGCCGTTGGTCACGTTGATGACCGTCTGCCCGGATTCAGGAAAGCCGTATCCAGCCTCTGCATAGGGCAGCGGGCGCAGCGCGTGCACCCCGTTGAGGTAGGTCCCGGGCAAGCCGTGCGGCTCGCCCTCGTCCAGGTTGCCCCGCCACCCCAGGTGCCCGTTCGACAATGCGAACACCGACTCTGTCTGGGCCAGCAGGTCCAGGTTCAGCTCGGTTTCCCGGAGCGACCACGGCTCTGCCGTGAACGCCGACTGCCGTATCACGGCCGGTCCATCAGGTCGGCGAGGTCGGCCACCGCGATGTCGGCGCCGTGCGCCCTGAGCGCGGCCGCATGGTCGGCCCTGTCGACCCCGACCACGTAGCCGAAGTGGCCCGCCCGGCCCGCGGCCACGCCGGCCAGCGCGTCCTCGAAGACCGCTGCGGCGGACGGCTCCAGCCCCAGCGCGCGTGCTCCGGCAAGGAACGTGTCCGGGGCCGGCTTTCCCTTCAGGTGCTCCCGTTCGGCGACCACAGCGTCGATCCTCTCCTCGAACAGGTCGGCGATGCCCGCCGCGATCAGTACGTCGCGACAGTTGGCGCTGGACGACACCACCGCCCGGCGCAGCCCGGCGTCCCGGACTGCGCGGACGTAGCGGACCGAGCCCTCGTAGGCCTGCACCCCGTCCTCGCGGATCCGCCGTAGCAGGATCTCGTTCTTGCGGTTGCCAAGGCCCTGCACGGTCTGCGCGTCCGGCGGGTCGTTCTCGTCGCCTTCCGGCAGGTCGATGCCGCGGGAGGCCAGGAACGAGCGCGTGCCGTCGGCGCGGGGCTTCCCGTCGACGTACTCGCCGTAGTCACCGACCGGATCGAAGGGCACGAACGGCTGCCCGGTCTGCCGCGCCCGCTCGCGCAGGTAGCTATCGAACATCTCCTTCCACGCGGCGTCGTGCACCGTCGCCGTCTTCGTCAGGACGCCATCCAGGTCGAAGAGGCATCCGCGTATGCCCTCAGGGAGACCGAGGATCATGTGTTCCTCACCATCCGTAGATCCGGGCAGGCAGCTCATGCAAGGGCGCCTGATCCGGGCCAGGATAAATGATCATGACTGTGATGTCGTCAGGGTCGCGTCCCTCCACCGCAGTTGCCTGCGCGCTGGTGCGGGTGTCGCGGTACGCAGAACGCTGCTTCAGCGCGCGCTCGCATCGGTCAAGATCTTCTTTCCCGCTGGCGGTCCAGACGACGTACTGGACGCCGATGCCGCCGAGCGCATGCTCGGCATTGGCGCCCATGGCGCGCAGGATCAGCTGCGTCCCGTCCGCGCCGGCCAGCAGCGCGGCAGTGGGGCTGCGGTCGGCGATCTCCAGCGTAAGGATGTCTAGGTAGAAGTTCACCGACCGGTCAAGGTCACGCACGAACATGACCACCGAGTCGATGCGGGCACCCTGCGCCATCTTCTGGCCCTCCCCTGCTGGTTCGTGAGCGGCCTGTCGCTCTGGTTGGCGAGCGGCCTGTCGCTGGCCACCACTTCTGCTGGAATGCGGACTGCCGGCGGCCACTGTAAGTGTCGCCTGCCCATGATCCCGCTATTCCGGCGCCTGGGCGGCCGCTCCGGCCGTGTTCATGACCGGCTTGGCGCTGCGGCGCGCCGAGCTAGCCAGGGGAGCCATCACTTAGCGTGACAGCAGCTCAAGCTCGCCCGAGTCGATGCGGACGGCGATGGTATGAGCCGCCCTGGCAGCCTGCGGGATCCCGGCGTGCACGTAGCCCGCCGTGACCTGCTCGCTGATCGCGTAGTGGGCGCTGGCCGGCAGCCGGAGCGTGGCCTGCGCGGAGATCAGCGTGAGGGCGACGTGCCGGGGCGCGGTGACGAAGGTGGCGCTCATGTGCCCGGAGGTGATCGCGGCCCGCAGCGACTCCGAGCGCAGCCCGGTCGCGCTGATATCCGCGCTGCGGGCGGTAATGCGCAGCGGTCCGTCCAGGTGGGAGATGATGACGTGACCCGATGGCTGGCGCAGCACGACGGCAGTGCGCCACGGCACGACGAGCCGGTAGTTCCCCGTGCACGGGCTCGCTGCGGCACACCGGTAGGACAGCAGCAGTACGCCGGCGATGCGGTTGAGCCTGGTCGTGGCGATCGGGGCGTGGCCGCTCCAGTGCAGCTCCCCGGTCAGCGTCACCGCGCCGGCGGCCGAGCCGTCGATGGTTACCTGCCCCGGTGCTGCCAGCAGTTCGACCGTGGCAGCGGGCCGGGCGATGACGGAGACCGCGTGCGACGCGCCGCCGCCGGAGAGGCTGCCGCTGCCCGCGGGCGTGCCGCCGCCTGCCGATGCCGCCACGGTGGCAACTACCGCGACGAAGGCGGCCGCGGCAAGCGCGAGTGCCACGGTGCGCCGCCGCGGTGATTTCGGCGCGGCCGCAGCGTGGCCGGCGTCACCAGGGGTGCGAAGTTCGTCCATGGGCGTCCATTTGCCCGGCGGCAGGCGGTTGATGCGTGTCCGGGGCGGGTTACGCGTGTCAGGGGGGCGGGTTATGCGCGTCCGGCGACCTCGGCCGCGCAGCGGTAGCCGCTGCGCAGCGCGCCCTCCATGTAGCCCTGAAAATTCACCGACGTGTGCTCGCCGCCGAAATGGAGGTTCCCGTGCCGCCTGCCCTGGATGCCGTTGAAGGCGGTGTACTGACCGACCTTGAGGTAGGAGTACGCGCCGCCGATGTGCGGGTCTCCTGACGACCAGGCATAGAAGGCCTTCCCGTTGAACGCGGCCCTGACGCCGGGGAAGTCGGTCTCGAAGCAATCGAGGAAGTCGGCCGCCATGGCGGCCGGCGCCGGGCCGTAGTAAGAGGTAAGCCCGTATCGCCGGCCGATGTCCGCGCCGACGGCGCCACCGGGCAGCGCGACCAGGATGCCTGGCTTTCCGCGCTGGTCGATCGTTGTCTCCCAGCCGCCCTGGACGATCCGGTCGGTATACAGGTTGCCTGTCCAGCCGTCGGCGTTCCATACCCGGCTGGAGAACTGCAGCTGGATCTTCGAGTTCGAGCCGAGCGGCTCGTGGCGGATCGCCCGGAGCTGCGGCGGCGGCAGCTCAATGCCGCGCGGCTCGACCTCGCGGAGCCTGGTGAAGGGCAGCGCAAGCACGACGTGATCGGCCTGCACCTCGCTCGTGCGCAGGCCGCTGGCGAACGTGCAGGCGTATCGCCCGTGGCCGCGTCCCCGCCGGGCAACGAGCCGCTCGCCGAGACGGATGGTTCCGGCTGGCAGCCGGCTGACGAGACCGGAGATGAGCTGATCGTTCCCGCCCCTGATGTGCCACTTCTCGTCGGTGCCCGACAGCTGCGGCTGCCGCCTCGGCTGCAGACCGCTGGGCGAGCTGTCATACAAGCCGAGCAGGTAGATCAGGTTCAGCGCTGACTGTT
>Ga0302324_100020196_pt1 | contig 13045 bp, 9 predicted proteins | sample Palsa_T0_1_FD_201949 | JGI IMG/M metagenome (GOLD analysis project Ga0302324, IMG submission 201949) | Peat permafrost microbial communities from Stordalen Mire near Abisko, Sweden - Palsa_T0_1 | ecosystem: Environmental > Terrestrial > Soil > Palsa > Peat permafrost | place: Sweden: Abisko...
CGCGGATATAGCAGCGCTTCTCGAACTGGTGCTGTTTCGGCGGCGTCAGGAACTGCGCACCCCGGGCGCTCCATTCGGCGTATACGGCCGCGATGTCTTTGACCCGGATATTGAGAAAGCTGCTGACCCGGTCGGGGTCGCGTGGCGTCTCCAGCGTGACCGCCGGCTTGTCGTCGGTCGGGCCCCCGCCGACATTGATGATGATCCAGCTGTTGGATAGTGCGACATAGGTCAGCCCTCCGGGGCCGGAGTAGGCCAGCCTGCCGCCGAGCACTTCGGTGTAGAAGCGCCGGGAGCGCTCGACGTCGTCCGAGACGATGAAGTGGGCCAGCACAATGTCCTCGGGGGGCGGCGGGAGCTCGGCCACCTGGTACCTCCACTGGTTGGGTCTCACACCCCGCTTACCGCGGGGTCCACAGGGCTCATCCTTCCCCAAGGGCGCCCGCCGCAGACCGCGAGGCTCGGTTCCCGGGCCCGTTGCGCGCCCGCGGTGCTGTGCAAGCGGGTGACCGAACGTCCCGACCTGGGTGAATCTGCGGCGCACCCAGGTGCCCTGGGCCAGCTGACCTCGGCCAGCCAGGCCGCGACCCGCTGCTGGCCGGCCGCCGTGAGCTCGTAGACCTTGCGGTCCGGGCGGACCTGGCCGGCCTCGGCGGTCGCGGTCACCAGGCCCGCCTTCTCCAGCCGGGTCAGCCCGCCTCAGCCTGCTCGCATACAATCCGGCCGTGCCCGCGACCAGCCCGAAGCGCAACCCGACGACGAGCCCAGAGAGCAGGGCCGGCGAGGACCGCTGCCCGGGCGCGCTGCGGCTGGCCGAGGTGGCCGACGGGTACCTGGCCCGGGTTCGGCTGCCCGGGGGCTTCGTCACCGGGAAACAGCTGCGGGTGCTCGCGGGGCTGGCCACCGAGCTGGGGGACGGGCGGATCGAGCTGACTTCCCGTGGCAACGTCCAGCTCCGGGCGCTGGCGGCCGATGCGGCCGAGCCGCTCACCGAAGCGCTGACACAGGCGGGGCTGCTGCCCTCGCTCGACCATGATCGAGTGCGCAACGTGCTCGCCTCGCCGCTGGCCGGCCTGGATGGCCTGGGCAGCGGGCGGGACCTGACCGCGATCGTCGCCGCCCTCGACGCCGAGCTCTGCGCACGGCCCCGGCTGGCCGAGCTGTCCGGCCGGTTCCTGTTCGCGATCGACGACGGGCGCGGTGACGTGGCCGGGCCGGGCGCTGATGTCGTCGCCGTAGTCCGCGCGGACGGCATTGTTGTCAACGGACTGGCAGTCACTGGCATCGCGGTTAACGGACCGCTACCGATGGCTGGCGGGTCGGTCCTGGAAAGCGGTGCGGACGCCGACGACACCGTGGCCAACGGACTTACGGCCTACGAGCCGGTGGCGGCTCCCACCGCTCCCCGCAGCGACCCGGACGCCGCGTTGGCTGACGTCGTGGCCGTGATGCTCGCGTTCGCCGAGGCGTTCCTTGACGAGCGGGCCGCGGTCGGGTCTGCGGCGTGGCGCCTTTCCGACCTGCCGGGCGGCGCCGAGCGCGTCCGGACCGCGGTCGCGGGGCGGTTTGGCCTTTCCCCGGTACCGGAGCTGCCGGCCCCAGTCGCAGCCGCCCGGCCGGTCGGCCTTGTCCGGCGCCGGGCGGACGGTGGGGGAGGGGTGGAACCACGGTCCGTTACTCCTGATGGTTTGGATTCTCTGGTGCTGCTGGCGCCGCTCGGGCGGCTGACCGCGGCGCAGGTGACCTGGCTGGCCGCCCGGGCGGCGGGGCGGCCCGCGCGGGTCACGCCGTGGCGCAGCGTGGTGCTGCCCGACCAGCGCGGCGCGGACGAGGCGCTGCGGGAGGCGGCCAGGCTCGGGTTCGGGGTGGACGACCGCTCGCCGTGGCTGCGCGTTACCGCGTGCACGGGGCGACCCGGCTGCGCCAGCGCGCTGGCGGACGTGCAGGCGGACGCGGCCGGGTTCGCGGCCCGCTGGCCGGGGCGGATCGTGCACGTCAGCGGGTGCGGGCGGCACTGCGGGCGGCCGGCCGTGACTGAGATCGACGTGACCGCGACCAGCGAGGGATACAGCGTTGCCGAAGTTTGAGTACGTGCATGACGGGGCGGAGATCTACCGCCGGTCCTTCGCCACCATCAGGGCCGAGGCCGACCTGGGCCGGTTCCCTGCCGATGTGGCGGCGGTGGTGGTGCGGATGATCCATTCCTGCGGCATGACCGACCTGCCCGGCGACGTCGGTTACAGCGACGGCGTGGTGGCGGCGGCGCGGGCCGCGCTGCGGGCGGGCGCGCCGGTGCTGTGCGACGCGCAGATGGTCGCGGCCGGGATCACCCGGGGGCGGCTGCCCGCGGGCAACGAGATCGTCTGCACGCTGAGCGACCCGGCCGTGCCCGGGCTGGCCGGGCGGCTGGCGACGACGCGGTCGGCGGCGGCGCTCGACCTGTGGGGCGAGCGGCTGGGCGGCGCCGTGGTCGCGATCGGCAACGCCCCGACGGCGCTGTTCCGGCTGCTCGAGCTCCTCGGCGACGGCGCCCCCCGGCCGGCCGCGGTGATCGGCATCCCGGTCGGCTTCATCGGCGCGGCGGAGTCGAAGCGGGCGCTGGCCCAGTCCGGTCTCGAGCACCTGGTGGTGCACGGGCGGCGCGGCGGCAGCGCGATGACCGTGGCGGCCGTCAACGCGATCGCGAGCGTGGCCGAATGAGCGCGGTCGACGGGGGCGCGCCGGGGGTCCTGTACGGGGTCGGGCTCGGACCGGGCGACCCCGAGCTCGTCACCGTGAAGGCGGCGCGGATCATCGGCGCGGCCGACGTGGTCGCCTACCACTCCGCCCGGCACGGGCGCTCGGTCGCGCGCTCGATCGCCGAGCCGTACCTGCGCGGCGACCAGATCGAAGAGCAGCTGGTGTACCCGGTCACGACCGAGACCACCGCGCACCCGGGCGGTTACGAAGGGGCGATCGAGGAGTTCTACGAGCAGGCGGCCGGGCGGCTGATGGCGCACCTGGCGGCCGGACGCGACGTGGTCCTGCTGGCCGAGGGCGATCCGCTCTTCTACAGCAGCTACATGCACATGCACAAGCGGATAAGCAGCCGGTTCAGCGCCGTGATCGTGCCCGGGATCACCTCGGTCAGCGCCGCGTCGGCGGCGCTGTCGATGCCGCTGGTGGAGGGCGACGACGTGCTGACGGTGCTGCCGGGCACGCTCGGGGCCGACGAGCTCACCCGGCGGCTGCGCGGCACCGACGCCGCCGCGATCATGAAGATCAGCCGCAGCTACGCCGGGGTACGCGAAGCGCTGACGGAGTCCGGGCGGCTGGATCAGGCATTTTATGTCGAACGGGCCTCGGGTGGCTCTCGCCAGCTTATTGAGCAAGCCGGGGAGGTCGACCCGGCGGCGGTCCCGTACATGTCGATCGTCATCGTGCCCGGAGCCGAGGCGGGCGGGATGCCGGCGGACGCGAACGGCCGGGGGAGTCGGGCGGCGGCCGTGGGCGAACGCAGCGCGGAAGCGGAAGCGGAACCGGAACCGGAACGCAGCGTCGGGCGGGTGGACGTCGTCGGCCTCGGCCCGGCCGGGCGCGACTGGCTGACCCCGCAGGCGATGGCGGTGCTGGCCGCCGCCGACGACATCGTCGGCTACGCCCCCTACGTCGAGCGCGTGCCGCCCAACCCGCGACAGCGGCGGCACGGCAGCGACAACCGGGTCGAGGCGCAGCGGGCCGAGTTCGCGCTCGACCTGGCGCTGCGCGGCCGGCGGGTGGCCGTGGTCTCCTCCGGCGATCCGGGCGTGTTCGCCATGGCCACCGCCGTGCTCGAGGCGGCCGCGGGCGACGAGCGGTTCGCGGGCGTCCCGGTCGACGTGATCCCCGGGCTGACCGCCGCGCAGGCGGTCGCGAGCCAGGCCGGCGCCCCGCTCGGCCACGACTACGTCGTGCTCTCGCTGTCGGACAACCTGAAGCCCTGGGACATCATCGCCCGCCGCCTGGCGGCCGCGGCGGCGGCCGACTTCGCGATCGCGATCTACAACCCGGCTTCCTCATCACGCCGTCAGCAGCTAGCCGACGCCCGCGACCTGCTGCTCGCGCACCGGGATGCGGCCACGCCGGTCGTGATCGGCCGCGCGGTGGGCACCGACGAGCAGCAGATCACGCTGACGACGCTCGGTGAGCTCGACCCCGCGCAGGTCGACATGCGCTGCCTGCTCATCGTCGGCTCCAGCCAGACCCGCGTGGTGCGCACCGCCGGGCAGGCCCGGGTGATCACGCCCCGCCGTTACCCGTCACCGAGCTGACCTGACCCACGCCACCGCCGCGGCCACCGTCGTCACGGCGGCGCTGCCGGGCGGGAGCGGCGGCAGCGGCGGGCGCTCCACCACGACGACCCGCACCGCGAGCTCGCGGGCGGCCTGCAGCTTGGCCGCCGTCATCGGCCCGCCGCTGTTCTTCGTCACCAGCAGCCCCACCCCGTGCTCGCGCATCAGCGCCGACTCGCCCTCGGGGGTGTACGGGCCGCGGTCGAGCACCAGCGTCATCCGCGCCGGAACCGGGCCGCCGGCGTCGGGCGGGTCGACCGCCCGGACCAGGAAGCGGTGCCCTCCGTCGGCGGCGAACGCGCCCAGGTCCCGACGGCCGGTGGTGAGGAACACCGACTCACCCGGCCAGGCGCGGACAGCGGCCGCCGCCGCGGCGATGTCGGGCACGGTCGACCAGGCTGGGTCGGCCGGCCACGGCGGCCGCCGCAGCACCAGCAACGGCAGGCCAGCCTGGGCGGCCGCCTCGGTCGCGTTCCCGCTGATCGCGGTGGCGAACGGATGGGTGGCGTCGACGACGCTCGTGATGGCTTCGGCGCGCAGGAAGCCGGCCAGCCCGGCGGCGCCGCCGAACCCGCCGATCCGGACCTCCCCGGCCGGCAGCCGCGGCTCGCTCACCCGGCCCGCCAGCGACGAGACCACGTCGATGCCCGCCGCGGTCAGCTCGGCGGCCAGTTCCCGCGCCTCGCCGGTCCCGCCGAGGATGAGGATGCGCACGCCCGCAGCCTATGATGGCCGCACGGCCGATCGCCCACCGAGTCAGCGGGAGGACTTTGCTCGATGGATGAAACTCCGCCTACCAGGCCCCCGGCAGCCGCCAGTAGCTCCGCGTTCAGCGACCCAGGCCTGGGCGGCGCCGAGCCACTGACCTGGGCCATGCCGTCGACCATGAACGCGCGGCGCGGCGCCGACGGATCGCTAGAGCCGGACCGGCCGCTCGTGCCGGCCAAGATCGCTTCGCCCAAGCTGGGAGACGAGCTGTTCGCGCGCCTTGTCGCCTACGGCACGCCGCAGCAGACCCGCCCCGGCGACGTGCTGTTCTCACCCGGTGACGTGGACGTCGACCTGATCGTGGTCGGGCGGGGCTGCGTTGACGTTGTCCGGACGGATGCCGCCGATGTGCCCGCCGAGACCGTGGCGAAGGTCAGGGCGGGCGGTTTCGTCGGCGAGCTGAACCTGCTGACCGGGCAGAACGTCTACCTGCTGTGCCGGGTCCGGGAGGCAGGCACGGTCTACCGGGTCACACCAGAGCGCCTGCGCCAGCTCATGGCGAGCGACGGCGAGCTCTCTGACATCATCTTCAAGGCGCTGGTGGCGCGCCGGGAGCTGCTGCAGCACAGCACCGGCGCCCGGGCGGTGGAGATCGTCGGCAACCCGCGGTCGGCGGCCGGCCTGGCGTTGCGGACCTACGCCGCCCGCCAGCGTCTGATCCACGTGTGGTTCGATGCCGACGGCCCGGCGGGCGAGGCTCTGATGGGGTCGGCCGGGCTGACCGAGGACGACCTGCCCGCCGTCGTCCTGCCCGGCGAGACGATGACGCGGGTGACCCCGGGCGCGCTGGCGCAGAAGCTGAACCTCAGCTACCACCGCTCCGCCAAGCAGCCGGTCGACGTGACGATCGTCGGGGCCGGCCCGGCCGGGCTCGCGGCCGCCGTCTACGGCGCGTCGGAGGGCCTGGACACGGTCGTGCTCGACGCCGTCGGCACCGGCGGGCAGGCCGCCGCCAGCTCCCGGATCGAGAACTACTTCGGTTTCCCGTTCGGCCTCTCCGGCACCGATCTGACCGGCCGCGCCGTCCTGCAGGCGCTGAAGTTCGGCGCCCAGCTGGCCAGCCCGTGCCAGGCGGTCAAGCTCGACACCGACCGCAGCGGCGGGCGGCTGCGGCTGCACCTGCCCGGGGGCGATTTCATCGACAGCAAGGCCGTTGTCATCGCGACCGGCGCCCGCTACCGCGCGCTGCCGCTGGAGCGCTGGCCCGACTTCGAGGGCGCGGGTATCTACTACGCGGCGACCGAGTTGGAGGCCCGCGGCTGCGCGGGCAGCCCGGTCACGGTCGTCGGCGGGGCGAACTCCGCCGGCCAGGCCGCGCTTTACCTGGCCGGCCGCGGATGCGACGTATCGCTCGTCGTCCGCGGCCCGGACATCGCGGCCGAGATGTCCGCCTACCTGGTCGACCGCCTGCTCGTGCATCCGCGGGTAACGGTGCAATGCCGCAGCGAGGTCACCCGGCTGGACGGCGTCGACTTCCTCGACGAGATCAACATCACCGACCGGGCGGCCGGCACCACGCGCACCCAGCCGTGCTCGGGTCTGTTCTGCTTTATCGGCGCCGAGCCGGCCACCAGCTGGCTGACCGGGATCGCGACCGAGGATGGCGGCTCCATCCTGACCGATGTCCAGCTGAACAGCACCGACCTCGGACCAGCGTGGGCCGACCTGGGGCGGACGCCGCTGCCGTTCGAGACCAACGTTCCCGGCGTGTTCGCGGTCGGCGACGTCCGCTCCGGCTCGATGAAGCGGGTCGCCGCGGCGACCGGCGAGGGCGCCAGCGCGATCGCCTCGGTGCACAAGGCCATCGCCGGGCTCGACTAGGGACCCCAGGGATACGAGACATGCGTGAACTGCTGGTCATCGGCATGGGCCCGGGCCACCCGGATCAGATCACGGTCGCGGCGGTGGCAGCGCTCAACCGGGTGGACGTCTTCTTCCGCATCGACAAGGGCGACGCGAAATCCGGGCTGAACGCGGCCCGTGACGAGATCCTGCGTCGGCACGTCACCCGGCCCGGCTACCGGGCGGCGGACATTCCCGAGCCGCCCCGGGACCGGTCGCCGTCGCTGACCGGCGAGGGCTACCAGGAGGCGGTGCGGGACTGGCACGAGGCCAGGGCCGCGCTGATCGAGGCGGCGCTGGCGGCCGAACTGGGGGAGGACGGCGTCGGCGCGTTCCTGGTCTGGGGGGACCCGTCCGTCTACGACTCGACGCTGCGGGTCATCGACCGGCTGCGCGCCCGCGGCCGGGTCGCCTTCGAGCACACCGTGATCGCCGGGGTGACCAGCGTGCAGGCGCTGGCGGCGGCGCACCGCATCCCGCTCAACCGGATCGGCGAGCCCATCCACATCACCCCCGCCCGCCGGATCACGGGCGGCCTCCCGCCCGGTCTCGACAGCGTCGTCGTCATGCTCGACTCCGGCTTCACCGCCGCCGGGCTGGACGACCCGGAGCTCACCGTGTTCTGGGGGGCGTACCTCAGCACTGCCGACGAGGTGCTGATCTCCGGCCCGCTGGCGGAGGTCGCGGGCGAGATCACCGCGACCCGGGCGGCGCTGCGGGCCCGGCACGGCTGGATCATGGACACGTACCTGCTCCGCCGCCGGTAACGCCCGCGCGCCGCGGTCCCGGGCGGCCGAGTACAGGTGGCTGTCGCGGAAGCCCTCCGCCGCCAGCACCCGGCCGACGATGATCACCGCCGTCCGCCTGACGCCGGCCGCGAGCACCTGCGCGGCGATATCGCCCAGGCAGCCGCGCAGCAGGATCTCGTTGTCCTGGCTGGCGAACGCGACCACCGCCGCCGGGCAGTCGGCACCGTAGCGCGGCGTCAGCTCGGCCACCACCTGCTCGATCCGTTGGACGGCCAGGTGCAGCACCAGCGTCGCCCCGGTCGCGCCCAGGCTGGCCAGGTCCTCGCCCGGCGGCATCGGCGTCGCGCGGTGCGCGATCCGGGTGAGGACGACCGTCTGCCCGACGCCGGGCACGGTGAGCTCGCGCCGCAGGGCCGCCGCGGCGGCCGCGAACGCGGGCACCCCCGGGGTGATGTCGTAGCCGATGCCGGCCTGGTCTAGCCGGCGGGCCTGCTCGGCGATGGCGCTGAAGACCGCGGGGTCGCCCGAGCAGAGCCGGACCACGTCAAATCCGTCCGCGTCCGCCTCCGCCATCGCCGCGACGATCTCGTCCAGGGTCAGGTTGGCGGTGTCGACCAGCCGGGCACCGGGCGGGCAGTGCGCGAGGACCTCGGCCGGGACCAGGCTCCCGGCGTACAGGCACACCGCGCACTCCGACAGCAGGCGCTGCGCCCTGACGGTGATGAGGTCAGCGGCGCCCGGGCCGGCACCGACGAAGTGAACGGTCACGCGTTTCTCCTCCGGGCCTGCGATATTTGATGCCGAGGATATGAGGAGGTTACGGCGGACGTTACAGTACGGACTATGCCTGGAGAACTGGCGCCGGACCGGCGGAACCTGCGCGTGTCGCACGAGGACCGCGACGAGGTCGCGGAGCAACTACGAGTCGCGGCCGGCGACGGGCGGCTCACCGCCGAGGAACTCGACGAGCGGCTGGAGACCGCGCTGACCGCGCGTACCTACGGAGAGCTCGAGGTCCTGCTCACCGACCTGCCGACGTCGCGCCGCCCGGCGCGGGCCCCGGCCCCGGTCCCGGAAGCCAAGGAACTGGTCGAGCTGAAGGTCGTCCACGGCACCATCCGGCGCGACGGGCCCTGGGTGCCGCCGCGGCGGCTGGCGGTGGAGACCCGGCACGGCCACGTGATCGTCGATTTCACCGACGCCGCCATCAGCCAGCCGACCCTCGATCTGTCCGTCTCGGCCGTCCACGGGAACATCATCCTGATCGTGCCGCCGGAGGTGATCGTGGACGTTGACAGTGTCGCGACCGTCCACAGCCACATCCACCAGCGCGTGCGCCGTGAGCCCGGCACCCCCGTCAGGCTGACGGTCAACGCGTCGGGCAGGCTGGTGCACACCAACCTCATCGTCCGCGGCCCGCGCGGCCCTCGCCGCAGCTTCTGGGCCTGGCTCCTGCGCCGCCCGGCGCCGTCGGCCCTGACCGCCGCCCCGGGCCGAGCTCTCGGCCGCTAGACCTCGCCCGCAGGCGCCTTGCGCACCGCCCACTGCACCACCGGCAGCGCCGGGCGCCAGGTGGTGAAGCTGCCCAGTCGGTCGGCGCGCTCGACCGCGATCCGCGTCAGGCTGCCGCCCAGGCGCCGGTGCCAGCCCGCCAGCGTGAGCTCGCCCTCGATCGTGACCGCGTTCGCCACCAGCCGCCCGCCCGCGTCAAGCGCGTCCCAGCAGGCCTGCACCACGCCGTCGGCGGTGACGCCGCCGCCGATGAACACCGCGTCCGGCTCCGGCAGCCCCGCCAGCGCGGCCGGCGCCGCCCCGGGCACCACCACGAGGCCGGGCACGCCGAGCGCGGCGGCGTTGCGCGCGATCCGGTCCCGGCGGTCGGCCCGGGGCTCGACCGCGATCGCCCGGCTGGCCGGGTGCGTCCGCATCCACTCGATGCCGATGCTGCCCGAGCCGGCCCCCACGTCCCACAGCAGCTGACCGGGGACCGGGGCGAGCGCGGCCAGCGCCAGCGCCCTGATCTCGCGCTTGGTGATCTGCCCGTCCTGCTCGAACGCGTCGTCGGGCAGGCCGGGGGAGCGGGGCAGCGGCGCGGCGCCGGCGTCGAGCCGGCACTCGATCGCGACGATCGCCAGCCGGCTGTGCGGCCGCCCGTCGGCCGGGCCGATCGCCTCGGCCGGGCCGCCGAGGTCCGCCAGCACCGTGACCGGGCTCGCGCCGAAGCCGCGCGTCTCCAGCAGCGCCCGGATTCCCGCCGCGGCCGAGGTCTCAGCGGTCAGCGCGAGCACCCGCCGTCCGGGCTGGAGCGCGGGGTGCAGCAGCTCAAGCGGCCGGCCGACCAGGCTCACGACGTCCACGTCGTCAAGCGGCCAACCGAGCCGGGCGGCGGCCAGCGACACCGACGACGGATGCGGGAGCACCCGGACGCGTTCGGCGCCGAGCAGGCGGACCAGGGTCGAGCCGATGCCGTAGAACATCGGGTCCCCGCTCGCCAGCACGACGAGCCCGCCGCCGGAGTGCTCGGTGACGAGTTCCGGCAGGCCTGGCAGCAGCGGGCTCGGCAGCGGTATCCGCCGCCCGGCCACCGAAGCGGGCAGCAGCGCCAGCTGCCGCCCGCCGCCGACGACCGCGCCGGCCTGCTCGATCGCCGCCCGGGCACGCGGGGACAGCCCGGCCCACCCGTCGGCGCCGATGCCGGTCACGGTCACGGTCGGGGGGAGCACGCCGTACAGTCTGCCTCACCGCTGTGAGACGATGGCGCGGAACGGCTGCTGAGGAACACCGGTGCGAGTCCGGGGCGGTCCCGCCACTGTGACCCGTCGGCTGACGCTGACGGGAAGCCAGGGCTATCGGCAGCCGTGCCGCCGGGCCAGCCGTCCGGCGGTCGTCGCTGTCGGCGGGCGCGGATACCCGCCGGGTGAAGGGCTGTGGGTGTGACCCAGTTTCCGTTCAGCGCCGTCGTCGCGATGGACGACATGCGCCTAGCGCTCATTCTCAACGCGATCTCGCCCGCGATCGGCGGCGTCCTCGTCCGCGGCGAGAAGGGAACCGCGAAATCGACCGCGGTGCGCGCGCTGACCGACGTGCTGCCGCCGGTCGAGGTCATCGCCGGCTGCCGGTTCTCCTGCTCGCCGTCGGCCCCCGACCCGGAGTGCCCCGACGGGCCGCACCCGGCGCCGGGGGCCGGGGGAGCGGCCGAGCTGCGCCCGGCCCGGCTGGTGGAGCTGCCGGTCGGCGCGACCGAGGACCGGCTCACCGGCTCGCTCGACGTCGGGCGCGCGCTGACCGAGGGCGTCACCTCGTTCCAGCCGGGGCTGCTGGCCGCCGCCCACCGTGGCGTGCTCTACGTCGACGAGGTCAACCTGCTGCACGACCACCTGGTCGACCTGCTGCTCGACGCGGCCGCGCTTGGCACCAGCTACGTGGAGCGCGACGGCGTGTCGGTCAGGCACGCGGCCCGCTTCCTGCTCGTCGGCACGATGAACCCGGAAGAGGGCGAGCTGCGGCCCCAGCTGCTCGACCGCTTCGGCCTCACCGTCGAGGCGGTCGCCCCGCGTGACCCCGCCACCCGGGCCCAGGTCGTGCGCAGGCGGATGGACTTCGACGCCGCCCCGGCCGCGTTCACGGCGCGGTTCGCCGCCAGCGAGGCCGCGCTGGCCGCCTCCATCGCCGCCGCCCAGGCCCGGCTGCCCGCGGTCGTCCTCGGCGACGAGGAGCTTGAGCGGATCGCCGGGGTGTGCGCCAGCTTCGACGTGGACGGCCTGCGGGCCGACATCGTCATCGCCCGGACCGCCGCCGCGCACGCCGCCTGGCACGGCCGGGACACGGTGACCCGGGCCGACATCCGCGCCGCGGCCCTGCTGGCGCTGCCGCACCGCCGCCGCCGCAACCCGTTCGACGCCCCCGGCCTGGACGAGGGGCAACTGGACGAGGCGCTGGGCGACGAGCCAGGGCCCGACGACGAGCCCGATCCGCCGCCCCCCGGCCGGCAACCCGACGACGGCGGCGACGGAGCCCCGCCCGACGCGCCCTCCCCGCCAGGCGACTCCCAGGCGCACCAGGGCAACGACCAGCCGCCCGCCGCCGACACCGCGCCCGCCGACGACACTGCGCCAGCCGCCGACACCGCGCCCGCCGCCGACCAGGAGCAGGCCCCCGCCCGCGCGGCCGGCCGGGAGTCCGTGGCGCCGAGCGGCGCGACCTTCCGCGCGCGGCGGCTCGAGGTGCCGGGCAAGGGGCACGGCGCGGCGGGCAGGCGCTCGCGCGCCTACACCGACAGCGGCGCCACCGTCGGCGTCCGCCAGCGCCGCCAGCAGGTGCGCGACCTGCACGTGAACGCCACCCTGATCGCGAGCGCCCCGCATCAGGTCGGGCGCGGCCGGACCGGGCCCGGGCTGATCCTGCAGCGCGACGACCTGCGCGAGCGCCGTCGCGAGGGACGCGAGTCCAACCTGGTCCTGTTCGTGGTCGACGCGAGCGGCTCGATGGCCGCCACCCGGCGGATGGAGGCGGTCAAGGGCGCCGTGCTCTCGCTGCTGCTCGACGCCTACCAGCGCCGCGACAAGGTCGGCCTGATCTCCTTCCGCGGCGTCGGGGCCGAGCTGCTGCTGCCGCCCACGTCGTCGGCCGACGCCGCCGCGGCCAGGCTGGAGACCATGCCCACCGGCGGGCGCACCCCGCTGGCGGCCGGGCTGACCGAGGCCTACGCGACGCTGCGGCGCGAGAAACTGCGCGACCCGCTCCGCCGGCCGCTGCTGGTGGTCGTCACCGACGGGCGGCACAACGCGGGCGGCGAGCCGGGCCCGGCGGCCGGCCTGCTCCGCCGCGACGGCGTCGCCGCCGTCGTCGTCGACTGCGAGTCCGGCCCGGTCCGGCTCGGCCTGGCCGCCAGCCTCGCCCGCGCGCTCGACGCCGACTGCGTGGACGTGGCCGGCCTGTCCCTCGGCGGCCTCGCCGATTCCGTCCGCGCCTACCGGGAGGTGGCCTAGCCATGCCGCAGGGAGTACCGGAGACCGTCCCCGACGACGGCCTGACCACCAGGCAGCGCCGGAACCGGCCGCTGCTGATCGTGCACACCGGCCCGATGAAGGGGAAGTCGACGGCCGCCTTCGGCCTGGCCCTGCGCGGCTGGAACCAGGGCTGGGGGATCGGCGTCTACCAGTTCGTCAAGAGCGCCAAGTGGCGGGTCGGCGAGGAGGCCGCGTTCCGCGCGCTCGGCCGGCTGCACGACGAGACCGGCGAGGGCGGCGAGGTCGCCTGGCACAAGATGGGCGAGGGCTGGTCCTGGATCCAGCGCGGCGACCCCGAGGACCACGCGGCCAACGCCCGCGAGGGCTGGGCGCAGATCAAGCGCGACCTGGCGGCGGAGCGGTTCGG
>Ga0302324_100020198_pt1 | contig 13044 bp, 12 predicted proteins | sample Palsa_T0_1_FD_201949 | JGI IMG/M metagenome (GOLD analysis project Ga0302324, IMG submission 201949) | Peat permafrost microbial communities from Stordalen Mire near Abisko, Sweden - Palsa_T0_1 | ecosystem: Environmental > Terrestrial > Soil > Palsa > Peat permafrost | place: Sweden: Abisko...
GGATTTTCAGGAGACATTGCGGGTCCGTATCGCCGCCGCATCTGAAGTCGAGTCAATGACGATCGACGGTATTGAAGCGGCCATCGCGGCGCAACCTGGCAGGATCTGTATTGCATCCGGCAGCACGCATGAACGCGTGCGACGCTGCCTCACAATCGTGGGACTGCTGCACCACTTCGATCCACATATTTTCAGCGCGACTCAGGTCGCGAGAGGAAAACCCGCCCCCGACCTGTTCCTGTTCGCGGCTCGCGAGATGGGGGTCAAGCCTGAAGACTGTCTCGTCATCGAGGACAGCATCCATGGCGTGAAAGCCGCCATCGCCGCTAACATGCGCGTGCTCGGCTTCGCCGGGGCAAGCCATTGCCGGCCGGGTCACGCGGACCGCCTGTTGGAAGCAGGCGCATCCGCCACATTTCATCACATGCGAGAATTACCTGGGCTGATTTAATCAACGGTTACCCGTCGGCACCGTATTGAATGGCCGGTTCTTATCGACCCTGATATCGGCGGGCAAACCGAGCACGCGTTCCGCGATGATATTTTTCAGAATCTCATCCGATCCCCCCGCGATCCTCGCACTTGGCGAGGACAGGAGCGCGGACTGGAACATGCCCCAGGCTTCGACGAGGTCTTCGTCGATCACCATCCCCGCCTCGCCCAGGAGGTCCATGCCGTAACTTGCGATATCCTGCAGCTTGGACGCGTTCACCAGCTTGTGGATCGAGTTTTCGGGGCCAGGCGTTTCGCCTTTCGACAAGGCGGTCATGGTGCGAAATTTCGTGAATTTCAGGCCTTGCGAGCGCGCGTACCATTCCGCGATTCGTTCCCGCACGGCCTGGTTCCGGATCGCCGGCTGACCGTCGATTACCAGCGACCGGCTCAGAGTCACCAGATCGTCGACATCCGGCCGCGCCGGATCGCCAACCGCGAGCCGCTCGTTCATCAGCGTGGTCAGCGAGACGCGCCATCCCTGGCCGGCCTGGCCAAGCCGTTGCGCATCAGGAACGCGAACATCGGTGAAGAACACCTCGTTGAAATGACGCGTGCCGGACATTTGATGGATCGGCCGGATTTCGATCCCGGGCGATCTCATGTCGAGAAAGAAGAAGGTCAGGCCTTCGTGCTTTGGCACATTCGGGTCGGTGCGCACGACGATGATGCCGAAGTCCGAAAGATGCGCGCCCGAGGTCCAGATTTTCTGGCCGTTGATGATCCAGTCGCCGCCGTCTCGTTCCGCCCGCGTGCGCAACGCCGCGAGGTCCGAACCACCGGCGGGTTCGCTGAACAACTGGCACCACACTTCCTCGCCGCGCAGCGCGGGTTTGACGTAACGGTCGAGTTGTTCCGGTTTGGCATAGGTCATCATGGTCGGGATGCACATTCCAAGACCGATTTCGAACAGGCCGCGAGGAACGGTGAAGTCCTCTTCCTCCTGGTTGTAGATGACCTGGAAGATCGGCGACAGTTCGCGTCCGCCGAAGCGCTTTTGCCAGGTGATACCGGCGAACCCGGCATCGGTCTTTTTCGCTTGCCACGCTTTGCAGCGTTTCACTTCGTCGGGCGTCATGCCTCCCAGGCGAAGGGTCGGCCGGCCGGACGCTTTCGGTTCGGCGTTGGCATTGAGGAATGCGCGCGCCTCGGTGCGAAACGCGGCCTCTTCAGGAGAGTCGTTGAAGTCCATGCGCAGATTTCCTTCAGGCCGCGTTGCGGGTTTCGATCAGGTCGACCAGGCGATTTTTCCAGAATGGCGATGCACCGAGTCGCAGCGCCAGTTGTTTCGATCGGCGATAATAGAGGTGGCAGTCAAAAGCCCAGGTGAAGCCGACTCCGCCGTGGGTCTGGATGTTTTCCTTGGAGGCGAGGTGGAAAGCGTCCGTGGCGGACACGCGCGCGGTGGCGGCGGCCAGTGGCAATTCGGCGGCATCGGCGGTCAAGGCCCATGCACCGTAATAAGCATTGGACCGGGCAAGTTCGAGCGCGACATAAACATCGGTGAGCTTGTGCTTGATCGCCTGAAACGATCCGATCGGGCGGCCGAACGCGAAACGTTCCATCGCATAATCGCGTGCCATCTGGAGCGAGGCGTCCGCGCCGCCAACCTGCTCGAAGGCAAACAGGATAGCGGCTCGATCCATCAGGCGCTGCACCGTGGCCCATCCCGAGGCAGCGCTCAATTTCTCGGCGGGCGTATCGTTGCAATCGAAACGAGCCTGATCGCGGGTTGGATCGACGGTGCGCAAGGTTTTACGCGCGACGGATTTTGTCTCAACCAGGAATAGCGCGATCGCGTCGGTTTCATCACGGGCAGCGACGATCGCGATGTCGGCGATTCCGCCGTCGGCGACCGGCCATTTGACACCATTCAATTTCCCGCCCGACACCCGCGCGCGGACGGCGTCCGGCGATGGGTTGCCGTTGCCCTCGGCCAAAGCGAAGCAACCGATCAGCGACCCGTCGGCGAGCTGGGGCAGGTATTTCCGTTTCTGTGCCTCGGTGCCCGCCAGCAGGATCGCCTCGGCGGCGAGATAGGCGGTGGAGGCGAACGGCACCGGGGCCACGGCGCGGCCGATTTCCTCCGCCAGAACGCAGAGGCCCTCGTAACCCAGGCCCGCGCCGCCGTACTGTTCCGGTATGGCGGCACCAATCCACCCCATGTTGGCGATCTCTTTCCACAGCGCGGCCGCGTAAGGTTCTTCACCGTCGAGCGAACGCCGCACCAACGCCGGCGGGCATTGCTCGGTCAGAAAGCGGCGTGCCTGATCGCGAAGTTGTTTCAGGTCGTCCGAAAAATCGAAGTTCATGGAATGGGCCTCGTGTTGGATCAACCGTTGCTGGCGGGCAGGCCTTGCGGGAACAGGTTCTGCGACAGCAACCCGCCATCGACATCCAACGTCGTGCCATTCACGTAGGACGCGAGGTCGGACAGCAGGAACAGCGCGGCTTTGCCTATGTCATCCGTTGTGCCGCGGCGGCGCATCGGGATCAGGCTGTTGGCATAGCCCTCGATGCGGCGCGGCGTATCGAACAGGCGCGGCGTGACGATATGCCCCGGCGCGATGGCGTTGACGGCGATGTTGTGCGGAGCCCACTCGACAGCCATGGTTTGCACGACGCTGATCAGACCGGCTTTGGCGGCCCCATAAGCGCCGCGCATGGGGCTGGCGCGCTGGCCGTCGACCGAGGCGATGCCGACGATCCGTCCACCGGTGCCGCGGCGGATCATGACGCTGGCGACTTCTTTCGCGCTCAGAAAGAAGTACCGCAGATTGAGCTGCATTTGCTGATCCCAGGCATCGGCCGTGGTCTCCAACAACGAACCCCATGTGGCGGCGCCGACGATGGAGATCATGCGGTCAAGGCCGCCAAGCTTTTCCGCGGCCTCGGCGACGATGCGGGGAATTTGTGCGTCGTCCAACACATCCCCGATGACCGTCACGCCCTTGGTGCCAAGCCCATTGACGATCCCGGCGACGTGCTCAGCCCGTTCCGCGACCAAATCGACCAGAGCGACATCGCAGCCGGCCCGCGCCAGGAAGCACGCCGAGGCCTTGCCCATCCCCTGGCCGCCACCGATGATCAGCGCCTTCCTGCCGGCGAGGCCGAACAGCGATGTTTCCTCGGTCATGGATTTCCTCCGATATTCCGCTAACGGTAACCCGGTTCCGGGGCGTGAGGGAATGCCGATCCGGGCGCTATCGACACCGAAGCTACCGGACGGTAGGGTTTGGCCGTTGTCAGTAGGCCCCGTCATAACAGGAGTTTGACCCATGAGCCAGTCGCGGCAGACCGAAATCAACGCGCCAAATTTGTGGCGCCTGGAAACCCCCGGCCATACCGGGTGGGCTCGGACAGCGCGCGCCGGCGACCCGAACAAATACTTCATGGTTTCCACCGACTCGCACGCCAACGAACCCGCCGATTTATGGGTGACGCGGATCGATGCGAAATACCGGGAGCGTGTGCCGCGCATCATTACCGACGAACAAGGCGTGCAGTGGCGCTACTGCGAGGGCTATCGCCCGGACCGCGTGCGCGTCATGAGCTTCGAGGGCGAGGACTGGTTGCGCCAGCAATCCGGTGCCGACGTTCAGGAGCGGATCCGAGACAATCGTGCTGACGGGGTCGATGTCGAGATCATTTTTCCCAATAAGGGCCTCGCTATGTGGGCGACGCCCGATCCGGTGTTCGCCAACGCGCAGTGCAAAGTCTGGAACGAATGGGCGTGGGAGCAATATGGGCCGTATCCAGAAGCGATGCTGCCCGCCGCCGCGATCGCGACGGGCGATTTCGATGGCGCGATGGCCGAGATCGCACGCGTAGCGGCAGTCGGGTTCCGCGCGTTGACCCTGCCCTGCAAGCCAATTTGGGGTGGGCACGACGTCGATCACGTCAATTACAACCTGCCTCACTTCGACAAGATGTGGGCGCTGATCCAGGAGTGCGATCTGCCGATCACGTTCCATGTCTCGACCGGCCGCGACCCGCGGGCGTCACGCGGCAATGGTGGCGCGGTGATCAATTATGTCACTCATTCGTTATCGCCAACGATCGAACCGGTCGCCAACCTGTGCGCCTCCGGCGTGCTGGAACGCTTCCCGAAACTGCGTTTCGCCACGGTCGAGGCCGGGATTGGCTGGGTGCCCTGGCTGCTCGACGCGATGGATGAGGCATTTCGAAAACACCACATGTGGGTGCGGCCGAAGTTGCAGGGTTTGCCCAGTGATTATTACCGGGCGCATGGGTTCGCCACGTTTCAAGAAGATCCGTCTGGCCTCTATTTGGCGGAACGCTTCAACCTCATGGACAATTTCTGCTGGGCGAACGACTATCCGCATCACGAGGGCACCTGGCCGCACTCGGCGGAGGCGATCGAACGGACCATGCCGATGTTGAGCGATGCGCAGCGGGCGAAAATCCTCGGGCTGAACGCGGCGCGGCTGTTCAGGCTGGACGTGCCGAAGCATCAGCAACTCGCGGTATCATAAAGGGAGAAGGACCAATGGCTGGTAATGGACAGGCGATCATCGAACTCGATGCCAAACGCATGGCGGCGTCGGTCGCACAAGACTATGACACGTTGAACCAGTTGATCGCGGACGAACTGATTTACACGCATTCATCGGCTCGGATGGACACCAAGGCGTCGCTGCTCGGAAACATGAAGTCAGAGTCGACGGTTTATACCGGGATGACGCCGTCGGAAGTCGTGGCGCAGGACCTCGGCGATGCGGTCGTGCTGACCGGCGTTTGTGCGATCAGCGTGATGTCCGGCGGCAAGCCGAACTCGTTCAAGGTGCGCTTTATCGATGTCTATGCCAAACGCGCAGCGGGCTGGCAGATGGTGACCTGGCAGTCGACTCGTTTGGTGGACTGAATTTTTCCGAGTGCGTCGCGACCGGGATGATCCCTTGGGGAGGTCCCGGCCGCGACGTCAGGTCGAGGCGACACGATGCCCGATGATCTTTACGACCGCGACATCCTGGAATGGTCGGAGCGCCAGGCGGCGGCGCTACGCGACATCGCCAGCGATGAAAAGCATGGAGACGTGGACTGGCCTCGCGTCATCGAGGAAATTCAAGGCGTCGGCACGGCCCAACTCAACGACGTCAGAGGCATCATTCGACAGGCGATGATGGCGCTGCTGGTGATTCATCTGGACTGGAAGAACCTGGCGCGGCCCGACAGGATATTGGAACTCGCCTGCCTGTTGGACGATGCGGGCGAACAGTTCACCCCGTCGATGAAGCAACGTATTGATCTGAACACGATGTGGCATCGTTTACGCGAGCGAACCATCCGGAACTCGTCCGACGATCCGCGCTGCCGCGCCTTGCCCGAGCATTGTCCGTGGACGCTGGAGGCATTGCTGGCCAACGATCATGACGCGCTCCTCGTGGCTCTGGCCGGTTGGCCCGTCGCGCCCGCCACACTAACATTATCATAGCGGAACCACGCACATGGCCGAACGCACCCTCCGCGGCAAGACCGCGATCGCCGGCATCGGCGAGACGACCTACTACAAACACGGTCAATCCCCCGACAGCGAGTTCAAACTCGCTCTCGAGGCGATCGTCAAAGCGTGCGAGGACGCCGGCATCAGTCCGCATGACGTCGACGGGTTCGCCTCCTATGGCAACGACCGCTCCGACGGGCCACGGCTCGCCTCCGCGCTTGGCATAAAAGAGCTGCGGTTCTCCAACATGTTCTGGGGCGGCGGTGGAGGCGGCGTTTGCGGCGCGGTCGGCAATGCATCGGCAGCCGTCGCAACCGGCATGGCCGATTGCGTGGTCGCTTTCCGCTCGCTGGCGCAAGGCCAATATGCACGATATGGGCGCAGTTCAGCGGCCAGCGCGGTTGGCGGGGACGATGCGTTTCTGTTCCCTTATGGCGTCATGTCGCCGGCGCAGCGTTTCGCCATGAAGGTCACGCGCTTCATGCACGAGACCGGCATCAGGCAGGAGGCGCTGAGGGCGATCTCGCTCGCCTGCTACCACCACGCGCAGAACAACCCAAACGCAGTGATGCGGGGACGTAAGCTCGATGAGGCGAAATACGACGCATCGCGCTGGATCATCGAACCGTTCTTTCACCTGTACGATTGCTGTCAGGAAAATGATGGCGCTGCCGCAGTCGTTGTCGTGCCGGCGGAACAGGCCAGAGACTCGCGGCATAAGCCAACCTTTCTGCTCGCCTGCGGCCAGGGGTGCGACCATCGCAGCGCGGCGCCTGTGCACAACATGCCTAATTATCCTAGCTCGCACTTTCGTCAGATCGCGCCAAGACTTTATGACATGGCGCAGTTGAAGCCCGCCGACATGGGCATCGTGCAGTGCTATGAAAATTTCACCGGCGGCGTGTTGATGAGCCTCGTCGAGCACGATCTGGTGAAGGCCGAGGCAGCCAACGAATTCCTCGTCAAGGAAAACCTGATCGCGCCGACCGGCAAAATGCCGCTGAACACCAGCGGCGGTAACCTCGCCGAGTGCTATATGCATGGGCTGGAGTTGGTGATCGAAGCGGTTCGCCAGATCCGCGGCACGGCGATCAATCAGGTGAAACGAAACGACGCCGCGATCATTATCGGCGGCCCGATGGTGACGCCAGTGAGTTCCATCATTCTCGGTTCGGAGGCGACGCTATGAGCAGCACCTATCTTCCGAACGGCCTTCCGACCCCATCCTCCGCGCCCGATGGGCTCGCCGCGCCCTACTGGGAAGGTACGCGTCAGGGCAAGCTGCGCATTCAAAAATGCAGCGGCTGCGGCGCGTGGCAATGGGGGCCGGAGTGGATTTGCCATCGCTGCCACTCGTTCGAGCTGTCATGGCATGAGATCAACGGCAAAGGCAGGATTTACTCCTACCAGCGACCACACCACCCGGTGCACACGGCGCTCAATGGGCATGGTCCGTATATCGTGGTGCTGGTTGAACTGCCCGACTACGGCAACATCCGGATGGTCGGAAACCTGCTGGGCGATTCCACACAAATCGTGACGATCGGCGCCCCGGTTGAAGCGGTGTTTGAACCGCACGACAACGCTGATCCGCCGTTCACGCTGGTCCAGTGGCGGGTTGTCTGATTACGCCCCTTTTGGTCCCGCCCCTTTGGTCACATCCCTTTGGGCACGAACATATAGCCGACGCCCCGGACAGTACGGATCGCCTCGGGGTGGGTTGAATCCCGTTCGATCTTGCGCCGCAGCCGAGCGATCCGCAGATCGATGGCGCGGTCGAACGCCTCCGCTTCCCGGTGGCTGGTGACCTCCAGCAGCCAGTCGCGCGCCAACGGACGGTTCGGGTTCTCCACGAACAGTTTCAGCAGATTGTATTCGCCGGGCGCCAACCGTTCTTCCGCGCCATCCGTATCGAGCAGAAGTCGCCGCTCGAGGTCCAGCACCCTGCGCCCCATGGTGACCTTCGGACCGCCAAAATCGGCCAGGGCGGCAGAGGACGCCCGGCGCAGCACGCTTTTCACCCGCGCCAGCAACTCCCTGGGTTCGAACGGCTTGGTGACGTAATCATCCGCACCCGCCTCCAAACCCGCGACCCGATCAATCGTGTCGCACGAAGCTGAAACCATGATCACGCCCACTCCCGGGCACGCTTCGCGCACCACTCTGATCAGGCTGAACCCGTCCTCTCCGGGCAGCCCAACATCGAGCAGGACCAACGACGGCGCATCTCGCTGAATCTCGCGACGGAGGGCCTGACCATCGGCGACACCGGTGACCCGCATCGCCTGTCGGCTGAGGTACTGCACCAGCAATTGACGCTGCGCGACGTCATCCTCGACCACGATGATGTGGGGCGACGCCGTCATCATGATCGTTGAGCTGATATTGTCATGGGACAGTAAAGAAACAACCATAGGTTGCATGAGACACTGCGGACTCAGCCGCGGAAATTTCTGAAGCGCGTAATACCGATCGCCGACTTGATCGACCTATCCTCACGGTCACCCACCACGTCATCCTCCCAGCCAGGCCGGGGGACCTACCGAGGCACCGTACAGCGATAGATGGCCGGCTCGCTGGCCGGCCATGACGGCAAGCAACGCAGTTTGGGCAGTCGGCAAAATGGCGAATTTGGCCCGGCCGACGCGCGGAGATCAATCCAGCGATCACGGCGTCGTCCAGTATTGAGCGGTCCACGCCGTAATGACAGGCTCGCGTATCCGCGTCGGGCGGTTCGGACACAGGTGTGTCATGTTTGTAATACCGTCACGATTCCCTCTGACACGATACAAACGATACGTTCGCGCCATCAGGGCGATACGCTGACACAGGATGATCAACCAAGCGTTGACAAATACGTCACTCACAGCGCGATATGCAGGGTCGAGAGAATGGCCCCAATTGGTCATTACTTCACGGGCCGCTACTGATTCGCGCAACCGTCAAATGACCGCCGGGACGGATAATCTGGTTGGGTGTCGACAAAATCCGCCGCTTCGGATGACGAGGGTCTGGGGATAGACAATGACAAGGGGCTTGACGGCGTCCTTCGGGACGCAATCGCGACGATTGGACGCGCCAAACCTGGATGAAGCGCGGGAGCGGGAGTTGCTTGTTCGTGTGCGCTCCTCCCATGGCGCCGACAGCCAGGCTGCGCTGACCGAACTTTGGATGAGTCACGGTAAGCTCGTCGCCGCGATCGCGGCGAAATACCGGCGTTCCGACATCGACCACGAAGACCTCATCAACGCCGGGCATTTAGGCCTGCACACGGCGATCATGCGGTTCGACACGGATCGCTTCGATACCAGGCTATCGGCTTATGCGGCGGTCTGGATCCGCTGGTACGTCAATGACTACATCCGCCGGAACTCGGGACCCGTGCGGCTCCCGGAATCCAAAGCGCACCGCCAGTTGGCGCAATCCGGCAGCCGGCTGTTGATCGAGGCCCGCAAAGCGTGCGAGCGGGAGGGTGTCGATCCCAGAGACAGTGAATTGCATGAACGGATTGGCCGCAGGGTTGGCCTCAGCGCCGACGAGGTGGCCCAAGGCCTGCGCCTGATCCACGGCGCGCAAACGAGCCTGAACGCCCAGGATGACAATGAAGGATACGAGTTGAGCCTGCGCGATGATGCGGCTCCGACAGCGGATGACATCCACGAGCGGATGGACCACGAGCGGTTGCGGCGGCGGATCATGACGCTGGCGAACGAAGTATTGGGCGAGCGAGAACGCCAGATCTTCCTCGCGCGGTCCATGGCCAACAGCGACCAGGTACCGTCACTTGAGGCATTCGCCGTAAAGTTCGGCGTCACCACCACCCGTGTTCATCAAATCGAGGTCAGCGCCCGGCGCAAAATCGCGGTGGCGTTGGCGGCATCGGGTTATGCCAATGTCACCGGTGACGACGTCGTCGCTCATCTGTCTCAGATCCGCGCCCGCCGCGCGGCGAACCGGGACTCGATCGATACGTCTCCCGAAAAGCCGCTCGAATTGCTCGCGGTCGCGCGTTGACTGCCGACGTTCAGGCACGGTCATGCGCTTGGCCGGCGCGTTCCCGAATGCGCCCACGCGGTTGATATGACCGTCGGTGCCTTTGCATCGTCGGGTCCAGGGGCGCGCGGCATCCCGGCGATCGACCGTTCCGTTCTCGGCGAATGGCTGGCCGGCGATGATACCGCGATCGATGAATTGCTCGCCGTGTTTCGCGACAGCGTCTTTGCCGAACAGGAGCGAATGCAGGACGCATTGGGCCTTGGCGACCTGAACGCATATGCCGACGCAGCCCATCGGTTGCGTGGCGCGGCTTTGTCCATGGGAGCACGCGCGCTGGCCGAGGTCTCCGGCACCCTTACCGCGGCGGCCCAGGCGCGGGATGAGACGGCATGCCGCAATGGGCTGTCAGTGTTGGGAACACACGTCTGCCTGGTGGCGGCCGAGATTCCCGTGCCAAGGACCGGCGGTCAGTCCCAGGAACGTGCCTAAGAAACGACATGTGGCGGACATCCGCCGCCGCTTGAGTAATTGAAACCAATAGTGATAATGCGATCGGGTTGAGCCGGGTCGAATTTTTGCAAGGCAGGCTCACCGCCTCGCACGTTTCTCAATATTTCAGTTGAATCATCATACATGAAATTCCTGGAGGCCCTTCATGCCGGTGATGCCATGACCGTCGAAGCGAAAACTCCTCGTGGTCCTGGGGTAGAACCGGTCGACGGTCTCGATAGTTCGACCGTATCACCGGATGTGGTGATCCGGCTCGTCGGCGGGGGGGGCCGTTTATGGTTCATTTGCGCCCTGCTCGTCGCCATAACACTCGCCACCGGGGGCGCGGTGATCGCGCACCTCCGCCAAAACGCCTTCGGCGATGCACAACGCGAACTGACGAACCTCGGCACTGTCCTCGCCGAGCAAACCTCTCGAACGATCCAATCCGTCGATCTGACCTTGAGAGATGTCCAGTTGAGTGCATCCGCTCCTGGGCCGGACTCATCGGAGGCTTTTCGAGCGCAGTGGGCGAGTCAGCCCGTTCGTGAGGCGCTGACCGATCACTTGCATAACCTGCCGCAGGCTGAGGGGATTGGCCTGTTCGATGCAAAGGGTCAGATGGTGAACTGGTCGCGAGCCGCACCGGTTCCTCAAATGGACATTTCCGATCGCGATTACTTTCGCTATCTGCAAGCACACGATGACTCTGGAGCCGTTGTCAGCGTGCCCGGCGAGGGGCGTCTGACCGGCACATGGATCATAATTGTCGCCCGGCGCATCGACGGCCCGGACGGTAGTTTCCTCGGCGTGGTGAATGGATTGATCGACACCCGCTTTCTGGAGGACTTCTACCGGACGATTGCCATGTTGCCAGGAGAGAACGTTTCATTGGCGACGCGCGACGGAACCGTGGTCACCGGGTATCCCGACATCCAGAACCGGCGCGGCATGCGCATTCCAAACCAGTCGCCGTGGCATGATCTCGTCGCTGAGGGCGGCGGTTCTTATCGCTCTCCGGGATATCTCAACGGCGTCAGACAAATCATCACGGTCCATCCATTGCACGACTATCCGCTCGTCGTGGATGTGAACATGTCTGAGCAGGCGGCACTGCACGCCTGGTACAAGCAGGCCTTGGGCCTGGGGTTCGCGACGATCGGCATCGCGATCGGTTTCACCGTTCTGTTCGGTATCATCGCCGGTCAGTTCCGGCGGCAGCAAGAACAGAACGCGATGCTGCGGCGACAGGCGGCGGCCTTGCGTGAGAGTGAGCGAAGGCTGAAGTCCTATGCTGAAATGGCGGCGGATTGGTTCTGGGAGCAGGACGCGAATTTTTGCTACGTACGTGAAGCAAAAGTTCCGCTCACGAGTTCTCCCACCGATGTCGGCAAGACCAGATGGGAATGTGCCGACCCGGCGATGAACCCGCATCGATGGGAAGCGCATAAAGCCGACCTCGCTGCCAGACGGCCGTTTCGCGACTTTCATTGGGAGAGAATCGGAAGGGACGGCAAACGCCGCTATATGAGTTCGAGCGGCGATCCGGTCTTCGATGAAGCGGGAAATTTCCTGGGCTTTCACGGGATCGGCCGGGATCGGACCGCCGACGTCGAAGCCGCCGAGGAACTTCAACTGGCCAAGGAACGGGCCGAGGCAGCGAACCGCGCCAAATCGGAATTCCTCGCCAACATGAGCCATGAACTGCGTACGCCGCTCCATTCGATTATTGGCTTCGGGGAACTCATTCATGACCAAACATCTGGCCGGATCGGCGACAATTATGTCGAGTGGGCCGGGGAAATTCTCGACAGCGGCAGGCATCTGCTCGATGTGATCAACGAACTGCTGGAGCTGACGAAGATTGAAACCGGCCGCTACGAGCTTTTGGACGAGAGGATCAATCTGTTGGGCATTGCCAAAGCCTGCCTCGGAATGGTCCGGCTGCAAGCGGCGGCGAACCACGTAAGCATCGATTGCGCGATCGAGGAGACGGCCGCGGACGTTTTGGCGGATCGCCGGGCGGTGAAGCAAATCCTGCTGAATTTATTGACCAACGCTGTTAAATTCACGCCGGCGGAGGGAGGCATATCGATCTCGACGGAGCCGACAGCGAGTGGCGGCATCGCCCTCGTCGTGGCGGATAACGGTATTGGCATCGACCCGGCGGCACTGACGACGCTGTGCGAGCCCTTCACTCAGGCCGACGCGTCGATCAGCCGAAGGTTTGGCGGCACCGGCCTTGGGCTCGCGATCAGCAGCCGGCTCGCGGCTTTGCATGGCGGTACTCTGACGATCGAAAGTACTCCCGAGCGAGGGACCACGGTCCGGGTCGCATTTCCCGCCGATCGCATCATAGCCGGGCCACGGCCGATCGCCGACGCGACGCAGGCTGTCCATTAACCACAAGTTTTCGACCATTTGGTAAACGATACCATTGCCGAACGTTGGCACCAAAACCTCACCATTGTAAAAGCGCGAGTGACGGTCGTTGTGCCAACCGGCGGATAGATTGACTCTTACCTTTATCGTCATGGCCCGGCTGGTCCGGGCCACCTGTCGAGGCACGGTGCTTGTACAGGTGGCCCGGACGAGCCGGGCCA
>Ga0302324_100020199_pt1 | contig 13044 bp, 10 predicted proteins | sample Palsa_T0_1_FD_201949 | JGI IMG/M metagenome (GOLD analysis project Ga0302324, IMG submission 201949) | Peat permafrost microbial communities from Stordalen Mire near Abisko, Sweden - Palsa_T0_1 | ecosystem: Environmental > Terrestrial > Soil > Palsa > Peat permafrost | place: Sweden: Abisko...
AGCCCGAGTCCCGAATCCTCGTCTTCGACCACAGCACGGCCGAGCTCATTAACTGCTGCGACGGGAACATCAACGGGAACGGGCTCATCCTGCAGAGCGGGATCGCCGGGTACGCGTTCCCCGTCGGCACCGCGAAGCAGGCCTACGACGTCTTCGACACCGTCACGGACGCGCCCGAGCCGGTCACCTACACCGGTACCGACAGCGTCGGCGGCATCCCGGTGTACGCCTTCACCGAGAACCTCACCGCGGCCAAGGCGGGGACCAGCGCGCTGTCGCCGATACGGCCCGAGCTCTACTCCGTGCAGCGGTCCTACTGGGTCGACCCGGAGACCGGCCTGGTGCTGAAGATGAGCGAGGACGTGGACCTGTACCTGGCGGGCAACGGCCCGGCCACCACGCTGCTCAAGGCCTCATTGAGCATGCCGGCCGCCACGGTGGCGAGACTGACCCGGCAGGACGCCAGCCACCGGAACAGGATCGCGCTGGCGGCCACGCTGCGCCTGGCGTGCCTTGGCCTGGCGTGCGCTCTCGCGCTGATCGCCGGCTGGCTGCTCATCCCGTGGTCCGCGCTGCGCCGGCGGCGCGGACCGCGCGCACCGCTGCCACCGTCCGGGCCGCTGCCGCCCAGCTTCCGGCTTACCCCGGCCGAGGGTTTCTCTCGCCGTGGCCAGCTGCTGCGCGGTGGCCGCTTCCCTCCCGGTGAGCAGTGATCAGGAGGAAAAGACAGAGCAGCCGCAGCGGCCGTAACTGGCTCGCCGCGCTGCTGGCGGTCGCGGTGCTCGTCATCGGGGCCCGGCTGGCGCAGACACAGCAGGCGGCCAAGCCGTCGCCCTTCGTCGGCACGGCCCAGACGCGCCCGGATGCCGCCTGGGACAACCTGTTCCAGTACTACGGGAACGTCTCGGGCGCGTGGAGCGGCGGTGACGGCGCCCAGGCGCTGGCGATGCCGAGCGGCGGCACCATGTGGTTCTTCTCCGACAGCTACCTGGGCCAGGTGAGCGCCCTGGGCTCGAGGTCGCAGACCACCACGGGCCTGGCGCACAACACGGCGGTGTACTACCAGAACGGCGACCTGGGCCCCACCTACGCGCAGCTGCCCAGCATCTTCGGGTACGTCAACGGCTCCGACTACACCTGGGTGAGCCCGCCGCCGCCCTACGCGACCAGCCAGTACGAGCTGATCAACGGCGACCAGGTCATCGACGACGGCATCGTCTACAAGTTCTACCAGCTGGCCGACCGCGCCCTGCACCCCAACGGCTACCAGTACAAGCTGGTGGGCACCGTGGTCGAGTCGTTCTGGCTGGGCACCGGCACCGTCATGCTGAGCCCGGACTCCGGGACCGTGGTCCAGGTCGAGGACTCGGCCGGCAGCGACCCGGTCATCTGGGGGGTGGCGACGCTGCGGGTCGGCGGCTACGTCTACATCTACGGGGTCAAGCCGTACAACGGCGGTTCCCAGCCGTACCCGCTCTACCTGGCGCGGGTGCCGGCGGGCGGCCTGGCGGCCGGGGACGCCTGGCAGTACTTCGACGGGACGCCCGGCTGCTCGTCAGCGTCGTCGGGCGCCTGGACGTCCAGCCCGCAGTCGGCGAAGGCGCTGCGCACCGGGGTCTCCGCGGGATTCAGCGTCACCGACGTGAACGGCACCTACGTGCTGCTGACGAGCGACAACTCCGGCGCCACCGGCGATCCGAGCGACGCCGTCGCTTACTACGCGAAATGCCCCACCGGGTTTTCTCAGGACAGCCCCAGGTACCAGGTCTTCCAGCCTAAGCTGGCGATCGGCTACCTCGCCTACGAGTACCGGATCGTGCCGCAGTACAGCAGCGGCGCCGACGTCCTCGTCAGCTACAGCCTCAACACCACCGACCTCGGCATGAACCTCACGAACAGCAGCATCTACCGGCCGCGTTTCCTCGATGTCCGGCTTCCCGGCATCAAGGGCAAGGCGGGGCCGGTCACCGAGCCACCCTAGGAACCGAATGCCAGTCCGTACCGCCAGGCCCGCCCGGCAGCCAGCTCGTCGCCAGTCGCCGCTGCGGTCGCCCCGCAGAGTGATCCTGGGCGTGGTCACCGGGCTCGCGGTCGGCCTGATCGCGGTCGGCCTGCTGCATCCCTGGAGCGGCGGCACCCCGCTGGTGCCGAGCCCGGCCTCGGGCCACGGCAGCGGCGTGGTGCCGAAGTCAGCCGTCCACGCGAGCAACGCGGCGGTCAGCCTCAACGACGAGTGGGCGCAGTTCTCCGCCCTGTCGGACTGCTCCCAGTGGGCCGGCGCCGACGGCATGGGCGCCGTGCGGCTGAGCCCCACGCAGATCGCCTGGTTCTTCTCGGACACCTACATGGGGCCCGCCACCCCCTCCACGGGCTTCCGCGACGCCTCGGGCCTGACCCACAACTCGGTGGTGATCCAGACAACGAGCAGCAAGACCAACCGCTTCGTGACCGTGACGGGCGGCAACACCTGCCAGGGTTTCTACTCGCAGCCGCAGTCGGTGATAGAAGGGTCAAAAGACGCGCCCGGCCGGACAAGCAACCGCTACTGGGCCGAGGGCGGCATCAAGGTCGGCTCGTCGGTCTACCAGTTCTACCAGCGGTACACGGCGGGGAACGTGCCCTACATAGCGCAGGGCACGGTGCTCGCCAAGTACTCGGTGAGCTCGCTTGAGGCGGCGGGCACCAGCCCGGAGGCCAGCGTGACGATGACGCCGTCGGTCACCGACCTCGGGTACTACACCATGCCAGGCCAGACGGTCGCGCCCGCCGACAAGTCGTCGCTCGTCTGGGGGGCGGCGGTGACGCAGGTGGGCGACATAGTCTACATCTACGGCACCTGGACGCCGACCACCGAGTTTCCCAACCGGGAACTGTACCTGGCCCGGGTGCCGGCGTCGCAGATGGGCGACTTCTCCGTCTGGCAGTTCTACGCGGGCCCGGGCAAGTGGTCCTCCGCCCAGTCCGACGCGACCGCCCTGAGCAGGGGCATCACGGTTGGGATCTCCTCGGGCTTCAGCGTGATCAAGTCCAACGGCCGCTACTGGCTGATCGAGGCCGACCCGTTTTCAGGTAGCAGCGACCTCGACGCCATCGCCGCCACCGAGCCCTGGGGCCCGTTCGACGCGTCCAACAAGCTGGTGCTCTACAGCGACCCGGGCATCGGCCTCGACGCGGCCCACGATTACATGATCATGTACGAGGCGCGGGCCGACCCGGCGGTCTCCCCTGACGGCTCGATCGTCATCGGCTACAACGTCAACTCGACCGCGGTCAGCACCGGCTGCACGCCGCTGTCGTGGTTCACCAACGCGGTGACGCTGCCGCGGTTCGTCAGCGTGCCGCTCGCCAACCTGTCGCTGTCGAAGGACCGGCCGACCAGCGTGGCGGCGGGGACGTCAAGCAACACCGACGTGATCTCCAAGACTCCGAGCCAGTGGTTCAACCAGTGGCTCTACCCGGACTCCTGCCCGCCGGTGCCCGCGATGAACTCCGTCACCGCCAAGCCGGGGGACGGCCGGGTGACGCTCAGCTTCCCCGACATCGGGCTTGGCCTGGCCTACCGGGTCTACGTGAAGAAGGCCGGCGCGGCCGACTACAAGCTGGAGATCACCACTAAGTGGGACCTGGGCTTCGAGCCAAACCGGGAAGTGGTGAAGCTGGCCGGGGTGTCACCGGGGACCTACCAGATCAAGGTGGTACCGCTTGACGTGAACAACTTCACGGGCAAAGGCGAGACCGTGACGGTCACCGTGGCTTAAGCGGCCCCGGTGGTACTTGAGGCCGGTGGTACTTGAGGCCCGTGGTACTCGTAGATCAGCCGGATGGCGTTGTCGACGTTACGGTAGACGTCCTGGATCGTTGCCCTGTTCATCACCCAGGAGCAGAGGGACCCGTCGAGCACGGAGTTGACGGTGCCGTAGATCGCCTCGTGATCGGCGTCGAACGGCCCCTCCAAGGCCGTGCTCACGGAGTCCCTGAACTGCGCGGAGACGGACTCGTAGAGGTCGCCCGCGTAGGCGTCGGCGGTGACCGACAGCATCACCACGACCCGGTAGAACTGCGGCTGGAGCTGGAATGCCCTAACCACACGGTGGAAGACGGCGCGCAGCCGGTCCGCCTCGGTGGCGCCCTCCGGTGGCTGGGCCGCGAGCTTCTTCTTGAGCGCGCCCTGCCACTCGACGAACACGGCGGCGAACAGGTGCTCCTTGGAGGCGAAGTAGCGGTACAGGGTCCCGAGCGCCACCCCGGAGTCCCGTGCCACCTCGGAGATCTTCACCTGGTCGTACTCGCTGTTGGCGAGGGCGCGCAGCGCCGCCCGGACGATCCGCTGACGACGTTCGAGCTGATCATGGCGGAGGTTCTCGGGTGCCGGCGGTCCGTCGATCTGCAGCACGCGCTCTCCCAAGCATCCTGAAACCCGAGCATCCTGAAACCGAATTAGAGGCAGTCTAGCCTGGGGGTGGCGGCACTCTGAAGTCTGTCCAGCTCCGCCACTGCCTTCCGCACACTGTTCCGATGCCAGGCGACGGACTATAGTAACTACTATGAAGCCGGGTTCTGCTGCCCGGCATGATCGGCGGACCCCGCTTCCGACTGTCCCGCTTCCGACTGTCCCGCTTCCGACTGTCCCGCTTCCGACTGTCCCGCTACCGACCCGAGAGGCTTCCCATGCGTTTGACGATGCTGCTTGACTTGGCAGCGGACGGGTTCGGCGACCGCGCGGTCGTCGGCACCAGCGCGGCGGCGATCACCGCCGGCGAGCTGCGCGAGCGGGCGCGGCGCGGTGCACGGCTGCTGGGCGAGCACGGCGCCGGGGCCCTCGTCTACACCGCGACGAACGGGTCGGCGTTCCCGGTGGCGCTGTTCGCCGCCGCCGCGGCCGGCGTGCCGCTGGTCCCGCTCAACTACCGCCTCGGCGAGGAGCAGCTCGGCGGCCTCCTCGCCCGGCATCCCGGGGCCCTCGTCATCGCGCAGCCGCAGACCAGCGGCCTGGTCGAGAAGGCGGGGCTGGCGCAGCTGACGCCGGAGGCCTGGCTGGCCGAGACCGGATCCGGGCCGGCCACCGAGACCGCCGAGCCGGACGCGGAGCCGACCAACGGGGGCCCGGCCGTGATCATCTACACCAGCGGTACCACCTCGGCCCCCAAGGGGGTGCTGCTGCGCCATCACCACCTGGTGAGCTACGTGCTCGGCACGGTCGAGTTCGCCACCGCGAGCGACGACGACGCGGCGCTCATCTGCGTCCCGCCCTATCACATCGCGGCGGTGGCCAACGTGATCAGCAACCTGTTCGCCGGCCGCCGGACGGTCATCCTCGATCATTTCAACGCCGGAGACTGGCTGGCCACGGCCCGCGCCGAGCGGGTGACCAATGCGCTGGTGGTCCCGACCATGCTGGCGCGGATCGTCGAGCACGACGGCGAGGGGGACGTGCCGACGCTGCGCACGCTCGCCTACGGCGGCGCGCCCATGCCCGCCCGGGTGATCGAGCGGGCACTGGCGAGGTGGCCAGCGGTCGGGTTCGTGAACGCCTACGGCCTCACCGAGACCAGCTCCACGATCGCGGTCCTCGGCCCGGACGAGCACCGGGACGCGGCGGCGAGCACCGACCCCGCCGTCCGCGCGCGGCTCGGCTCGGCCGGCCAGGTCATCCCCACCGTGGAGGTGCGGATCCTGGACGACAAGGGCAGCGAGCTGCCGGCCGGCACGGTGGGACGGATCTGCGTGCGCGGCGAGCAGGTGTCCGCCGAGTACGACGGGGCCGGGGTGATGCTGGACGACAAGGGCTTCTTCGATACCAGGGACGAGGGTTACCTGGACGCCGACGGGTTCCTCTTCATCGGCGGGCGGGTGGACGACACGATCATCCGCGGCGGCGAGAACATCGCGCCCGCGGAGATCGAGAGCGTCCTGTTCGAGGACCCGACGGTGGCCGACGTGGCGGTGATCGGGGTGCCCGACGACGAGTGGGGTCAGCGGATCGAGGCGGTCGTGGTGGCCGCCGCCGGCCGCGTCGTCGATCCCGACGCGCTGCGGGAACTCGTGCGCGGGCGGCTGCGCGGCAGCAAGACACCCGACCGGGTGCACGTGGTGCCCGAGCTGCCGCGAACCGAGACCGGCAAGCTGATCAGGCGGCAGGTCAGCGCCCTGCTCGGCTGATCAGCCCGGCGGCGCGACATCGCTGACGTCGGGGCGCAGCAGGGTCCTGCTGACCGCGGGAACCGCTCCCCCGTGATCGGCGGCAGGACCTGCCGCTCGCGCTGTCTCTCTCACATCGGAAAACCTATAGTAGTTACTATTCTCGCTTCAAGGCGCATTGTATATTGTATTAATCCCACTGAGCTGACTCCGTGTCCCTTGTTAGCGCCGCGTCGATCGTTAGCACAGTGTCGATTGTTAGCCCGGTGTCGATTGTTAGCCCGGTGTCGATTGTTAGCGCTGTTTCCTTAGCTGGCTCGGTGCCCCTAGACGGCTCGCTGACGAGGCTGCCCTGCTGTTCGATGAGCAAGCCGAGTGCCTCGGCGAGGAGGGCCCGCTGCTCGGCGAATTGCCGTGATTCGTAACGCTGGGCGGACAGGGTGTCGAGCATCACGTGGCTGAGCGCAAGCCCGCGCAGCGCGTGCAGCAGCACCGCCCGCAGCGCCGGGCTGTTGACGCCGGTGCCCTCAAGCACCTGGCGCTGCAAGCGGCGCAGCTCGGGAGCGGCCGTCTCCGCGATGCCGTTCATCGTGTCACGGGTCTGCCGCGTCGTCCGGGGGTCATGCGTCAGGTTGAGCAGCACCTGGGTGAATGCCAGGAATTCAGGGGACGCGTAATGGCCCGCGAGGATGTCGCCGTACTGGGCGACGCGCACGGTGGGGGTCTCGCCGGTGATCTCGGCATTCTCCAGGGTTTCCTTTAGCCGCCTGGCGCCATCCTCGAGCACGGCCAGCATCAGCGCCTCGCGACTGCCGAAGTGGTACTGGATGACTCCCCAGGTGACCCCGGCCCGTTCCGCGATGGCGTTCGAGCTGGCCCGGTAAAAGCCCTGGTCGAGAATGCATTTGACGGCCGCGTCAATGAGGCGCTGGCGTGAGGCGCTGTCCCGCCCGTGATCCTGGGCCGCCATGGCCGCCGGGCGCTTCCCCGCGCCGCCACCGCCCGGCGGGGCGCCGCCGTCGCGGTACGGTGCGGCTTCCCCCGCGCCTGCTTGGCGCTTACCCGGCCGAGGCTCAGTCTGCATATGTTAATAGTAGTTACTATTTTGCTATTTTCCCAGGAAGACATGGCCGGACCGCCAACAGTTTCGGCACTCAGGGCCACAATTGACGCCGACGGCAGCGAGTGACCGATTACTCCGCACCAGGGGCCTCTGCAGTGAGCACCGCCGCACGGACGAAGGCGGCGACCGCGGGCGACCGGCTGGTGTCCGCTGGTCCCGGTGACGGGCTGGTCCCTGTCCAGGGCCTCGTCAAGGGTGAGCTGTTCCACGTCGGCCGGGCGGTCGCCCCGGCCGGGGACATCCGGCCCGGGCTCACGGTATGTATAAGGTATTTTAACTATCTTTTACGCTACCGGTTCAGCGGGTCGCGCGGCATTCCCAGGATGCGCTCGGCGATGACGTTCTTGCCGATCTCGGTCGTTCCCCCCGCGATGGTCATCGACCGCCCGTACAGGTAGCTGGAGGCCCGCTGCGGCTCGCTGCCGTCGATGCCGGCCGGGCCCGCCACCCGGATGGCGAGCTCACTGACGCGCTGCAGGTGCTGGGCGGTGATGACCTTGGTGACGGCGCCCTCCGGGCCCGGCTGGGCGCCGGTGACGGCGCGGGCCACCCGCCGCAGGTTGATCGCGGACAGGGCAACCTCGTCCGCCAGCAGCCGCCCGGCCTCGCGGCGCAGGCCGGTGTCGCCAGGCGCGTGCGCGTCGATGACGGGCAGCAGGTCGAACGCCGCCCCCGCCATCATGCCGCCGCCGATGGAGACCCGTTCGTTGCTCAGGGTGGTCCTGGCGACGGCCCAGCCGCCGTTGACCTCGCCGACGACGTCCGCATCGGGGACGAAGACGTCGTCGAAGAACACCTCGTTGAACATCGCGTCCCCGGTGATCTCGCGCAGCGGCCTTACCTCGACGCCCGGCGCCTTCAGGTCGATCACCACCGCGGTGATGCCCTGGTGCTTGGGCGCGTCCTGGTCGGTCCGCACGGTCGCCAGGCCCCGGTTGCAGAACTGGGCGGTGCTCGTCCAGACCTTCTGGCCGGTCACCCGCCAGCCGCCGTCCACCTTGACCGCCTTGGTGCGCACGGCGGCCGCGTCGGAGCCCGCGCCCGGCTCGCTGAACAGCTGGCACCAGAGCAGTTCGCCGCGCAGGCTCGGCCAGATCCACCGCTCCAGCTGCTCAGGCGTGCCGTGCGAGGAGACCGACAGCACCACCCACTCGCCGATCCCCATGCTGGGGCGGCCGAGCCCGGCCAGCTCTTCCTCGATGACGAGCTGCTCGACGGGACTGGCGGCCCGGCCCCACGGCCGCCGCCAGTGCGGTACCAGGTAGCCGGAATCGGCCCACAGCGCCCGCTGCCGCTCCGGCGGCGCGGCGGTCAGCCCGGCCTTGAACTCGCGGGCCGCCTGGCGGAACTGCTCCGCCGACTCCGGCAGGTCGACCGCCCGCTCGGGCCGGACGCCGTCGGCGATCAGCCGCGTCACGTCGTCGGCGGCGGCGTGCTCGGGACCGAACAGCGCGGTCAGGGCGAGTGCCCGGCGCAGGTACAGGTGCGCGTCGTGCTCCCAGGTGAACCCGATCCCGCCGTGCACCTGAATGCTCCGCTGCGCGTTGCGCTGGAAGCCGGCCAGCGCGATGACGGCGGCGACCGCCGCGGCGAGCTCCGCCTGGCCGGCTGTCCCGCCGCCCCGGGCGTAATCGGCAGAGTCGCCCAGGCTGTGATCGACGGTCCGCGCGGCGTCCCAGGCGGCGGCGGTCGCCAGCTCGGAATCGGCGAGCATGTCGGCCAGGATGTGCTTGACGGCCTGGAAGGAGCCGATGGTCCGGCCGAACTGCTCGCGGACCTGCGCATAGCCCACCGCCGCGCCAAGCGTTGACCGAGCGCCGCCGGCGGCGCTCGCGGCGGCGAGGGTGCGGGCGATCGCCAGCGCCTGCGCCGCCGTCCCGGGTACCACCGTGACCGGCACCGCCGACAGCTCGAAAGCGGCGAGCCCGAGGCCCGGGTCAAGTCCGTCAAGCACCGCACGGCTCACCAGCTCGCCCCCGGCCGGGATCACCAGGAGGTCCGCGCCGTACGCGAGCACGAGCTGGTCAGCCCAGGCCCCGCCCGCCACCCGCGCGACGCGACCGGTCACGGTCGGGCCGCCGGTGGTCTGGCCGGCCACGGTCTCGTCGGTCACCGCCAAGCCGTTCCCGTCGCCGTAGGCGATGACCGAGGTGCCGGCCGCCGCCGCCGGCAGCAGGTCCGTCTTGAGCTGGCCGGTGCCGACGGCGTTGATGACCGCGGAGCCGATGACGGCCGGGAGGAACGGCCCGGGCGCCACCGCGGCGCCGAGTTCGTCGAGCACGACGGCGAGTTCGGCCAGGCCGGCGTCGGAGCCGCCCAGCTCGCCCGGCAGGTGCAAGCCCAGCCAGCCGAGGTCAGCCATGGCGCCCAGCGCGCTGTCGAACTCGGCGGGCACGGTGTCGAGCGCGGCGCGCGCCTGGCCGAGCAGGTCGTTCTTGCCGGCGAACTCCCGGACGACATGCCCGAGTTCGGTGTGCTCTTGGCTAATGGGAAGTGGCAACGCCCGCTCCTTCACGTGCGAGACCTGCATTCAGTAATAATGAACCTATGCCCGATCTGGTGATATCTGTACTACCTGGTTGGGATTAGCAGGGAAGCACCGGATCACCTGGAGGTTCAATGCTGGCAGACCCGCCAGCCTGGTTCACCGAGGCGCTCGCCGTCCCGGCCGAGGACCGGCACGTGCGCGTCGACGGGGCGCGGATCTCCTACCGCGCGTGGGGCACCCCCGGGGCACGCGGCGCCGTGCTCGTGCACGGGACCGCCGCGCACGCGCACTGGTGGGACCACATCGCCCCCTTCTTCCAGGCCGACGGGCTGCGGGTGGCGGCGCTGAGCATGTCGGGGCACGGGGACAGCGACGGGCGGAGCGTCTACAGCCTGGACCAGTGGGCAGCGGAGGTGGTCGCGGTCGCCGACGACGCCGGCAGCGCCGCGCCGCCGTTCCTCATCGGGCACAGCCTCGGCGGCAGCATCGCGTCGCGGGCCGCCGCGACCTACGGCGACCGGCTCGCCGGAGTGGTGATCATCGACACCCCGAGCTACGAGGGCCCGCCGCCCGCGGAGATGGCGACGCCGGCGATGGGCTTCGGCGTCGGGCGGAGCTACCCCACCCGCGAGGCGGTCACCGCCCGCTTCCGGCTCGTCCCCGAGCACCCGGTGCTGCCCTACGTGCGCGAGCACGTCGCCGCGCGCTCGGTGACCGCCAAGGACAACGGCGAGTGGGGCTGGAAGTTCGACCAGGGGCTGTTCACCAAGATGGACCGCACGCCGCCCCCAGGACGGGAGAGCACAGGACAGGAAAGCACAGGACAGGAAAGCACAGTGCAGGCGGCCGGGGCGCGACTGGCCGGGTGCCGGGCGGCGATCCTGCGCGCTCAGCACGGGCTGATGAACGCCGACATGGCCGACCGGCTCGGCAGCAGGCTCGGCCAGCGGGTGCCGATAGCCGAGATCCCGGCGGCCGGCCACCATGTCCTCCTTGACGAGCCGCTGAGCCTGGTCGCCGCGCTGCGCGCGATACTGGCCGGCTGGATCACCGACGATCAGCTGGCCGGCGGCGGCTGAGCGGCGGCCGCCGGGCCGGCCGGGCGAGCGCGGTCACTGGCCGGGGGGAGTCGGCCGCTCCCGTTCTGACGGGCATTTCTGGTTGTCCGAACGGGCGGTGAGTTTCACCGCACGCCCTTGCTAATCGGTCCGCAGGTAGCGCAGGACGGCGAGGACGCGGCGGTTGTCGGCGGACTCAGGCTCCAGCGTGAGCTTGCCGAAGATGCTGGCGATGTGCTTTTCCACCGCGCCCGCTGACAGGGTGAGCTTGGCGGCGATGCCGGCGTTGGACCTGCCCTCGGCCATCAGCGCGAGCACGTCGCGTTCGCGCGGTGTCAGTGCTGCCAGGCCGGCGTCGGGCCTGCGCAGCAGCTGGCCGATGACCTCGGGGTCGAGGGCGGTGCCGCCGGCGGCGACGCGCTCTAGCGCGGACACGAACTCGGCCACGTTGCCGACTCGCTCCTTCAGCAGGTAGCCCACTCCCCCGGTGCCGGACTCAAGCAGCCTGGCCGTGTACCGGGTCTCGATGTACTGGGAGAACAGCAGCACGCCGGTCGCCGGGGAGTCGCGCCTGATGTCGATGGCGGCGCGCAGTCCCTCGTCGGTGTGCGTGGGCGGCATCCTGATGTCAGCGATCACCGCGTCCGGCGCGTACTCGGTGACCGCGGCGCGCAGCGCCCGCGCGTCGGCGACCGCCGCGCAGACTTCGTGCCCCCGGTCGCTGAGCAGCCTGGCCAGTCCCTCGCGGAGCACCGCCGCGTCCTCGGCGATCACGACGCGCATCAGCTGCCTCCTTCGCGGCCCCGCACGGGCAGCTCGACCGTCACCGTGGTGGGGCCGCCGGGCGGGCTTGAGACCTGCAGCTTGCCGTCCACCGTGGACGCGCGCTGCGCGAGGCCGGCCAGTCCGGTGCCCAGGGACGGGTCGGCGCCGCCGACGCCGTCGTCGGTGACGCTGACTCGCAGCGGTCCGGCCCGCTCCTCGTCGATCACGATTTCTACCACGTTGGCCGAGCTGTGCTTGATGGCGTTGGCGAGCAGTTCGGCGGCGCAGAAGTAGGCCATGGTCTCGATGGCCGCCGGCGGGCGCTGCGCCAGCTCGACGCGGACACGGGCCGGGACCGGGCTGGTCGCCGCCAGGGAGGCGACCGCGTCGGCAAGGCCGAGGTCGAGCGCTGGCGGGTGAATGCCGCGGGCGATGCGCCGCAGGTCGGCTAGGGCGCCGCTGACGCCGGCCTGGGCGGCGTCGAGCAGTTCGCGCAGCGCGTCGTCGCCGGCCTGCTCCTGGGCCATGCCCAGGTTCAGCGCCACGGCGGCCAGCCTGACCTGGGCGCCGTCGTGCAGGTCACGCTCGACCCGGCGCAGCGTCGACACCGCGTCCTCGACGGCGATGGCCCGGGTGCGCTCAAGCTCGCTGACCCGGCTCGGCCCGAGCAGGGAGCGGGTCACCCGGGCGTCGAGCCTCGTCATGCCGCGCGCCACCCACACGCCGACGATCACGCAGGCGGCGCCGGCCAGCATCGCGGTGAAGGTGCCGGGCCAGGTCTCGATCGTCCAGTGCCCGTTGGGCAGCGGAACCACCGCGTTCAGCGGACTCAGCTTCGTCCCCGGCTGGTGGTTGCGGAACAGCAGCCACACCAGCGGGTAGGTGATCTCGGCCAGGCCGATCGCCGTGGCGACCACGGCATACCCCTCCGCGATCGCGAGCGGCAGCTTGACCCCGGCGTACCCGACCGCCCGCCAGCCGTCCCGGTCGCGGAGCCGCCGGTCAAGACGGCCGAGCAGGCCGGTGCCTGAACGGAAAGGAGCGGGGGCGGTGACCCGCTCGCCGGTTCCGGTCCGCAGCGCCCGGCGGTGCAGCGAGCCGAGCCGGCGGGCGATGCCGATCGCGGCGACCACCAGCATGAGGCCGATCACGGTGCCGAGGACCGAGGCGGAGATGACGACCGCGGGGATCAGCACGGCCGCGACCACGAGGAAGCCGATCACCCCGGCTAGCGCGCCGGTCAGGCAGAACAGCAGGTCGCGGCGGGCCCGGCGGGTGAACGGCGCGCGCAGTACCGTCGCCGCCGCCCGCCGGATGCTGCCCATGCCTGTCATCCTCCCCTGTCGCGCGGCCCTGTCACGCATCCCGGCGGGCGAGGGCCCAGCCGCCCGCCGCGAGGGCGGCCGCCGCGTACAGGCACAGCATCCCGAATCCGGCCGCGGCCGGCAACGAGTCCGCCACCGGCTTGACCG
>Ga0302324_100020200_pt1 | contig 13044 bp, 10 predicted proteins | sample Palsa_T0_1_FD_201949 | JGI IMG/M metagenome (GOLD analysis project Ga0302324, IMG submission 201949) | Peat permafrost microbial communities from Stordalen Mire near Abisko, Sweden - Palsa_T0_1 | ecosystem: Environmental > Terrestrial > Soil > Palsa > Peat permafrost | place: Sweden: Abisko...
CTAGCCAGCTCGATTTCTGGTCATAGCGATGTTCGGTTCGTCGGCTATAAGCGCTTGAACCTCAGGCAGACACCCCCAAGGCGCAGAAGATCGTTATCTCGGAGTTCTTCCCGCGAAATCGCTTCAGCGTTGTCGTTCAGGTACGTCCCGTTGGTGGAATCGAGGTCAGTAAGCAAAAACTTCCGGTCCCTGTAGCGAACGCTGGCGTGCTTGGTGGAGATGGTTTTGTCGGCGATGACCACGTCCACACTTCCACCGGAACCGAGAATGTTCTGGCCTTCACGCAGACGGTAGTCTTTGCCTCTATCCTCCCCGTCCATGACGACCAGCCAGCCCACTAGCGCTGGCTGCCGCTCCTCCCCGATCAGAACCGTCTTGCGCGCTGACCCAAGGGAAGCGTTCCCAGGCTCCGCCTCCAACCTGGTCATTCCGAGCACGCCCGAATTGCACCGATATCCTGTCTTGGCACAGTAGGGGCAGCTGTCCCAGGACTCTTCGATTTGGTGTCCATTGTGGCAAAACTTTGGCATTTTCGTTCTCCTTTGAGTCAGTTTAGTCAGTGCTTTAGTTGAAGTAAGTGAGTACGGTAGAACCCTGTTTGCCCATGTAGATCCGGTCTCCATTTCGCAGACCGGCCTTGCTTACACGGGGCGAATTGACGGAGTTGATGTAGGTGCCGTTCGAAGAATTGCCATCAATGACTACAACTCGATTGTCGACGGGAACGATCCAGGCGTGGCTCTTCGAAACTGTGTCCTCATTGAGGACCACTGTGCACTGTTCAGGATCCCGCCCAATCCGCAATCCTTCTTTGGGGATCTTGAAGAGTTTCCCTGCCAAAGGTCCGGAAGTTATCTGGAGGTTCCCGTAAGAGACGTTTTGAGACTCTCCACTCGGAGCAACGAAGGGCGAGCACGGCACTTTCGGTGCCGGGCCAACCCTGGTACTGGCAGCGGCCGAAGCACTCCGCGGCCTCACGGCACGACGAGTCCTCCGTACGAGTACGATGCCCGCTACCACCAGCGCCGCCAGAGCCCCAGCGCCGTAAAGTGGGAACGACGCATCTTCCAGATGACGCTCGAGTTTTCCCTCTTCTTTGGAGCAGGAGGTCGCCGCGGCAAGCAATCGTGTCACGTCAGGCTGGTTCGGCAAGATACGAAGCAGATCTTGAAATTCATTCTTGGCCGTTTCGCACCGGCCGGAGTCATAGTCCGTCAGGGCCTCTGCCCAACCCGGATTAAAGGCTCCGGAGAACGGAGCGGCACCGGCGGCCCGCACGAACTCAAGTGCCGTATTGATGGGAACGAAGAAATTGAATCCGGCAACCCCAGGGCCGAAGGTCGCGATCCCAATCACCTGCCCCTTTTCATTGAATGCCGGTCCGCCGCTGTTGCCGTGGGTAATGGCGGCGTCGGATTGAATCACCGGCGTACCCTTGTTATCCACCTTCAATGCCGAGATATGTCCGTTGGTTACTGTAGGCACAAAAATCGAACTATTGCTCAACAGATCCATTTGGAGTGGGGATGCCGCACCGGGGTAACCGATGACCGTAACTGGTTCCTGAACCCGCACCTCGTCGGAATTTCCCAGTTCGACGGTGGGCAAGTTGTTGGCGTCGATCTTTAGGACCGCGACATCTTTGCCACCCTGAGTGATGGGATCGCTATATTCCATGATGTTGGCGTTGTACTGCGCGTTATTCGAAAGAAAGACCCGAAGCTGCGGTGTCGTACAGGAAATCCGAATCCCCCGCACGATTGCGTTGCGGTCGGCGCCCGTCAGCGGGCGTCCCAGATGGCGTTCGAAAGCCGGCAACAATTTCTCGTCCAGGATTTCGTGCTTGAGTCTGGTTTCGAGCGCATTCATCGCCTGCGCGTCTTTCAGGTTCGCGTCTGCAACTACGTGTCCGTTGGTAATGATGTAGCCGTCGGGGCGATAGATGAAGCCGCTGCCCGTCTCCGTATAGGTTAGCTGCTGCTTCTGGGGTTGCTCGCCAACTTGGAACTCGACCGTGACCTGATAGGTAACCACGACTAGAACCACGCCCGGGCTCCACTTCAGGGCGCGTACTTCGCCTTGACCGAGACGGCTTGCGCAAAGCGGAGAAACAGCCAGAAGGAGCGACAAAATCACAATGTAGCCAGCTTTTTTCACGACTTGCACCTCTCGTCTGAAGATTGGAAAACCTTGAGGCAAGACCCAGGGACTCGCGCCTGAGACGCCTCCGGGGTCCGCATCCAATAGTCATGGCGAAAAATGGAGCCGGAACGGCTCACGCTAGTGGAACTCTCTTCTCCGGCTGCAATTTGCCGCTAGCTCGCAACCTCGCCGCCATCCGTAGTTCTGAGTCAATCGTGACAGGACGGGCCAGCGGGCACGGTCCTCTCGCACCGTCACCCGGAGCCCGATATTGGTAATCGTTGGCGATGTGCCGGACCGCGTGCCGAAAGCCGGCATTTCCCTACGATTTCCAGTGTCTACCAATGTCCACCGTTCTCTTGCCGTATGGATCGGTTTGGATTTTCGTTTGGAATGAAACGTGTGTTCCAGTGAAACCAAGGTGTGTGGCGGATGAAGGACGGCTTCGAATCGCCTTTGAAAGGAAACTATTTCGGACCACCTATTGCACAGTGACCCCGAAGATTTCTTCCACTTGAGGCATCTCATCCTTACTCGGAGAGAACAATGAGTCCTCCACCAATCCGCGCTGTTTTGTATACAGTTGATAGTAGCGTCCGCGATCCTGGTAGAGCGACGCATGGGTGCCTTGCTCGATGACGCAACCATTCTCAATCACCAGAATCTGGTCGGCTTTCTTTACGGTGGAAAGACGGTGGGCAATCACGAATGTGGTTCGACCCCGCATTAAAATAGAAAGCCCCTGCTGAATCAGAGCTTCCGACTCGGAGTCGAGATTCGATGTCGCTTCATCAAGAATAAGGATGGCGGGATCGGCCAGAATCGCACGTGCGATGGCGATCCTCTGCCGCTGGCCGCCTGAGAGTTTGACCCCACGTTCGCCGATTACGGTGTCATACTTATTCGGAAAGCGTTCCGCAAACTCATCCACACTGGCGATCGAACAAGCGCGAAGAAGTTCTTGTTCCGAAGCGTGCGGCCTCGAAAATGCCACGTTTTCCCGAATCGTCCCCTCAAACAAGAAAGAATCCTGCAGCACCATACCGAGTTGGGGTCGATAAGAGTTCAAGCGCACGGTAGAGAGGTCTACGCCATCAACGAATACGCTGCCCTTATTCGCCGAAAAAAAGGCTGCGATCAGGCCGATGATGGTCGACTTGCCCGCTCCCGAGGCACCGACTAATGCAGTAACCGTGCCGGGGCGGGCGACAAATGAGACATTGTGCAGGACGGTCTTTTCCGGAGCGTAGTGAAAGGTCACGTTCTCAAATTCAACATCGCCTGTGACTTCCGGAAGCACAACATTTCGCAGTGGGTCTTCATCCTCCCGCGGTTGAGCCAATACTTCGCGTGTCCTCTCCAGACCGGCGATTGCTTCATTAATCTGCGTTCCAATGCCAACGATCTGGAACAGCGGCGCCAGCATGTAGCCCAAGAACATGGTGTAAGTAAACAATCCTCCGAGCGTAAGCTTTCCCGTAATGATTTCTTTGGAGCCCATCAGCATGACGCCGGCCCCCACCACCCCGGTAAGAGCGGCAACGAACAGGTTCAGGAGCGATGTCGTGGTCATGGTTCGAAACATATTTTGAAGCAGGCGATGAACCCCCGCCGAGAAGACCTCGTGCTCAGCTCGTTCCGCGTGGTAGCCCTTGACCACGCGAATGCCAGCCAGTGATTCGGTTAGCCTTCCGGTTACCTCGGCTGTGATTCTGGTTCGCTCAAGAAAAATCGGATTCATCGTCCGGAACGCTCTCCACAGGACGAATCCGAAAACAATGAGCAATCCGAACGTCAGGCCTGTGATGGCGGCACTGAGGTGTAGCAAAACGAAAAATGAAATCAGCGACGTAAGTAGGGCTCCGGCGAATTCGATGGAACCAATTCCCATCAAGTGTTGCACCCCTTCCACGTCATTCATGATCCGTGAAACGAGCGCTCCGGCTTGATTCGCATCATAGTAGGAAACAGGAAGCTGTCCCAAGTGGTGCTGAACCCTCATTCTCAACTCTGCGATCAAGCAATGCGTCGCGCGAGAGAGTGTCTGGGTCAATGCAAAAGAAGTGAGCCCTTCTGCCAGGGTCGCACTGAGCACAACCAAAATCAGTGGTAGAAGGTGGTTGAGGTGTTGCTTGGCAATAATATCGTCAACCAAGAACTTGGTAGATAATGGCAGAACCAGCGCGGTAAGCCGATTAAGTACTACCAGGAAAAAGCCCAAGGCAAGGAGCCGCCGTCGCGGGCGAACCAGAGTCCAGATCTCCCGAAGAACCCCGAGTCGTCGGGCCGGGCTACTGCGATCTTTCCTTTCATTGGGCTTTTGATTGGGCATCGGGATTTACCTGGACCGCCGAAAGTTAGTGTAGGCGTACGTTCCCAGTACCCAGGCTCTTGTCTGCATGGAATCGCGCGTCAAGCTCACGATTTCGAAGTGGTCGGTGGGAGCCATATCGACGGACTCGGGTTGATGTCCTTTGATTTCAAGGTCAACTTGATTTGCCCAGATCCGATATTCACCCCAATGCCTGACCATGCCTATGCCGGGTTTCGAGGCGAGGCAAGTGTAGTCACCGTTTAGTGAGAAAACACATTCCACATATGCTCCATTGGCTGCGGGGACCGCTGGGTAAAACATAACGCCCTCCCACCTGCCCACCACTGTGACCTGGGAATTCTGAGCAAACGCGATTCCGCTCAACAAGACCAGTGCCAGAGTGGGCAAGTATTTCGTACCAAAGCCGAACCACGAAGTATTTTTTCCAAGCATGATTAACCTTTCTGAGGCTTGATTTCTTCCTTTTTCAACATTCAGTCCAATACTCATCGCGAACAATGGAGGAAAAACGGATCATGACGGCCAATTTTTTCTTACCTCCGCAGAAGAGGTTTGAATAAAGACAGGTTCCGCGGCTATATCGGAGCATTTCATTGCGCCTGGCGAGGCGCTGGGGCAAGTTGATTTCGCTTCGGGGGCGACCTTATTATTAGTCGCTACGAAAGTCACAGCCTGAGCTCGCAGAAACTGCCCTAGAGCCCAGCTGAGCTGCCCTGGAGGTGACCTTGGACTCCGACCCTTCCATACGCATCAATGATCTACTGGCTCAGTGGAACGATGGGGATCTCGAAGCGCGCGATGCGTTGATGCCTCTCGTATACGACGAGCTTCGCCGTTTAGCGGCTTCCTACCTGCGGCGCGAGCGAAGCGATCACACCCTGCAACCCACCGCGCTGGTTCACGAGGCCTTTTTGCGCATGCTGGAACAGAAAAATATCAACTGGCAGGGCAAGAGGCATTTTTTTGGCACAGCGGCTCAACTCATGCGACGCATTCTGGTTGACTACGCGCGAAGCCACCTCGGGAAGAAGCGCGGCAGCGGAGCGCCCAAGGTTCCCTTGACCGAAGCTTTCGTAATGTCGAAGCAACGGCCGGACGAACTCCTTGCGTTGGATGAAAGTTTGAAACGTCTGTCGGAGGTCGATCCCCAGCAAGCCCGGGTAGTGGAGCTTCGAGTTTTTGCCGGTCTTACGGTTGAGCAGGTTGCGAAAGTTCTCGAAGTTTCCCCTGCAACTGTGAAGCGGGACTGGAGCATGAGCAAGGCCTGGCTCTTGCGGGAGATTGGGAAGGCAGACCAGTGATGGACGCCAAGTGGGAGCAGATGAAGGAGCTATTCCAGTCTGCTCTCAGCCGGGCTCCCGATGAGCGGGCCGCATTTCTTCGCGACGCCTGCGGTTCCGATGACTCACTTCGCAGTGAGTTGCAATCACTGCTTGCTTCCTACGAGTCGGAGAAGAGTTCGGAAGTAAAAGTCGAGGATGTGCCTAGCCCTGAGGATATCCCGGAGGGGAGAATCGGGGCCTACCAAGTAATTCGTGGAATCGGCTCTGGGGGGATGGGTGCGGTCTACCTGGCGGTGCGCGCAGACGACGCTTATAAGAAGAGAGTGGCGATCAAGGTTGTTCAAACCGGCGTAGATACTCGCGAAGTCTCCCGCCGTTTCCAGCGTGAACGGCAGATCCTCGCGGCACTAGATCATCCGAACATAGCCAGGCTTGTCGATGGCGGCACGACTCAACAAGGTTTGTCCTATTTTGTCATGGACTACATTGAAGGCACCCGGATCGACCAATACTGTGACCGTCACAAATTGGGTACTGCGGAAAGGATTGGGCTTTTCCGCCAGATCTGCTCGGCCGTTCAATATGTTCACCAGAATCTTATCGTTCATCGTGACTTGAAACCGGGCAACATTCTGGTTACTCCGGAAGGAATTCCAAAACTTCTAGACTTCGGTATCGCCAAACTGCTCAAGCCCGAGTTATTCGCGAGTCCGATTGACGCCACGCGAGTCGAGTTCCAGCTCATGACACCGCGATATGCCAGCCCGGAACAGATACGGGGCGAGGCGATCACGGTGGCCAGCGACGTGTATTCCCTGGGCGTGATCCTCTACGAGTTGCTGACATCTTGCCGGCCATACCGGTTAACCGGCACTTCTCAGCACGAGATCCTTAACGCAGTTTGCGATCAGGAACCAGAAAAACCAAGCGCTGCCATCACCACGGTTGAGGCAGAACCCATAGATGGAGAGCAGCCGCGTAGCCCTGAGCTGTTGGCCCGGCTGCATGGAACTGTCCCCAAGAAACTCAGGAGCCAATTGCGCGGAGAGCTGGACAACATCGTGCTGAAGGCATTGCGCAAAGAGCCGCAGCTCCGATATTCCTCAGGGGAGCAGTTATCAGAGGATCTTCGGCGGTATCTGCAGGGCCTGCCAGTAACGGCACACCAAGACACCTGGACCTATCGCTGCTCAAAGTTCGTTGGCCGCCACAAAGCAGGAGTAGCCGCGGCAGCACTAATTTTCATTTCTCTCGTCGGAGGGATTTTGGGAATTGCCTGGCAAGCGCGGATTGCCCGCCGCGAGAGAGCCGAGGCCCGGCGTCAGTTCAACAATGTGCGCCGATTGGCGACTTCGTTCTTGTTCGAATTTCACAGCGCGATTCAAGACCTGCCTGGCTCCACGCCGGCGCGCCAGCTGATGGTGCAGAGAGCCCTCGACTATTTGGGCAAGTTGGCAGAAGAATCGAACGGCGATCGCAGCTTGCAGCTCGACTTGGCCGAAGCGTACCTGAAGGTGGGAGATGTTCAGGGAAATCCGTATTTGCCGAACGTGGGCGATCCGGAAGGAGCAGCGGAAAGCTACACGAAGGCGCTGCAGATCAGTCTGGCCTTGGTGCAGGGCGATGGCCAGGATCATGCCGCACGCAGGTGCCTTGCCCGGAGCAACAAGTTGCTAGGCCAAGTCTTGGCTATTCTGGGGAAGCCCTCCGCCGCCGCAGCGGATCTCCGCAGTGCCACGGAGATTCTACAATCGCTGGTTGCGGCCGACCCGCACAACGAAGAACTCCGTACTGATTTGGCGCAATCCTACCAGGTCCTGGGAGATGTATTGGGCCATGGTGGATTGCCGAACCTGGGAGATCCAGTCGGAGCGCTCGACTCCTACCGCAAGGCCCTTGCCCTCGAGGAATCGGTCTTGTCGGCTGACCCGAATAACAAAACCGCACGCAATGCCGTGGCCCTCCTGCAAATTCGAATTGGGCAGCTGCGATCGGATCAGGACGATCTCCAAGATGCCTTGAAGTACTATCGAAACTCTTTGGATATATTTGAGGAACTCTCTGCGGCTGATCCTAACAATGCTCAGAACCGCCGGATGCTATCGATTGCTTATCGGAAGGTAGGAGACGTTCAATACTATCTAGGTCAGAACAAGCTGGCGCTTAAAAACTACCTCAAGGCAACCTCGATCGACGAAAGTCTGGTCGCCGCGGACCCGGCGAATTTCCAGGCTAGCATGTCCCTTGCCATCTCTCTGCGCGAGTGCGGTGACTTGATGGTCAAATCTCACAACCCGTCGGGCGCTCTTGCCTATTACCGCCGGGTGCTCCAGATTTTTGAAAGACTTTCTGCGCAGAATTCAAAGGACCAGGTATTGCGCAGCCGGTATTCGGAAATGCTGGTTTATACGGGCCAACTGCTGGCGAAGATGAACCAACTAGACGAGGCTCGCAGCATGACCGGCCAGGGTTTAGCTCTTGCCCGAAATTTGGCCAGTGGGGCGGACGTCACATCGGATGATCTTAGCCAGTACGCACTCGATTTTCTCACTTGTGAGCCGGCGAGTCTGCGCGACTCCGGAGTTGCACTGCGCTATGCAGAGCAGTCGGTAGCCAAGGCCGAAAACAGCTACAGCCTGGACGTACTCGCCCAAGCTTATTTTCAGACCGGGCAAACCACGCGCGCAATTGCAACTGAAGAAAAAGCTCTTAGCTTGATTCCTACCTCCGCTGCTCCGAGTGGAGCATCGACGGAGCGGAAACAAATTGAATCCCACCTCTCCACTTTTAGAGCAGCGCAGAAGCGCAGCACTAAAAAATAAATAAAGCTGTCTGATCAATCAATCATTCTTACGGCGCGTCCGGCTTCAACCCAAAAACATTTGCCAGGCGAAGCTGTTGGCCCATGCAGACTGCAGCCGACCGTTGCCAATCGGTTTCGCGACAACCTAAAAAAAGTGCTGTCTGTGAGCCGTTTTGGCCGCGCCTTACGCCATGAATAACTGAAAACGGACGGATCGAGGCCCGGATGCGAAAGCTTACGTTCTAATCCGCGGTACAACCAAAACCAGTTTTCATGAGGAGGAGGAGAAATGGCTTCAGCTTTTGACGAAACACTCGAGCAGGCACGGGCGATTGGGAAGGAAAATACAACCTACCGGCAGCCCATGTTGTTCGTTGCTGGCAAGGCGGTCGACCTAGTCCAGGGTGGGCACGCGGGTCAGGTCTATGACTCCTGCAACGGCCAGTATGGCACCTATGCCAAGCCCAGCCGTTGCGGGTAAACCGAGCGCAAGCTCTTAACCGGGGGCTGCAAGGCCCCCTTTGTTTATCCCGACTGCTCAGGAGAGGAACAATGTCGAACACCATTGCAGTGCGCCCACAGGACCGCGAACCAAAGGAATGTAGATATGCTTTGGCTCCGGGCGTCATTTTGTTTCCCGTCGAGGAGGAGGGCACAGCACGCCTTCTGGATATGAATCGGAACTTCTACGCCGTCTCGGCGACCGGCACCCGCATGTTGCAATCCACGCTAGCACGGGGTGCGGTCGCGGCAGCCCAAGAAATCGCCGAAGAATGTGGTGTGGCTCTCGACCGTGTACAAACCGACCTAGATGCTTTTCTCTCAGAACTGCAGAAAAGGCATATCATCGACAGATCGGCAAGGTCCGCCAACAACCAGCACTCCCGGATTGTAGATCGCATTTTCCTCACCCTGCCGCTGCGTCTTATTGATCGCTGGTTGCGCTCTTGGAAAATGAGAGCGAGTGCGCTGTTGCTGTTCGCACGTTTTTCCGTTCACGTTTTTGGGTGGACTCGGACGATAGCAGCGTTAACACAATACCATCCCATGTCCAGCAGAAGTGCAATCAAGGGCACGAAAGAAAAGATTGCGACGGCGGTGAACGACGCTCTCTCTGGATCGGCGACTGTCCATTTCATACCTATGAACTGCAAGGAACGTTCCTTGTGCTGCTGGACCTTGGCCCGTTGGGCCGGTCTGCCTGCAATCTTAGTCGTCGGGATCAGCCTGGTTCCCTTGTGCGCTCATTGCTGGTGCGAGGTCGGTTCGTTGATGTTGGGAGACAACCCAGAAAATTGCAAACAATACACGCCGGTTACACGATACGCATAGGAGGATGTCATGAAGATAGGATTCACAGCCGTTACGGTAGGCAACGACGTTGAATTGCGGCTCATTGGCAGCCGTACTGAAAAACCGTCGAGCTTAATCACTCTCGCCCGGGACTCCGGTCAGCGCGCAATCCTTTTCGGCCGCCTCTATTATCATGCCGATTTGCTCGCCCAGCTTCCCCGGTCCGCGACTCGCGGCAATGAAGCCAATGAAGCTGAATTGGCATTGGCGATGTATCAGCATCTCGGTTCAGAAGGGCTTACGCGATTGGAGGGAGACTTTGCATTACTCATCTGGTCTCCGCAGGAAGGTCGTCTGATAGGAGTTCGGGATCCTATGGGAGGGTATCCGCTGTTTTGGACTCAAAAGGGTGAAACCATCGCGGTGAGTACCAATCTAAGTGCACTGGCCGAAATACAACCGCATATCTCGCTAAATTTTAACTATCTGGCAGAATTCCTCATGCTACCCGGCGGCGGCGTTCCTGAGATGCCTGGCGAGGAGTGCGTTTACGCAGGAATCCACCGGGTACAACCCGGCAGCATGATCCATGTTGACGTCCCCAGCAGACGTATCACACGCGAAGTGTATTGGAAGTGGCTCGACCAGATGGTTGACCCGGGAACAGAACGGTTGGATGAAATCGCCGCTCAATACGGGGAGTTGCTCCGCGGAGGAGTACGTGAGCGCCTGCGCGGACGCGTCGCTTGCCACTTCTCCGGAGGAATGGATTCGACTGCAGTGGCTTTACTCGCTCGGCAAGAACTCCAATCACGCGCGGGTGAACCGCTCCACGCGCTTTCTATTGTCTATGATAAATTCCAGGTTTTGACTGCTGAGAAAACTTACATCAAGCAGGGGTTGAATCAAGGGGACGGGATCATACCGCACGAGGTTCGGGGCGAGAATTTTCTTGACTTCGACGTTTGCGGGAATCCACCTTCGCATGAGGAGCCGTGGGCTTCGTTGTGGCGATCAGGGATGAACAAATCCCTGGTGGATTGCGCTGCGAGGGTCGGTGCCGATACCATCCTTACTGGCTTTGGAGCAGATGAAATGCTATGCACACCCTTGGACTTGACCGAGTTGCTACGAAGTGGCCGCCTTTGGGCGGCGTGGCAAGAGGCGTCGCGCTGGGCGCGGGTGGGCGAGTGCAGCGCATGGCAGTTGCTGTACCCGTACGGGATCACAAACCTGCTGCCCGCATGGATCCGTCCCGGGCTGGGCCACATGCTGCGCGGAGGGTATACCAGTTGGCAGAAGCAGCGCCATTGGAACATCGCCCCATGGATACTGCCATCGTTCGCTCGCCAGTATTCCCTTCGCGGACGCGCCGTCGAGCATCTGCGGCGCGCGTATTCTTCCTGCCGTCCGGTATCGCTCTCGCTGGCCCTTGCCTCGACCCACTATAATGCGGGCGATGTCGTGCGCTGGTCACTGGCAGCCCAGCATGGTATCGTCACGGCTCACCCGTTCTTTGATTCACGCGTCGTGCGTTTCAGCCTGGGGATGCAAGGGCGTTTGCACCTGGAACCAGGCCGCCAGAAGCCAGTCTTAGCCGAAGCCATGCGTGACATTCTCCCGGAGAGCATCCGTAGTCGCCGTACGAAAGCTCATTGCAACGAGGTCTTTTATATCGGGCTGGCCAGAAATCTGAAGGCCTTGGAAGAATTGGTACACAGAGCGCCCATCGACGACCTGCGAATACTCGACAAGGACATCCTGCTGAAATGCCTTCATCAAACTGCGTTGGGGATTGCAGGTGATGCCGCAGGAACTGATCGTTTAACCCTGACGCTCTCTCTACTCAAGTGGCTCTCCATGCACGCGGAAGGTCAAAGCGACAGGGAGGTCCGGGATGAAGTTGTGTGGGCGCCAGCGAGAGCGCCTCGTGAGGCGGAACTCGCACCATCTAAGGCCTCTTGCTCCGAGTAGGGGAGATCCGGTACTGGTCTGTGAGGGGGGAGACTCCGGTGCGTTCTATCGGGGCGTCCTACATATCTGGCGTCGGTGGCTTAGTCGCCGAACTCGCGGGGGCCCGACTCATCGTTCCCACATGGAGGCCTGAACGAAATCGCTCAATGGTGCCAAGCGCACCGTCATGAACCGGTGAATACGCCAAAGGCTGCTACGCCTGCATTGCCTTTCGGTAGATCAAAGAAGGCTCCACAAACACGGCGGGGACTCTGTGCATGTGGGACCGGTGGAGTTCCGGTCGAAGTTCGGGTGAAGGATGGCCGGTGTGCGAAGTGCACTCGAAGGGTGAAGAGATGAAACCTGAGTTCTGTACCTGTCACGCAGGCCCAGTCTGGAAATTCGGCCTGATTCAGTGGATTTTGGTATCACCGGTATCACCCCGCCCGTCAATATGGGTGGAAAATGCGGTGACGGATTCCACGCTGTTCCCAGGCTTCCCCAAGGTGGCGGGACCACAGGCACCCACGTTAGCCGAAGGTTGAGGCAGATTAGTGTGTTGATTCTGCCTCGTCGGTCGAAGGCAGCGTCAACTTGAATACTGTGCCATATCCGAACACTCCGCCCGATGAACCACCTTCATAGGTCACCCCATATAGGTCTCCGTTCGAGGTCTGCACTAGCCCTCCATACGGAAATTTACCATCCTTTCCATTGAAGCTGTGCAGCGTTGTCAACCCTCCTGCTGTCGTAATTTCAAAAACGGAGCCTAGGTAGTCGGCCCCCCCAAGAGATGTTGTGCCGTAGAGGTTCCCATTGCTGCCTTGCATTAGCGTTGCACACGGAAGGCTGCCGTCCGTACAGTACTGTTTGGAGCAAAAGTTATACAGCGTCGTAAATGCTCCTGCCTCAGTTATCTTGAAAAATGTCCCGCTGTTCGTGTTTCCACCGCTGTTGGCCACTCCGTAAAACTTTCCATCGTTAGCCTGCACCAACCCTGCGGTAGGGTTGGCCCCGTCGGTATACTTAAAGGTGTGCAGTGTTGTCAGCTTTCCTTCTGAACTAACCTTGAACACCGTGCCGAAATTGTCGGCTCCTCCAAACGCCGTCGTTCCGTAGAAATTTCCGTCGCTCGCTTGAATCAGTGCACCGTATACCATTGCACCGTCAGTGCAGTCTGCTTTCGAGCAAAAGCTGTGGAGGACAGTAAACGTTCCTGTCGGAGTTACCTTGAA
>Ga0302324_100020205_pt1 | contig 13041 bp, 9 predicted proteins | sample Palsa_T0_1_FD_201949 | JGI IMG/M metagenome (GOLD analysis project Ga0302324, IMG submission 201949) | Peat permafrost microbial communities from Stordalen Mire near Abisko, Sweden - Palsa_T0_1 | ecosystem: Environmental > Terrestrial > Soil > Palsa > Peat permafrost | place: Sweden: Abisko...
GCTGGTTTCGTCCACACCGCGTCGCTTCGTCCCGTCTCGAAAGTGGCCCTCGACGAGGGCCTGTTCCATGGAAACGGCTGCCGAGCCCTCGCGGATGTTAGGATACGACGATGAGTGACATCGAGAGCGCCGCCGAGAGGCTCGGCGCGGCAGCGCGGATCTTCGTGCTGACCGGGGCCGGAATCTCGGCTGAAAGCGGGTTGCCGACGTTTCGCGGAGTCGACGGTTTGTGGCGTTCGCACCGGGTCGAGGAGCTGGCTTCGCCCGAGGGCTTCGAGCGCGATCCGTTGCTCGTGTGGAACTGGTACAACGAGCGCCGCGCGGCCCACGCGAGCATCCAACCGAACGCCGGACACGTGGCGCTCGCGCGCCTCGAAGCGCGCGCGGCCGGCGTCACGCTGGCCACTCAGAACGTCGACTCGCTGCACCTTCGCGCCGGTTCGCGCAACGTGCTCGAGCTGCACGGGAACCTGCGCGAGGCGCGCTGTAACGGTTGCGGGACGCGGCGCCCGCTCGACGGTCCGCTCGCACCCGAAGATATCCGGCACGGCTGCGGCGGCCGTTTTCGTCCCGACATCGTGTGGTTCGGAGAATCTTTGCCGGAGGCGGTCTGGGAGCGCGCGGCCCGCGCCGCCGCCGAAGCGGACGTCGTGCTGGTCGTGGGCACGTCGGGGGTCGTCGAACCGGCGGCCTCGCTCGCCAGCCGCCTGCCGCGCGACGACGCGTACGTGATCGAAGTCAATCCGGAGGATACGGCAATCAGTTATCGAGCGGATGCGGTTTTGCGGGGGCCGTCGGCGGCGATCTTGCCGCGATTGGTCGAAACCACAGCGGCCGGCGGCGTGTCGTGCGGACCGATATGAGCGACGACTTCGATTTCGTACGCAGCCGCATTCCGACGTACCTGGGCTACGGCGACGAAGAGGCGCGCCACGATAGCGACAAACGCGTGCGTGCGATCGTCGGTGAAGCGCTCAGCGACGCGCAGGTGCGCTTCGCCGGCTCGTTCGACCCGGCCGCGCTCGCGGCATACGAAGAGCTGCTCATGCAATGCGCGTTCACCGATCAAGCCTTCGTGCGCAAGTTCGAGCACGGCAAGCTCGACCCGGCAACGCTCGATGCGCTCTTGGCTTCCGACCGCGTGCTGGTCGAACTCGAGGAGCACGTCATGAACGCGTCGACCGTCGAGGAGTTGAACGCTCTGGTCAGCCGGATTCACGAGCAGTTCGCGCGGCGTCGCGAACCGCTTCGCGCGCCGACCTAACGAACGCGCGCCCTCAACCCGCTGCGGGTTGAGCGGGCGCCGGTCCCTCGTTCGCACGTTCGGCTCGAGCGACGTTGTAGGCAATGGTCGCGCCGCAGACGGCGGCCGCTCCGAGCGCGACCGCCGCGTGCGCTAGGTCGCCTAGCACCAGCTTCCCGATCCCGAACAGCGTTCCGTAGACGAGGCCGCAGCCCGCGACCCAGTCGAGGGCATTGACCGCCAGCGGCTCGACGCCCGCAGCCGGCGCGGCCAGCCGTGCGACCCTGGACCAGCCCAGGGCACTCGGCCGGACCCGTTCGTAAAAGCGCAGCAGCGTCTCTTGCGGCTCGGGTTTGGTCGCGTAGGTCGCAGCCAGCCACACGACCGTCGTCAGCGGTACGGTCACCAGCAGTACTTCCGCATTGGCGTTGGGATCGGTGTCCTTGAAGACGTGCAGCGCGAGCAAAACGTTCGAGGTCAGCGCCGAAGCCGCAAGCGCGGCGATCTCGCTCCAAGCGTTGACGCGCCACCAATACCAGCGCAGGATCATGACCAGGCCAACGCCGGCAGTCAAGTTGAACAGGTAGATCCACGCGCCGCCGACCGATTGGTTCGCGTACGCACCGACGACGGCCAGGCCCATCACGACGACGGTGGCCAAGCGCGAAACCAGGACGTAGTGGGCGTCGGAGGCCGAGGGTTTGATGAAGCGCCGGTAGATGTCGTTGGTTAGGTAGGATGCACCCAGGTTCAGGTGCGTGCCGATCGTCGACATGTAGGCGGCCAGGAATCCCGCCAGCATCAGGCCGCGCAGCCAGGCCGGCAGGTAGTCGATCATCGTTTGAATGTAGCCGAGTTCCGCGTCGATCTTTCCGTCGGGGCCGCGCACGCCGTGCGGGTAGAGCACGAGCGCGCACAACGCGACCAGGATCCAGGGCCACGGCCGCAGTGCGTAGTGCGCTACGTTGAAGAACAGCGTCGCCAAGAGCGAGTCGTTCTCGCTTTTCGCGCTGAAGATGCGCTGCGCGATGTACCCGCCGCCACCCGGCTCCGCGCCCGGATACGACGAGGCCCACCACTGCACGCCGATGTAGGTGACGAAGGTCAAGAGCGGCAGCCACGCTTCGTTCGTGGTTGGAAAGAAGGCCAGGATCGAACCGCTCGTGCCGATCGCGTGCGACACGTCGAGCGCGGCCAGCTTGGACTCGAGCGTTCCGATGCCGCCGACCGCTGCGACCGCCGCGACCGCGAGGACCACCGCCATCGACATCTTGACGACGAACTGCAAAAGGTCGGTCACGAGCACGCCCCAGAGGCCGCCGATCATCACGTAGATGCCGGTGAACAGGAGACACACGCCGAGCGCTTCGAGCTTGGGCACGTGCAGCGTCAACTCGAGGATCTTCGCCATCGCGAGGTTGACCCAACCCATGACGATCGTGTTGACGAGCACTCCTTGGAAGAGCGCGCGCACGAGGCGCAGCGCCGCCGCCGGCTTCCCGGCGTACCGCAGCTCGATGAATTCGACGTCGGTCAGCACGCCTGAGCGGCGCCAGAGCTTCGCGAAGAAGAACACGGTGAGGATTCCCGACATCACCGAACTCCACCACACCCAGTTGCCCGCGATCCCGTGCTGGGTGACGAAGCCGGTGACCGCAAGCGGGGTGTCGGCGCCGAAGGTCGTCGCGACCATCGACACGCCGGCCAGCCACCACGGCACGTTGCGGCCCGAGAGGAAGAACTCGCCGAGACTCCGCCCGCCGCGGCGCGCGAAGTACAGGCCGATCCCGAGGTTGAGCGCAAAAAAGGCGGCGACGACCACGTAATCGGCGAGGGAAAGGGCCACGCCCGGGGGTTTCGGATTCCCGGACCCGCGCCGCCTGCCCGCCGCTGCCGGGGCCGTCTCCGGCCGCCTGCGCCTTGTCGGCGCGCTCGCCTCGAACCAGGAGGGGAGGGGGCAACCTGTGCGGTATATCACGCCACCTCGCACGGGATGGTGGGGCGCCGGCAGGCAGATGCAGTGAGTGGAGAGAGCGCCCCGGTCCGGGTGGACGGGGGCGCTCTCGTTTCTCGCGAACGCCGCGAGCGTGATGCAGCTCGCTCTGCTCGCGACCGCCGCGGCCGCGCTCCACCTGGTGCCGCAGCCGTCGCAAGTTTCGCTCGTGCCGGCCTGCCGTCTCGACGCCGGCCGCGTGCTGGCCGCGCTGCGCGCGCACCCGCTCGACGGCGGGGGCCTCACGCTCCTCGAAGAGCGCTGGCGCGCCTTGGGAATCCGCCCCAAAGCGGCACCGCAGTTGCGGGTAACGGGCGGACGCGACCAGCGTGCGACGGCGCCGCGGGAGCGATACGAACTGCGGGTGGGCCCGTCGGGCGTGGCGATGCGCGACCAGAGCGACGACGGCGGCGAAGGCATTTTCGACGCCTACGCGACCCTGGCCCAATTGCCCGCGCGGGCCGGCGGCGACTGGTTCGTGCCGTGCGTCGCGATTGGGGACCAGCCCGCGCTGCGCTGGCGCATCCTGTCGGACGACGTTTCGCGCGGACCGCTACCGACGATGCGCTATTTCGAGGAACGCATCCGCACGATCGCGAGCTTCAAAATGAACGGTTACTCACCGTACATGGAAGGCGTCTTCGTCGACCCCAAGCACCCGCTGCCGGCGCCGCTCGACGGCATCACCCCGAGCCAACTGCACGCACTCGCGAGCTATGCCGCCCGCTTTCACGTCGCGTTCGTGCCCGAGCAGCAGACGTTCGCGCACATGCACGAGACGCTGAAATTCGAACGCTATGCGACCCTTGCGGAACTGCCGCACGGTTATCTGTTGTCGCCCGCGAATCCGGCCGGCGAAGCCTACGTACGCGATCTGATCGGGGACGAATTGGCAGCGCTGCCGGCAAGCCCGCCGTTCTTTCACATCGGTTCCGACGAACCGTCGGATCTCGGCCGCGGCCGCTCGCAGGCGCTCGTCGAACGCCAAGGCGAGGGCGCCCTCTTCGAACGGCACGTCGTCGCAACCGCGGATTTCGTCATCGCGCGTCAGGGCGGCCGGCCGCTGATCTGGGACGATGCGCTCGCCGCGCATCCCGAACTGTTCGCCAGCTTGCCGAAGCAGCTCGTGTTCGTGAATTGGCACTACGGCAGCGAGCCGACGTATCAGCCGTACATCGATCGGATCGCACGCGGCGGCTTCGACCAAATGATCGCACCAGGCGCTTTGAATTGGAACCAGATCTACCCCGATCTCGACGCCGCGCTGCCGAACATCGACCGGTTCGTCTCGGAGGGCAAGGCCGCGCACGTTCTCGGCCTGTTCCAAACGGTCTGGCACGACGACGGCGAGACGCTGTTCGAAGCGACCTGGTACCCGGTCGTATTTGCGGCTGCCAGCGCGTGGGAAGAGCGATCGGTCGACCGCGCGCGCTTCGCAGACGATTTCACGCGGGCATTTTTCGGCACCGACGACCCGCGCTACGCGGACGATCTGGACGCCCTCGGCCGCTGCGGCCAGCTCGTGCGCGGCAACCCGCGCGAGTACGGCGACTATCTGTTTTGGGCCGACCCGCTCGAGCCGGATCTTGCGAGCGTGCCGGACACCGTCGACCTGGCGGCCCTGCGGCTGGCCGCAGAGGGGGCGATGGCGCATCTGCGTCTCGCGCCGCCGCCGCCGTTACATGCCAACGCCGCCGCCGTGATGGCGCTCGCGGCGCGGCGTTACGACGCGCTCGGGCGCGCTTACCAGATTCCGCGCGAGGCGCGCGGTTACTACGAAGATGCGCGCTCGAACGCCGGCAAGCACGACGGCTACGTGTTCCGCGGTCTCAACGTGGCGAAGTACCTGTTCTGGGAAGAACGCGACACGCTGCTCGGGCTCGAGCCGCTGGTGCGCGCGGCGTGGGAGTACGAGAACCGCCCCAGCCACGAGCTAAGCGTCCTCGAACGCTACCGTCTTGCCGCCGATCGCGCGATCGAGCGCGCCGACCGCTTGAGCGACGTCGTGTATCGCGACTACGTGGCGACAAAATCGCTTCCGACGTTCGACGACGCGCTCGAATTGCCGGCGCCGCGCCCGTCCGCGTCGCCGCGCGGCTAACGGCCGTTAGCGCTTGGAAGGGACGGCCGTGAGCGCTGCTTTGATGCTCGCGATCTTCGCGCTTGCGGCCGGCTTGATGTACGCGCGCGTACTGCCGGCGCTCTTGGCCGTGCCGCTGATGGCGCTCGGGATCGCGACGGTAGCAGGCGCCGGCGTGGCCGGTGTCGCCTCGACGCTCGTGGACGGCGTGGTGCGCCTGGCGCCGGTGATCGCCACGGTCGTGTTCGGCGCGCTCCTATCGCGAGTAACGCTTTCGACTGGGATTGCCGAAACGATCGTCTCGTACGCCGCGGAGTTCGGCGGCGACCGGCCGGCCGTGCTCGCGCTCGCTCTCTGCGCGGCGGTGGCGCTCCTGTTCACGTCGCTGACCGGGCTCGGTGCGATCATCATGGTCGGCTCGATCGTGCTGCCGATCATGCTGACGCTCGGCATCCCGCGCAAGACCGCAGCGACGCTCTTCCTGCTCGCGTTCGCCCTGGGGTTCATCTTCAACCTCACGCAATGGACGTTTTATCTGAAGACGTTCGGCGTCGCGCGCGAACAGATGCAGCCCTTCGCGTATCTGCTGGCTGCGCTCGACGTGATGGCGATGGCCGTCTTCGCGAGCGTGCGTTTTCGAACGACCCGCGGTTACGCCACCTGGGCGCTCGCCGCCGAGGAGCCGCACGCGCGCAAACGGGCGCCGTGGTATGCGCTGGTCACGCCGATCGTGCCGATCGTGCTGTACTTCTGGCTCCAACTCGACGCGATCGTGGCCTTCGCCCTGGCGGCAGCGTACGGCGCACTGAGCGCCGCGCCGCGCAAGGCGATCCCAACCCTGGTTGCCGCCGCGATACGCGGCGTCGAAGACGTGGCACCGGCCGTGTTGCTCTTCATGGGCATCGGGATGCTGCTGGTGGCGACCGGTCTGCCGCCGGTGAAAGCGGCCCTGACACCGCTCGTTTCCGCCGTCGCGCCGCGCTCGTGGTTCGGGTACGTCCTGTTGTTCGGCCTGCTCTCACCGCTGGCGCTGTACCGCGGACCGCTCAATCCGTTCGGCGTCGGCATCGCCGTCTACACCGTGCTCGCCGGTTTAGGGGTGCTGCCGGCCGTAACGCTGGTGGCCGCGGTCATGGCCGTCGTCCAAGTGCAAAACGTCTGCGATCCGACGAACACCCAGAACGTCTGGGTTGCGAATTTCACCGGCGTCGGTGTCGACGAGATCACCAAGCTCACGCTGCCGTATCAAGTGGCCGTCGCCACGGCGGCGACGCTCGCGGTCGCGCTCTTCGGTGCTGCGCTGCTCGGCACGCAACCGTTCCGCGCCGGCGCGCCGGCCGCCGCGGCTGAAATCGGGACGGCGCCGCCGGGCTTGTTCGCGCCTCCGGCCGCGAGCGAGACGATCGCCGTGGTCGCGGCGCCCGACCCTGAATCGAGCACGGCGGCCGGCGAAGTCAAGGCCGAAATCGCGCGCGGTTGGAGACTCTCCGAGGTCGGATACGGCGCCGACGCAGCTGCCAGCGACTGCGCTGCCAAGCCGTTCTCGGCGCTCGTGCTGGTGACGGTGTCGCGCTACGAGACGGGCCTGGACCTGCGCGACTGCGCCGGCTGGCCGGTCGACGAATGGTACGTGCCGCGCGGCTCCGACGTGCGCGCGAGCGCGCTCGCGGCGCTCTTCCGCGTCCGAACGTGGACGCTCGAACAGCCCGTGCTCGCGCACAACCTGTTTGCGCTCGGGCTCGCGTTCGATCCCGCCGATCGCAAGCCGACCTACTATTATAGTCTCTTCAAGACCGACGACGGCCAAATGCGCGCCTACGTGCGGCCCGGCGGTCCGGCCTACGCAGCGGGCTTGCGCACGAACGACATCGTCGAAAAGCTCGACGGCAAGTTCTGGTGGGAGTACGGCACCTTCCAAACTCAGTCGCGCGCATACGACGGCAAGCCGCATGCGTTTTTGGTCAAGCGCGGCGCCGTCGAGCACGCGGTGGAACTCGGCGCGCCGCTCGTCCCCGCCACGCTACTCCCGTCGCCGTCGTGAGCGGGTCGCTGCGGGTCGGGATCGACGTGGGCGGCACGTTCACGGACGTGGTCGTCGTCGACGCGGAGTCGCGCGCGATCGTCGCGCGGGTGAAGGTGCCGACCACGCACGACGCGCCGGAGGGGGTGGCCGCCGGCATCGTCGCGGGGCTGCGCCGCGCGCTCGAAGCACCCGGGGTCGCGGCCGAGCGCATCGCGTTCATCGCGCACTCGACGACCCAGGCCACCAACGCTTTGTTGGAGGGCGACGTCGCGAACGTCGGCGTCGTCGGGTTGCACGGTCCCTTCGGCTGGTTCGAACGCGGTCAACTGCGCGTCCCAGCGATCGAACTCGGCCCCAGTGCCAGGCTGCACGCGCACACGGTGTTCGCGCGCGCCGGCGACGGACCGGCGCTCGCGCAGGCGCTCGAGAGGCTGCTCGCCGGCGGGGCCGAGGCGATCGTCGCGAGCCAAGCGTTCGGCGTCGACCGGCCGGCCGGGGAACGCCGGGCCGTGGCGGCCGCTCGCGAGCGCGGGGCGCTTGCGACCGCCGGGCACGAAGTCGCGAGCACCTACGGCCTGCGCGCCCGCACGCGCACCGCGGTGCTGAACGCGGCGATTCTCCCGCGCATGCTGCGGACGGCCGAGATGACGTCCGCTGCGGTCGAACGCGCGGGCATCGGCGTTCCGCTGATGATCATGCGCAGCGACGGCGGCGTGATGGAGGTCGCCGAGGTGGCGCGGCGCCCAATCCTCACGATGCTTTCGGGACCGGCCGCCGGCATCGCGGGCGCGCTGCTCCACGAAAACGTGACCGACGGCATCTTCATCGAAGTCGGCGGAACGAGCGCGGATTGCTCGGTGATCCGGCACGGCTCGCCGCAGATGCGCCCGGCGCGGGTCGGCGGCCATCGTACGATGTTGCGCACGCTCGACGTGCGCACGTTGGCGATCGCCGGCGGCAGCCTGGCGCGCGCCGGCGCGAACCCGGGCCGCGGCGCCGGGCTGCGCGACGTGGGCCCGCGCTCGGCGCACATCGCGGGCTACGGCTATGCCTGTTTTGCGCCGCCCGGTGCGCTCGATGGAGCGCGGGTCACGTTCGTGCGCCCGCAGCCGGGCGATCCCGACGACTACCTGGTGCTCGAAACCCCGGCCGGAACGCGCTTCGCGCCGACGCCGACCTGCGCCGCAAATTTTCTCGGCTATGTCGGCGAGCACGATTTCGCGCGCGGCGATCGTGCCAACGCGGAGCGTGCCTTCGCGCTGGCGGGCGAGCGGCTCGGTTGCGCAGGCGAAGCCCTCGCGCGCGCGATCCTCGAGCGAGCCTCGGACAAGCTGCGCGCTGCGGTCGACGAGTTGATCGAAGACTACGAACTCGACCGCGACTTGGTGGAACTGGTCGGCGGGGGCGGCGGCGCGGCGGCGCTCGTTCCGTTCGCCGCGCAGCGGCTGGGATTGCGCCACCGTCTGGCGCGCGACGCCGAGGTGATCTCGCCGCTCGGCGTGGCGCTCGCGCTCGTGCGCGACGTCGTCGAGCGCACGATCGTCGCGCCGACGCCGGCCGACGTCGTGGCCGTCCGGCGCGAGGCGTTCGAGCGCGTCGTGGCCGCCGGCGCCGCGCCCGAGTTCGTGACCGTCACGGTCGATGTCGACGCGCGCCGCAACCTCGTGCGCGCGACGGCCTCGGGCGCGACCGCGGCGACGGCCACGGCGGGGCGCGGCGAGGTCGCCGCCGATTCAGAGCGGCGCGCAGCGGCGCTGCGAACCCTGCGCGCGCAGCCCCAGGAGCTGTCGCTGTTCGCGAACCCGGGAGAGTTTGCCGTCTTCGTGCGCGCCACGCGTGGCGCATACGACGTGTGCGCGGTCGACGCGCGTGGCGTGGTCCGGTTTTCCGCGCGACGCGCGGTGGCCCGCGTAGCGACGGCGGGCACGCTGCCGCGCGTGCTCGCCGGTCTCCTCGAGGACGCGACGGCCTACGGCGACGTCGGCCGCGCTTTGCCCGGCGTGGCGCTCGCGTACGGCGCTCGCATCGTCGATCTCGGCACGCTGGCCGAAGCCGATCAGGTGCTGGCCCTCGCTAGCGAGGAAGTGCGCGGTCTTCCGAGCGCTGCGGCGCTCGTCGCGATCGCCGCCATCCGCCGAGCCTAGGTGGGGCCCCGCTTAGCCTGGCGTTGACGTCGAGGCGGCCTCTGCGCCGCGGCTGCCGATTTTCGGCAGGGCGAGAGCGGCCTTCGCGATCGCCGGCAGAACGGTCGGCACGCGCAAACCCTCCGGCACGTTGCCGAGATAACGATCGTTCTCGGAGACGCAGGAGGCGAGGAAACTGCGCCACGTCACGTCCTCGAGGATCGTAAACGCGCCTTCGGCGGCGAACCCGACGCCCTGCGTTTTGGGCGTCTCTTTGGCGCCCGGCGCAAACGTCTTGACGATGCGTGCGACTGCGCGGGCGTACCCCAAGATCGTGGCCGCGGCTTGCAGCGGCATAGCGCCGCGCCCGCGACGGATGCGCTCGTAGGCGATCCAGTTCACGAAGAACGTCACGTGCCGCGCTTCCTCCAGCAGCACGATCTCGAATATGTCGGTCAGCGCCGGCACGAACAGTTGAATCTGTCGCGCCAGGCCGAAGATCCCAAAGCCGAGGAACGAGTCGATGCACTCCTCGTAGCCAAAATCGAGAAAGGCCCGCTCGCTCGTGATCAGGGGCGGCAGCGGCTTCTCGGCGACCTCGACCCCATAGCGCCTCAGCATCGTGTCGAGCAGATCGGCGTGGCGCGTTTCCTCGATGCCCTGCACGGCGAGGGCCTCAGCGATCAGCGGGTCGGTCAGGGTCTTAGCATATGCGCTGACCATGCGGCCCGCGTTGCGCTCGGCGGCGAGCGCGATGCTCCAAAAGGGAATCGAACGTAGGCGGTCGATGGAGATGTCATCGATCTCGGGCCACGGTAGTTCGGCCGGCACGAAACCGCGGTGCGTCTCGATGAACGTCCGACAGAAGAGGATCTTGTGGGCTTGCAAGCCGTCCATGAAGTAGCATCATCCCGGAAATTAGCGATCGAATCCTTCAGCGTTGATGCTAGATCAGTGGCAGCGATAGCGTTCGGGCTTGCGACCTTTGTCTTGCACATCGCGCGCGCCGGCGACTACGGGTACCAGCGCGACGAACTCTACTTCATCAGCTGTGCGCAGCATCTGGCATGGGGTTACGTCGACCAGCCGCCGCTGATCGCCCTGATCGCGAAGATCGCACTCTGGTTCGGCAGCTCGTTGTACGGAATCCGGCTGCTGCCCGCACTGGCGGCGGCCGCCACCGTGCTCGTCACCGGACGCCTGACCCGGCGTCTCGGCGGCGGCCTCTGGGCGCAGATCCTGGCGATGCTCGGCATTGGCCTGGCGCCGTTCTACTTGGCCGTCGGGAGCCTCTTGACGATGAACGCGTTCGAGCCGCTGCTGTGGATCGGCGCTGCGTACCTCTTCGTCAAAGCCGATGAGACCAACGCCACGCACTTGTGGCTCGCGCTGGGACTCGTCGCGGGGCTCGGTCTCGTCGACAAGTATTCGATGTTCTTCTTTCTTGGGTCGAGCATGCTCGCGATCGCGCTGACACCTTCGCGCCGTTCGCTCGTGCGGCCGGGCTTCGCGCTCGCGGTCGGCATTGCGCTTGCGATCGTGGCGCCGACGCTGGTCTGGCAGTGGCGCCACGGCTGGCCTCAAATCGAAGTGCTGCGCGCGGCGGCCGCCGATAAGAACGTCGTCGTGGGTCCGTTCGAGTTTTACGTCCAGCAGGTCCTGATGATGAACCCGCTGGCCGCGCCGATTTGGATCGCCGGCCTGGCCACGCTCGTGCTCGGGCGCTCGCCGCTGCGCTGGTACGGGTTCGCCTACGCGATCTTGTCGCTCGTGTACCTGGTACTCGGCGCGAAGGTGTACTATCTCGCCCCGATCTATCCGGTGCTTTTCGCCGCCGGCGCCAGCGCCATCGAGCAGCGCCTGCACAGCCTGCGCTGGGCGGCGATCGCGTATCCCGTATTGCTCGCGGCCGCGGGCCTGGCGATCGCGCCAGAGGCTTTCCCGCTCCTGCCGCTGCCGGCTTTTCTGAAGTACGAGCGCATCTTCGACATGCGCGGCATCAAGATGGAGAAGCATCCCGAAGGCCTCGTGCCGCAGCACTTCGCCGACATGCTCGGCTGGCAGACGCTGGTGCAGACGCTGGCGCGTGCGAACGCCGGGCTGACCCCCGCCGAGCAACGGGAAGCGGTGATCTTGACGCGCGACTACGGGCAAGCGTCGGCCGTCGACTTCTTCGGGCCAAGGTACGGGTTGCCGCGCGCGATCAGCGGCCACAACAGCTACTATCTCTACGGCACGCGCGGCGCTTCGGGAAAGGTCGTGCTCGCGGTCGGTTTCGACGCCGCCAAGCTGCGCACCGAATTCCGTTCGGTCGCCCTGGTGGCCGTCTATCGTGACCCCTACGTGTTGCCCGATTTCAACAACCTGCCGATCTACAAGTGCACCGAGCCGATCGAGCCGCTGGCCGTGTGGTGGCCGGCCGTGAAGCGCTACATCTAGAGCTCCGCTAGCGCATCAGCGCTTTCGCGCCGGGCCTCAGGCGAACAGCTCGAGTTGGACGCGCCTGGGTTGTGCGGCGATCGTGTCGCGGGGCCGCAGGCGCACGCCCCGGCGTGCCTGCGCGACGCGCAAGCCGATGGCGTCGACGACGGCTTTAGGCGCGTATTTGCGCCGGTAGAGGGTCTCTTGCCCGGCGACGAGTTCGGGAAATTCTGCCCGCAGAAAACCGATGTAACTTTCGCGCGCGACTTCGTTCAAGTTGAGAACGCTGTGCCAGGCGCTCGCGGCGCCGGCCTCTGCCGCTGCCTCGAAGACGGCGCGCAGCGCGGCCTTGCTATCGGTGAGCTGCGGCAGGATCGGCGCGACGGCGACACCCACGCGCAGGCCGGCCGCAGCCAGCATGCGGACCGCACGCAAGCGCTGGCGCGGCGGCGCCACCGTCGGTTCGATCTTTCGCGCCAGGCCTTCGTCGAGGGTTGGCAGGCTGACGCAGACGCAGGCTCCGGCCGCCTTCGTCAGCTCTTGCAGCACATCGATGTCGCGTACGACCAGCGGCGAGCGCGTGATCAGGTGCGCGGGGGTTCGAGCGCGCGCGAGTTCCGCTAGCACGCCGCGCGTAATGCGGTAGCGGCCTTCGAGCGGTTGGTACGGGTCGGTGGCCGTTCCGATCGCCACGTGTTCGCCGCGCCAACGCGGCGCCGCGAGTTCGCGCCGCAAGACGGCCGCAGCGTTGACCTTGACGTACAACTGCGTACCCCAATCGCCGATGCCGCTGCGCTCGTAGAACGTGTGCGTGCGGCGCGCATAGCAGAACACGCAGTCGTGATAACAGCCGCGATAGGGGTTGATCGACCAGCCGAACGGCATGCCGCGGACGCGGTTGAGGACCGATTTCGCCTCGATCTCGAGGCAGTCGATCCGGCCGGCTCGGCGTGGTGTTTCCATCGAACGTATGTTCGATATAATGGAACGGCGCCCTGCCCACGGAAGTGAACGCAATGAAAAGAGCCGTTCTGTCTTTGCTCGCCGCGCTGGCCTTGGGGTCCCTGGGTTCGCGGGTCGCGGCCGACAGCGAGCGGATCAACGCGACGACGATCCCGCACGTGCTGCGCTACGCCACCGCCGAAGACGTTCAAGGGC
>Ga0302324_100020206_pt1 | contig 13041 bp, 6 predicted proteins | sample Palsa_T0_1_FD_201949 | JGI IMG/M metagenome (GOLD analysis project Ga0302324, IMG submission 201949) | Peat permafrost microbial communities from Stordalen Mire near Abisko, Sweden - Palsa_T0_1 | ecosystem: Environmental > Terrestrial > Soil > Palsa > Peat permafrost | place: Sweden: Abisko...
GAAGCGGCACCTGCCAGGTGTAGGGCTGGGAGTCGAAGAGGAAGGCGCGCGTCTCGGGGACGAGGAGAGCCACGAGGTAGGCCAGGGCCGCTAGGCCCGCGCGCCCCGGAAGCAGCAGCATGGCCGGCACGGCGCCGAGGGCGAGGAAGGCCATGGCCAAGCCGTGCAGGCCCCACGGCGTCACCTCCGTGTGCAGCGCGCTGGCCACGAGGTGGGCGAGGAGGAAGGGCCAGGCGCCGAAGCGGTCCTCGCCGAGGTAGTAGGCGTGAAAGAGGGTGAGGTGCGTCTCGTTTCCCATCAGCACCGGGATGGCGGTGTCCGAGTTGAAGAGGGGAAGCGCGAGGCTGTCCGGCCCGAGCGCGCGGGCGGCCAGAAAAAACAACAGCGACGCGACGGCCACCGCCAGGGCGGTGAGTCCGTGCTGGAGGAGGCTGGGGGCGTCTTCCTCAGCGGCCCCGGCGCCGCCTGCGGCCGGCACGGGACAGGCCCCCCACGGGGCGCGGGGAGGGCCCGCCTGCTTCACACGTACGTCAACCACTCGGCGTACTTGGCCTCTTGTCCGCGCACCGTCCGGAAGTACGCCTCCTGAAGCCCCTTCACCACCGGGCCCGGGCGCCCGGTGCCGACGGTGCGGTTGTCCACCTCACGCACCGGGGTAATTTCTGCCGCGGTGCCGGTGAAGAAGACTTCCCGGGCCAGGTACAGGGCATCCCTCGTGAAGCCCAGCTCCTCCACGGTGTGCCCCGCGTCCCGCAGGAGCGCGATGGCCGTCTTCCTCGTGATGCCGTCGAGGATGGGGGAGGAGAGCGGCGGCGTCTTCACCAGGCCGTCCTGGTTGACGATGAAAATATTCTCGCCCGAGGCCTCGGCCACCATGCCGTGGATGTCGAGGAGGATGGCCTCGTCGTAGCCGGCCTGCACCGCCTCGCGCTTGGCGAGGATGGAGTTGACGTACTGCCCGGTAATTTTACCGCGGGCCATGGTGACGTTCACCGGGTTCCGGCTGAAGCTGCTCACCTTGGCCCGGATGCCCTCGCGCAGGCCCTTCTCGCCGAGGTAGGCGCCCCAGTCCCAGGCGGTGATGGCCAGCCGGGTGGGGTTGGTGGCTCCGAGCCCCATGGCCCCGTCCCCCATGAAGGCGATGGGACGGAGGTAGGCGCCGCCCTTGAAGCGCTCGCTCTGCACTCGCAGCAGCTCCCGGCAGGCCTCGGCCACCGCGTCCTCGCTCCAGGGCATCTTCAGCTGGATGATGTGCGCCGAGCCGAAGAGGCGGCGCAGGTGGTCCCGCAGCCGGAAGATGGCCAGCCGTCCGTCGACGGTGGCATAGGCGCGGATGCCCTCGAAGACGCCCAGGCCGTAGTGCAGGGCGTGCGTCATGACGGGCACCTGGCCGTCCGCCCAGGCCACCAGCTTTCCGTCCAGCCAGATGTGGTCCGCGGTGAGTACCGTCGAGGAGGTGGAGCTCATGGGCGGGTGCTGTTTGAGCAGGCACGAGCCCCCAAAGTCAAAGGCCGGAACGCTTGCCTTTTTGTTTCTGCAGCTGGTTGGCCCAGCCGAGGATGCTGAGCTCCCGCAGGGCCTCGGCGCTGGAGGGGTTGCATTCCAGGGCTCGCTCGAAGGCCCGCGTCGCCTCCTCGGCACGTCCCAGGGACTTCTGCACGTAGCCCAGGAAGAGGTGGGCCTTCTCCAGCGTCGGGCTCAGCTGGACGGCGCGCTCCAGGGCGGCGCGGGCGACTTGCGCCTCCGAGGCATCCTTGGGGTTTGCCTGGAAGCGGGCCCAGCCGAGGTAGGCGACGAATTCTCCCTCCTCGGGCTGCAGCTGCACCGCCTCCTCGAAGAGGGGCCGGGCCCCGACGACGTCCCCCAGGGCGAGCAGCTGCTGGCCCCTTCGGAAGGTACTCTCCGCCTGCAGCATCCTCCCTACCGCCTCGCCCACCTCGTGCCGGACGCCGCCCGAGCCAAGCTTGGCCCGGTAGTCGGCCCGGGCGCCGGTGTCCGCCAGCGCGTCGCGTGCCGCCGAGAGGAGCTCCTGGACGGCCCTGGCCAGCTCGCGCACCTCGGCGCTGGAGGAGGCGACGAATTTGTCCAGGTGGTACTCCCGGACGAGCTCCCGGTGCGCGCGGCGCACGGCGTCCGCGGTGGCGTCCTTCCGCACGCCCAACAGCTCGAAGTAGTCCATGCGCTTCATCGCCGCCAGCGTCCCGAGGAGGCGCTCGCGCAGCGCGCTGTCCTCGTCTTCCGCCACCTCGTCCTTGAGCTCGAGCGGCTCCTCGTCGTCGTCGCTGCCCGGGCCAATCTCCTCGGTGATGGCCTCCACGTGGGAGATGTCGGCAGCCGGGACGGGCAGGGGGGAGTCCCTGCGCGTGGTGCGCAGCTCCACCATCTGCGCCGCGAGGAGCGCATAGAGGAGCCTGTCGGTGTCGAGCGGCGGCAAGAGGGCCAGCTCCCGGAGGTCGGCCACCGTCCGGCTCCCGTCCATCCTCGACAAGAGCTGCAGCTCCTCCTCGCCCAGCCCCATGTCCTGGCCGGCGAAGAGCGGGTCCTCGGTGGGCCACACCGTGCGCGACGAGACGTCGCCCAGGCGCGTCCGCAGCCGCGCCTCGTCAAAGCCCTGCTTGACGCCCTCATGGATGATGGCCGCCGGGGAGAGCTCGAGCCGGACGGTGTCCGGGGGCGGCTGGGCGGCGGGGTTGAATTGCCACTCACCGGCCATCCAGGAGAAGACGTCCATCAGCTTCTGGCGCAGCTGCAAGTCGAGGGCGTAGCGCAGGTTGTGGGGGCTGATGACGCCCATCTCGATGAGCACCGTCCCCTGCTGCCTTCCGGCGGACTTCATCCGCTGTAGCGAGCGCTCGCAGTCCACCTCCGAGAGCATCCCCTCGCGCACCATGACGCGCCCCAGGCACTCGCTCAGCCGGTTGCTCTTCACGCTCACCGGGACGCCGGAGCGGAAGAAAATGATTTTCTTCACCTTCTCCCGGCGCAGGAGGAGGGCGCCCGTCACCCCCTGACGGTGGAGGCTGGCCAGCACCTCGGCGAAGGGCGCCTCGGCGAAGTCCCCGCGGGCGGAGGCCAGCGGCGCCGCGGCCGAGTCCACCTGGGCCGCCTCGGCCTCGGCGCGGGCGTCGGCCAGGGGGTCCGGCCGGGTGGGCTCCGGCGTCGAGGCCAACGGCGGCGGGGCGGCGGGGTACTTCTCCTGCAGGACGCCGCGCAGCTTCTCGAAGAGGGCCCCCAGCTTGAAGGGCTTCTCCACGAAGGCCGCGGCCCCGTGGCGCTCCACCGCCTCCTTGGCCTGCAGCTGGGACTTGTAGATGCCGGAAATCATCAGCACCGGCACCTTTGCCCCGGCCGGGGTGGACTTGATGCGCCTGGCCACCTCGTACCCGTTGAGGAGGGGGAGAAGGACGTCCAGCACCACCACATCAAACGGCCGACGCTCGAAGGCCCGCAGGGCCGACTCGCCGTCGCGCTCCATGGTGACGGAGAAGCCGGCGCCTCTCAGCGCGTCGCCGAGCATCCGCTGGACGTGGCGGTCGTCGTCGACGACGAGGACGTGGACAGGTTCGCTCGAGGACACGGGTTTTAAAGGGGTGCCACTCGCGCCAGGTGTTAGCACGGCCCTCCCAGCAGCACACGGTTGTAGGCGGCCCGGACGGCCTCGGCCTGCTTCCTGTACGCGGCGAGGAAGGACCCACCCGGGTCAGCGCCGCCATGCCCGAGCCTTCTGGCGAGGAGGGCGAGCGGCGCCCCGCCCGTCGGGAGCCGCGTCAGGGCGCGCCCGTGCACCAGCCGGAGCCGGTTTTCCACCCGCCGGTGGAAGAGGTAGCCACTGCGCAGGGTGCGCGAAGCCTCCGGGGCGAGGACGCCGGCCGCCTGCAGCGCCTCGAGCGCCCGGAGGGTGTTGCTGACGCGGACGCTTTCCAGCCGCCCGCCGTGGAGTAGCTGCAGGTACTGGGTGGCGAACTCCACGTCCAGGAGTCCCCCGTGGCCGGCCTTGGGGTCGAGCTCCCCGGCCGTCTCCGAGGCCACCTCCACCTCGATGCGCTGGCGGAGCCGGTGGATTTCCTCCGCCGCCCCAACCGGCAGCCCCCGCCCGTAGACGAGAGGGGCCACCACCGAGGCCAGAAGCGCCGCGCCGAAGCGCGCGTCTCCTCCCACCGCCCGGGCCTTCACCAGCGCCTGGCGCTCCCACAGCTGGGCCCGCCTCTCGTGGTGCTCGCGAAAGGCGGCCTCGCTCACCACCAGCGTCCCCTGGTTTCCGGAAGGCCGCAGCCGCGCGTCCACCTGGTACAGCCGCCCCTCCCGCAGCTGGACTTGCAAGAGGGAGAGGAGCCGCTGCACCAGGCGGGCGAAGTACTCGAGGTGGCCGACGGCCCCCTTCGTCCCCCCGGCCGTCTCCTCGTCGGCGCCGCCGCCCTGGTAGACGAAGAGCAAGTCCAAGTCCGAGTGGTAGCCGAGCTCCTGTCCCCCGAGTTTCCCGAGGCCCAGCACCGCCAGGGCCGCCCGGCCACCGGCCCGGAGGCGTGGCGCCCCGAAGCGCTCGCGCACCTCGGCCTCGGCCTGGAAGAGACAGGCGTCGAGGAGCGCATCGGCCAGGCCGCTCAGCTGCGCCGCCACCTCCGGGACGTCGAGGTCCCCGCTGATGTCGGAGAGACCGATGCGCAGCACCTCCTCGTTCTTGAAGCGGCGCATGGCCCCGAGCCGCTCCTCGTCGAGGGGCGAGCGCGCCAGCCGTCCGCTCAACTCGGCCGCGATGACGTCCACGCTCTTGTGCGCCTCGGCGCCCTCGGCCTGCACCAGGACGTCGAGGAGCTCCGGGTTTCGGACGAAGTAGCCGCTGAGAAAGGCGCTCTGCCCGAAGAGGCCGATGAGGCGCCGGGCCACCGCCGGCCGCTGCAAGAGGAGGCGCAGGTAGCCCAAGGGCGCGACGAGGCTTCCCAGAAACTCGGAGAGGAAGAAGAGGGCCTGGTCCGGGTCCGGGCTTCTGGCGCACTCCGAGAGAAACAGGGCCGCCGGGACGCCCGGGCCAGGCCCTTCTTGCAGGCCCGCCGTGCTGAGGGCGCGCCGCAGCCGCGCCAGCGCGCGCAGCGCGGCCTCGGCGTCGGCGAAGCCGCGGGCAGAGAGCGCCTCCAGGCGCCGGCTGTCCGGGAGCTCCGCATCCAGGGCCAGGGAGAGGAGTGGCTCGTCCGGCACCTCGTGGCGGACGGTTTGCCCAAGCAGCGTCTGGAAGGCCTGTGCGACGAAGCTGCGGTGCCGGAGAAGCTGCGCGTCCAGGGCCTCTGTGGACGGAAGGCCCAAGGTGCGGGCCAGCCGGAGCCGCTCCCTCTCCGTCACCGGGAGGCTTTGCGTCTGCTGCTCCTCCACCATTTGAAGCCGATTCTCCACCCGCCGCAGAAACACGTAGGCGTCCCCGAGCGCGTCGGCGTCCGGCTGGGTGAGGAGGCCCACCTCCGCCAGGCGCAGAAGCGCCTGCAGCGTCGGCCCGGCCCTGAGGAGGGGCGCCTTTCCGCCGTGCAACAGCTGCAGCGCCACGGCGAAGAATTCCACCTCCCGGATGCCGCCCGGGCCCAGCTTGACGTCCTGGGCGCTGGCCTTTCCCCGCAAGTCGATTTCCGCCTTCAGCGCCCGGAGCGCGTCCACCGCGCCGAAGTCCAGGCTTCGTCTCCAGACGAAGGGCTCGAGTGCCGTGAGGAGGGCGTGGGCCAGGCCGTCGTCCCCGGCCACCCCGCGCGCCTTCACCCAGGCGGCGCGCTCCCAGGTGCGGCCGGCCCGCTCGTAGTACTGCAGGGCCGCGTTGAGGGAGATGACGGCCGGGCCTCCCCGTCCCTGCGGACGAAGCCCCAAGTCCACCCGGAAGCAGAAGCCGTCCTCCGTCACGAGACTCAGGGCCCGGGTGAGGCCCTCGGCCAGCCGCGTGTAGTAGGCGACGTTGGGCAGGCTGCCCTGACTTCCGCCCCGTGTCTCCCCGTCTGCGCGGTAGAGGTAGACGAGGTCCACGTCGCTGCTGAAATTCAAGTCCTGCCCGCCGAGTTTCCCGAGGCCGAGGACGGAGAAGCCCTCTGGCTCGGGCGCCCCGTGCCGCTCGCGCAGCGCCGCCTCGAGGGGCGGAAGCGCGGCGCGCAGCACGGCCTCGGCCACGTCGGACTGCTCCTGGCCCACCTCCTTCAGCGGGGCATGGGCCCACAGCTCCCGCGCCGCCAGGCGCAGCATGGAGCGTGCCTTGAAGCGTCGCAGCCGCCGGTGCAGCCCGTCCCTGTCGCCTGACTGGAGGCCACGGACGGCGCCCCGCGCCGCGGCCAGCGTCCTCTCCTTCGGCCAGGGCCGCTCGAGGCGCCCCCCAGAAAGCCAGCGCAACAGCCCGGGCCGCGACTCGAGCAGCCGGGCCAAGGACTCGCTGGCCTGCACCACGGCCACGGCCAGGCCGCCCGCCTCGGGCGCCAGGCCGAGGGCCGGGAGGAGCCGCTCCAGGCTGGACAGGACGTGGCCCGCATCGAAGGTGGCCTCGGCAGCGCGAAAGAGGCCTTCTGCCCGAGCCTCTCCCAGAGTCTTGAGAAGGCGCTCCCTGGTGCGGGCGGTGGGGTTACCGCGAGGCCCGCGACTTCCCGGGCTCAACGGCTACCCCTGGGCGAGCTGGTGCGCCACGGGACGGGCCCGCTCGGCGTCCGACTCGTACTTGAGGACGACGTTGAGGGTGGCCGCCACCAGCTCCGGGGTGAGGACGTCGGCATTCAGCAGCACCAGGCTTTGCGCCCAGTCCAGGGTTTCGCTGATGGAGGGCGGCTTCTTCAACTCCATGGCCCGGAGTTTTCCCACCGCCTGCACCACCGAGTCGGCGAGGGCCGAAGGAAGGGCAGGGAAGCGGGCGCGGAGGATGCGCAGCTCGCGCTCCCTACTGGGGAAGTCGATGTAGAGGTGCAGGCAGCGGCGCTTGAGCGCGTCGGACAGTTCCCGCGAGGCGTTGGAGGTGAGCACCACCCGCGGGATGGCCGTGGCGCGCAGCGTCCCGAGCTCGGGGATGGTGACGGCGTTGTCGGCCAGGACTTCCAGGAGGAAGGCCTCGAATTCCGGGTCCGCCTTGTCCACCTCGTCCACGAGGAGGAGCGCCGGCGCCGGAGACAAGAGGGCGCGGAGGATGGGGCGCATGACGAGGAAGCGCTCGCTGAAGAAGACGGCGTCACTCTTGGCGATGCGGTCCGCCGCCTCGCCGAGGCTACTGGCGCCCTGGAGCGTCTCCCCAATCTTGTCCTTCAACAGCTGGGTGTAGAGCAGCTGCTTGGCGTACTCCCACTCGTAGAGGGCCTTGGCCTCGTCCAGGCCCTCGTAGCACTGCAGGTGGATGACGGGCCGGCCCAGCGCGCGTCCCAGCGCCCGCGCGAATTCCGTCTTCCCCACGCCGGCCGGGCCCTCCACCAGCACCGGCTTCTCCATCCTGTCGGCGAGGAAGGCGCAGGTGGCGATTTCGCGGGAGGCCCAGTAGCCGCTGGCCTCGAGGCGCACGAGCGCCTCCTCCACGGAGGCGAAGGAAGGCGTGGTGGAAGCCGGGGAAGCCACAGGAGGACTTCGTAGCTTACGGGGACAAGGCCACCTGACGCGACTCCAGAGACGGCACGAAGCCGTGCAAGCGGCGCGTCGTCGCGGGGCGCTAGCGGCCGGGCTTGTCCAGCTCGTCGACGAGGGCGTTCCAGTCCTCGGGGTCCGGCCGACGCCCGGACTGGCTCGTCTCCGGAATGCGCGGAAGCTGCGCGGTGGGCGCGCGGGTGACGCCCGGGCTGGAGGTGCGCGGCACGGCGGGCTCCAGGGCCTGCGGCATCTCCTGGCTTCGCGTGACGGGCGCGCCGGGGCGGGCCTTGAAGCGGGCCAGCTCCAGCTCCACCACCTTCAAGGCCCGGCTGCGCTCCTGGACGGCGGCCTGCAGCCGCGCCACCTCCTGGGCCTTGGCCGCGTCGCGGCGCTCGAGCTCCGCCCGCTGGCGGGCGACGAGCTCGTTGAGCTCCGCCGCCATGCGTCCTTCGAGCTCCTTGCGCTCCTTCAGGGACTGCGTCAGCCGCGAGGCGGCCTCGTTGGTTTTGGCCTCCGAGGCAGCCAGCCGCGCCTGGAGCTCCCGCTCGGTGCGTACCTTGGAGGAGGCCGAGGCCTCGAGCGCATTCTCCAGCTCCTGGGCCCTTCGCGTCCTCGCCGCCGCCGAAGCCGTGGCCTGGGTGAGGGCCGCCTCCAGCTCCGCGATGCGAGCCGCCGAGGCCTGGCGCTCCCCGAGGGTGCGCGCCTCCGCCGCCTGCAGCTGGCCACTCACCGCTGTCTGGGAGGCGTGGGCCTCGGCCTCGGCCGCCTCCAGCCGGGCGGCGAAGTCCTCGGCCTGCGCGGTGGCCGCCCGCAGCTGCTCGCCCAGGGTTTCCTCGAGGCGCTCGCGCGCCGTGGCGCTCTCGGCCTGGAGCGCGGCCAGGGCCTGGCGCCGTTTTTCCGCGTCGGCGGTGGCCTTCTCCGCCTGCTGCGTGGCCGCGGCCAGCTTCTGGCTCAGCTCCGCCTGCTTCTGCCCGGCCGCTTCCTGCAGCTCGCGCAGCTTGGCCTCCGTCGCCCGCAGCTGCTCGCCACGGGTTTGGGCCTCGTGGGCCGCCGCGTCGCTCGCCCGTCGGGACTCGGACTGGACGTCGGCCAGACGGCTGCGCGAGTCCTCCGCCTGCTGCACGAGCGCCATCAAGTCTCCTCGCAGAAGCTCCTCGCGCCGGCCGGCCTCCTCCTGGACGTCGGCCAGCCTCTCCTCGAGGTGCATCCGCGCGTCCTCGGCGGTGGTGGCCCGGGCGGTGAGCTGGGTGACTTCCGCCATCCGCGCGCCGACTTCCAGCTTGAGGTGGGCGTGCTGCTCGTGGAGCTCGGCCAGCTCGGCGTCGAGCGAGCCCACCTTGGCGGCGATGGTGGCGGACTGGTGGTCGGCCCGGGCCCGGGCCGCGCTCTCCTGCTCCAGCGCCGTGCGGGACTCCTCGAGCGCGGCCGTGGTGCGCTGGAGCCCTTCCTGGGTTTCCAGGACGAGCTGCTCGGTGGAGGCGAGGTGGGCCTGGGACTCGGTGAGGGCCTGGTGGGTGGCCTCCAGCTCTCCGCGCAGCGAGGCCAGGCTGCTTTCCCGCTCACCCAGCGTCGACTCGAGCGCCGTGGCGCGGGCGTCGAGGTCGCGGGCGTGGACGTCCGCCTCCTCGAGCTGCTTCATGAATTCCGCCGCCGCCGCCGCCCGCTTCTCGAGCTCGGCCCGGGCGTTGCCGAGCTCCGTCTCCCGCGCCTCGAGGGTGGAGTTGGTGGTGGACAGCTTGGAGGTGACGTCGGCCCGGGCCGCGCGCTCCGCCTGGAGCTCCTCCTCCAGGCCTACGCCGCGCTTCTGGGCCTCGCCCAGCCGGGAGGTGAGGTCGCCCTCCGCCGTCCGCTTGGCCTCCACCAGCGTGGCGTACTCGGCCCCCAGCTCCGCCTCGCGCTCCTGGGCGCTGGCCCGGGCCGCGTCGAGCTCTCCTTCCAGCTCTCCAATGCGCTCCAGCTTGGTCTGGATTTGGCGGTGAAAGTCCGCGTCGGCCGCCTCGCGCTGCTCGACGGCGTGGGCCAGCTCGCGCTCCAGCGCCGCCAGCTTGGTGTCGCGTTCGGCGAGGCGGTCCGCCATCTGCGTCGTGAGGTGCTCCACCTCCAGGCGCAAGTCCTCGCCGCGCGACTCGGCGGCGTAGGCCCGCTGCTCGAGCCCCTCCGCGGCCTGGGCGTGGTCGGTCTCGGCCTTCTTCTTCGCCTCGAGGAGGGCGGCCACCTCGGTGTCCCGCGCCTGCCCGTGGGCCTCGGCCCTTTGGGCCCGGGCCTCGAGCTCGGAGATGGTGGCCGCGCTGGTCGCCGCCTTGCGCTCGAGCTCCTCCTTCTGCGCGGCGATGGTGCGAGCATTCTCCTCGTCGTGGGCGTTGCGCTCGGCCTCGGTGCGAGCGAGCTGCTCGCGGGCCACGGTGAGCTCGGCCTCGAGGGTGAGGGCCTTGGCGCTCTTCTCGCTGAGGGCCTCGGTGAGCTTCTGCTCGCGCACCTCCGCCTCGAGGGTGGCGACGGAGTGCTGGCGCTCCAGGGCCTCGTGGGCGCTAGCGGCCTCGGTGGCGGCGGCCCCCCGCCGCTGCAGCTCGTCCTCCAGGGCCAACAGCTCGCGGCGGGCGAGATTCAGGTCCCGCTCCTTGCTGGCCACCACCTCAATGAGGTCCTTCTCGGTGGCGAAGCGCTGCAGGAGGAGGTCATCCACCGTGGCGCCGTGCTCGCGCTCTTTCTGCAGCATCGCCGCCTGGGCGTCGTTGAAGCGGCGGAGCAAGTCGTCGACCTGCATCTTCAGGCCCTGCAGCTCGACGTCCTTCTCGTGGACCCGGTCCTCGACGCTGAGGAGCTCCCGCTCGCGCACCGTCCAGATTTCGGAGATGCGCGCCACCTGGGCCTCGCGGGCCTTGAGCTCGTCTCGGAGGATTTGGATTTTCCCCTCCGGCGTCCCCATCTGCTCGCGGCGGGGCGCGGTGCGGCGCACCTGGCGGGACTCGGCCAGAAGCTCTGCCTTTCTGTCGGCGATGGACTGGAAGGCGCGGTCGAGGAAGGCCCGGTCCTCGTCGTTGAGGGCGCTGCGGCGCTCGCGACGGGGAAGCCTCGGCGGGCTTCCCGGCGGCGGGGCGCGCAGCGGCGGCGGCACCGAGGCCATCTCCCTGGTGGGGGTGGGGCCGGCGCCGGTGAGGGCGTCGTCGAGGGAGCGCTCCATGTCATCGAGGGGAAGCAGCCCGGACGTCATCTGCGCCAGGTCCCCCATCTCGAAGGGAATGCTGAGGTAGGCGTCGGCGGCGTTGGGCCCCTGGGCGTGCTGGTTGAGCCCGTCCTGGCCCACGTCGGAGCTGAGGAGCAGCACCGGGATGGGATGGCTGAATTTGCCCTTCTTCAGCTGGCCGCAGAGGACGAAGCCGGACTGGTCCGGCAGCTCGGCCCTGAGCACCACCAAGTCCGGGCGGCGCAGCTCGACTTCGCGCTGGGCCTCGGCCGCGCTGTCCGCGGTGGCCGTCTGGTAGCCAGCGGTCCGCAGGACGGAAGCCATGGTGAGGGCGAATTCGTGCTGACTCTCGACGATGAGGACGCGGCGCTCCATGGACCCTTTCGCGGGTGAGACGGCACGGGCCCGGGCAGTCTACGGCAGAGGCCCTGGGGCTTGGGAAGCCGGGGGGCCAGCGCGTGTTGACAACCGCGGGCGGGCACGCGACGAAGTCCCAACGTTAGAGTTGGCGAACATGACGCGGGATGACCTCGAGCAGCTGGACACGCGGGCCCTGCGCGCCCTGGCCCAGAAGCGCCTGGCGGCGAGCGCGCGCTCGTTGCGCACACGCGCCTCGCTTCTCAAAGCACTCCTCCGCACCCTGGGGCCCGAGGGCCCGGCTTCGGCGCCGCTTCCGGCCGTCACCAAGCCGTCCGGCCGGGCCCGGATGACACGGGGTACCGCGGTGGGCACCAAGCCCACCTCCGCCGCCCGGCCGGTGGCCCTTGCTGCTGCACCAGCCAAGCCCGTGCCGGTGCGCACGCCCGTCTCTGGCCCGGAGGCCGCGTCCGCGGACGTCCCCGTCGAGGAGGGCTTCTTCCTCGCACCGCACAGCCCGCGGCCCGTCCGGCGCGGTGGGCAGAAGCCCAAGGGCGAGGCGGGGCGTCCTCTTCCGCCTCCGCCCGAGGCACGGCGGCCGCCCGAGGACGACGTCCCGCACCTGTTGGCGCGCGACCCCACCACCCTCTTCCTCTTCTGGGACTTTCGCCGGGACTTGGAGCGCGGCGCAGCCTTCGGGCTGACGGCACCCCGCGTCCTCTTCCGCCTCTATGACGGCGAGGCACTGGTGCGCACCGTGGAGGCCCCACTCGGACGTCGAAGCCTGTACCTCGAGGGCCTCGTGCCCGGCCACCTCTACAGCGTCGAGGCGTGGCTGTCCGGAAGTGACGGAAACGCCCGTCCCACCGGGCGCCGAAGCGCTGCGGTGCGCCTGGCCCCGGCGGTCCCCTCCACGCGGCTGGACGTGCACCTCGTGCGCGTGCCCCCCGAGTCTCCGTTGGGCCAGGGGCCCAGGGAGGGCCACAGCGCCGCCGCTTCCACAGAGGCCGTGGGCACCCACGGCCGGCTGGAGCTCCCGGCCAGCCTCGAGTGGCGGGGCGGCCCTGGCCCCGTGCCGGGCTCCGGCCGCCCGTAGAGAGGCGCATGGCCCGAGGCGACACCGCCAAAGGCGCGCTGTTGCTCGTCCTCCACGCCCACCTCCCGTACGTGCGCCACTCAGGCCGGGCGCCCTCCCTCGAGGCGGACTGGCTCCCGGAGGCGGTGGCCGGCACGTACCTGCCGCTTCTGGAGCTCCTCGAGCGTCTCTCCGAGGAGAGCGTCCCGGTGCGCTTCACCCTCAGCCTGAGCCCGACGCTTCTGGCCATGCTGGGGGACGGCTTCTTCCAGGCCCAGGTGGGCCTCCGGCTTCGTCAGATGCTGGAGCTCTGGGAGCGCGAAGCAAAAAGGACGGCCAGGGACACGGGGCTTGGGCCCCTGGCCAAGTACCACCGGGCGCGCGTCTTCCACCTCGTCCAGCGCTGGGAGGAGCACCACCGGGGGCAGCTCCTGCCAGCCTTCGCCCGCGCCGAGCGCGACGGGCAGGTGGCCCTCCTCACCAGCGCCGCCACCCACGCCTTCCTGCCGCTGCTGCGGCACCTCGAGGGCGCCCTCACCGCCCAGGTGCGCCTCGGCGTCGAGGAATTCACGAGGCACTTCGGCCACCGCCCGCGGGGCTTCTGGCTTCCGGAGTGCGGCTACTTCCCGGGCCTCGAGCGGTGGCTGGCCGGGGAGGAGTTGCGCTTCACCTTCCTCGAGGCCCGCGGCGTCGCGCTGGCCGAGCCCCGTCCCTGGGCCTCCGTCTACGCGCCTCTCTTCACCGGGAGTGGGGTGGCCGTCTACGGACGGGACCCGGAAAGCAGCGAGGAGGTGTGGAGCGCCGAGTCCGGCTACCCCGCCGACGGGGACTACCTGGACTTCCACCGGGACGCCGCCTGGCAGCT
>Ga0302324_100020209_pt1 | contig 13040 bp, 13 predicted proteins | sample Palsa_T0_1_FD_201949 | JGI IMG/M metagenome (GOLD analysis project Ga0302324, IMG submission 201949) | Peat permafrost microbial communities from Stordalen Mire near Abisko, Sweden - Palsa_T0_1 | ecosystem: Environmental > Terrestrial > Soil > Palsa > Peat permafrost | place: Sweden: Abisko...
GGATGATGAACTAACCGCCCAGTTGGAGTTCGCGCTCAAATACGACGGCGTCAACTTGTTGATCCTCTCGAAGATCTTTGCCGCCATGCCGCGGGAGACCATCGCTGCCTACATCCTGTCCAAGCCGACCGGAAAATATGCACGCCGCATCTGGTATTTGTACGAAATGATGACCGAAAGTCGCTTGCCGATCGACGATCTCACCCAGGGCAACTACGTCGATCTTCTCGATCCCGACGACTATTACACATTACCCGGCAAAGCGGTTCAGCGGCAACGCGTCCGCGACAACCTGCTGGGAGATGCGCGGTTTTGCCCAACGATCCGGCGCACGCAGAAGATCACGCAATTCGAGCAGTCGGATTTGGCGGCGCGATGCCGCCAGATCATGAAGGACTATCCGCTTGAACTCCTCAAGCGGGCGCTGAGCTATCTGTACACCAAAGAGTCGAAATCCTCTTTTGAAATCGAACACATCAAACCAACAGCAACGCGCACCGAACGATTCGTGTCGCTTCTGCAATCAGCGGAGAAGGAGGATTTCTTCCACAAGACCGCGTTGATCGAACTGCAAAATCAAATCGTGGACGAACGGTTTCGAGACCACGACTACCGGGCCAACCAAAACTACGTCGGCGAGTCCGTTTCTTTGCACAACGAGCGCGTTCATTTTGTGTCCCCGAAACCCAAGGATTTAGCCGGGCTGATGGCGGGCATGATCGCGGCACACGAGCGACTCAACGACGAATCACTTCACCCGGTCATTCATGCCGCGGTGATCGCGTACGGCTTTGTGTTCATGCATCCGTTCGAAGACGGCAACGGAAGAATTCATCGCTTCCTGATCCACAATATTCTGTCCCGGCGCGGCTTCACCCCCGCGGGCATCATGTTCCCGGTTTCAGCCGTGATGTTGAAAAAAATGGACGAGTACGACGCTTCGTTGGAGGCGTTCTCCAAACCGATCATGCCGCTCATCGACTATGCGCTCGACGACCAAGGCCGCATGACGGTTGCCAATGACACAAGGGACTTTTATCGCTTCATCGATCTAACGACACAGGCTGAAGCACTGTTCGCCTTCATCCGGGAAACCATTGAAGTTGAGCTGGTGGAGGAACTGCGGTTCCTGGTGAATTACGACAAAACCAAACGCGCCATTCAGGAAGTGGTTGACATGCCTGATCGGATGATCGACTTGTTTATCCGTTGCTGCTTTCAAAATCACGGGAAGCTCTCGCAAAGAAAGCGCGAGGACTTGTTCAAGATGCTCAGCGATCAGGAAGTGGCCGGGATGGAGGACGCGATCCGTCAGGCCCAGGAATCCGATCCGCAATGAGAAAAGATTTTCGCCCAGGTGACGCTGGGATCGAAATCGAGCGGCGGTTGACGAGTGACTGTAAATCCCAACTCGATGCCAGCGTTGGTGCGAGGCCTCGCGGTGTTACGTTGCTGCCGTGAGTTTTCCTTTGATCCGAAAGTATGTCGATCGTGAGGCGCCGGTTACCGCCGTGAAGCGAGCAACCCGTTGCTGCTCAGACCCCAATTCTGGGTCGTGTTGAACGGCAACGACGCAGGCGATACGCTGATCAGGAATGGTCATTTGCAACAGGCTTTGTCGCCAATCGGCAAGTCCAGCCCGCCGCAACTGTGCGCCCTTGCAGTAGTGCCGCATCGACATGTCAGGGACAAGCGATACAAGCTCGCCCAGGAATCCATACACGTCCGGATCATTGAACCACTCTCCCACCTTGCGATGGACTTCGTGGTTCGTCGGACAGAAGTGCAAGATTATCGCCCGGTCTTCCAGAGCCCTGACGTTTGGATTCAAGCTCTTCCACTCGTTTGCGATGAGAATTACGTTGCTGGCGGTAGAGAATGCCGCCGGCACGACCCCATCGTTCAGGGTCAAGTTGGTAAGCCAGTGAAGCCGCTTTTCCTTCGTCGTGTTACACAGGGGTTTGAGCAACCGAACGCAGTCTGGGTCCGCGTAAAGGCGATCAAGGTCGTCCAACACGACTGGCTGGTCGCGGTATTCCCAGAGCTCGCGATAGAGTCCGAAGGGCTGGACATGCCCTTCCACATAGAGGGCGCCCTTCGAAATGCTTTCGTCAATGTTGGCCGGCACGGATAACGCCCGTTTCACGCTTTCACTCTTTCCCGTCCCATGACGTCCAAGCAACAAAACCAGTCCCAACTCACCGCGCGCGAACTTCGTCAAATAGAGTTCAAGCTGCGCGTAGTCCGTCAGCCGAATGACTTCACGCGGGATTGCGGCCGGTCTATTTCGTGTAGTCTTACTCATGCCACAGGTTGCAGGGCGACCAAACGCGAGATTTTGAGACTTGTCAAAAAAAGACGCGTTCCTGCGTTCCTACGCGGAATGATCTGGTCGCATCGCATGAAATCACTGGGACTGCCGTGGGACCGGATCGCGCGGTCGGGCTTCGGCCGCCGATGAGCGGCAGACCGGGCCGCGTCGATGCGCGGCTGGATCGAGCCCGGCCGCGAGCATGGCCTGATTCCAACTCCCGAAGTAGCGACGGGCTGCGTGGTATAAGCTCCGCTCGTCCCGGGCCAGCGCGTTCGAATAAATCGGCTTCTGTTCTCGCAGTCGCGCCAGGAGGCTTGCAACGACCCGTTCTTTGTTCCACGGCACTCGCGGAACATTGGCCTTTGTGGTGCTGGATGCCCGCGCACTGGCAACCCTGGAACGCTTGGTCCGCCTAGGCGGCGGTTCAGTCGTCGCCAAGTCCAATCCGGCCGCCGTGACCGCCGCCGCCCAGCCACCAAAGAACCGGTGTCCGGCTTCCACGAGTGACCGGGGTTCGACAACCCGAGCCGCTAACGATTCGTTTCGCAGCGCGCGAGTCAGGATGGCCTCAATGACGCGTTCCTCATTCCAGGGAATGACCCGTAGAAGTTTGGTCGGTTTAACCCCGGCAGCTAAGACTGCCTTGTTCCACGACCCAAAATGTCGTCGCGCGGCTGACACGATATTGTGATACCGCCGCTCCATTTGCAGGGTGGTCAGCCATCGCAGAAACCACCGCATCGAAATGCGGTCTTCTCCTCCCAGCGCGGCAAGCTCCGAGTTTGTTTGTTCGGTCAACGGCAGTATTGAGCCGAACCACCATCGAGCGAGCATTCGAATCGCCGGAACACATCCCTCCTCCTCATCATTTTCGAGACTTACCTTGCCGATATAGCTTGGGTGGTCAAAGTGAACCATCTCCACCCATCGCTCGGCAACCATTTTCTGATCGAGTGACTTTGAAATGGGCTCGGCTTCCACAAACAATATTTCTCGTACCTTAGTTGAACGCTTCCATGTCTTGACGGTGTGTCGGAGCGAGTGGTCGGTGATCTCTTCAAGACTGCGGCAACCAGCCAGCACGGCCAACTCGAAGCAGCGGAGAAACTCTTCGAGGATGTATCGCTGATACTGCCGAATCATCAGCATCTGCCAACGATCACGTTGCGCGGATAGACGAGGTTCCGAAAATGTTTGTCGTTTGCCCTGACGAATTATTCCGGTATTCCAAACGTCGCGAAGAGTATCAACGTCTAGGCCCGGACGTGAGCGTAAGGTACGAATCACCACCTGTGCCGTAAGAGTGCGACCGTTGTGCTCGTCATTCGGCAAAAGCTTCCCAAGGAACGCCTGTTTTATCTTTTTCGTGGAATCACGGCAGCGCGCCGGGTGCAGGCCATGCATACCCAGTTCGTCAAGCGTCCTTGCATCGAACTCCTGATCAGCCATATCTCCAATCACGCTCGCTCCACGCGAAGAGGCCAGTTCTTTCTCCACCGCGGCAACGACGGTCATGGTCTGGGCATCTTCCGACGTCATTGGAATTCCGGTGGAGGTGCCATCGTCCGCCATTGCCGGACCAGGGACGAGTCCCAAGTAACGCAGCGAAGGTCCGTAGAGCGGTGCTGCGTAGATGCTGGTGGACTCCGTTCGCCGAACCCGAGCAAAATCCAATCTCGACGGAAGATTGAGTTTCTGTTGGGCACCGATCCTGCGGTGCAATGGACCAAACTGCTTCGTCGCGGGCGAGTCCTCACGGCTTACGAACGACATTGCAACTTCGACAGCCTGACGGAATTTGGTAAAATTGGAGAGGCGGAATTGCTTTGGTTCTCGGCAGATCGTCTTGAATTTCCATGGCAACCAAGCTGCGAGGCAATATATTCCGAAATCCTCGGTCGCGTTGTTGACCCCAGGCAACAGGTATTCGTCGAGGATGCGTAGATTAACCCAGCGCAGTCCAAGGAAATCAATACCTGCTCCGTCGGGTGAGAAATCCTCAGTGAGAAATGGTCGGTCAGGGAGTTCAATCATGGTTCATTCCACGAAAAGCCTCGGCCAAAACATCCGGCACCAGCAGGTAGCCGCACGAATTGCAAATGACTGGCTTCAAATCTCGCAACCCCTGAATCTCCGGCGTTTCAAGCCCGTACTTAGCACATCGGCTGTTTTCACAGGATTCAGCGTAAGCGGCAACAGCAGCGGGCCTACAGCATGATGGTTCGACTCCGCTATCGAAACGCCACCGGCCGGGTACGGCCTTGCCATGCTCGGCTCCTCGGGGAAATCCGACTCCTGAAGCTGAAACAGATGTAGTGACGGATTTCCCCTGCGGGCCTGCGCGTGGCATGGCGTTCGTCCGCTGCGCTCACGTTCCTGTCGCCAGCTCCGAAAGATTTCTCTTTTTTAGACCTCCCGGCCGCTTCTTTCGAAGCCGGGAGGTCAAAAAATTGCTTGGGCCTTTGTGGGCCTAAGCCATCCCGGTTTGGAGTTTTCTTCCTTTTCGGGAGGTGCTTTGTGGCACACGAGATCGACCAGACAACGGGACGAGCGGCAGTATTTGTGACCGGCGAACCAGCTTGGCATCGCTTGGGCACAGTGATCGAGCAGGCGACCACCAGCGCCGAGGCTATCGGCCTCGCGGGATTGGATTGGCACGTCGAGCAATGGCCGGTCCGGGCTTTCGACCCGGACAACAACAGCGTGGAAGCGGGCATACCGGACACGGTGGCGAACGTCCGCACCGACACCAAAGCGGTGTTGGGCGTGGTTGGGCGGCGCTATCGCCAGCGGCCGCGCGGAAAAGCTGCTGATACGCGGCGTCGAGCGACCGGAAATGAGTGGCATAGGTCGAAGCCGACGGTGCGAGTTCGTCTGCGCTCAGAAGCGTTGGATGCAGAAAGCCATGTTCGCGGTGAAGGCGTTCCAGATGCTGGAGCATGGTCTCGGGCGCGAAACGCGCAGCCACTTGGGCCAAAACAGCCTGGGCGCGGTCGAAGATGGCCTGATCGACAATGGGATCGATCGCCCCGGCAGTCCTCACCCATTGGTCGATAGGGTTTCGCCGGGTTGGCGTTTTGAGCTTGCTGGTTGTTTTGTTGTAGACCAGCGTACCGGCGTACATGATATTCGTGAGAATTCGCCGAATTTTCCCGACGTTCCAAAGGCCGCCCATCGCCGATCGCGAGCCATCGGCGTTCAGCCGGGCCGAAATCTCCTGCATGGTGTGACCGGCGACAATGAATTCATCAAAGATGCGGCGCACCGTGGCGACTTGTTCGGTTGGACCGAGCGAAAGCGTCACCCGTTGGTTCTGGATGCTTTTCTTCTGCCCGTGCGTCAGGACATGCAGGCGATGGCGGCTTTCATCCAAGAGCATCCGATCAAAGCCATAGGGCGCTTTGCCGCCAGCCCAATAGCCTTGCTGCGCGATCTTTACGCATCCGTGGAATACCTTGGTGCTCAATTCCTTGCTGTACTGAGCCGCGCGAAAGCGCTCGAATTGCACATAGACAGGGTAAAGGGGGTCGTCGGGGCGGGGCATCCCAAGCGTGGTGTAAATCACCTGCTTGCCATGCTTCTTACATTCCGCGCTGTATGTTGCCGACAGGTCGATATCTTGGAAACGTCCCCAGCGGCTCACGTCGAGACAGAGCACGAAATCAAAGTCCTTTCGCTGTTTGACCCAGCCATCCATCATCTCGTTGAACCCATCGCGTCCTTCGGCAGTCAGGCCGGATTTTCCGCGATCAGCGAATTCTTGAATAATGTCAACACCGTTCTCATTGGCCCATTTCTGGACCAGTTCCTGCTGGATAGACACGGAGTTTTCCTGCCGGTCGCGCGCAGAATGACGGTAATACGCCACGCCGCGAAAGCGTGGCGCTGCCGGCAATGCGGCTGGTTTCTCCTTGACCCACCAGGGGTGTTGAGTTGGTGTGCTCATCGCGGCCTCGATGACCTGATAGTTCCGCACTCCGCCGACGGCAACGTACCTTCGACGAAGAGAACCTCATGTTGTCGCGAGGCACTATGCGCTAGCGCTGTGACGTTCGATGAGACACCGCTGTGACGTTCCTGTGACGCCCGGCGGCCGTCAGGTCGAGCATGTATCGACCGTGGTGCCCGGTGATGGCACCGGCCAGATCGGCCATGCCGCCTCGGCGCAGCTTATCGCGCAACCGTTGGACGCCGGCACGCAAAAGCCCTGTGTCCGCGAACTCGTCGTCCCAGATTTCACGCAAGAGGTCCAGGTGCGTGATGTACTGATTGGCACGGCGTGCAAGGCGAGCCAGCAGCCAGAAACCTTGTGTGTGACCCAGATGCAGGGTTCTGCCTTTCCATGTGACCGAAAGTGTCGCTTCGTCCAGGAGTGGACGATGCATGGCTTTGGAACCGTTTCGTCCGTGCCCATTGCGACTGGCGCCAGGGCTTCGGTCAAGGGTATCGTCAGGTTGTGCGTGCGCGATTTCGTCGATTTCTTTCGCGCACAACGAGGCACTCATCAGGCTTTCGGTAAGTTGCCGACTTAGAATGTTGAGCTTTCGGGCCTTCTCTGGAGTCATACCTGTCTCCGAACAGCAGCCGCAGAGACAATTGCCTCCACGCCTGAGTCGGCCCGCAGTAATCAGGTGCAATACGATATGCGGGAGAACAATTCCGCTGGGCCTTCGATAGCGGGCCACTTATAGCGAATTGTTTCCGTTGAATTGCGTCTGTGCTTGACGTCGTTTATGCGGACGAGCCGCGCCAAGGATCACCGGGAATCTGCTCGATCAACTTTTTTCTGACAAGACCAATCGCCTCCGCAGGATCATAAGTTATCACGGCATTCAACAGTGGCGCGATGTCGCCCATGAACTCAAGATCGCGTTCCTTCTCATATAGATTTTGCTCGAACTTCGCGCGGGAGGCTCTATGTCCTTCGTGCTCCATGTACTTCAGAAAGCACCGCACAGCCTGATCAGGATCGATGAGCTTTCGGCTGAGGCATAGCCATAGATCGAAAAGATCGCGACCCTTGCGACGCTGGTACAAGGCCCGAAGCTTGGTTCCCAGGAGTTCGTCGAGCTGATAGGTCGTCACATCCGCGCCCCCGCTGAACCACGGATTTCGAACACTCAATTTCGGCCGTTGGAAGCCCATCACCGTAAAATGTTCCCGTGTGTTGATTTCGATTTTTAGCCGCAGCGGACGCACGGGCGCTATTTCCGACTCAAACCGATAAACCAGAGCGGTGCATCCGACGGCGCGCGAGCGGCTTGGCTTTCCCATCCACGAATCGAGCTTGTCGCGTATCGCGTCAAGTATCGGCCCGATTTTCCCCGGTTTGGTTTGAACTAAATCAATGTCTTCTGAGTATCGCGCGGGCGGGTCGATGAACAGTTTGTTTAAGGAGGTACCACCACGCAGCGCAATAGCATCTGCCAAGTCAGTGGCGCTGAATAATTCGACGACGGCACGCGACAGGACGAGATCCTGCTCAACTTGAGCATCATCGGGCCATGGCGCGGACGCGCGCCACGCGGTAATATTAGCCTGAGGAATCATGCTTCAATCTCGATTGGCCGGTTGACGAGCAGATGCCACCGCCGATCTTCATCAGCACCGCCGGTCGGAAGCGCGCTTCGCAATTTCGCAAGGCGGGGATGGTGGCGCTCAACCCATTCATGGATGGGAGCCGACAAATCCCGCCTTCGCAGCCGATCCAAAACATGCCCGAGGCGCTGCGCATTGGGAACATCATCCACATTGCGAACCGCCGCCAACAGCGCTCGCGGGTTTAGCAAAGGAATCATCTCGGAAATGACCGTCGCGACGTTGTCGAGATTGCCCGCCGATTTTGAGAATCGTACGAGATCTACCGCCGTTGTTTCGGGCGTGGCAACCTTCACTCTTCCGGTTGGCGTTTTTATGTCTTGAGTGGCGGCGCGAGCGATATACTTGCTCGCGAAGAATCGAAGTTTTGCACGACCTCCCATCAGGGATCGAACCGAACGGTCGGTGACGACTTGGAATTCCTGGGGCTGCTGATGCGACGCGCCGTGCATGCCCGCGGCGCTGAGTAACCCGACATAATACGGCAGCTTCATCGCTCCCATGAGGTCGCCGACGAACCACGTTGCTGGCGGCGCTCCGGCCGCCTGATATTCCAGAGGCACGATCGCGTAAAAGTAATCCTTGATCTTGGCGATGCGCTGCCGCTTAGCCAGGCGGTGCAGAGCCTTCTTCACCGCTTCGGCGGAGAGTCCGCTATCTGTGATGGCTTCCTGGCGAAGGAAGGTATAACGTCCTTCTGTCTGAAGGCGGTCGATCCAATGTTCCAGCGTTTGCGCCATTTTGAGGCCTCACGACGTTCTGCCAAAAGGGATCGAAACTATCCCTTTATGCAGACTGTTATATCGGCTGATTCGCTGCGGTTCAACGACAAAACCGCCCTAGAAAAACGTACACTGGCGCGTACACTAAACTCGAAAGAAGGGCGTCCAAACGGCCCGAAAGCCCGAAAAACGGCCCCTCGTCGGGGTATGACCGAGAAGGTCGAACGCAAAATAAGGACTTACAAGCGTCCGCGCGTACACTGGCGCGTACCCTACGGATTGAAAAACATGGCAAATATGGTACACTTGTTGACCGTAGGCGCGTCATCGTAAATGGCGCGGTGATCATAAGTTACTGATTTCACAAAAAGTTCGGATTTTGAGCCTAAATCGCTCATAACCCGGAGGTCGGAGGTTCGAATCCTCCCCCCGCTATGCCCGGTGCCCGCAAAGAATCATCCGATTCCTTGCGGGCATCGTCGTTTATGCTCCATTCGTCGTTTTTCTGCACCAAGCGTCCATCTGGAAGAACCAGCATCGGCCCGGCCACTTCCTCAATGAATCGGTTGAGTTGCGGTGGAGTGAGAAGCCCGGCAAAGTTCTGTCGCGCTTCAAGGAATGCGCTGCGGACATCCGCCAGCAAGTCATCTGAATTTGCGATCCCTCGAACCGCAACCGCTTCTAAAGCCTCGCGCAACTGCTCCCGCTTGCTTTCTGCCTCGGCCATCTGCCGCGCGATCGACTTCTTGGCCAACGGCTCGATGTCGGGGTCGATCAATATTCGGCTCAGCCCAACAAGCAACTTATCCTGCTCGGCCATCTGCGCTTTGAGCCGGTCGGATTCATTGCGGTTCAAGTCCAGCGTTTCCTTTGCCATCGCCGCTGCCTCGGCCAAAACGGCGTCCATGTCCTCAAACATCGCCGTCATGGCGCGGGTCACGCGGTCCATCAACTTGTCCTCTCGGACGAACGCGGAATTGGGGCAGGCTTCCGGCCCCTGCATTTGCCGTTTACCGCAGCCGTAATAGTGATACTCGCCCTTGGTGTTCTTGCTCGTTCGGCAATGGCATACGTTTCCGCACTCGGCGCAGAATAGATGGCGCGTGAAGGGCCGCAGTTCCCTTGGTCCTCGTGGCCTTCGCTTGCCGTTGGCGGCGAATCGCTCTTGAACCCGGCCAAACGTCTCATCGTCGATGATCCGCAGGGATTCATCCCGCTGCGTCAACTGGCTCGATTCCTTGTTGAAATGGGGGAGCCGTCGCCCCGTATCCCGATTCAATCGGAAGCAGCGGCGCAAGTAGCGGACCTCGCCCACGGTCATTCGATTTGTCAGGATGCCGCGCAACGTCGTGAACTGCCACGGTCTGCCCAAGCGGGTTGGAATGTTTTTCTGGCGCAGCCGTCGGGCAAGCTCTTTCATGCCGATGCTCTCAGAGAGGTAATTTGTAAACAAGAATCGAACGACTTCCGCCTCCTCCGGCTGAATCGCCAGCTTCTTCTTTCCATCCGGCGCGGCAATGACCTGGTATCCATAAGGCGCTGGGCCTCCTGTCCAGCATCCTTCCTTGTGTCGCTGGATCAGGCCCGCGCGCGTCCGCTCGGCCAATACCCGGCTGTAGTCGGCGGCAACCACGAGTTGTACGCCCCGCGCCAGCGCGTTGGTGCCTTCGGTGACACTGACCACCTCCACGCCACACCGTTCCAAATCCTCCACCAGCACATGGGTTTCGGCGGCGCGCCCAAGCCGGTCGAACTTGTAGACGTATAGCTTGCCAATCCGTCCGGCCTCGGCTTCCTGAATCAGTCGAAGCAATTCAGTCCGCCCGCCAGTGGTTCGACCCGTCTTGGCCTGGTCGATGAAGTGAATCAGCTTGCGGCCCGCCATCCGCTCGCACGATTCAATCTGCACCGCGATACTGGTTGAATCGTCCTGGGAATGACTTGAATACCTGGCATAAAGGGCATCGTGCTTACCGCTGTCCTGATGATTGTTGATTGTCGCCACCATGGTCATTGCTCCGATTGCGCTGTCTATATAGTTGTACGGCGCGTGTTTGCGGTATTCACCAAGGTTCCACATAAAACTATCTCCCAACGGAGGTCAGGGGGGTCAGGAATCCAAATGCGTCGGCTGGCGAACATGGCGCTGGAAAATGTCAAACCAGTGCGGGTCGCGTTTGCTCATCAGCACCGCCGCCATATGCATAGCCGCGCCCGCCGGGAACCCGAGCCACCAAAGGTGCAAACCCATTCCGATCACCAGGGCGACAGTGCCATTGAGAATGGCAAATGTCCGCGGCGCGCCGCCCATGAGGATCGGTTGGGTCAGGGCCACATGGAGCGGCACTTCGTAGCCTTCGATTTCTTCGGGGCGCGACATAGCCATTCTCCTACTGAGCGATTGGACCGGCGGTGAGCTCGTCGAACCGTTACCAGCCAGCGCCACCATCGAAACCGAAGAACGTCACGCCGAAGCTGGTGGCCGTTACCGCAATCGACACGCCCAGCAGCAGACCGAGGATGCGGCGGAGTCCGCCGCCTTCGCTGAACGCGAAGCCAAATCCGATGACAACGATGGCCAGGATGCACAGCGCTTTTGCCACCGGGCCGGTGAAGCTGGCCAACACTTGGTTCAATGGACCTTCCCACGGAAGGGGTTGGCCACCGTTGGCGGCCGCAGCGCGAGCGGTGTTGGGAATTGCGATGGATATTGCGGCCCCGACGAGCGTCGGCACCAGCAGCGAGGATCGACGCAGAATTTGGCTTTTCATCGAATGACTCCTATTGATTAAGCACTACCGATCCGCATTGACTAATGCGATGACTTAATCGGTATGGACAATACCGTACACATGCCGAACATCCGAGTCAAGAAAAAAGTTCGTCTTTTGTTTGGGTTGGATTGAATTGATCGATTTGGCCAAAAGCTAGGAATGCCGGCGGGCATCCGATCGGCGCTGGAAACACAAATGCGCAGCACCGTGTGCTCGCTTTTAGGGGCTATGCGGTTCGCAATGGAAAGAGTCGCACCACGAAGGATTTATGAATTTATCGCGTGGCGCAGAGCGATATTGAGGTGGAATCTGCGATGAAGCGTGGAGGCCCGAAGGCAATATGGTCTAAATGCTACCCGGTTGCACCGAGCGACCTATTCTTCGTCCGGTGAACCAGCCCCAATCCGCTGGCGATGCATTTGAGCCATCGCAGCGCGCTCGTCAGGCTTGGCGTCCAGCCAATGCAATATCAGCGCCTCTATGACTCGCTTGGGATTTGAAAGGTGCTGCGCGCAGTCATCTTCAAAGGCAGCGAAAGTCTTGTTGTCAAAGCGATAGGTCCGCTGAACCGTCTTGGGCTGCGGTTCCGATTTTGATGCGCCACGAGTGGAACGGGTGGTAGCCATAAGGATGTATTCTACTCTAAATTCATCGGTATGCAAGATACCAAAGTGGTCAGGTGCAGTCATTTGGGGAAGTCGAGGATTACGCACGCGCTCCGCTTACGGCTGTAAGCGTAGCCTTTTGCAGCACTCTTGGCGGCCGTCAGATGGATCATAATGCCCATAGACCGCGGGCGGATCATTCGACTTTAGACTTTCCGTTCACCCGAAGCTCGATTTCTCGAAGCACCTCAAGAACATGGTCAAATGTTGGCGGCTGGCCAAAGATCATTTCTCGCATGATTTCAAAATCGCGTTTCAGTTCGTCAAGTCGAGTGGGGCGCGGAAGAAGCCGAAGGGTTCCGGGCCTTGCCTCCCGATATTTTGCCCAAGAGGAGGCGAAAAACACTTCCTTGTGCTTCGCTACCTTTAAGAGCAAATCGACATCCTTCATCGCATCCTTGCCGATTCCCTTTTCATACAGCCTTGCCACGTCGTAATAATGGCGGGATTGGCGATCGCGAAATGGTTTGTCCTCCGGTGCGTGATACCAGGTATGCAGCACGGTGGCTTTTTCCCAAAATGTTCGCTCCGCCGAAAGAACTTTGAGCCGACAGCTTGGAGTCCGAAATACCCCCGGGAAATCTTCCGCAGCGTATGGCGTGACCGAGCCCTCGATCGTCGGCCAATGATCCGATCGAGCGCCAAGTTCCAGTCGCACGACGGGACGAATGTATGCAGGCTCGTCGGCTGAGTGCGGCAGGATGCTCGCGGGGTAGTGAAAAAGAATCGTTTGTCCATCCAGGTCATCGGCGGCAAGTTCGACGCTCCATGCTTCCGCGCCTCCAGATCGCTGATCGAGTGCTTTACGGAAGGACTCCCCAAGCTCAGGCAGCAATTGCACCCGAATCATTCTGCGAGAGGCTTCGATGAGAGCCTCAACACCATGCTTCCTTTGCTTGCCTGTTCGACCGACCAGAGGATCATTCTCGCCGCCAAAACCCAACCCGGATCGATCAAAAGACAAATC
>Ga0302324_100020215_pt1 | contig 13039 bp, 14 predicted proteins | sample Palsa_T0_1_FD_201949 | JGI IMG/M metagenome (GOLD analysis project Ga0302324, IMG submission 201949) | Peat permafrost microbial communities from Stordalen Mire near Abisko, Sweden - Palsa_T0_1 | ecosystem: Environmental > Terrestrial > Soil > Palsa > Peat permafrost | place: Sweden: Abisko...
GCTCCAGCGCCTGTTCTGTTTTTATCGATTTCCGAGTGGAATGGGTCTATTGCGTGACGGGTTGCGGGGGCAGGGGTTTGGGAGTCTTGAGGTGCGGCGCCTTGGGGGTTTCAGGAGCAACCGGGGCATCGCCGGCCAACGGTGGCGGCGGCGGCGTGGCGGGGAAGGCTGAGCCTTTCTTTACGCGAATGTCGCCGTTGTCGGTGGTCAGCACAACTCTGTTGCTGCCGGTACCGATCTGGAAGGTGGCTGCCTTGTTGTCGCTGTCATCCAGCGAGGGCATGTTGTAGTCGGAGACAATGTCTCCGTTGTGGGTGTGGGCGTTGACCGTTGCCGAGGCGCTGGGCGGCAGGGTCAGCTCGACGTCGCCCTTGCTGTTCTTGGCTTCCACAGCGTAGTTTCCCGCCGGCTCGATGGAGATGCGGCCGTCGCGGTCTTCGGCGTAGGAATCGCCATAGATCTGGCTGAGGTCGACATCTTTCGAGTGGGTGGTCACGCGGACCGGTCCCTTGGCCTCGGTGATGCGGAGGTCGTCGGAGTTGAGGGTCAGGTCGCCGGGCAGCGCGCCGACTTGCAAGTCAGTGACGCTGGTGTGCAGGTGGATGGGCCCTCCGCTGTTTTCAATGTGGACGTCGCCGAGGATTTCGCCGTTCTGGGTAATCTTGCCCTTGATTTCAGAGAGGGTCAGGTCGTTGATGTCGCCATCGGAGGTCAAGTCGCCCTCTACCTGGTGGGCGGAGAAGTCGTGGTGCCCGCTGGGGAAGTGAACCTGAACCGATCCGGCGATCGAGCTCAGATGAACGTCTCCATGAGAAGCGGTGAGGTTGATTCCTGCGCCCAGTCCAGCGGCGGTTATATCCCCATGGCCGGCATCGACGCTTACTTTGGCCGACTTGGGAACGGTGATGGTCAGGTTGAGCCGGCCGCTGTTGTTGCTCTCTGACTTGACCAGCACGGCATTGCCGCTGACGGTCAAATGGGCGGATTCCGAGTCCCAGATCTTCTTGGCGTCGGAGTCGGAGTTGGCATAGGCCACTTCGTGCGACTGCACCTCGACGTTCGGTCCGTCACCGGCGGTAATGCTGACGTCGCCGCGAGGGTTCTGAATCTGAATGGAGCCGTTGGCGGGAATGGCGGCGTTCAGAACCTGCTGGTCGAAGTCGCGCTCAGGACGGCCGAAGGCGTTGAAGAAGTCGTCGCTCTGGTCGCCGAAGTTGGCGCGGAACGGACCCCACCAGTTGTCCCAGCCGGCTGCGCCAAGACCGATGATGGCGAGCAGAACGAGGATGCCGACGAAGCTTCCGCCGCGGCGAACGGGCACCTTGCGCGTGGCGTCGATGGCCCACTCCGCAAGCAGGGCCAGGCCCGCGCCGATGAGGAGCAGCGGCCACCAGTGAGCGTACCAGGTCCAGAATCCATTGGCGGCGATGTGGCCGGTAACGATCAGAAACGCCACGATCCCGATACCGATGAGGATGATGGGGCCGACAATGGAAGGCGCGTGCGGAACATAGACGCCGCCGTAGTAGCCAGCCTTGGCTGCATACCGCTGCGCCTTCATGGCGTCGCGTTGGGCGCGCCAGGCGGCCTTCTGCTGCTCGCGGTAGACGCGCCACTGGGTCTTGGGGTCGTACTGCGTATAGGGCGGCTGACCGCCGCCGGGGGGCATGTTGGGAGGTGTGCTCATGATTGGCCTCCATGGGGGCCGTTGCCGAAGTCATTGGAATGCGCGGGAACGATGGCTGTGGATTCAGAAGCAGGGGATTGGGTTCCAGGTGCTCCGGAATACGCCGGGCCGGAATAAGGAGCGCCCGGGTACTGCGGCGGCGCAACGGGACCGGCCGTTGCCAATGCCGCGCGCTCCGCCAGTGCGATGACGCCGGCGAGGATCAGGTAAAAGGGCCAGCTTCTGCCCCAGCCGAGAATGTCTGACTGGGCCAGCAGGGCATTGATGCCGACAAGCAACAGGAAAGCCGGGCCGCGCAGGCGGCGAATCAGGATATAGCGGTTCATTTAGGACCTCCTTGCGACTCTCCAAGACGGCGGACCACCAGCCAGACGCCCAGGCCGATGAGGAACACCGGCCAGGTAAATTCAATGAGGCGGCCATGGAAGATATCCAGCTGGCCGAGCAGAAACAGAGTGCCGAGAGCGATGAGAACGACGGCTCCCACGGGCGCTCCGCGGTGCCAGAAGGCCGGTCCACCGCCGTACGAAGACGGATCAGGTGGAATGGGCGGCGGGGGCACGTTCGGGTCCATTGGGCCGGGCGGCGGCGGCGCGTAGGGGTTCTGCCATTGGCCCTGATTCGAGGGCTGATAAGGCGGCTGGTAGGCTCCGCCGCTGTATGGCGCTTGCCAGGCGCCGGATGCGGGCGGAGGCTGGGTTGCGCTGGCCGTCCACGGGTCCCGATTGGGTTGAGCGGGGCCGGGCTGGGCGCCGGGTTGCCCAACTGGGGGCTGGCCCATCGGGGGCTGACCCATCGGAGGCTGACCCGGATACTGCGGGTGCTTGCCGAGATTGAGCCAGTTGCCGATATCGTTCAGCCCCAGCGGATCGGGCACCGGCAAACCGTCGCGCAGGGCTTTCGCGGTATGGAAGGCCTCGAACGACTGGTAGAGTATCCAGGCAGGAATAAAGATGCCGAAGATCCCGCTGACATGCGCCAGGCTCACAAGCACGGCGAAGATCACGACGTGGATCAGTCCCTTGAAGAACTGGCCGTTATACATCGCGCCGACGCCGGGAATGATGCCGAGCACGGCGGCTGCCGCGGGGTTGGGCGAGCCGGGTGAGACCGGGACGAAGGGTTGCTGATAGGTTTGCCATGCGGTGGAGCAGGGCTCGCATAGCACCTGGCCTCCGGGGGCATTGCGCAGGCAGCCGGCGCAAAGGGCCTTGCCGCAGTTCTGGCAAAAGGCGGTCGCGGGTACACCCGTGTGGTTTACGCAGTCCATTTTGTGCTCCTTTCCCGAACTTCCAAAACGGAGCCGCCGGAATGCGCGGGCCCTTCCTGCCTTGTTAAAGAGGTGCCTGGCAGAAGAGGAAATGTGAGGGAAGATTCCAGTAAATCAGTTGCATCGCTGATGGTTGGGCTCACAGACTGCTGGGGAGGGTCCACGCGGGAGCCTCCATCCTTGCGGCCGGGATTCTGTTTGGATTCGCCCGGCGCGGAGTCTTTGGGCTTTTGCTGTGTGCTGCCGTCTTCCGAGGTGCGGCGCAGTTCGCGCATTCTTGACTCGACTTCGTAAACGAAACGGAGGTGATCGTAATAACGGATGATCGGCGTTGAGGCCATCATTACGCGGCGTTCCACAAAGGAGCGCACCGCGGTGGGGCGCAGATCGCTGAGGCGCAGGCTGCTGAGCCGGACGTTGGTCAGGTTGAGGGTAAGAGCGATGGAAAAGAAGGCCATGGCGGCGGTCATCAGCAGCCGCGGCTCGGCAAACCGGCGCACCTGACCCATAAAGCCGGGACGCTGCCACGGCTGCGGAATGGGCATCACGTTGCTGCTGCCGGGGACAAGGCCGTAGCCGGCAACTTGTCCGGGGCCCGTCTGGGCCAGAATCCTGTCTAAGAGGCCTTCCGGGACTTCCGGCTCGGGCGAAAGAAATTCAAGCCACTCGCGGCCGCGGCGGGATTCCTCAAACAATGCCGTGCAGGCCGCGCAAACAGCCATGTGGGCAGTGAAGGTGGCCTCGTCTTCGGGCTTCAGCAGCCCGTCGAGCGCATCGGTCAAAAGTGTTTCCCACTGGCCGCAGGCGGGGGAGCTCGGGATGTGTGTGCGCTCTGCCATTACATTACCTCCCGTTTATTACGTTCCAGCAGGCGCGCCAGTTCCGCGCGGCCTCTGCTGATGCGCGACTTCACAGTACCTTCGGGTATGCCCAGTACCTGGGCGATCTCTTTGTAGTCAAGGTCTTGCAGGTCACGAAGTATGACGGCTTCGCGCAGCTCGACGGATACGCGCGCCAGGGCGTTCTGCACCATTTTTGCCAGTTCCTTCTGGGCAGCCGACTCATGGGGCGAAGGGCTCTTGGACGTGAGCCGGTCGATCGGCCGCAATTCCTCAGTCGATTCCCAACCTTCGTCGAGCGAGCCGGTGGCGCGCAGATTCTTGGTGCGGCGGAAGTTATCCACCAGCAGGTTGCGCGTCATGGTGGTGATCCACACCTGCAGACTCCCGCGGGCCAAATCAAAGCTGGCCAGGTTGGAGTAAATCTTGAGAAAAACATCCTGGGTAAGGTCTTCAGCGTCGGCGGGATTGCCGGTGAAGCGATAGCAAAGGCCGTAGACGCGGCGGTGGTGGGTGCGGACCAACTGGGCCCATGCGCCGGAATCTCCGTTCATGCACAGGTGGACGACCTGGGACCAGTCGACTTCCAGCGGGTTTACCTCCATGCGCGCCATCCGGGCGTCTGGGGCCACCATCTTGCCTCCAGCAACGTTGCCGTGGCCGGTGGCAGGCGTCCTGGCGACGCCAATCACCGGCGCCTCCATAGTACGCCGGGATGGCCGGGGGGGCGACGCCAACCCGATACCGTTCCAGCTTAATGTAGCCACGCATTGCATAATTTGCTAATACGCGGGTTTTGCATGGTTAGTTCCCGGACGCTGTTAGCTGTTAGCTTTCAGCTGCCAGCCGAAATCCGCCGTACCCGCGCCCCGATGCCAGTGAACACCTCCCACGGAATCGTCCCGGTGGCTTCGGCGTGCTCAAGCGCAGAGATCGTGTCCCTTCCCTGGGAACCAAGAATCACCACCTCGTCTCCCGGTTCAACGCCATCGATCTCCGTAACGTCAACAACTGCTTGGTCCATGCTGATGCGTCCCACCAGCGGAGCCCGCTCTCCACGAACCAGCAGGCTGAAGCGGTTTCCGAGCCTCCGGTCAAGTCCGTCCGCGTATCCTACCGCAAGCAAAGCCAGCCGCATCGGCTCGGTCGCCACAAACGTCCCGTTGTACCCCACAACCGTTCCAGGCGGGACGGTCCGGACGCTCACGACATGAGTCTTCCAGCTCAGGACGGGCTTGAGCAGCGTCCGCGCCGCCGCCACAGCCGCCGGCTCGTCCGGCTCAAACGGCGGCGCAATGCCATAAAGAGCCAGCCCCGGACGGAGCATTGCTTTCATTCCCCAGTGCCGGGCCAAAGCTGCAATCCTGGTCGCATCTCCATTCAGGAGAGCTGCCGAAGCGCCCACGCTCAGCCATTCCGCGCCTGTCGCCGAGCCGGCAAGCCCGGCACCCGCAATCTGTTCAAGCGCCGCATCCAGCCTCGCAAGTTGCGTTTCCGTCACCCGTCCATCCGCTTCATCCGCAGCGAACAGGTGGGTGAGTACACCTTCCAGGCGCAGCGGCCCTCCCGCGCCCAGGCGCGCCAGCAGCGGACCCAGCTCGTCCATTCCTGAGGCGTTTAGCCCCACTCCCTGGCGGCTCATCCCCGTGTCGATTTCCAGATGCACCGGCAACGGGCCCACTCCAGCCTTCTGAGCAGCGCTTTCCAACTCGTCCAAGTGCCAAGGCTCCCAAACCACGGCCGTCAGCCGGTGCTTCACAAGTTCCCCGCCCTGTCCAGGAAAGCAACCGCTCATCACCAGGATCCGAGCTTCCGGGCACAACCCCCGCGCCGCCGTGCCCTCTTCGACGGAGGTGACGCCCAGCCAGAGCGCCCCGGCTCGAACCGCTGCCGGCGCGCAAAGGGCCAGGGAGTGGCCGTAGGCATCGCTCTTGACCACCGCCAGCAATTCCGCCTCGCCGGCCGCCAGACTCTTCAAATATCGATAGTTGTCTTCGAAAGACTGGGCGTTGATTTCAGCCCAGCAGGGGCGCGTTGGCAATGAGGTATCCACCCATCAGTCTACCCCGCGCTGCAAAAGCTCCGTGCCCCATCCTTTTCGCGCTGTCGCAGCGGCGACCGGAAAGGGTGGGAAACTTTGAACCTCGCCATGGAGGTCCTGGCTCGGCGACTGGCTAACGCTGTATCAACGCAAACGCTACCACCGTCTCTCCATATCCCTCAACCTGTTCGAGCGCCTCCGCCTCCAACTCATGCGGAACCGCCATCTCGCAACCCTGCACCTCCGCCCGGCTCGCGCCGTGAAAGCAGAGTTCGCAATGCCCCAGCGCATCTCCGTCGCCCATACGCACCGGCGGCCCAAACACCCGGCAGGTCATCGGCCGCCACGCATATACGTCGCACCTCCCCGTCACCGGATCGAGCGCCGGACAAGCCGCATCATTGGCGAAGCCCTCGAACCGTTCCCGTTCGGCGTCCGTCTCGCCCAGCCGGCCTGTTACCGGATCGCCAGGAAACTCCGCACCTTGCGCCTCAATCCACATTCGCGCCCGACCTTCGATCTCCGCCGCGAGCGCCGGGTCTGAGCCGCGCAGCGCCGCCATTCCTGCCCGCAGCCGCGCCGCATCCAGCGCGTTGATCGCGAATGCCCCATAGCAGCACTGGGTGCAACCGAGCCTGCACACTAGCCACTCGCCGGCTCGCCGCGCCGCATCCGCCAACGCCGCATCGACAATCTGCACGAGTTCTGAGTCTCTGACCGGCAGCCCCATGCCGCCAAGCATATCTCAACCCAGCATTCCGGCCCCTCAGTGTTCAAATCCTTCTATCTCTCCCGCACACCCTCGTGCTATAAGGACCACGAGGGTCAGGTCATCTACATCGAGCACACTCCCGCCGCCCCGCTGAATGGCTGCATACGCACGCTCTGGTATGCGAGGGTCCAGCATGCTTCCCACTGCCGGGAGCGCATTCTACCCACAGGCCGCGTGCAGATCATCCTCAATCTCGATCGCGACTTCCTGCTCGATTGCCCTGAAGGCCGATCCCCGCACCGGATGCCGCCGTCGCTTATCGTCGGCGCCCGCTCGACCTACGAGATCGTCGACACCTCCGACATGACAGACCTCATCGGTATCGTCTTCCATCCCGGCGGCTTTGCCCCGTTCGCGGGCGATTCCGTCGATCTGTTCAGCAACCGTAGTGTGGGTCTTGAAGATGTCTGGGGCGGCACGGCTCTCGCCCTTCGCGACCGCTTGCGCGCGATCGCGACTCCCCAAGCGCGGCTCCGCTGCCTGGAAGAATTCCTGCTCCAGCGCTTCGCAGGCCGTCTCTCCCGGCACCGGGTTGTGGACTTCGCGCTCAACAGTTTCGAGCGCGCACCGGGCCTGTCCACTGTGCGCGCCGTGGCGCAAAGCGCCGGTTGGAGCGAGCGCCGCTTCTCCCAGGTTTTTCGCGAACAGGTGGGTTTCTCACCCAAGGCGTGGACCCGCATTCTGCGTTTTCAGCGCGCCGTGCAGCAGTTGCACGCCGACCTGGATGTGCCTTGGGCGGATATGGCGCTCGATTGCGGCTACTACGATCAGTCCCACTTCGCCAACGAGTTCCGCGCGTTCTCCGGCATCGACGCCACGACTTATTCAGCCCGCCGCACCATGTGGGCGAATCACGTCGCGGCAAGCTAAATTCATCCACTTCCGATTTTTCCAAGATGTCCCTCGCAGCCGCGGAGCATGATTACCGTGTAGCTTTTTTCGCTGCAAAGGAGTTCCACATGTCCACCGAGTCCAAATCCACTGTCATCCCCGCACTGCGCTACCGCAACGCCCCCGCCGCTATCGACTGGCTCTGCCAGGTTTTCGGATTCGAACGCCACGCCGTCCATGAAGGCCCCGGCGGGACCATCGGCCACGCCGAACTCACCCTCAACGGCGGCATGATCATGCTCGGCTCCGCCAAAGACGACGAACATGGACGCCGATTCAAATCTCCGGACGAGCAGGACGACATGGAAACCATGAGCGCCTACATCGTTGTCTCAGATGCCGACGCCACGCACGCCCGCGCCGTCGCCGCCGGGGCCCCCATCATCCGCCCGCTCCAGGACACACCCTACGGCAGCCGCGAGTTCGCCCTCCGCGACCCCGAAGGGCATTCATGGTCCGCCGGAACCTACGACCCTTGGGCCGCGCACACATAGGCTGGTCGCGCCAAGCCGCATGCGCTGCCCGGCTTCCTGCGCTCCTCAGGGTTCAACTCCGGCATTCCGTGGGATACACTCATTCCGTATCCCCGGAGGCTTGTTTTGAGATCGATTCGTTTCACTCTTTCCCTGCTGTCGCTCGCCGCGCTCGCTGCATCCGCGCAGGCTCAGCAAGGCCGACTGCTGGTCGCCGAAAAGGGCCAGCAGAGCCTGGCCATCGTCGATCCCGACAGCGGCAAGGTGCTTGCCTCCGTCGCGGAAGGCGGCGTCACCGGCCATGAAGTGATTGCCTCTGTCGACGGACGCCTGGCTTTCGTGCCCATCTACGGCAATTCCGGCGTCGGCAAGCCCGGTACCGATGGCCGCACCTTGACTGTTATCGACATCGCTTCACAAAAGGTTGTCAACAGTATTGACTTCGGCCATGGCGTTCGCCCCCATTGCCCGCTCATCGGACCCAAGGACGGCTTGCTTTATGTGACCACCGAGCTCAACCAGACGGTAACCCTCATCGACCCCAAAACGCTCAAGATCGTCGGCTACATCCCCACCGGCCAGCCGGAGAGCCATATGCTGGCGCTATCGCACGACGGACGGCGCGGCTACACGGCGAACGTCGGACCGGGTACTGTTTCCGTGCTCGACATTCCCGGACGCAAGGTCCTCAAGATCATTCCCATCTCCAAGAACACGCAGCGGATCGCCATTTCACCAGACGACCACTGGGTGTTCACCGCCGACCAGACCAAGCCGCAACTGGCGGTAATTGACACGACGACCAATTCCGTCAGCAAGCGAATTCCGCTCGAAGGCATCGCCTACGGAACGGCGCCCACCCCTGACGGGAACTTTTTGCTGGTGACGCTTCCCGACCAGAACAAGATTGCTGTGGTCGATCTTAAGACGATGCAGGTAGTCCGGTCGCTGGCCGTCGGCGTCAACCCGCAGGAGATCGTGGTACGGCCCGACGGCAAGGCCGCATACGTCTCCTGCGCAACCAGCAACCAGGTCGCCGAAATTAACCTGGACAACTGGACGTTGACGCGGTTGATCCAAACCGGCAAAGCCACCGACGGGCTGGCGTGGGCGCAAGGACGATGACCCAGTGGGCAATCGGCAGCAGCGCACCAATATGGGAGACCCATGGTAGGATATGAAGTATGACGATGCAGGCGACAGCCAGGAAGATGAAGAGGAGCTTTACCCTCAGCCCCGAGGCTGTGGCGCACGTAAGGGAGACACGGCGGAAAAGGGGTACTGCCTCCGACTCAGAGGCGCTCGACCTGTTGCTGCGCGAAGCCATGCTTGAAGCCAAACGGCAGGAAATCGATGCGGCATGTAAAGAGTACTACGACACCGCCTCAGATAAAGATCTGGCCGAGCAGCGGGAGTGGGCGGAGATGACGGGCCCGAACATGTTTCTTGGGGTCCCGGATTGATTCCGCAGCAGCCGCGCTCCCCCCTCCGCGGTGAAATCTGGTGGGCGCATTTTGCCACCGATACCCCCGGCAAGAACCGTCCAGCCGTGATTGTCTCCCAGAATGGCCGGAATCAGCATCCACGCGCAGACACCGTTCTCGCTATTCCGCTCTCAACCTCCGTTCAGAAGCTCGGCCCCTGGCACCTGCTTTTGCGTGCCGGCGAAACCGGCCTTCGCGAAGACAGCGTAGCTTGGGCCGAAAACATCAGCGCCGTCGGCAAGGATCAACTTTTCGAGCCAGTTCGAGGCCATCGACCACTGAGCAACACGCAAATCTGCCGCCTGGCCGGATTGGTGCGCATCGCGATGAGTTGCGTGGAGTAGAGCGGCGCAAAACGTCGGGTGTACGATATCCTTCATGGCAAGCTACCGGGTGATTCTGCGCAAATCCGACGAGGGCTACAGCGTTTCCTGCCCCGCCCTACCCGGTTGCTGGTCGCAAGGCCGTAATCAGGAAGATGCCTTAGCCAATATTCAAGTCGCCATCCGCGAATATCTAGATGCAGCCAAGCTTCTCTAGACGGAAGTCCCTACCCGATCTCCCGATCCCATCCCTCCAGCACGCGCTTGAACATGCTCATGAATTTGCCTCCGTCAGCGCCGTCGATCAGGCGATGGTCGAAGCCGAGGCAGTAGCTCTGCATGGCGCGAATGGCGATGGCGTCGCTGCCTTCGGCGTCGGTGATGACAACCGGCTCCTTCTTCAGACCGCCGATGGCAAGAATCGCCGACTCCGGCTGGTTGATGATGGGGGTGCCGAACTCACCGCCGAAGACACCGGAGTTTGTCAGGGTGAACGTCGATCCGGTCGCTTCATCCGGCTTCAGCTTCTTCGTCCGCGCGCGCTCGGCAAGGTCGGCCATGGCGCGCGCCAGTTCCACAAAGCTCAGCGTTTCGGCCTGCTTGACCACGGGAACAATCAGACCCCATTCGAGCGCCACGGCAATGCCCAGATGGACGTTGGCGTGATAGTGGATCGAACCGTCTTTAAGAGAAGCATTCACGACCGGATGCCGGCGAAGCGCCTCGATGGCCGCGGCGGCAATAAACGGCATGAAGGTGAGCTTGACGCCATGCTTCTGCTCAAAGCGGCTCCGTTCCCGCTCGCGCAGCCGGACAATCCGCGTCATATCCACTTTGTACACGGAGTAGACATGTGGGGCGATGCGCTTGCTTTCGACCATCCGCTCGGCAATGATGGCGCGCATCCTGCTCAATGGCGCCACGGTCCCCGGCAGGGGCGAGGCTATCGTTGGAACCGCAGGCGCGGGCGCCGATGTCTTTACCGCCGGCGTTGCGGTGCTGGGTGGTGCGGCAGCGCTGCGTGGGCCGCGCTCGTTGAGGTACTTGAGCGCGTCTTCTTTGGTGATGCGCCCGGCCGAGCCCGTTCCGGCAACCCGGCGCAGATCCAGCCCGTTTTCTTTTGCAATGCGCCGCACCAGCGGTGAGGAGCGCACCTTTGTGCCGTCGTTTTCGGGAGCTTCAGTCTCGATGGACGCAGCTGCATCAGTCATGACCGATGGTATCGAGGCCGCTTGTTTGGCGACGACTGCGGCGACCCCGGCGTCAACGACGGCTGCCGCACTTTGAATGCCACCGATGACGGCTACAACGGTGTTGACCTCGACCGTCGCGCCTTCCTGAATCTTGATCTCTGTCAGCACGCCGGCGATGGGAGAGGGGATCTCCGCGTCCACCTTGTCGGTCGAGATCTCGAACAGCGGCTCGTCCTTCTCGACTGCGTCGCCAGTTTTCTTCAGCCATTTTGTAATGGTGCCTTCAAAGATGGATTCCCCCATCTGCGGCATTACGACTTCGGTGCCGCTCGCGACAGGACGGACCGGGGCACTCGATGAAGGCGCAGCCACAGGCATTGCGGACCCATCCGCAGCCTCATGGACTCGCGCTTCCAGTGCTTCTGCCGGAGTTCCTGCCCCCCGTTCCCTGTTCCCAGATCCCTGCTCGTCGTTTCCTGTTCCCTGCTCCATCACCACCGCGACTACGGTATTGACCTCGACGGTAGCGCCCTCTGCAATCTTGATTTCGCTCAGGATGCCCGCAACCGGCGAGGGAATCTCCGCGTCCACCTTGTCGGTAGAAATCTCAAACAGCGGCTCGTCCTTTTCAACTGTGTCCCCAGCTTTCTTGAGCCATTTGGTGATGGTGCCTTCAAAGATCGACTCGCCCATCTGCGGCATGACTACGTCGGTTGGCATGAATCCCTTTCTCCGACCTTGAGGACAAAAACTGCCCATGCGGTTCACGCCGGATTATAAATTGAATCACTGGAATAAGGCTGAACCGGCAGCACTGGAATCAGGCCTGAACCGGGCGCGCCGGAAGGCCTTGCAGCCGCTCCACTTCTGTCGGCACGCGCAGCGGCGTGTCTTCGGCTGGGAACTGGGATGCTGGTTCCGCTGCTCCGGCCCGCAGCGCATCCAGACTTTCTACCGCAAGCACACGCTCGTTGAAGACCATTCCAAACTGCCTGGCTGCCTGGTCTGCAACCGCTTCCAGAGAGGGCGCCGGTTGCGCTCCCGCTCCGGCCTGCGCCAGTTCGTGCTCCAGGCTGGTCACCCCATGGTCCGCAATCCCGCACGGCACAATAAGCTGAAACTCCCGCAGGTCTGTCGTCACATTGAAGGCGAATCCGTGCGAGGTAATGCCTTTGGCCACATGAATCCCGATGGCCCCAATCTTCTTCTCAATCCCGGCTCGCTCCCCGTCAGTCCCCAGTCCCTTAGTCCCTAGCCCCTGCTCGCTGATCCCTGATCCCTGTTCCCTGTTCCCTGTACTTCCGACCCACACTCCCGTCAGCCCTGGAACGCGGCCGGCCTGCACGCCGAACCCGGCGCAAACCCTGATCAGCGTCTCTTCCATGCCACGCACAAAGTCGACCGGCCCCATGCGGCCGCCATTGGGATTTGTTAGGGTGCGCAGATCGAAGATCGGATAACCGACTAGTTGTCCCGGCCCGTGATAGGTTACATCGCCGCCGCGATTGATCTCGTGCAGGGTCACGCCGCGCGCGGCCAGCAATTCATCGCTGGCCAGCACGTTGGCCCGCTTCGCATTCCGCCCCAGAGTCAGCACCGGCGGATGCTCCAGCAGCAGCAGCACATTCTTAAGGCGTCCTTCGGCCACCAGCGCGGCTATCTCTGCTTGCAGCCGCAACCCCTCGTCGTAACTCACGCGCCCGAGATAGAGGTACTGAATCATGCTCTCTAGATTGTAGTCAGCCGCGAAAGTCTCTGTGTCGCCTGTGCGTCAGTCCTCTAGCCGCGCGGCAAATATGCCGGCAAACGCCGCCCGATGCTGCCAGAAAACCAGCAACCATAGCAGTGTCAAAACCACACCAGCCTGAAATCCGTCAGGCAAGATCAGAATGTGAAACATCAGAATGTTCACCAATACCGGGCCCAGCAGCACTAATCCCAGTGCCACAAACCGGTTCACGAGAAACAGTATCCCCGAAACCACCATCAAGGCCCCAATAACGTATGTGTAGTGGGCGGCCACTAGTAAACCAATAAATGTCGCCCCCGGCCCATTGGGCAATTGT